>JGI24023J19991_10000267_pt1 | contig 40382 bp, 44 predicted proteins | sample Cruoilmetagenom1_FD_19991 | JGI IMG/M metagenome (IMG submission 19991)
TTGCGCCAGATGCTGGCTGAGATCGTGCAGGAATGGCGGTCCAAGCTGAGCGAAGAGGAACGAGCTGGAATGGCGGTCGAAGCCGGCTAATGAAGGCAGGGCTGGGACTCAACGATTGGGCGGCGCAATTCTGCGTCCGCTCAAGGCCATTAGCGGACAACACATATCTGGCTGTGAGCCCCGCAGCAGCCACAGGACGAGATCGACACCCGAAACGTCTCGATCATGAGCGGACGCGTCTGGCTACGAACGTTAGGCAACTCAACTGATGGAGCGATAACGATGAGTGACCAGTCACCAACGCATCAATACGGGTTCTTTGTAAACTTGGTGGCGACAATCCATGTGAAGGCCGCGTCTGAATCAGAAGCGCGTGCCCTGGCCGACCGCGCCGCAAGGACCGATGTGTTCGAGCCGCTACTCACACAGCTCCGGACAAGCAACGCCGATGTCCTCGGATATGATGTTGCCGACTTGTTCGAAGTGGACGGGGTTATGGCGGCCCCCGTTAGCTCGGATTAGGCGGCCAGGCGCTCGATCCGGGCCCCGCAGGCACCGAGCTTTTCCTCGATCCGTTCGAAGCCGCGATCAAGGTGATAGACCCGGTTGATCACGGTCTCGCCCTCGGCCGCGAGCCCCGCGATAACCAACGAGACCGAGGCGCGCAGGTCCGTCGCCATCACCTGGGCGCCCGTCAGCCCCCCGACGCCGGTAACGTAGGCCGTATCGCCTTCGAGCGCGATGTCGGCGCCGAGCCGGACCAGCTCCTGGACGTGCATGAACCGGTTCTCGAAGATGGTCTCGCGGATCCGGGAGCGCCCGCCCGCGAGCGCCATCAGCGCCATGAGCTGGGCCTGCAAATCCGTGGGGAATCCCGGAAACGGCTCGGTCTCAACCTCGATCGGCGACAGTCCGGGGCCGTTGCGGGTGACCTGAAGGCCTCGATTGGTTTCGGTTATTTCGACGCCCGCCTGGCGCAGCACGTCGAGCGGTGCCTCCAGCAGGTCTGCGCGGGCATTGTCCAGCAGCACGTCGCCGCCGGTGGCAGCCACCGCCATGGCGTAAGTGCCGGTCTCAATCCGGTCCGGCAGCACGTCGTGAATCGCGCCCGATAGCTGGTCCACGCCCTGGATCCGCAGGGTCGAGGTGCCGAGCCCCTCGATCTGCGCGCCCATCTTGACGAGGCAAGCGGCGACGTCCCCGATCTCGGGCTCGCGGGCGGCGTTCTCGATCACCGTCTCGCCCCGGGCGAGGGTGGCCGCCATCATGATGTTGTGGGTGGCGCCGACGGAGACTTTTGGGAACACCACCCGTCCTCCCACCAGGCCGCGGGGCGCGCGGGCGAGCACATAGCCGCCTTCGAGGTCGACCTCGGCGCCGAGCTTGGCGAGCCCCTCCAAGTGCATATCCACCGGCCTGGTGCCGATGGCGCAGCCGCCGGGCAGCGAAATGCGCGCCTCGCGGCAACGCGCCAGGATCGGACCCAGCACCCAGAAGCTCGCCCGCATCCGCGAGACCAACTCATAGGGCGCGGTGGTGTCGACGATTTCCTGCGCGCTCAAATGCAGCGTGTCGCCCTCGCCCCGGCGCTGGCCGGATCGCTTTCCCGCGATTGCGAGATCAACGCCGTGATTGCCGAGGATTCGCGCCAGCAGGCTGACATCCGCCAGATGGGGCACGTTTTTCAGCGTCAGCGTCTCGGGCGTCAGCAGGCTGGCGATCATCAGCGGCAGGGTGGCGTTCTTGGCACCGCTCACGGGGATGGTGCCCTCGAGCCGTTCGCCGCCGATAATCCGAATTCTATCCATACCGAAACGCTTGAACCCCGTAACACGCACCGCGCGGCGAATTGAGAGAGAGGCCGCGAGCCCTCCGGTTTAGTCGAGCGCGGCATGCGCTTCAAGACCGGCCCCCGCGGCTGGGTTAATAGAGCGCCCGCGATTATGGCTTTTTTCGCGCCCGCCGGGCATTGCGCGGGATCATGTGCGGTTCAGGCCTCATCGGGCTTTGGTTCGGTTTCGCCGTCTCCATCCTTACCCTTGCGGGCCCGGGCCTGGCGTTTGCGCTTCTTCAGGTTCTCGCGCAGCGCTTGCTCCAGCCGTTCGTTACGTTCGGCCGCCGCCTGCCCTTTGGTGAAACGCTTCTCGTCCTGGCTCATGGCCGTCCCGATCCTTAGAGCGCCCCCGCCCCGCATCTCTTGCCAGGGCCAGCTTGCGATTGCATGGACCCTATGGCACTGTCGCGCCGCCGCGCCAAGCAGCAGCTTTCCGGCACTTCAGCCGCCGTAGCTCAGGGGTAGAGCGCGCCCTTGGTAAGGGCGAGGTCGAGTGTTCGATTCACTCCGGCGGCACCATTCCTTACCCGACAGAGATAGCACGGATGCGGGCTCGCGGTTCGCCAGCAAGACTGGGCGCGGGGACGGCTGGCACTTCTAATCCTTTGAGTTTTAGGTCTTTGCTGGACCACTGCTTTCCGGTTGTGACTGAAAACCGGCCGCAGGCATCGATTTCAGCCGCCTCAGCTCATGACCCAAAGCGGACTTGATCGCTTCTTTGATCGACTCCCGCTTTCAAGGGTGAGGCGCGAGCCATGACATTTTTTCTTGCGCTTGGCTCTGGCAGCCCTCATATGGGGACTATTGGCGCGCCGAGAAATTGGATAGGCGTGCCATCTCAAGCTATCAGGTTAGACGACTGCTCTTCATGGAGCGCCGACCTTTCCCGACATCTTAGAGACCTTTGTGGAACGTGGCGCTGAACGGCGCCGCGTATTCCGAATATCCAATACACACTGACGGGAAAGGAATTCCCTATGTCTACTAATGGAACCGTAAAATTCTTCAATCACGCGCGCGGCTTCGGCTTCGTTGCGCCGGACGACGGCAGCAAGGACGTCTTTATCCACGCGACTGCGCTTGAGGCCGCTGGCATTTCGAGCATCGACGAAGGCGACAAGATCACCTTCGATATCGAGGACGACTCGCGCGGCCGCGGCAAGCAGGCAACCAACGTCCAGCTTGCTCAATAGTCGCAGTTAGAAGAATTCGAGAATTGAAGCCGCCGGGGTCATGCCCCGGCGGTTTTTTGATTCCTGCAACGCGCCATCGAAGTTTCTCTGGACCCTCATCGCGATGTGCAGGCCGCTAGGGAAACACTTTGTTCGCGGTCGGGCGCTCGAGCATCTTCACCAAATCCACAACCTATAGTGACATCTCGGCAACAGTACTTGCCAAAATCACCAGCGCATGGCCCCGGGATTGCTTCGGATTGTCCCGCCCGTTCTCCAGGCCAGGGCTGCCAAAATCCCCTGCGGCATTTTGCCGTAACAAATATAGTTTGAAATATTCATATGTTTGAATATAAAGGGCGGCGTTACGATGAGAAGGCCATTGATGGGCATGGACGGGTATTCGGCCTTGGCATGCGCAACGGGACCGCCAAGGGGGCGAGCCAAGGCCTGGTCCAGACCGATGAGAGGATTTGAGAGATGAAGAAAACGATTTCAGCCCTGGCGCTTGCGGCATCGCTGGCGCTTGGCGCCACCGCCGGCCACGCCGCGGACGACGCCAAGAAGGCACCGGCGTTTGTAAACCCGTTCGATTCCAGCAGCTGGCACAACCACGACAAGGAAGCCAAGTTGAACCAGACGGTCGCCATCAATCCGGCCGACCCGGCTTTCTGGATGAGCTTCATGGAGCCGAAGAAGCACGTCATCATGCATAACGGCATGACCAATCCGGCCACCTACGGCCAGATGATGAGCCCGAGCTTCTACATGCAGATGATGAACCCGGCGACCTGGATGAAGTGGATGAACCCGGCCTCCTACAAGGTCGCGATGGATCCGGCCACCATGGCCTATTGGATGCAGCCCGGCGCCTATATGCACATGATGGACATGTCGTCCTTCACACAGGCGACGAACCCGGAGAACTACACCAAGATGATGGCGGAAGCCAAAATGGACCAGTGGATGAATCCAGAGTCCTACAAGGTGGCCTCGGCGGATGGCGAAGTGGCCATGCCGAACTTTTTCAATCCCGCCGCCTGGATGAGCATGTTCACGGCCGCCGCGACATCCGCCGCCTCGGCTGAAGACAAGAAGAGCTAGTTTTTTTGAAGAGTTCTTTCCCCTCCCGGGAAAACCAAAAAAGGATCCTTTGTTTCTAAAAGGACCACAGTTTAAGGCGTTTCCTCCACAAACGACTTGAATAGCTGGGCGGGCCACATGGTCCGCCCTTTTTTTGTCTCAATGGCCGGCCGCGCCAATGCCCTGGGATCGGCCATGGGGAGGCGCGAGGCCGCCTCTAGTTGAGCAGCCAGAGCGAGGCGTTGAGCGCGGTGGCGAAGGCGACCCACAGCAAATAGGGCGCGAGCAGCCAGGCCGCCAGCCGCTCGATGGGCCAGAACAGCGCGATCGTGGCGGCGATGGCGAGCAGCAGCAGCACGATGTCCACCAGCGCCAGATCGATGCGCTGGAGCCCGAAGAACAGGAACGACCAGGCGAGGTTCAGAGCGAGCTGGAAGGCGAACAGCGTGAGCGCGAGCCGCCTACCCCCGGCCTCGCGCCGCCGCCAGATCCGCCATGCCGCTACGCCCATCAGCACGTACAGCGTGGTCCAGACCGGCGCGAAGATCCAGTTGGGTGGATTGAAGGGCGGCTTTTGCAGCCCCTGATACCAGGTCTCGACGCTGGTCGCCGTCGCGATGCCGCCAAGGGCGCCGATGCCCAGGCAAAGCGCGACGAAAAGCACAAGGGCCAGAAGGTCGCCTAGGCGGCCGGGGGTTTTTGCAGTTTCAGCCATATGGCGCGCACCCGTGAGATTCCGTTGAATCAATGCCAGAGAGTACGACTCCGCCCCAGGATTGGATTGGTGCTCGGCAATGCCCGCCTCACGCGGTGAGAAACCGCACCACCCGCGCGTTGCAGCGGCGCGGTCACTGCAGGGGCTGCACTATGGTAAAGGCGCCTCGCAGCTCCCCGAGGGAAAATCCGGTGGCCTGATCTTCGGGGTAGAATTCGGCGATAGTCTTCCTCACCGAGTCGCTCACGTTCGGGCCGTGGCAGGTGAGGCAGGGTTTTTGCGTGGGGATCGCCTTCATGTACCGGAACACGGGCTTGCCGTTTTGCGTGGCCGTCTCGTAGACCTCAAGTTCTCCTACGTCGGCGCCCTGTTTCATCTTGTCCTGGAATTTCAACAGAACAGCCCGCTCCCACGCGTCGGGTGCGTTCGCCGGGTTACGCAGCCTTAGGGCCGTGCGCCCAACCGACCACTGCTTTTCGGCAGCCAACTCCTGCGTTATCGCGGGTGCGGCGGCCTGGCACACCGCGATAGCCGATTCCGGCCCGCCGGCCTCCATGGCTTGAACAAGTTCTCGCCTTAGCTGCTTGGCGAAGCTCTTGGTGAGCTTGCGGGACTCAGCAGCTCTCTCAGCCGCGCTCGGCTCTGCCTGCTGCGCGCCAACGCCCATCGTTGCGGCCGTTAGAATGCCCACGGACGCAGCCAACAATAACGACCTGCTTCTCATGTGCTGATGCTCATTCCGATTCTGGTTCAGATCTCTACATACTGCGTCCAACGCGCCCGGATTTCCAAATCAAGAACAAGGGGCCCATGGCGGAGCTTTGTTCGTTACTCGACCTAAGTGTCGAGTAGCGGAACAACTATTAAGGGCACCCGCCCTCACCCAGTCAGAAACCGCACCACGCGGTCGTTGAAGCGCGACGGATTCTCATAGAACAGGAAGTGGCTGCCGCCCTCGCCGGCTGGAAATATCTCCAGTTCCGCGCCGGGGATCGTATCGGCGATCCAGCGCTGGCAGGCCGTGGGGTGAATGCTCGCCTCTCCGCCTAACGCCAGGGTGGGGCAGCGGATGGTTTCGATCACGCCCGTCCAATCCTGGATTATGTTGTCGGCGATCAAATGCGCCCCGTGGGCCCGTGGAAGCTTCAGGTTCTCGCGTGCGATATCCAGCAGCTCGGCCTCGCCGACGGCCTCGGTGAACATCGGGCGCAAGAGCTCCGCCATGCTTTCGGGCTGGTCTGACGCGCGTACCTTCGAGACCAGTCCCGCGAGCGCTTCCAGGTCCGGCACGATGGCGCCCGCCTCGTCGCGCTCGGCCTGCGACCAATCCGGGCGCGCCAGCAGCGCGCGGGGCTCGTCGATCAGCACCAGCCGCCCAGGCGGCCGCTCGGCGCCGAACAGTGACAAATAGGACCAGGTGACGGCGGCACCCGCCGAATGGGCAAGGATGTCGAACTCGGTGAGCCCGAGGCGATCGATCACTTCGAACAGATCCTTCGCCAGCCGCTGCACCCGGTAGCCGTGCCCGGGTTTGTCCGATTCACCATGGCCGCGGTGATCCAGCGCGATCACCCGGGCGATTTGGCGGAAATCCTCGAACTGATGGCCGAAGATCGTCGCGGCCTGGGACCAGCCGGTCAGCATCACCAGAGGCCGCCCCGCGCCGCCCTCCAGATAGCTCAAGCTCACGCCGTCCTTGGTCGGAATATACTTTCGATCCATCGCCCCCTGCTCTGCTCTGCGTGGCCTTTCTGTTGCCCAGCACTGCCCGCAATTAGAGCGGGCGGACTTTTCGATGAGCCCCGCCCCAAGGGCGGGGGTGAGCGCTGGGCAGTTGCCGGATGTCTCTCCCAGTTCCGGCAACTGCCCCATACTTAAATGGGGTAACCGATAAAGTTCCGGCACCTACTCGACACTGAGGTCGAGCAACAAAAAAACGAGCAACTCGCCCACGATTTCAGGGGGCGAACAAATGAAGTGTCGAGGAGTTGCTGGGAATTTCTTGTTCCTCGACTCTAAGTGTCGAGGAGTTGCTGGGAGCGCGCGTCAGGTTGGGCAGACTACAAACTCAGCCCTTAATTGGTTCCCCAGCTCAAGTGCTGGGGAGGTGCCGGAACTGGGAGAGCTGTCCGGCACCTACTCGACACTTTGGTCCAGTAACTAAGAAAACTCCACTTAGGTCGAGTAACTAAAAAGACCGCCTCAACCCCGGTCGCAATCGCTGCTCGCGGTCTGGCAGGGCTATGGCCGCTTCGGCGACGACGTCGAGGTCCATAGCGGATCGGTGCGCGGCCGGCTGGGGTTCTAGGGCGTCCAAAGCCATCAATTTTCTTGAAGGACATTTGTCCGGTTGGGACGGCACGGTCCAACACCTGAACCCGATGCCGTGCGCATCGGTTCAAGAATCGATCAGAAGACGATAATGTGTTGGTCGATTTGCTTGTTTAGGAGCTTTCTCATGCCGAGAGACCTTCGTTGGACGATTCCGAGGGCTCGTAGATTTACGATCAATGCGTTTGGCGTGTTGTTCGCCACTTTCTTGTCGGTTGTGGCGATTGGGATGGATGCTTTACACGCTGCACCCCGAACGTGGTCGACAACCGGCGCAAATGAGCAGATCAGTGTCGCCGATTGTACCGATTGTGGAGATGACATCGGCATACTCATGCAATGCCGGGGACCCGGCCAGCCGGCGCATGTCACCGTTCATTGGGCCGCTGTTGAGAACGGACAGGAAGGCGCGGTGCTTCCTATCCAGTTTGTGATCAACAATCAGGTTTTCAGCTATGAAGCGACCACTAGATATTATGGCCAAATCGGATATACGCCGGAATTCAAGCTCGCCCCCGGCGATCCGCTAATCGAAGCCTTCTCGGCCGGCAAGACGGCCTTGGTGAAGTACGCAGGCAGTGACATCCAGTTCTCGCTACGCGGGTCCCGTAGGTCACTGCAGACGTTCGCCTCGCATTGCGGATGGATCAAAGCTGGCAGCGTTTCGCACAAGTGATATGGCGGCGAGTCCCTCACGGCGCCAGGCCTCGAGGGTGGTCATGCGCAAGCCGAGCTTGGCGTAGTCAACCCCATAGTATCCACTCTCGGTCGCGACGACCGCATCGCGCGTTGCCTCGTTAGCCAGCAAGTCCTGCGCCATGACGCCGACGCGGGGGGTCTCGTCCCAGAGATAGCGGAACCCATAGAACCTGATGCCGCTCTCCAGCGTCGCGATAGGCACGATATCCCGCTTCAGGCGGCGATCTGAGATCGCCACGCAACCGCCGGCGGTGGCGATCTGGCCCGGTCCACAGGATGGCGGACTGCAGCCCCCTTGCGGGTTGGGAACCAATCCTCCGGGGCACTTGTTGGTGGTGACGGGCCTGGGGGGCGGCGGCGCCGGTGGCGCGTTGGGCGCTGCCTGTTGAGGCTGGGTCTGCTGTATGTTCGCCGGTGGCGGAGGCGCGGTCTGGCGTGCTTGGCTTGCAACGCATGCGGTGCCGGAAAAGACCTGGTTGCCGGGGCACTTGCACTTGCCGCGCACCCGAACGCGGCCGCCGCTGCATTGCCGCTGCTGCTGAATCTGGTTGAGAATCTGCGCCGCGGTGCCCGGCAGCGTGGCCTTCGGTTGCGGCTGAGGCTGGGCCTTAGGCTGCACCCGCGTTTGCGGCTCGGGGTGCGCGAATACGCATTTCGAGCCGCTGCGCTTATAGCCCGGCCCGCAGAATTCCCTCACCTGGGATCTGGGCACGCATTGGCCTTCCAGGAACACGGATCCCGAGCGGCAGCCGGATTTCTTCTTGGTGACCTTCTTCTTGGTCGCCGCCGATTTCTTTGGCGAGGGCTGCGTCCTCACGGTGCGGGGCGCATATTTCGCGCATTCGGGACGGTTGGTGGCGCCGCAGCGCTGGAACACTTTGCAGATCGCCGCGCGGCTGCCGGTCAGTTGGAAGGTGGCGGCGAAGGGCGGGGCCAGAATGGTCATGGTGTTGGCGCCCAGGATCTCCTGGAACGCCTGGCCCTGGCTCAACGCCTGGCCCGCATCGCTCACCATCATTTCGCCGCTGGCCGGTTCGCCGCTCAGCGTAATCTGATCGAAGGTCTTGCCGCTGGAGAACGAAAGCTCAATCCGCCTGCCGCCCTGATAGGGCTGGGCATTGCCCATGGCCTGCCTGATGCGGGCTTCGAAGTCGGGATATTGACCGCGGCGGTCTTCCCGCAGCACCGCGAACAGGCCCTGCCCTGCGCCGCCGGTGCGGTTCCAGTCGCGGCAATAGGTCACCAGTTCAAGCCCACTGCCTTTCACGCTCGCCGCGTAGACATTTTGGTTGCCCGCGGTGGCGAGCACCGTGTTGCGGTTCTGCCAGGGCGTGGTGCCCGGCCCCAGATTGAGCAACTGCAATTTGGGCCCGGATGCAGGCGCTGCCGGCGCGGGCGCGGGCGCGGCTGCCGTCTGGGCGGGCTTCGCGGTATCGGTCTCGTTGCCGATGCGCTTCACGTAAGCGCGCGCCAAATCGGCCCGGAATCCTGAAGGGAACCGGTTGAGAAAGGCCTCCCAGGCCTCGATGGTGCCAAGCTCCTTGGCGGCCTCGAAGGCTTCCTTTTCGGAAACGCCTGCACCGCTTTGGCTAGTCTGCTTTGTATCCGTCGGAGCGGTTTGCTTGGGCGCCAGCGCTTCGGCGTAAGCGCGGCAAGCGGCGATGAAGTCCTTGATCGGCTTGTGGCCGCCCTCGAGGTCGAGTTTGGCCGCCGAATAGCCCGGCACCAGATAGTCGATTGCTTGCTTCTCCGTGAGCGCCTGCCAGAGCGGATCGTCGTTCGCGACGTCGAGCTGCACGCCGCTGATCCCGACCTCGGCGTCGGCCCCGGTAACCGTGCCCGGAACCGAATGGTCGAAGCCGCCGCCGCTGAAGCGCAGGGTCACCTGCGCGCCGTCCTTGAGCTTGCCGATATCGGCGCCGAGCGTCAGGCTCGCGGCATCCACGCCTGTGCTGGCGCGCGCCTCGCAAACGCCCGCCACTTGACTGGCGTCGGTCTCAGGGATCCCGTAAGTCAGCCGCGCCGTCGCCCGGCCCTTGTTATCCGGATCGTTGCCTTCCGCGAAGCTCCAGACCATGTCGTCGGCCCACCCGACCGTCGGGGCCCAAGCAAGCATCAAGGCAACCAGCAGCGCTGCTGCCGGCAGTACGGACAGAATACGGGTTTTCATCGAACCAGCCCCCAACGAGCAGCCGGCGGACTAATCAGCCCATTTCCGCCAACCGCGAACTGAAACTCAGATCATGGTGTCGCAGATCATTCGCGGTAGCAATGGGCGGTTTTTCTGTTCCCCGGCTTAAGTGCCGGGGGGTTGCCGAAAATGGGAGTGCTATCCGGCATCTACTCGACACTTAGGTCGAGTAAAAAAAGGCCTTTAATCCGATTCCCGCTTCATGACTTCCTGATGGAGCTGGTAATCGAGACGGACCAGCGGGCGATCGCAGGTGTCCTCGTTGATGAACATGCCGTGGAGAACCGTGGTCTCGCCTTCGTGGCTCTCGAATAGGGCCACGGCGGTCGCGCCTTTGACCTTCTCATAGGGCTCCACATAGTCCAGCGCGCGCTTGCCGTTCCATTGGCCCATGCTCTCCAGCGTGGCGTAGTAGCGCTCGGTGAATTTTGGATCGGATTTGACTTCGACCTCGCGGTAGTCGGCGGCAAGCTTCGCCGCGGTCGCCTTGATATCGTTCTGGGTCTGCATCAGGCAGATCATCTTGGAAAAGCCATTGCCACCATCGGCTTGGCCGGGCCCAGCAAACAGCAAAAGAGCAGACAGCAAAAACAACAGACGGATTATCATTGAAATTCCCCCGATGCCTGCGGGTGCTTGGAAGATTCCAGCCCCGCGTCTCCTTGCGCGTACCAAGGCGCGCACTCATCTCAACGCGCGTACTAAGGCGCGCACTCATCTCAACGCGCGTACTAAGGCGCGTGCTTATGGTGTCGCAGATCGTTCGCAGTAGCAATTGGGAATGGGGGTCAAGATGTCGCGTCTGGTTGGCGGGTTTTATTAGCTATTCCGCTGGAATCGCGGAATAGTTGCTGGCACTGCACGTCTGGTTGGCCGGCTAAAAATTCAGTCCTTTATTGGTTACGCGACTTAAGTGTCGCGTAGGTGTCGGAACTGGGAGAGATATCCGGCAACTCGCTCGCGCCTTCAGCGAGCTAACAAATGAAGTGTCGGGAGCAGGTGCGATGAAGAGCTTTATTGGTGCAGCGGCGGCCGTCGCAGTAGCGGCGCTTTTGGTGGGCGCCCCGGGACATTCGGGCGCGCGCGCTGACTGCATGGGCGATGCCCAGACGCAGCTGGCGATGAACCAATGCGCGGGCCAAGAGCTGCGCGCGGCGGACGCCGAATTGAACCGCATCTACAAGAAACTTCAGGAGACCTATGCCGGCGATCCGGCGTTCCTCGAAAAGCTCAAATTGGCCCAACGGGCTTGGATCGCCTTCCGCGACGCGGGGCTCGCCGCGAAATTTCCCTCAACCAACAAGTCGGACTACGGCAGCATCTATCCAATGTGCGCGAGCCAGTATCTCTCCGGCTTCACCCGCAAGCGCATTGCAGACTTGAAGGTCTGGCTCGACGGTGTCCAAGAGGGCGACGCCTGCGCCGGATCGGTCCGCGTTTCGGGGGAGTAAGGCCGCTCAGATATGTTCCCGGACGCCGCCGGGGGTGACGATGATCGGATGTTTTGCCGGAAACCCAAGCATGGCGCGCCAGAACAGCAGATCGCGGCGCAATCGCAGCTTCAGGCGGCGCGCCAATGGCCGGGGCGACCGGTCCTCGAAATAGCTCTTTCCATTATCCGGCTCGACACCATCGAGCAGACGCTTCCAGGATTGGTCCCGTTCGTAACCCAGCTCGATGAGCAGCTCGTCGATGTCGCCATAGCGCTCGATCTGTGCCTTGAGCCGGGGCAGCTCGCTCTTCCAGCGCCCGATGCCATCGGCCGAAATCGCGCGGACGCCGCCCAGCGCCTCGACCGCCCGGCTGGTCGGCGCGGCGAATTCGTGGAAGCTGGAAAAATCGCGCCGCTTTTCCAGGAACGGAATGGCCGCCTGCAATTCCGCCTGCACCGCGTCGGGATCGGCCACCAGATCCTCATATCGCACCACCAGAAACCGTTCGTGGCCCCGTGCTGCCCGGAAATCGCCCATCCTGTCTCTGAAAAAACCAAAATGCGCCCAATAGGCTTCGGGCCGCTTGCTGTGCCGGCTGACCACGACGTCGCGGGGGTCGCGGAGCACACAGATGACCCAAAGCTCCGGCCGCCGCTTCAAGAGTGGCAGCGCAAATTTCAAGTTCGCGGGATTCTTGGAGCAGAAACGATCGACCGGCGGATCGGGCGCATAGACGACTTCGAGCTCGTGATCGGCGTGACCGTCGAACACGAAGCCATGTACCATCAGCTCCATCAGAAGCGTGGTGCCCGTGCGGGGCGAAGGGCTGACGATATGAACCTGCTTCACGGCGGCCCCGTGTTCCTTGCGCGAATTGGCCGGCGCGGAGTTTACCTCAGATCGAGGCGGGGACGATTAGGGCTTTTGGGGAAAATGAGGAGGGATTTGGAGGTGGGAGGGGACTTCATTGGTTACCCGGCTTAAGTGCCGGGTAGGTGCCGGAACTGGGAGAAATTTCCGGCACCTAGCGCGCGCCTTCAGCGGGGTAACTAAACAAAGGCCTGATTCTGTAGCCCGCCAAGTCTAACTTTCGGACGTACCCATTCTAGCGACAAAACGAAAAAAATCGTCGATTTTGATTCATTTATTCGAATCTAACGGTAGCTTGTTGGAGTATTGGAGTCTGCAATTTGTGGCAATTCGGCAACAAGACTCGATGAATCGTAAGTCTTTCTGAATTAGATGTTGTTTTAGACTCTATCCCGTCATGAAATTCGAATAAGAAGAATTCGATCCTAGATTTACTTAGACGTTAGGGGTCTGGGCTGGGGAGAAGGCTAAGAATTAGGCGTGAAAAAACGCCGACTCGGGGGGACCCTTATGGGTCGAGCAGGGGCAGGAACGCCGGAATATTGTCGGCCGCCGGAACGGGCTCCCGGCGGCAGCGCGCGGGGACGGTGGGGATTCTAATTAATCACAGTACGTTGTGGGATCGGATCGGGCTGCTTGAGGCTGCGCCGTGAGACCATCGCCCGCTGCAGCCAAGTCAGCTCTTGGGCCGGCGTCTTGGCGATCTCGCTATACTCGACCACGACACCATCGTCTTCGCCAAAGATGCGGAAGCAGCTCAGCCGATAGCTCGGCAGATAGACCCGGGGCAGCAGGCCGAAGCGCACCTTGGCGGGTTCAAACCGCTTGATCCAGGTGCCGGTGTTCAGCACCGCGCGCTTGCCGACGCGGCGCAGCGAAACCGCGTGGGTGTGGCCATAGACGAAGGCCGCCACGCCGGGATTGGCCTCGAACACTTCGGCCGCGGCATCCAAATAGGCGCTCTCCTTTTCGCCCGCGAGTTGGGCCGTATCCAGGATCAGGCCGAAACGGTTCGCGGTGGCCTTGGCATCGCGGAATATCAGCCAGGCGGGAATAGCAAAGATCAGGAGCTGGAAGCTAACGAACAAATTAACGCCGAGCACCAACTGCAACAGGGTCCCTACATAGCCCAGCCTCTCGAACAACGCATTGTTCAGAAAGATGTTGGTATCCGTGATGCGCAGCGTCTCCAGGGCCGCGCCCGCCACCACGATCAAGGTGACGCCGAACAGCAGCAGGAATGGCAGCATGATCCAGCGCAGCAGCGGGCTCATCTCCTTGTAGAAATAGTTCGAGAGCACCCAGTAGGGAATGTCCTCGGTCGGATAGACCGACTGGATGTCCTTCAGCCAATTGTGGCGGCCGCGTTCCGAATATTCGCCCGCCGTCCCCACCACATTGCTCGTGATGTAATAGCCGATCGGTTTGGCGTAGGGGTCGCCAAATTCGGGGACCCGATTGGCATCGTCATGCTGGCTGCCGTGCTCGATCCATAGACGCTTCTTTCCGACCGGCCTGGTGATCGCGGGCGATTGCTCGAGGTGAATGTTGAAGCGCGCGAGCCGGCCCACGAATTCGGGATAGCAGGCCAGTTCATAGTCGTGATTGCCGGCCAGCAGCGTGATGGAGATGGCCTCGCCGGCGCGGCGGAAGGCATCGAAAATGCGCGGGAACTGGCCGATCAGCACGTCGAGCTTTTGCGGGCCGTCCACCTTGGTGAACTCCCAGAGGCCGAAGGCGTCGCCGACGATAATCAGCTCGACATCTTCTTCCCTTCTGGCGGCGAGATCCTCCAGAAAGCCGACCAGCTCGTCCTCGAACTCGCAAACGCCCAGCGCCTCGTCGCCGCCAATATGGAGATCGCTGATCAGATAGTAGCTGCGCATTTCACCGTGCTTTTTTGTTCCCCGACTTAAGTGTCGGGGAGTTGCCGGCTAAACAGATGACTGCGGCCAGTATGACGGGTGTAGCCGGCAACCAGCCTGCGATTTCAGCAGGTGGAAAACAAGTCTGCGCCTCCCGCGGGACTCGGACTTTAGCCGTCTTCTTCAAGAATGTCCGGGTCGGCGACCATTTGGGGAGCCGCGCGGAACCGCTCCAACATTCTTTCGGCCTCGCCGGGCTTGGATTCTTCGAGCGCGATCAGGCGGTCGAGATGCCAGCGGGCTTTCTTGAGGTCCCTGAGCTTGGCGGCCCCTCGGGGCAGGCGTGGCGCGCGGCAGAGATGGTGCCAGATGGTCCCGACCAGATATCCCTCTTCCGGGGTCTCGTAGGATTTCACCAGCTCGCGGATCATGGGCGCGCTGCCCGCGTCATGGGCGTCGGTCTTGCTCATGAGATCCGGCTAACCAGAACCATGACGATCGTCAGAAGGGTGACGCTTGCGGCGAGCAGGATCAACCAGTCTTCGCGTGGCATGATCGGCCTCCTTGGCGCTGAAGGCGCGTAACTAACAAAGCGTTGATGGCTGGGGGATTCTTTTTCGACTGCTGAAATCGCAGGCTGGTTGCCGGCAAGCCCTTCGTCAAAGCACCATCCACGTGCTCAGCCGGCGCCGCATTCGATGCAGAGGTTGACCAAACAACCCGACGGGCTGCCCCAGCAACTCCTCGACACTTAAGTCGAGGAACAAAAAAGAGTTCCGGCATCTACCCCGCACTTAAGCCGCGTGACTAACAAAGCGCTGAGTTCTCGACCCGCCCAACCTGACGGGGGTTTCGGGCAACTACCCCGCGATTCCAGCGGGGTAACTAACTACGCGCCCGAATAGAGCCAATCGATGGTGAGATAGGGCAGGCCCTCGGAGAGGTAACAGCCGGCGGGGTCGCGGGGGTGGAGCACGCTGGAGCGGTTCCGAAACACCACCACCAGAAGCACCGGCCCGGTGAATCCGGTTGGCGGGTGCATCTGGAAGGCGCCCAGGATCCGGCCCGGCCCATGCAGCGCGAAAATGGCGGCGACGGACCGGCAGGGCTCGGGGTGGCCGTCTTCGTCCTGCACCAGCGAGAGACCGTGGCCGAGCTGGGGCGCGACGCCCGCATGCATCGGGTACACGGTGTGCCCGAACGCAAGCGCAGCCCAGATCAGCGCGGCCAGCGCAAGCGCCAGCGCAAGCGCCAGCGCAAGAGCTTTGGTCATGGAATAGGGATCCTCAAGGGAGATGGAGTCCTAAGAAATATGCCGCCCGGGGGCGGCAAACTTGGTGAGTCGTCCGCCCCCAAGGGGCGGAACAAAAAAGCCGCCCGGAGGCGGCTTGCTTGATCACGGTGGGGCTTGGGTCAACCTGCGGCTAACCGCCGGTTTCATCGCCCGCCGCAAGCGCATTCTCCCCGGCGCTTATGATCTCGTGCATCCTCTCGGCAACGATCCGGTTGCCCTGATGCCCGACATGGGACGGGTCGACAAAAATCGGATCGGGCAATCCGCTGAAGACGGTGCTGATGTCGTGAAAGGCATCGCAGGCGTCGCGAGTGGCGCAGGACTCCGACCAGACCCGTTTGATCGCTTTGTACTGCGCCTGAAAGCTCGGCGCTTCATTTGCAATGTGCTGCTTGGTGCTGTCGGCCAGGTAGTCGAGGTTTAGCGTTTCAGGCGCGATCCGGGCGGATGGCTGCAGGAAAATCTTCAGCTCGATGCCGCGAGCCTTCAAGATATCGCTTGCCAGCAGCCAGGTTTCCACCGTAGTGCGCGCCGCCAGCTCCCGCTTTTCCTGCGAGCGGTCACAGATGTGATAGTTGGCCTTGGCGCGAAACTCCTTGAACGGCGTGTCCGTTTTCCGGCTCGCCGGCAACCTGCCGGCCAAAACGCTCTTGTCGGTCGCCTTCCGGAACAGATCGCGATAAGGGGCGGTGAAGAAGCCAACCGTCGAGCGAACCGTCCGGCCGAACTCGGCGAACACCGAGATGCGCCTGCTGCGCTCCACCTGGCTCTCTTGAACCTGCTGGAGTCTCTCATTGTCGCGTTTGAGCTTGGGATATTCGCGGATCACCTGATCCCAAAGTTGGGCCCGGCGGTGCGACGGGTATTGGTCGTTATTGGCGTTGCAATACAAGCGCTCATTCACGCCGTCGTAAAATACCACCAAGCGCGGCTTCAAACCCTTGGCAAGCATCGCCATCAGCTGGGCCAATTCCTGAAAGCTGATATATCCGCCCTCGCCCAGATTCCATACTGGCTCGCCGGTTATTTCCGCATAGAGAGAGGGGATCGTGTTAGCGTCATCGGCTCCGGTACCCCACATCGTTGAACCGCCGAGAAACCAGACCGAATCGTTGATTTGATGGTTGGTCGACAGCCTTGTTCGGTACTCCTCCTCGACATTTACCGCCCTTCCCTTGCGGGGAAGTCTGCGCCACCCGGAAAAGGGAACGTAGAACATAGACGGGCCATCCTGCTCATTGAAAATGGCGTAGGCATACTCTGGATCGAGGTGGCGGTAGGGTGGATAGGTCGCACGGAACGGTTTTCTATTGCTGCGGTCGTTAGCAGCCCATGACACGCCCGCGCCGTCTCCCGCCATTTGCAGGTAGCTGACGCCCCGCAAGACCAGCGAACCGATGGCCAGCAGCGCCAGCAACACCAGCAGATTGCCGGCAACCAGCTTTGCAATGCCTCGAATGTTCATGCGTCCTCGCCGTTCGAGCTCAAGCAACTGCCGTGCAAAAGAGCAAATGCTTCGGCCGATTTCAATCCCAATTTGAAACCGGCGCCGCACGTCAGATTGAGCCGGCTACACGCTCAGCCGCTGGCGGGATTTGGAGAGCCATCCGGCAACTACCCAGCACTTAGGCTGGGTAACAAAGAGAATCCGGCACCTACTCGGCACTCGCTCCCGCCCTTGGGGCGGGGCTCATCGAAAAGTCCGCCCGCTCTAATCGCGGGCGGGGTCGCGTAACAAAAAAACTCTCCGGCTAGCCTCGGGCTCGCTTCAGTCGTGATGCTGCCCGATCCGCTGCTCCAACCCATCGAGCGCGTGCTGGCACTCCTCCAGCGTGCAATGGCGCCCATCCAGCGGGTCGGCGTGGTAGGCGACCAGGTTTGCGAAGGGGAGCGGAAACAGGTAGCGGCGGGGTCCGGGGAAGCTCATTGCGGGCTCTGCGTGCACCGCCAGCGGAACCAGCTGCGCGCCCGTCTCGCGGGCGATTTCCACCAGACCGGGCTTCACGCGGCGGTCGGGGCCGCCCGCATCGCAAAACAGACCGATCACTTTTTGGCTGTCCGCGAGAAGGTCGATCAGCTGCGCCTTGGGGCGCACCGGCGAGCGCCGGCGGTAGGCCCAGACGGGGAAGCCAAACCAGGTGCCCGACTGCTGCAGCGCGCGGGACAGGAACCCGTCATGGCCGATCGCCATTGGCATCAGCTGGCGGGGAAACGAGCGGAATGCACAGAACATCAGGAGTTCGTAGGCGTGCCAGCCGTAGCAGATCAGCGGCCCGGTGTGCTCCTCGAAGAGCTGCACCAGCGATGCCGAGTCCGGCTCCCAGCTCACCCGCGCGGTCCGCCAGGCCGGGTAGACCCAGGCCGCAACCGTGAGGTTGCTGGCATAGATCAGCGGGTCCCATAAATGGCCGAGCTTGCGCCGCTTGTGCGGCGCGTCCGAGAACCGAATAGGTGCAGGCATGGCTACCTGCCACGATACCACAGCCCGCACAGCCAACTAACGGGACAGATCAAATTCGAAGCGGGTGGAGGGAGCGAGGGTTGGTGTGGTGGGGGGAACTTGGGAGCTCGTGCCGTGGGTTCTGCCGGGATTGATTTTCGGACAAATGTCAGTTAATATATCGTCATTTGTCAGAGTGATTCGCGATGCGCCAAAAACTTGACCAACAAGTGTCTCCGCTGGCGGCGGACCTATCCGATGCTTCCATTCGGCAGGACTTGACCCCGGTGGGGATCAAGGCCGCATTGCGGATTGCCGAGGCGTGGCATCTTTCCGCACTGCAGACAAGCCAATTGCTCGGGGTCAATGAGCGGACCTGGTATCGGCTTCGGCAAAGTACCCCGAAATCGCTTTCTCAGGACACATTGACCCGAATCAGCGCGCTGATCGGCATCTACAAGGGCTTGCGGTTGTTGTTTTCGGAACCCCTCGCCAGCGCGTGGCCAGCTCGCCCCAACAGCAATCCGATCTTTGCCCAAGAAACCCCCGTCAATGCGATGATTAAGGGGGGCATACCAATGATGCTGCGCACTAGAGGCTATGTCGATGCGCTGCGCGGCAGCTTATGATCGGCATTGAGGTCCCGGTCCGTCAGAACGATACGGTCCGGCTCATTTCCTCTGGGAGGTTGCGCGAACAGTCGCTCGGTCCCCTGGCCGACTCAGAGGAGGAATTCGCCAAGCTGGCTTCCCTCGAATCCGTCACCCATGGCAGGCTTCAAGCCGTCGCCACCGGCTTAGACGACCTTGATCCCAGGGAATTGGTATTCGGCGTCCCCAATTACACCTTCATAAACGCCGCATTCTGTTACACCCGCCCCGGCGGCAATCGATTCAATGACGAGGGACGCGGCGCCTGGTACGCCGCATTTCACGTCGATACGTCCTTGGAAGAAGTGACGTATCACCTGACCAGGGCGCTCGAAGAGACCGGTCTGTTTGAAAATACGACGGATTACGCCGAGCTTTTCGCCGACTTTATCGGCCCATTTCAGGATGTAGGCGCCATCACGCCGCCGCCCAGCTGTTTGGATGGGGACACTGACAAGGGCTATCCCGCCGGACAGAAACTCGCAAAAGACCTCATCGCGAAGAAGGAAGTATCGGGGATCGTTTATCCGTCCGTCCGCCATGTGGGCGGTACGTGTCTGGCCGCGCTATACCCAGCCGTTGTGCAAAATGTCCGGCAGGGCGGTTTATGGAGATTGGAATGGTCGGGCCGGCCGGAGCCGACCGTCACGCAGAATCCCACCACCTTCTCCTAATTCACCCGTTCCCTGGTCTTCATGTCGATGATGATGCCGCGCTCGCCATCGGCGAGCTTCTTGGGGTCCGGCCACTCGTTGAATTCCAGACCGCCCACGCCCTGGGCGCGTGCGCCGGCACTGGAAACAATCCAGAGAAATCCGTTCTAACCGGCCCAAACAAAGGGGGCTTGCTAGGGCGCGTTCCGTATCTTCGGGTCTTACGTGGGCTGTTCAACACCTTGTGCTGGCTCGGCCCGCTTCATTCGCGCTCATGCTCCCACTGAACCCTGACATGGCCGGTCCTAGAGAACCCGCGTCCAGTGCTCTTTAGCTTCGGCGTTGATGCCTTTGCACCAGCCGCTTTGAGCTTCCCAATCAGGTCTTTTGGCGCATTAACCACTGAGGCATGATCTAGCATTGTTGCGCCCGAGCCGTCTTTTCTTGTTGCATCAGCCCCAACCCCCAAAAGAAAATTCGCAACATCCCATTTCCTCTGCGCAATGGCCGCCATGAGAGGGGTCATATTGTTGTGGTCGAATGCGTCTATCTCCGCCCCCTCTTCTTGAAGGGTCCCGACAACACTCAGACGGCCATGTGCCGCAGCTATGAAAAGAGCCGAAACCCCGTGATCCGCAGATTTCGCATTCATCGCACAGTCATGCTGCAACAAGGTCTCCGCAACTTTCTTGTGGCCTTCTATCGCCGCCAACATCAATGGAGTAAGCCCTTCGCTGTCCGGTCGCTTCGGATCGCCCCCAAGACGTATGATGCCGTCCGCTATGGCTGAGTGGCCTTTCTCGCACGCAAGATGAATGTCCGACTTGCCCCGGCTATCTGTGATATTCACAAAGCCAGCCAACCAGAAACGATTTGCAATCGCGTAATTGCCATCCCTTAGATGCTGAAAGAAAAAACCGCGATAGGGCGGAATGCCATCCTGCAGGAGCTTTCTAGCGTGTTCATTCCCCCACATTTGCCCAAATTCGTGCATCAGATACTCATGCCGGAAGAGGGTAGCCGCGCCAAAAAGGGCGATCAGAACTAGCCCCACACGCAGCCAATCATCTGGAGTTAGAGACCAGAAAGTGGAGCCGCCAGAAATATCGGCTATCAGTCCAAACACTACAGCCAATCCCCCAGCGCCGATTCCGGCAAGCCGGAACATGCTGAGCGCCGGGCGCAGCCAAGCTCTAACCTTATCCATGTTGCAGAGAATGCCCGCCAACGTGGGAATTGTGTAGTCTTCATCTATGCACCGCGTTCTGCGGCAGCAAACGCTCGGTGCATTTGCTACCTAACGCTGGGCCCTCCCCCTAATTCACCCTCTCCCTGGTCTTCATGTCGATGATGATGCCGCGCTCGCCGTCGGCGAGTTTCTTGGGGTCCGGCCACTCGTTGAGTTCCAGACCGCCCACGCCCTGGGCGCGCGCGTTCCTTATGCTCTGGGCGATGAAGCGCAGCAGGAAGGGCGCATTGGCGCCCGACCGATTGAGTTTGTCGGCGCCGCGGATGATCAGCGCCAGGGCGGCCTTGCCCTTCTCGGTCTCCAGCAGCTCGGCATAGCGCTCGAGCAGGCCCGGCGTATCGGAATAGCGCGCCTTGAGCAGCCGCCCGAATCCGCTCGTGATGTCGGGGACCCCCGGCGCGTCCGGGTTAAAGGTCAGTCCCTCGGGCGGGTCTTCCGGCATTCCGCGTAAGCTCCCGCGATCAGCAAACAAAGCCAGCAGGCGAGCAAGGCATTCAGCAGCGAGATCAAAACAACCACACGCCGATTGCGAGCCCCGCGAACCAGACAATGGCGTAAGACAGATGCTCGCGGGTGACCCAGCCCCAGCGGGGCGGCGCTTTCCTGGCGTAGTCGGATTTCTTCGGCTTATTCGCAGTCGTCATTTGGTCTCCTCTCGTCTGAACCAGCGCATGGATTTCTCGAAGCCGCGCACCAGGAAGTAGGCGGTGACGATCCATCCGGCCCAGTCATCCAAGGGCTCCGGCAATGGCTCGGCTTCCCATTTCAGATGCAGCAACTTGTCGGCCACGACCGCCGCGAAATAGATGATCAGCGGATAGGCGAAGAGCGGACGGATCCAGCGGGTCACCCACCAGCCATGCTCCAGCACCAGCAGGTCGGCGGCGCGCTTTCGGGACTCCAGCTCGGCCTCGATCGCGGCAATCGCGACACTCGCCTTGGCTTGGGCCTGCACGCCCTCGCTGTCGATCAGTGCCGACAGCAGTTTTGCGCCCCAGCGCAACCATCCCGCGGGCAGCCAGCCGCGAAGTGCGGCGACGCCGCCTCCCAGCACCCGCCAGAGCCAACGCATTAGCGCCCCTTCTGCCGCCAGTCGTCCCAGCGCGCGTAGAGCACGATGCCGATGCCGCCCACCGCGAGCGCCATGGCGAGGTAATCGAGATAGGCGCTCATGCCCTGATAGGGCTGCAGGAAGCTGGAGGCCTCCATCACCTGGGAGCCGTAGTCGGCGGGGACCGACAGGAGTCCCACCGCGGCGCCCAGCGCGGTGCGCGAGTTGGTGGCGGTGACCGGCCAGCGGTAGCCCAGCAGCTTGGACTTCGGGTAACGGCGGATGTTGACGGCATCACGCTGGTTGCCGCCGACCACCTCGATGGTGTTGCCGACGGTCCGGACGTAGAAGCCCACATGGCCCTGCCAGGAACTGCGGCCCCGCTTGAAGACGGTGACGCAGCCATATTTGGGCGCCTTGAGCTTCTTGCCCCATTGCAGGAACGAGCGGGCCGCCAGGCTACTGGTGCCGGGCTCGCCGGCTCGGCTGAGCATGGCGTTGGCGAAGGCGGCGCACCACGCGACGGAATCGTGCTTGACCCAGCCATGGCCCGCCTCGCCGTAATATTTCAGCACCTTCGGATTGTCGCGGGGCCCATGCCCCTCCTTGGTGCCGATCTCGCCCTTGGCGAGCGTCATCCATTTCGGTTCATGCATAAAAAAAGAGCCACCTCGCGGCGGCCTCCTATTCAAACGTGTGGGGTGGGGTTACTCGGGAATGATGCTGAGCTTCTGGGTGGCGGCGTAACGGAACCAGCCGGCCATCAGGAAGCACGCGCCCTCGACCATCTTCATGATGGCGTCGACGGCGGCGGTTTCCCCGAAGCCGAGATTGACGCCGATCAGGTCCATGGCGACGAAGGCGAAGCCCACGATCGAGGACCAGACGGTCCGCGACTTCAGGGCGTTTTTGTACTTGTCCATAGCGGTATTCCTTTTCTCAGTGGTTGGCGGGGAGGCTCTCGAAGAAGCTGCCGAAGCCGCCGGGCTTCGGGAGCCGGGTGCGCGAGCCCGGCTGGCCCGCGCCGGGCAGCTGTTGAGGGCCTGCAAGGCTCATCAGCCAGCAGAGCAGGCCGCGATCGCGGCACGGCTCGGGGAGAGCCGGGGCGTGCGATGGGCGTTTAGCCCTCCGAACCGAGGGACGCGCCGGCGGACGCGCCGGGAGCGGGAGAGTTTGGACATGCCTTTGCGGGCTGATCAGCGGCAGCGGCGCGGTCGCGGACTGGCAGTCTTGGGGGCCGCAATTGGGGCACCTCTGATCGAGAAACATCACGCCCACCACTAGCCCTGCGAGAAAGCCGATCAGCCGCATTATTTGAGCGCGATGTGTTCCAGCATCCACGCGGCGGCGGCCCCCACCGCGGCCGCCGCGGTCACCAGGAATGTGAGCGCTTTGCGGCCTCCGCGTATCTCGATCACCTTGTCGCGGATTTCCTTCAGCGTCGCCGCGTTTTGTTCCTGCGCTTTTTCCAGCGCATCCATGCGAGCCTGCAGCGCGCCGATGTCTTGGTGCAGGGTCCCGTGGGTAACGCGATCGGTCATAGGTCGTACTCCTCCGCCGATTTGCGGCAGTGCTCGCAGTCGATCTTTTTTTGTTACCCCGCTTGAAGTGCGGGGTAGCAGCCGGCACTACCAATTTCTTGTTCCCCGACTGAAGCGTCGAGGAGTTGCTGGAACTGGAAGAGCAATCCCGCACCCGCTTGAGTTTGGAGCTGGTCAATCCGATGGGCTTAGCCAGCAACTAGCCAACGATTTCAGGGAGCTAGCTGATAAAATATCGCGCCTTCAGCGAGCGAACCGAAAAGAGCTTGGATCGCCGCCGCCCAGCCGGTTTGGCTCGAGCGCTCGAGACGATGCCAATGTCTGCGAAGGGTTTCCCAGCGTCCCGAGCCGAGCCGGGTTCGCTGGGGCATGGGAATGAGAAAGCAGAGAACGTTGAGGGCTTTATCGAGTGCGATCAGGGCGCGCCAATCCCTTGCCCACATGCGGTCCGCTCCTTGCTAGCTGATTAAGCTCCCGCGCCCGGCGCCCGTGCTTTTTGCCCGCCCGGTTCATGGCGACGCCTATGCCATGGTCGCCCGCGAGGCGCGCATGGCGGGCTTCGCCGTGGTGGAGCCGCTGCGCGCCTTCGAGGCAGAAGGCCTGGCCAATGTCAGATTTGGCCCGGGCGATCCGGTTCACCCGAATGCCTGAGGCCACGGCGTGATCGCGGGAGAGCTCTTCGAGGCGCGCCGGCGGCGGGATCCCTAGGCGCCTTCTTCGCTCCTAGCCCTAGGCCAAGTGGGGCTTTGGGGGACGGCGATCAGATTGCGGCGCGGCTGCCGCCGCCGTAGGCCGCAATGCCATGCACCGGGTGGCGAGGCGGCTAAGCCGGGCATGGCCGCCACCTGCTCAGACATCGAGTGCGTTCAACTGCAACTTTATGGGTATGTGGAACCTCGGATTTATGCGCCGCGCGGAGATAATTTAATAAGGCGTATACGTTCTATTATTGTACCCAAATCTTCGAAAAATTTCTCTGATCACTGATATTCAGCAGTTTTTGTCGAAAGTCATTTCTACTCTGGACAAAATATCCGTGCAAAGCAGCGAATCCATACCCTATGCCCGCGCCTGACGAAGCCCTCCGTCCCGAGCGGAACTCATCCCAAGTCGGAATAGCCCTAATCAAGCACTTGCAATTTCTCGCTTTTTAGTTGCAAGATAAGCACACGGGAGCGCGTGCTGCACGCGGCAGCGAGGGCCTCAGATGGGGCGTCTCTGCCCCATCCCCGTTTGCCCAAACCCGGCGAGTAAGCACCTGCAACTGCGAATCTCGCCGCTCCCTCTAACTTTGGCAATATCTACGATGCGCCGAGCGCTTGGTCGATAACGTAGCAGGCGGCGGGGTCAGCTCCAACTGATCCGCACTTCGCCGCGCGCGCCGTCGCCACCCGAGGTGGAGGTGTCGCCACCGCCGCCACCGGCCGAGCCAACATTCACCGTAATGTTGGCACTCACGGTTAAATCGCCGGCACTGAACGCCTTTTCGCAATACGCGCCTGATCCGCCTCCGCCGCCAAAACTGCTGCCGAAGCCTCCATCATCGCCACCGCCGCCTCCCCCGCCTGGAACATTGCCTGGGGCACCATCATCATCATCACCTACCGCTCCACCTGCGCCTCCACCACCCGGCGCATCGCCACCTTCCCCATCACCGTCAGTATTGCCTGCCTCGCCGGTAGTATTGGTGTCTCCGCCCGACGCCGTGCCCCCATTGCCTCCGTCCCCACCGTCATTCTCCTGGATCCCGCCACCGCCGCCACCGGCTATAAGGTCCACACCGAAGGGCTGAGTGCTGCTATCGAACAGGCTTTGATTCCCGCTGCTGCCATCTTCTTGTGAAAAAATGGCCCCGCCGGAGTCGCCGCCACCACCACCACCGCCCCACATTTTGACCGTTAGAGTGTTGTAGGCTGGAACCGTGAAGGTGCCGTCAGCCGTGAAGGTTTCGGAGCCTGGAACGACATTGGCCGCATGGCCGGGTTGCAGATCAAGACCGGGGATATCCATCAGCCGATATCCGCCGCGCCGGAGAGAAAGATGCGTGTTGCGGTAATCACCTTGTAGAACAGCAAGGTCTCGGTATTGGCTCCGCTCGAAATAACCGGCGTCGCCTGGGCGGAGCCTTCATACTGCGTGCCAAATGCCAGGGTCCGACTGCCAGTAACGTCTTGGATCACCCGGATTTGGCCGGTCTTGCCGATGGTTGCGTTGGTCGGGTTGGCAAGCGTTCGGTTGCCGCCAAGCGTCACGACGAAATTGATGCCAGTGTCGAAGTCGAGCGCGATGCTGGCGGCGTCAGTCAAAGTCACGTCGGCAGCAGCGTCATAGATATTGTCGGCGGTGAGATACCTGTCGACAGTCTGGTTTCTGACCTCTGCCGTTGAGGCCTTGTCTGCGGCTGTCAGAACCGCCGAGCCATCCGCCTTGACCACGCCGGTGCCCTTGGCGACGAGAAGCAAGTCGATATCGGTGTCGCCGCCGGTCGAGGAGATCAGAGCGCCGCCCGCTGCCGCCGCGTTGGTGATGGTGACTTCGTTGACCGCAGTTCCCACGCCCGCAAACTTGAGGACTTCTTCTGTAAGCCCGTTGGTGATGGCGAAGGTGTTGAAGTCCAAGTTACCGCCGAGCTGGGGCGATGTATCCTGGGCGACGCTATTGATGCCCCCGCCCGCGCCCGCGGTGAGATCGACCCAGCCGGTGCCGTCGTAATATTCAATGACATTTGTCGAGGTGTTCTTGCGGAGATCGCCTTCGGCCGGCGTGACAGGCCGCTCACCGGTGGTGCCGCCCGCCACGTTGAGGCCCTCGGCGCCGGGCAGCTGGGCGTTGTCGGCGAGCCCGATGGTGAATGTGCGGTCGACCGACAGGTCTTGGGCGCCCTCCGCTACGCTGGTTTCGTCGGTTGTGGCAGCAACCGAGATGGTCCGGGACGTTTGCACCAGGCCTGCCAGCTGGACGCCGTCAACGGTGTCCGCGTCGAGGCCGTTGCCGGATCCCTCATCCGCCGTGGTCAGCAACGTTGCATCGGTCACGGCGGCCTGGAACTGCGCAATCGTTCCAGAGACGGTGTTGGAGCCGAGCGCTAGGGTCTTATTGGTGAGTGTCTGGGCGAAGGCTTCAAACACAAAAGTGTCGTTCGCCCCCAACAGCGGAAGCGTGACCGTCCGGTCGGCTATCAGCTCGTTGACGGCGAACACATACTGATGGTCTCCCGTGGTGTCGTTGATCTGCGGAAGCGTCAGTGTTTTGCCGCTGAGAGTCTGGACGTCTGTGGTGCCGACGACCGACCCGGTCACGCCATGCACACCGCTGGAAGGTTCGTCGACATGGGTGCCGTGCAACAGCCCACTGATCGAGTTGTTGGCCGCAACGATGGTCTTGTTGGTGAGCGTCTGGGCGAAGGCCTCGAACACGAATGTGTCGTTCGCCCCCAGCAGCGGAAGGGTGACGGTCCGGTCCGCCAACAGCTCATTGACCGCGAAGATGTATTGGTGGTCCGAACTGGTGTCGTTGATCTGCGGCGTCGTCAGGACCGGCGAGGCCAGCACGCCGACGCTGGTGAGCGAAGAATTCACGACCCCGGCGCCGAGCGTGGTGGCGCTCAGCACGTCGGCGCCGTTGATCGCGTAAGTGTCGGCCGCCGCAATATCGACGCCGCCCGCGTCCCACGTGCCGGACGGGCCGGTGACGGTTCCGCTGAGCACCGGGCTAGTCAGGGTCTTATTGGTCAGCGTCTGAGCGAAGGCCTCGAACACGAATGTGTCGTTGGCAGTCAGCAGCGGCAGGGTGACGGTGCGGTCCGCCGCGAGCTCTGAGACCGCGAAGACATACTGGTGGTCCGAACTGGTGTCATTGATCTGCGGTGTCGTCAGGACCGGCGAGGCCAGCACGCCGACGCTGGTCAGCGAAGAATTCACGACCCCGGCGCCGAGCGTCGTGCCGGTGAGCACGCTGGTTCCGCCTATCTGGTAGCTCCCGGTGACATCCCATATGCCCGTACTCGTGAGGCGGGCGCGTTCTGCCGCCGCCGCGCCGCCCGCCATCAGATTGAACGCCAAGTCGGCGTCCTCGGAGGCGGCGGCGATGTCCGTGGTGACGGCCTCGATCTGGGCGATGATCTCTTCGTTCGAGCCTGACGTGTCCTGCACGAAGTCGAGGCCGACGCCGATACCGGCTACTTCCGTCTTGGCGGCGGAGGCCAGGTGCTTGACCGTGAGGGCCGTGTGAACCGCGCCGGCCGTGGTGGTCGCGGCTTCGACCGACATGCCGCCCGCCAGGATGTCTGCCGTGAGCAGCGAATTGGTGCCATCCCACAGGAGACCAGCATCGTCCCCTGCGCCGAGCGTGAGCGAGCCAACCGCATTCCGGGCGGTGCCATCGACGTCGATCTTCCAAAGTCCACCGCTGGTGACGTTGGACGTGCCGATATCGATATTCCCAAAGCCGGTTGCGATGGAGCCGCTGTTCAACGCACCCGTCGTGACAATCTGCGCCGAGCCGGTCCAACCATCGAGGCCATCTGGCGTAACCGCACGTGTGGCGTCGGTGCCGGTATTGGTCTCGGCGTCGGTGGCGAGCTCGACCGCGCCCACTACCGTGAGGCTCGCCGCCGGAACTGCGAAATCCAGCTCGCCGCCGGCGTCGTCGTAACTAACGGCGATATTGGTCTGGACGGAAGCCCCGCCGATCATCAGACCGACGATGTCTTGGATTTCTTCCGTGGTTTGCTGCAAGTCCGCGATATTGACGCCGGAGTCCACCGCATCGCCGTCGATGTTCCACAGCACCAGATTGTTCGCCGTGCCCGCGGTGCCGGTGATCAGCGTCGCGTCGGCGCCCGATTTGAGGGAGGCGGCGATCTCGGTGATGGCGTCCACGCTGTCGGCGCTGAGCGCCGGTGCATTGATGACGGGGGCGGTGAGCGTCTTGTTGGTGAGGGTTTCGGTGCCGGCCAGCGTGGCAAGCTGAAAGTCCGTACCGGCATCGTTCGTGAACATCGGCAGGTTTGGCGTCGCCGTCTGGACCCACCACTGCCCTTGGCCCACAACATCAAGATCGGCCGCCACCTGCTCGCGCAGAAAGATCACGCCGCCGTCGATTAAGTCATTCCCATCGAGGTCGACGTTGCCGCCCATGGTCAGCGCGGTCAGGGTGCCGAGATTGGTCAGCGAAGAGTTGACGACGCTGGAGCCGAGCGTGGTGGAACTCAGAACGTCCGCGCCGCTGATCGCGTAAGTGTCGGCCGCGGCGATGTCGACGCCGCCCGCGTCCCAGGTGCCGGACGGCCCGGTGACGGTTCCGGTGAGCACCGGGCTAGTCAGCGACTTGTTGGTGAGCGTCTGGGTTCCGGTCAGCGTCGCCACTGTGGAATCGATCGCGACCGTCAGCGTGTTGGTCGCCGCACTGGTGTCGATGCCGGCACCGCCCGCGATGGTGAGGGTCTCGGAATCGAGGTCGATCGCGATCCCGCCCGTATCGCCCGCCACATCGAGGTCTTCGGCCGTAATCTGGGTGTCGACGTAATCCTTGACCGCGGCGCTCGTGGGGAGCGTGGTGTCGTTGTCGTTGGCTCCGATGCCCTCGGCCTGCACCACGATCGCGGCTGCGTCGAAGTCGGCAACGTCGAGATTGCTGAGTGTATTCAGCGCGGCATCGATGATCTTGTTGGTGAGCGCCTGGGCGCCGGTGAGCGTGGCGACCGTGGCGTCGATATTGAGGTTGGCGCCCGTAATCTCCAGCCCCGTATTGGGTGTGAGGAAGGTGAAGGCGCCGGCGCTGTCGTCCCAGAACACCATCCGGTCGGCATTGGGATCATCCGCGCTGAGCAGGTCTTCGGCGAGCGCCGTGATCGCCACTTCGGCGATGCCGGAAAGGTCGATTCTAGCGCCCGCATTGGAGCTCGCCAGCACGCTGGTGCGCGCCAGCGTCGTGCCCGACGCGGTGTAGGTGCCCCGCCCGATCTCCCAGGCATTGTTGCCGTCCTCGAGCACATAGGAAACCAGATCGCCATCCTGGACGCCCGCGCCGGCAAAGCTCTGGAACCCGGCAACCGCCGAGCCAAGCGTAATCGTGCCCGTGCCCAGTGTCGCCGTGGTCATCCGGGCCCGATTGTAGAGCTTGGCCATTAATCGTGCCTCCCTCGGGAATCGGTCCAGCCGAGCGTGACGATTCTCAAAGTGTCGGAATCGTTGGCGCGGTATCGGACCTGGCTCGACATGTTGGTGTGGACCGTCATCGTCCAATGGAATTCGTTGGCAACGCCATCGGGCGTGTTGGCTCCCTCCGAGGCGCTGGCGAGGGGAGCGGCAGAGACGGCCGGCGATTCGTCGTTTGCGTCCGGCGAACTGATATAGACCCGATCGTCGCCCACATCGTCGGGATCGCGGTACGCATTGATGCGCGCCAGAACCTTGACCCCCAGTGGTGTGGATAGTGTGCCCAACTCGGCGGACGTGCCCGCCGATGAGTCGTTCACATCCAGCGGCGGGTTGGCCCAGATGAAGTCGTCGCCGACCTGCGTGAAGGCGAGGATGTTGTTGGTGCCATCGGTGAGCACGCTCCCGATCCGGCGGTAGAACGAGCCGCCTGAGTCGGAAAGCAGATTGGCGGCGATCAGGCTGGTGTCGAAGCCCGCATCGGTGTTGCCCGAACCGTCATCCACCAGGAAGACATGATACCAGGTGGCTGGCGAGAGAGATATGCCAGTTGAGGGGAAGCCGCCTTGCCCGCTGCCGGCCATCCAATTCACGTCGATTTGCTTGGTGAGCGCGGTGGCCAGGTCCAGGTTGAAGGTGTCGGAAGAATCCCGCGCCGAGCCCACGGCGATTGTGATGTCGTGCTCGGTGTCCGCGGCGTTGGCAAGCTGCACGCCACCGATATGGCCGCGGGGGTAAGGCGCGGTGAAGTTCTGCCCCGCGGTGAACCAATTGCTCCCGTCGGTATGCAGCTGCACGCCGCTGCCGGGCGTCAAGGTGAGGCTGGCGACGCCGTCGATGGTCTGGGATCCATTGCCGTCGAGCGTGATGGAGCCGCTGGAGTTGTTCAGCATATCGAAGACGAAGGGCGCGCCGAGCGAGGCCGCATCGGGCGTGGTGACCGTGATGCCGGCCACCGTCACCCGGACCAACTGTCCCTGGACGGACTCGCCCAAAGTCTGCGCGGTAGAGACCACCGCGACGCCGGCGCCGCCGACCAGCTTGTCCACCGCCGCGCCGGTGTTGGTGTTCAGGCTCTCGATCGCGGTCTTGAGGGGATCGGACAGCTTGTTTTTATGGGTCGCCCATTTGACCTCGTTGGCATCCGTTGCCGAGCCGTCATCGGGGGGCGGATTCTGGTTGTAGTTCAGCACCGTGACGTCGTTGAAGGGATCGCCCATCAAAGTTCTCCAATGAAAAACCCCGCCTGCTTCGTATTGGCGAAGCGGGCGGGGCCGTTTGCGTTTCGGTTGTTCGGGATGGCTAAACGCTTGCCGGCTTCTCCGCTCCGTTCCTTGGCCGCTTCCTCGGCTGCTTGTCCGCCGGGGGCGCCGGCGCGCGCGGCGGCACTGTTTCGGCCTGCTCTTGGGGTATCTGTTGCTGCAGCGCGGCGATGATCTGCTCGCGCACCGAGACCTGCGCACGGCACCTGGCAATCTCGTTGTTCGCCAGGTCGCGCTGCAGGGCGATCTGGCGGGTCAGCTCCTGCTGCTCGGCGAGCTGCGTCCTTAGCTGTCGAGTTTCGTCGGTCATGGTGTCTCCTGATTTTCGCGAGGATTGATCGGGCGGCGGGCTCTGGTTGAAGTTCTCGGCCGTTACATTGCTGTAGGGATCGCCCATGGAAGTTCTCCAAAGAAAAACCCCGCCGGGGCGGGGTCGGGAATTCAAGCTCGATTTAAGGGTTGGCGGCTAAGGCAGCCGCGTCTCAAAAACCACCGCGGGTTCGCCGGAAAAGACGTTATGGCTGGTGCCCACCCGGCGCATGATGCCGTGGCGGCAGATCATCTCGAAGAAGCGCCTATCCGCTGGCCGCGCATATTCCACCATCGGCACCTCCTTGCGGGCTTCGTTGAAGAAGTTAACCGCGGCCTCGACCCGCTGCCGGCAGCTGGCCCAGGGAAACCAAACGATGTCGCCGATAATCATGAAAGGCGCCAGCGCCGGGTCCGGGTGCGAGAAAAACGCGAAGATCATGCCCACCGGCTTGGCATCGGCCGCCTTCGCTGCGGCCGCCTTCGCGGCGCCTCCCTCAACGGCCGGCTTCCCTGCCCCCGCGAACAGCAACCAGGCGCCCGTATAGCGGTTCAGAACGGTGGCCTCGAAGGCGACCGTAAAGTCTTCCGGCGTGAGCCCGGGCTCGATCTTCAGCGCATCCATCCCGGTCTGCTTATAGGCCGCCCAGACGAAGCGCAGATCGCCTGCCTCGAGCGGACGGAAAGAGGGCTTGCGCGCCAGCGTCTTGCCTAACCGCCAGCTAGGATGCGGCGAGGAATCGCAAGCCAATTTCGTTGATCTGGAAGTCGGTCGTGCCCTCGACTTGGACCCGGACCTGGAACTCGTTGCCTTGTCCAGGCGCGAAGAAGGGCTGTCGGATGAGGCGTCCGTCGAAGGCCGTGGAGTAGTAGGTGTCATCGTTGTAATGGAGCCCGCCTGAATAGACCGGACGATCGCTGATCGCCGGCAGGTTTACGGTGATGGACTGGTTGAACGCGGTCTCGCCCGCATATTCGAAGGTGATGGTAACGGTCGCGGCATCGCTCTTGCGGTACTTGATATAGCCCTCGACCCGGTAGGCCTGGGCGTCGAGCGGGGCCGAGAACAGGGCGGTCAGCCATTCGGTGGTGATGTTGTTGGCACCGCCGTCGCCGCTGCTCCCAGTCCCCTCCAGGCGATAGAAATTGCCCGAGGCATCGCCCATGAAGGTGTATTCGAGGCCGTCCTGGGGATCGAGCATCGCCATCACAAAACTCGGCTGCATGGCGATCGAATGCGCCGTGGTCCACTTCATCCAGGGACTGATCTGGCCGCGCAGCATCGAAGTCTGCACCACGCGCACTTCCGACTTGCCTTCCGGGAACAGATAGACCCGGTTGAGCCTGGAATTGTAGACCGCGCGCCAGCCGGTGAAGCCCTCCACCGCGTCCGCGATTTGACGGGTGAGATCGTCCGACTCGGCGTCGCCGAACCTATCCGTATCGTTGACGCTCTCGACCCGGCCCTGCCGGCCGTAAATCACCTCATTGCCGATATAGGCCAGCGACTCTTCGCCGGATGCATTGGAGCCGGGGTAAAAATCCTGAAACGCGAAATCCGAGAGCGATGCGCCGGTCAGGTTAAAAATCTGGCCCCGCTCCGTCGACAGGATGGTGTTGCCGAAGGCCTCCACATGGCCGTTGATGGGCTTCAGGTCCGGGGTCAGCAGGAAGAACGGGTCCTCGTCGCTGATCGCGTCGGCCGGGCGATTTGCAATCGTGATCTGGGTGAAGTCGCCCCGCTTCGAGCCCACCATCATGTGACGTGTGATGACATTGGGATCGCGCACGTGGGAGAACACCGCGCGCTCATTGGAGACGCTGAGATATTTGGCGAAGAAATTGCCGAACGGATTGGTGTCTTCGTCGGTGAAGGTGACCGACTGAAAGGTCGTGCCGTCCCATTCCTTGACGGTCTCGACCAGATTGAGGTCGGTCAGCAGCAGCTTGTCGTCCAGGGTGAAGTTGTGGGAGAGCCAATGGCCCCGCAGCTTGGCCGCGTTGTTGACTGTGCCGACGCTCGCGAAATTGTTGCCGTCCCAGTCGTAGACTTGGCCGCCGGCCTGGACCAGGGTCGAGACCGTGCCGTCCGACTTCAGCAGCGAGCCGCCGCCCCGGATCTCGGCACCGTTCGGCACGGTGCCCACCTTGTCGAAGGGCGGCCGGTTGCGCAGCTCGCGGTTCTCGAGGTCGAGCAGGAAGTTCTGCCCGTCCGCCGCCTCGCGGCCGTCGATCTCGTCCTCGGAGGCCCGCGTGTGGAGCCCTCCGCCGAACTTGATTGTGAAGGAGAGGTTTTCCGGCCCTACCTTGGAAACCATGTCTGCCTCTGCTGACCTTGGGAGAGAAAGCGCGAGGCCCGGCCGAGCGACGCGGTGAACAATTCGACGTCGAACTCGTTGCGCATCTCGCGCTTCCAAAGCTGCACCCAGGCCGGAACCATCGCCCTGAAGGCGGCATCCGCGAAGGGCACGCAGTCGTCGACCGCGGTGAGCTCCAAATCCCGGTCATACTGGTACGTGTAGGTGCGGCCCGCCTCTTGGGCGCCGGGCGTGCGGTCCAGATGCAGCCGCCCGTCGGTGGGGCGGAGTGCTGCGAAGTGGGGCAACCCGGTATCGTCCTGCTCCGGATCGTCGATCAGCATCTGGTTGTAGCCGCCGGGATATTCGCCCAAGAACTGGTTGTTGGCCTTGTCGATGAAGGGCCAGCGGATCTGAACCAGATCCTCCTGCAGACGGTAGGCGCGCTGGCCGTCGCTGAGCGTCAGGTTGGACTCGGCTTGCTCTCGTGGATGCGCCCGGGCGGTCGTCGAATAGAGCTCGTCGATGCCCTCATTGATGACCTGGCGGGCGGTGTCGATCGCCACCTGGCGCGCGGAATCGGTGAGGGTCGCGAGCGTGCCCGCGTCACCGGCGATCACGCCGACGCGCTTCAGCACTTCATTGACCCCGTCAAGCAGTGTCTTGGCCACTGAGCTTTCCCCTTAGGTCTGATGCTTTGTCGGTTCTGGCGACGCGCACACCGCGGGCCTTGCATGCCGCGCGCAGCTCCGCGAACGACATGTCCTCGATCGATTTTTCAGCGGTCCCGTAGTCCCTCGCTCCCTTGGGGAGCGGGCTACTAACAAGACTCCCCTTGGGGAGCGGGCTACTAACAAGACTCCCCTTGGGGAGCGGGCTACTATTAAGCTTCCACTGCCGCGCCAGGTCGTCCTCGGCGGCGATCTCCGCGACGGCCTCGGACGCGGTCGCGCCGTCGGCCTCGCCTCGGGCCGCTTGTGTTGGATCGGGCAGGAGCGGACGCGCATTCACCGCGCCCAGGGGTCGGTTGGGTACCGCGATTTGGGTGAGACCCTTGGCGCGCAGGATGCGGCGCATCAGCTGGGCCGGCATGTTGGGGTCGATTTCGCCGACGCCGTTGGCCCGGGCGTAGTGCTCAAGCTCGCAGCGCCGCGCCTTTTCTAAATTATCGCGGGGATCGATGATGCGGTCCAAAATCATGCAAACCTCGGCAAGAGATGGGAGAGAAGAGGGAGCGGGGCCGAAGCCCCGCCCCGAAGTGCACTCGGTCGGTTGAGCGCCGTTAGTTCGCCAGATCGGTCGCGTTGACGCGGAGCGCCCGGGACCAGTTGGCGTTCAGCACGGCGCCCGCGAAGAACGACTTCCAGGCCAGCGTCGCGATCTCGTTGAAGGGATCGGAGATGCCGCCGGTTCCGCGCTCGTGGAAGATGATCTCCCATCCGCCGGTATTGTCGCCGGCCCGGTAGACGCCGTCGGTGTGGCGGTGGCCGAGGCCGACCGAGCCGAAGGCGTCCTGGCCGTAGACGACGATGGTATAGACGTCGCCATTGCCCGACGTGGCGCGAAGGTCGGCGCCCGAAAGCGGGGCGCCGGCGCCCGCATCGACGGATGCGTCTTCCGACATGATGAAGCGCGCACCGCGCCCGGCCAGCTCATAGGTGCCGAACTCGCCCGTTACGGTAGCGGTCTGCCCGGCATATTGCTTGACGCTGGTGAAGCCGGAAATGCTGGCCACGTCCACCGCCACGTCCGGGTGGCAGATCGCCCAATAGGCGGGCAGGATCGGCGCGGTGCCGATATTCTCCGTTCCCGTTGTCATCGGCGAAAACGTCCGCGCGGCGTTGCGCGTCAGCTCATTGACGACCCGGTTCAGGTCGGCGGCCACGGGAATCGAGTTGGTCGCGCCCGTGCTCGCCACATTGCCGGCGAAACGCTGGGTGGCGTTGTCCTCCATGACGTCGCGCATCAGCTGGTTCAGCGACCGCCCTGCCGACTCGCCCAGAACCGCCACCAGATCGTTGGTGGTGCCGTTCGGGTTGTAGAGGTCGACTTCTTCATTGACGATGTAGAACTGGCCGTATTTGGCGACCGTCGCGGTGACGTCCGTGAAGGTCGGCGTGTCCGAGTTCCGGCCTTGCATGAAGGACGCCGTGCCGGTCAGCTCGGCCAGCGCCGTCGTGCTCGGCGTCTCCTGCTCGATGCGCCGCCACTTGATGGTGGACGTTCCCATCTGCTTGTTGATCTGGCCCGGCATGGTGCCCGCGAAATACGGGGCCACCTGCTGGGCGCGGCGCAGAAAGGTTTGGTTGAAAACGACATTGACCGGCTTTGTGAGCTCGACGTCTGTCGCAGTGATATCTAGAGCCATGATGGTTCTCCGTTAGCTCTGGGCGCGTGCCCCGCCAGCATCGCGGTAGCGATGTAGGCGGGGTCGGGACCCTGGTTGATGCACCCCGAACCGGGTTCTTGCGCCCACTGAGGGACAAGAGCTCGCGCTCCCTTGGGGAGAGGATCATTAATGGGAGTCCCGTAGTCCCTCGCTCCTTTGGGGAGCGGGCTACTATCAAGACTCCCTTGGGGAGCGGGCTACTATCTAGACTCCCCTTGGGGAGCGGATGGGCTCGCGCTCCCTTGGGGAGCGGAACAAAAAAAGAGCCCAGTCCGGGCATGGGTTCGGGCGTCACCCGGCCGGGCTTTTGAAGCGGCCCGGCGGGGCGGACGCCCGTGTTCCCGTGCATCCTCATGTCCTCAGTCCCAGGCGCGGCCTGGGCGTCGGGTATCGGTCACGGCTTGCTGATTGTTGTGAAAATCTAAAGGTACCTTGGGATCAAGGATGATTGTCCGTGATAAAATAAAATGTTTCCATCATCGTCAGTTACAAATGTAAATCCCAGAGTATATTTGTGATGTTCGTCCCAATATTCTTTGCTGCATCCAATTCTTTTTTCGTAATTGGCCATAGGCTTGCATTCAAAGCCGAGATTTTCCATTTTTTCTGAAAATTCGGAGACGGGCATAGTCACAGAAAAGCTATCTTCAAAGAGCCCAGAGTTTGCGTATCGGTACTGATGCGCTTCCTCCCGTTCGGCGATGACTAAAGTGCATAACCTTTCGATTTCAATTGCAAATTCTCTTTCGCCGTCATTGGCCGCGGTCTTTCTCGATTGCGGGGGCCGGCAGGGTTCGTCCGTCCCAAACAGAATAATGGGAACGTTAAACACCGCAAACCCCAGCAGAAGCAGCGCAAATGGCGACAGCAGGATTGCCCATACGAGCGTTTGTAGGATTGTTATGATTACGCGCGTCATTTGAGCGTCGGGTTTCGGTCGCGGTTTGCTGGTGAATCTGATAATTCAGGGATAATTCGAAATTAATCTATGAGATCCATGATAAAACGAAACATTTCCTTTGGATTTATTGAATGTCAATGAAAATGAATATTCACGAAACTCATTCCAATACTCTCTGTAACATCCAATTCTTTTAAAGTTGCCCTGCAAATCAGTGCATTCGAAACCGAGTTCTCCCATTTTCTTCTTAAACTCGGGAGCTGACATTGTCACAGAATAGGTGAATTTGTCGGCCATGTTCGATTGCTTCAGACGAATACCGCCGTACGAATTCGATTTCTGGGCAAGTATCAAGGCACATATCTTGTCGATCTCACTGGCAAACTGTTCCTGAGCATCGCCCGCCATTTCATTGGACTGAGACAACTGACAAGGTTGCTCCCCGAACAATTTAGTATTCACGATCGGATAGACGTACAGCACTGCCACTGGCGCCAACAGAATGAGTGCTAGCATCAACAGAATCAGAACTATCAGCGTGCCTACCATGCGCATCGCCTGAGTTTCACACCTTGGGCGCGAGTTGAGCAATAGGACATCTGCGCAGCCCCCTCACCTCCCCCATCAGCAACCCGACCCATAGCTCGCGCTGGCCGCGCCTGCCGGCGGGGTCCGCTTCGGTTCCGCGATACACCGTCTCAGAAGCAGGAGGAGACGGCGGAATTGGAGGAAGCAATACCGTCGATTGCTACGGCGAAATGACGCGGCTATCGTCCTGCCAGATGATCGAAGACGGGCGGCGGCATCCAAGGCCCACGAACAAAGGACGATGAAACCGATGCGAACCTTGCTGGCGCTTGCAATTCTACTGTTTGCGGTCCCGGCCTTAGCGGCGGACGATCAGAAAATCGATCGCTTCACCGCGGACGCGCTCAAGAATTTCGTCCCAGCCGAACTTCAGTGGGCCGACGAGCCCTCGCTTCCCAAGGGGGCCAAGGTCGCGCCGATCGCCGGCAACCCCGGCGCGGCTGGCGTCTTCATGGCCTATCTCAAATTTCCCGCTAACTATCGTATTCCGCCTCACACGCACCCCTATGCCGAGCTGATCACCATGCTCAAGGGTCGCGCCGGAAACGGAGTCGGTGAAAAGTTCGATCCCGACAAGGGTGATGTGCTGGCAGCGGGTTCGAGCTTCACCCTACCTGCCAAGACCGCCCATTACATGTGGACCGATCAGGAGGTCGTCGTCCTGCTGGTCGCAACCGGGCCTTGGAACATCACATATACCGACCCGAAGGACGATCCCCGGAACAATTAGAATTATTCGTCAGTGGGCACCGGCACTTCCCCGGTCAAAAAGCCGACCCACAGCTCGTGCTGGTCGCGCTTGCCCGCGTTTGGGGCCCGACAGGTCGACTCAATCAAGCCGGAACCCCGTCCCTATTGGCCGGCAAAAATTGAACCATTCCGGAAATATGGGTTGGTCGGACTGTGCGGCGCGTAGGGATTCCCAGCGCCATATGGGTTGTTGCCGTCATCCGACGAATACGCATTGCCAAAACGCCCTTTCGGATCGGACGCCGCGCCAGGATGATGCGGCTGAACCGAAAATCTGCTCCAGAATTTGCCCTGACCGCCAAAGGGTTTTGTGGCGTCGGTAGCGTCGAGATTGGCTGCACCTTGACCGCTATATGGTGCCCCAAATGCGCTGTCGGGATCGTTGATTGTATCGCCGTAGAGATTTCCTAAAGCCCCAAGGGCATTGGGGGTCGAATTGGGGTCACCCAGGTTGGCGTTGTATTGACCTAAATTTCCGTGTTGTTCGACCTCGAACGCCACCGCAGGAGCAGCGGCCAACAGCAACACGGATAGAATGCATATTCGCATATCGTCCCCCTTATCGTTGCCTGGGACCGTAGAGGACTCTCATGGCGAAATGTTGGCTGCCAGAGACGGTCATCCCTTGGGGCGGCCCTTCGTTGCCGCACCCTCACCCCTCCCTCGGCCATCGCCGCGCTGACGCAATCTTGCCTGGTCAGATGACGCCTCAGGCGGCGCCGAGCGCGCCGGGCTGCTAAGTCGCGGCTTGCTGGTTATTTTGGTGGTCCGCCCGCCGCCGCCCTCCGAAGGCGGCGTAGGCGGGGCAAATCTCAGTTTGGATTTGAGCAAAAAGAAACCCGCGCGAGGCGGGTTTCCATTAGATTGCGGCTCTGTATTCCCGCATATGTTCTCGCATGCGCGTCCCGATATCCGGGTCGGCGCTCTCAATTGCTTCGTTAGCTTGCTTGACGGCCTCCGCCTCGATCGTCAGATCGCGTGAAGCTTTGCCGTACCTGAACAGCCATCGCGCGACGGTCGACCAATCCCAAAGCGAGCTATCAGACGTAATCTTCACGACCGGCGCCGGGAAATCGCCTTTGCCGCGTTGGCCCTTCGCGTATTGGGTCAACGCCGCCCTGGTGAGCCCTGCACGGGAGGCAATTTCGGATAAATTGACCAGCGGGTCGGGCTCAATTCGGTCGGCATGCGCCCCTGCCTTCGTCACACACTCGAGGGCGGACGTAATGGCGTCCTCGATCGCTTCCGACTCCCTGGCGAAATCCACGATGATGTGGCCTTTCTGGAACGACACCGTCGCATCGTCGCAACCCGCGTCATAGAACCGTGCCTCGAAGTCCTCGGCACTGGGGTCCAGGCCGGAAGCGATGATGCTGAACTCGAAGTCTTTCATCCTCTACTTCCTGTTTAGCGATGCGGACAGCGGTCCACGGCTCTCTTTATCTGTCTGGCATGGGCCGTGGGATTTCTGGGTGTGCTGAAGACACCTATTTGGCAGCCATCCCTGTCGGCATGCGCACAGAACAATCGCCCCCAGTGACCTAACTCGCGAAACCTCCACCCTTGGGCTTCCGCATATGCCACCGCCGCCTCAACATCCTTGTTGGGATGCCGTGGCCTAGGCATTGCCTGAACCTAAGATGGGGTACCTGTTAACATATGTCAACAGTACGGTATTCTCCCCGCCACCTTGCCGCACTGGTAGAGAGTATTAGTCGATACAACTCTAAATATGCAAGATTGGTGGAGGCCGACGACTAGTATCGTGAGCCCAATGGAATGCCGTGCCTTCACCCCTCCCCGGTTTGCGGCCCCGGCGCCTCGCCACATTGCGGATCTGTAGTTACACACATGCCGTTGCATGAACCTGTTGCTCGCCCTACGATTCACGAAGGCGATACTTATTAGGGAGCGGACGATTCACCGATACTACAAAGATATTCTGGATCGAATTTCCGAAGCACCGGTATGGTTCGACGAGAACGCGGTTCCCCGGTTCTGCAAGTTTTTGCCCAGCGAGACCGCATACATCCACGCCCAAGAAGCCGCCCTGGTTCTGATCAAATGTCAGGGCTGCCCTAGGGAATTCGAAGTCGCTTTCACCGAGTGGAATCTACGCCATGAGCTCTGGGACGACTCGAACAAAAAAATCAAGAATATCAGCGACTTGATAGCAGATGGATCGATCCACTATGGCGATCCGCCCAATATCGGTTGTTGTGCCGCCGGACACGTTATGAACAGTGTTGCTATCCGCGTCCTCGAGTACTGGTACAAGCCGGTGGTCCGGGGAGAGGGCGTCGAAGCCGGCGTCGTCAAAGGCGTTGAAGCACTAGATTTCCGGCGCGATCCCAAATTCGAGATCGATATCCTAACCTGGCTGCCGGATGACAAAGAATCGAAAAGCAAAACGCTTGATTTAGGTGGGGTGACATACAAGGTTGTGGCGTCAAAGGAAGCAAAGGACTGAGCAGCGCCTTCACCCCTCCCCGCTTTGCGGCCCCGGCGGCTCGCCAGTCAAAAACCCGACCCACAGCTCGTGCTGGTCGCGCTTGCCGGAGTGATAGATCATGTCCGCGCTAAACTTCTCCTGACGATAGTCCATCGAGGGCCTGTAGCGCGGCGATCTCGGCGCTTCCACCGCCTTCAGGAACTCC
>JGI24023J19991_10000269_pt1 | contig 40354 bp, 34 predicted proteins | sample Cruoilmetagenom1_FD_19991 | JGI IMG/M metagenome (IMG submission 19991)
CCGCTGATCAGCAGAGGCATATTGAAAAAGCGCCCGAGCGATTTATCCTCGGCCTGCGCCTTAGCGCCTTGCCTCTCCATTGTTACGTCTAAATTAGCCATTCCGTATCCTCCTAGAGCCTCTTAAGTTCCCAAGCGACTTTGAACTATTTAGTGTAGCATTATTCATCGAAATAGGATTGCGCAATTTGACATAGATCAGCACTTTCCTTCACGTTTGCGCAAAAATACGCGGCTGATTTTACAGTGACCGTCCGGTTAGTCAATTTGAAAAGCTCAAATAAGCCAGCGGCACTCTGTCCGTCAAAATTCCCACAACCTACTGAATATCAATAATTATATTGGGCACAACCGTTGACCAATTCAGCCGTGCGTGAGATTGGCGCATCGCGCCGGGTCTGATTAAAATGACATTGCGCAATGGGTGCACTATAGTTACAAATAGCTATTCTTAATTGGTCGGAGGATCGACTCAGTTCATTCTGTTTGGGCTGGATTTTACGAGCCGCTACAAGCCTGTATCCGATATCCGAATTTTCAACCGATACTGCCAAGGCAAGAACCGCCTAAATGCCTGATGAGATTGTCGCAATTCGAGCTTCTATTCATCAGGGGCATGTGTGATCTCAGAATCGCGCCGCCCGGGCAACCGGCATGCACGCCACAAATATAGTTGGGCTCAATTTGCCGATTGAGATCTAAAATTCAGCTGCTTGCGTTGTCTGATCGCAATACCCGAAGAATTGTCGAACCGGTAATCATCAATAGAGCACTCCTATGGCTAGAGCACGCGCTGCAGATTATGACGAGAAAAGTCAGATTATACTCGATACTGCCGCAGAACTGATATCTGCCAGTGGATTTGACCGTACCTCGATGGCCTCCATTGCTAAGTCCTGTGGGGTGTCAAAAGCCTTGCTCTATCATTATTACCCGGACAAGGACTCCATCCTCTTCCACATCATTTGCAGCCATCTGGACCATTTGATTGGCTTAATCGAGAGTACCGATCGAGGGACGGCATCACCCATAGCCCGGCTGCACGGCATGGTCGGCAAACTGCTGGAGGCCTATCGTTATTCTGCCGACAAACATCAGGCTCAAATCAGCAATCTCCGATTGTTATCTGAAGAGCATCAGAACATTGTGATAAAAAAAGAACGGCGGTTGGCTCAGATTTTTGCCGAAGCAATCGCCGAGGCGTGTCCGCGCTTCAAATTGAATCCTGATCTCATCATGCCCGTTACCATGAGCCTCTTCAGCATGCTCAATTGGCAGTACATGTGGTTTAGGGAAACTGGTCCGATGTCGCGAGCCCAGTATGCGGAGTTGGCGACACAGATGATAATCTCCGGCGTTGAAAATTTTGATCGCTCGGCAAATTCACTCGAGCGGGCGGCCGAATGACCCTGTAGATTTTCTGGCAGACTTGTTTGGGCTCCCACTAAATTTTTCGAGACGGGTCCCGCATGCCAGCGGCCGAGGCCGCTCATTGGCGCCTGTCACAAATCCACTCAACCGCTCAGCGCCGTTTCATGATCCCATCCATTACGAGCAGGCTTGCTTGGTGGGCCAGTGTTTCCACGGAGTGTTTGTCTGGGTTGAACCATTCAAGGGACCAGTTGAGCGCACCGAGTATCAGCATGCGCAGTTGTGCGATTGCGATGTCGGTGCGTATTTCGCCGGCCTCTTGTCCGTCCCGCAATAGGGTGTCCCAATATTCTCCATAGTCCAGTCTAAGTTGGCGATGCTTGGCCTTCACGTCGTCGGGCAACTGGCCATAAATTCGGAAATTTGCCGACGTGTAGTCGTTTTTCTCGAGCAGCGCTTCGAGATGTGCGGTGATCGCGCAGTCGATTCGCGTGCGGTAGCTGGCATTCGGACCGGCCTCGCTCACGGCCTGTTTGACTGCGTCGAAAACGAATCTGACGCCCCGATCGAGCACCTCATCGAGAATCTCTTCCTTCGAGCCGAAATGGTAGTAAATGCTGCCGGCCTTCATGTTGGCCGCGTCGGCTATCTGGCGCAGCGTGGTCGCGACATAACCTTGATCGCGGAGCAGGCGTGCGGCGGCATTGAGGATCAGCGTCCGTGAAACAGCCGACTTTCGCCCACTGGGACCCTGCTCGTCCTTGCTCGAAATATGACGCATCGCCAATCGCCTGCGGTGGCCCAATCCATGCTGGAAATTCTAACAGTCATTAGGTAGACCAACCAGATATTTGCCTGATGCCGTTGTCCGATTGGCCGCCTGGCGCGGCTAATCTCGGGGGCTCGGGCAAGCAGAGCCATTATACCTTGGGAGTGAATGATGCGAGGATTGGAAGGCCGTACGGCGCTTGTCACTGGCGGTGCGAGCGGCATTGGCAGGGCAGCTTGTCTTCGCCTTGCCGAAGAGGGCTGCAGGCTCGGGGTGTTCGACCTCAATGAGGCCGGCGCCGAGGAGACGGTTCAGCAGATAGTGGCGGCCGGTGGCCGGGCAAGCGCGCACTGTGTCGACATCGCCGATTTCGACGCCGTCAAGCAAGGCGTGGAGTCCCTGCAAGCCGATACGGGCGCCATCGACATTCTGGTCAACAATGCGGGTTGGGACGCTATCTCTCCGTTTCTCGAAACCGATTTCGAGCTTTGGAAGAAGGTGATCGACATCAATCTGTATGGCCCGCTGCATATGCACTATGCGGTCCTGCCGGGCATGGTGGAGCGCCAGCGGGGCAAAGTGATCAACATATCGTCGGATGCCGGCCGGGTCGGATCATCGGGCGAAGCGGTTTATTCGGCGGCCAAAGGCGGCATCATCGCCTTCACCAAGACGCTCGCCCGCGAACTGGCGCGGTCCAATGTTCAGCTCAACACCGTTTGTCCAGGTCCCACGGACACGCCGCTTTTTGCGGAAGTGGCGGGTCAGGGTGAGGCGGGAGCGAAAATCGCCGAGGGGCTCAAGCGCGCCATACCGATGAAGCGGCTGGGCCAACCCGACGACTATCCCGGCGTCATCGCCTTTCTGGCGAGCAGCGACGCCGACTTCATCACCGGACAAACAATCAGCGTCTCGGGCGGTCTCACGATGCACGGCTGATTGTCATGCCGCTCGGCGCGGAGCGCCTTCTGTCAGCCGGCTTAAATCGTCGGGCAAACTCACAGCCTTGGGGTAAGGCGGACTCACTTGGCGTCAGGTTGACCAAGCTTGCCGTCGGGCCAATCGAGCGAGATGCCCGCCATCGACTTGCGCCGCCACACGACGTGGCCCTCGATCGGTTGCGAGAAGCCTTGGGGTGTTAGCAAAATTTGATCGGGAAGATCGTGGATGTGCTTGGCGNCCACCCTGCAGCCGTCGGGACCCACGTCGCGGATCAGGCATTCGACAGGATTGTTGCCGTTAGTATCCGTAATATGAGCAGGAATACTGACGTTTTTGCGCTCATCCAATCGTTTTTCGTTTTTTTGCGTAGACATTGGACTTCACCTCGCAATCGGTCGATGCGGGCGCCGTTTGGACGTCAACAGGGGGCCACTCGCCTGCATCATAGCGGATGGCGCCAAGTGGACTAAAATTTGAGGACTTCTCTGCTCGAAGTCTGCGGCAGCCAACGCCGGACAAACCAGCCGTCCTGCCAGATTGAGCGTTGCCAAGCCGATGTCCCCGTTTCAAACGCTGTTGTGATGTTGAAACCACCAACAGATGATCGACTCGCGACGATTCGTTTTGGAATATAAATCCAGGCTTTGCGCGTGCCAATAGAATTTTGGAAATGCAATCGGGTTGCGGATTTAGAGGACTTCGATGCGGCGGACCACCTTTGCCAGGATGGTGGTGGAGTAGGATTCGCCGGATGAAATTGTGGGGTAATCCTTATTGAGCGGGACCAGCTCGAAGTTCTCATTATCCCCACTGCGCACGCCGTGCGGGCGATACATCATCAATACGGGACTTTCGTCGTCCTCAACCTTGGCGATGACAAATTCGCCGGGCTCGACCGGTGCGCTGGGGTCGCAGATAATGATGTCCCCCGGTTGAAAGCGCGGGAACATACAATCATTCTCGACCCGTAGCGCAAAGGTCCTGGGTCCCAAGGACGTGTCGCCTACGATGAAGCCTTCGCTGATTTTTGCAGAGCGAGTATTATTTGCGTTATTTGGGCGTCCCACGATCGCCCAACTGACAAGCGGGATCAACTTTTGTTCTGGCGGCAACCGATTGACGCCAAGCGTATCGCGATCAGTGCTGATCAATTCGGCGGGACGCGTTTCACCATATCCCAGCCAAACCGGTTCAACTCCAATCGCAGCGGCCAACCGCTCCGGGACGTCGCCGCGGGGATTGTCCACGTCGCCGCGCATATATTTGTTGATGCGGTCGTAGCTGATGCCAGAGCGGCGTGAAAGCTCCTGCTTCGTCCAGCCGAGCTCCTCTACCCTTTTGTTTAAGCGCTCGCTCCAATGCATCTCGAACCTTGAATTCAACTTTAAATTGAATATTTGGTATTGGAATAACGAGATCAAGCTATCAAAAACAATAGGTCGAGCTTTGGGGTTTTCGGCGAACGAAAAAAACCGCGAAGATTTGAAAATGCGGCAGGGAAAAAAGATCCGATCCCGGATTGCCTAGGGCGCAACCAGCCCCAATTGAATGGCGTTGACGAGGGCTTGTTCCCGGGTCCGGGCTCTGAGCTTGTGGCGGGCATTTGCGATATGAAATGCCACTGTAACCGGCCTGATGTTTATGCGCTCTGCGATCAGGTCGTTACGAAATCCTCGCGACAGCCACAGCAGGCATTCACGTTCCCGCGAGGTGAGCCCGACGCTTACGGCCCACTCTTGTTTTGTGTGAGTTCGGATGCGGTTGAATGCCGCAATCGATCCCATATGGATCGCCATGCTGCGCTTTTCGTACAGGCGTTGGAATTCGCGGGCGCCGAGTTCCGTACCGAAGTTGAAGAATCCAGATTCCCGCATCGAGCCGGTGTGGACGGGCATTGCGACCATGGAGCTGACCCCTTCGCTCGCAAGATCCTCCAGAAAATGCCGCCGGGGCGCACTCAGGTCAGAATTTGGAGTTTCGAATGCGCTACCGGTAAAGCGTGGCGTCACATTCTTGCGGCAATGCTCCATCAGCGGGGCGTCATCGGGATAGACATTTTCCTGCCAATGCTGGTGTATCCGCTCCGGCGTCGTCCACAGCGATAGCGGGTCCTTCCCGTCCAATCCCACAGTGATGGCCACGTGGCTGGCCCCCCAGCCTCCCATGTGCGCAAACGTCTTGGCCAACACGTCCAAGATGGATGTCGAGCCATCCAGGCTTGTCAGGAAATCGAGCAGCTGTTTGTCTAAAGGTGCATCTTGCATGGCGCAATTATGGTCTGCGTTGGAAAACTAGCCAAGCACAAAGCGATTCCTGGGATCCGCTGACGAGCGTCCAGATTTTCGCTGTTGTCTGTCTGGGTGCTCAATTTCCGGGATCAGGCGGGCTGCGTTCCTGACGATCGCTTGGATTGGTTTGTTTCCTGGCGGGCGTGCGCCAATTTTTTACGGTTAAATTTTTGTTAACCCCTGAAACTTATATGGGGAATCCACTCCTTTGTGGAAACCTAAACGGGGGAAATCGCACATGGCGTACGACTTCGTTCTCGCCGGCCCGCTGTGGGATCAATTGAGCTCCGACCAGCAAACGGCAATCAGCGATATTTTCATCAACTTTCTCGACGAGTTCGGCGTGCCCACAAGCGACGAGGCTTGCCAATCGAGCGCGCTCGTTTTCGCGATGATGGCGTCTTCACTTCTGGCGCAGATGAGCCCGGAAACGATGGAGCGCGCCCTCGGAGATATCGACGTCTCGCTGCGCATCAACACCAAGGCGTCCATGCGCTTCATGCGGCAGGAGTCACGAGAGCTCGGCGCGCATATGGTGAAGCACTAGGGCGTTGGGATTGATCGATGCCGCGTAGTCTGCCTGCCGGCTTATTTTGCTTTGGCGGCTTGGGCGGTGGTTCCGATTGACGTCTTGCACGGTTTCCCGGCGGCGTGGCACTGAAACAGCCCCTCTTTGCCGATAGTCTTGCATTCGATTTTGGTGCTGCGGGCGAAATGCCACTGGGCGAAGTCTTCGCCGTGCTGCATTGCCGCTTCGGCCCAATTTCGGATGGCGTTGATCTCGGCGATCGTTTTCAGCGTGTGCGGATACCCCGGAATCTCGATTTTTTCCTTGCAGCCTTGTTCCTCAAGCTTGCCCTTGGCCAAGACGGCGGCCGGCGCGGCGCAATACGCTGCGAGCACGACAATGGCGGCGAGCAAACGGGGTGTCATAGGTGTCTCCCTAACGAACCATCTGACAGGTGGTGCATCCTAGCCAAGGGATATTGCAAGTCCCTTAAAACCCGGCAGTTAATCATTGAATTTGTGCAGAGACGTCAGTGCCGCTTAGCGCTTGAGCTGTCGACGCGGTTCATGAAGGAAAAGGCGGCCAGCGCCTCATCGTTCGGGTGGGTGCTGGAAGCGTTTGGCCTGGCCGTGAGCATGCCGCGCACGGCTGCCAGCGGCAGGGCGTCGCAAACCCCCCAGATCGCGTCGAAGGCGAGAACGCCAAGACGCACGGTCTGCGGCGCGTCGGTCTCGAACAGGTCGAGACCATCGCATTTGCCCGGTTCGCGGCGCATCACGTCGCCCGACCAGCACATCGAACCACCCAGGATCAACTGCTCGTGGGCGTCCAGCAGACAGGACTTGTTGGCCCAGCGGGCAAGCTCGCCCGNCTGCCTTGCGCCGTTTAACGTCACGAGCGTTTGAGTTAGTTCGCGCAGCGCCTGGCTTGGCTGGGCATGCGANATGATGGCTTTGACGGCGACGCCGCGGGCCTTCAGTTCATCGGCACAATCGATGAGCGCGCGCACAACCGGTGATTTCGGCGAGCGGGCGATGATGGAAATGTTGCGGTCGTCGTGACGGGCGTCGGGGTACTCGTCGAGCCATTCGAGATAGCGTTCGAAAATTTTGTTGTGGTGGCCAAGGTTGGTGTTGGCGGTTGTAATTTCTGTTTGTCTCACTTGCGAAAGCAGTCCCATGATGGTGCCCCAGACCTCCCGGTTGCGTCGATTTGATTGTGTTCGCCGGCTCTGAGCGCCGGTACATGCAATCATTAGGCGCTGCGGGTTAAGGAAGCCTTGATAAGCGTACGTTTTTGGGAAAGGGCGCCGGGTGCTTGCTATCCATCGCGGGAATGCGCGATTAGACAGCTCCGCCGTTGCCTCCGCCATTTCCCGGCCGGCCGCTTGGCCGCGTCAGGGCGGGCACGTTGTAATGGGCTGCTGGCGGGGTCGCTGCCGGTTCACGATGGGGCTCATCGCGGCCGCTGCCGTTCAGGGCATCGCCGTTTGATTGGCTTGACGTTGGGGTCGAGCCGAGCACCGCGTCCAGCACCAGCTTCGACCAGGCGCCACGGCGGAAACGATAGAGGCGAAACAGCGATTCTCGGGCAAATTGACTGCCCTGTTTTTCGAGCTTGCGGCGGAAGATGAAGGACGGTGGCAGCAAGGCGCGATCGACGATGCCCTTGCCTTCGAGGCTGACGAAGAGGTTGGCCAAATAGCGTGCATCGGAGCGTTTGGCGCTGAGCGGAATGGCGGCGTAATAGTCGCCCAGAAAATCGAAAACCACGTGCTGGAAGATTTCAAACTCGTGCGCCAGGCCCGTTTGGTGGGTGTCGTGGAAGCGGCCGAGGATTTCGGACATTGGCCCCTCGCGGGCGTCGCGGGCCAGGGACACCAACATTTGGAAACGGTTGATGGGCCGATTGACCGAAACCAGCAGGATGCAGAAATCGACAAATATGGCGATGAACAGAGGGATGTAATCGCGCGATCCAAGCCCCGGCTCCTCGTTCAGGGCGCTCACTTGCGGCAATGGGCCATTTTGAGCCGTCGAGACGGCGCGTTTTTGTAAAGCGCGCAGCTCGTCGGGGCTGGGGGGAAGCTCGAAACTCAGGATTCCAATCACCGTGGTGGTCAGCCGTCGAAAGGCTTCGACGATCGCCTCGGCGCCTTCGACCGCGGCGACGTCTGTGTTCTCGATCACCGGCAGTCCGTCGATCGCCTTGACGGACCCGCGCAGCGCCGTTTGCAATTGGATGTCCGGGCAGGCGAAAGCGCCGCCTGAGGCATCCTTGAACTGGGTCTTCTCGGCGCGGACCGCCAACATGTTGCGCTGTTCGATCAACTGGGGGTCGCTGCGAAGCGCGTTGAAGCGCGCAATGGTGAGGTCGAGGCGCCGGTTGAGGCCGCGCAGGAAGTTGTTGCGGGTGCCGGTCTTGGCGTCGACGGTCCCGGCGTCGTTGGAAAGCACCTTGGAGAGATCGGCGTTCAGCGCATCGAAATCCTTGGCAACAGCGGCCGTGCGCGTGCCGATGAACTGCGAGACGAAGGCGAAGGTGGTGGCGTCGGCGTCGCGCAGCCGCCGGCGCGGGCCGTTGCCGGGCTTCGAGTTGGGGCAGGTGTTGCCTTTTTCGCGCTCGTCCACTGCTTTGGCGCGCGACATCGTTGCGAGGGAATCGAGCGTTGCGCCAAGTTGTTCGAGCCGCAATTGGCCCTGTTGCAGGACGCCTTGGACTTGGGTGATGGCGGCCTCGGCCGAACGCGTTGCTTCTGTGCGCGCTTCGAGAAACTTCCAGAAATAGCCGAAGCCGAAGCCAACGGAGATCAGCGTCAGGAATACGTAGCCGCAGATGTAGAGCGTGCGCAGCCACCAGGAGACGGGCGAGAACAGTGTGTCGAGGATGTAGATGATCATCAGCATCAGCGTCGCCACGGCAAAGGCGATGGCGATGCGGTAGACCATGCCAATGTCGCCCGTGTTCGCCGAGATCAGCTCCAGCATGCCCGAATAGGTGGCGAACCAAGAGACAAGCGCCAGGCAGGTGATAAGAAACACCTTGGTGAGACTGGGAAAGACGGCGCGCAGGCGCTGCCAGGTTTCGTTGCCGGATTCAAGCGCATCCATGGCGCGCTCGAGGCGTGCCGATTGGTCCGCCCGGGATTGCTTTGGCGATGCGGCGTCGCGATCCAGAGTGGACTCGTGGCGTGAACCGGTCATGGGCTGTCTCTTTCGTTGGCGGGATGGTGCAGGGACGCGTGTTGTTCGTCCGATCGCAACCGGGGTGGCTGCGGGGCGGAGGGTTGGGTTTCGGGCGCTGGCTTGTTGGCGGCCACTTCGGCCAGATCGGCCAGCAGCGCGCGCAACAACGGTTCGGTCGCAGAGCCGGCATAAAGATCCCGCGCCCAGGGTTGCGATGGATTGCCCGTACCAACCAGCACGACGTAGGAATAGGCCGCGCCGGTCGCGAACTTGATGCCGCCCGTCACCCAAAGATCGACCGTGTCGTATGCGCCTGGGTCCATGGCGCCGGTGCCGCTTGTGCCCGTTTTGGCGAAGTGAAGCACCACGTCGGCGCGTTTGCTGGCGCACCAGTCGGCAAGCCGCCGCAGCGTCCCGTGGCGATAGCAGATTGGCGCCGAAAGCAACCGTGCGAGAAACGGCCGGCCGTGGGGCTTGATGACGCTCTTGAGTGGGCGCGCAGCGGTGTTTTGGGGGCCGCCTTGATGGGCAAGCAGCAAGCTGGGTGGGGGCGATGTCGCCTCAACGCCTGTTAGGGCATTGAGTACGGTTCCGGCCATCCGATGGACAGTGCGCGGGCTGGCTGCGAGGTGGCCGACGACGAGTGCGGTTTCGGGCGGTGTGGTGCGGTCTGCGAGCGTGAGGCCGAAGTCGGTCATGACGCGGGTCAACCGCGGCGCGCCAATCTGGTGCAGGCGCCATTCGAGCGGTCGGTTGAGGGAACAGGCAAAGGCGACCTCGGCCTTGCGCCGCCGGCGTTGTTGTCCGCGCTTGCAGGCTTCGAGCCCGGTCTTTGGCGCTGCCGTATCGAGATAGCCGGTATCGGGCGCATCGCGCCCCTCGTTTGCGATCGCGATAGCGGCGCCAATTTTTGCCAGCGAGGCGATGAAGCGGCCTTCGTGTTCTGGCCGGTAGCGCCCGGTCGCGGCGTCGCGGGCGCGGGCGGATCCGAAATAAGCGGCGGTGAAATTGGATTCGTAATAACGCACGATCCGGCCTTCGCGGTCAGCCGCCGCCACGACGATGTCGGGCACCAGAAGCCGTTGGCCGGCCTTAGCCTTGCGGACATGGGCCGCGTCGAGTGAAAAACGCGGATCGATCCGCCCTCTGTGCCGGGCTTGCATTTGTGCCAGAGCGGCGTGCACCTGCTGGCGGAACTGCAGGTTCTTGGCCACGTCGAGGGTGAGCTCAATCCTGTCAACGTGATTGCGCCAAGCAAATCCGTGGGTGTTCTTTAGCTCGTCGCGCACGCCGTATTTGGCGGACGGGATCAGTGCGTTGGAGCGCCGAATCGGATTGGCCCGTGCGCGGTTCGCTGCCGCCGGCGCCAAGGCGTGCAAGGCTTCGGCGATCGCCGGAGGCGTTTTGGGCGCCGGAACTTTTTGGGCCAAATGCTGCAGGTCTTGGGCAACGGCGGCATGGGCGTTGGTGGCGCCGATCAGGCGGTCGGCGCAGTAGCGCGCGCGCTTGGAGACGATCCTGCGCCAGGCGCGTTCGCGCAGCTCGTTCAATCGCGGTCCGCCCTGGAGCATGATGATCGGTTGATTGACGGCGGCAGCCAAGACGAACTGCTCGGCCAGGCTCAAGGCGCCGGCGCCTTTGCCGAAGACGATCAGGCTGGCCTGCTCGAGCCCGTAGAGCGCCTGGCCGCCGGTGCGTTGGGCGTGCGGGAAGTGGTTTGCCGACCACCGCTTGAGGGGCGTGATGTCGCCGCCCTTGGTCAACTCCCAATGGATCACCGGCGCCAGCCACCACTCCATGGCCTTGCGGTTGAGCTTTTCGAGCACGCTCTCCCTGCTGCTCGGCGGCGTCTTGAAAAAGATCCGGGCAAGCTGCATCGAAAGCGTCGACCCGCCGACGCCCAGTTGCGGGCGCCCGTTCTGAATTGAACGTTTCAGGGTCGACCAGGGTATTTTCAAAACCCCGATGAGATCGATGCCGAAGGGATTGATAAGTCCGCCCAGATGGCGGTCTTCCTGCAGTGCAAGGCAGCGCCAATAGGCGTCGGGCACTTCGCCCACATGCAGCGACTTGTGGTCGGGATAAGCGATGTAGTCGGGCAGCTCGATGGGCCTGCCCGTATGGTTGAAGTCACGCTCGCTGTCGAGCACGGGGTCGATGATGCCGACGAACCGCGCGTCCTTGTCGTAGATGGCGGTTCCAAGGGAGCGCTCGTTGGCATAGTGCAACACCTCGCCCATCCAGACTTGGCCGGTGATACCGCGCAGCGGCGCATAGACATAGACCAGGACGAACGCAAAAACGATGTAGAGGACGAGCGGGGCGGTGAGGAGCCGCAGGCGGCCCAGGCGGGGATTGAACAGAACAGCCGAAACAAACAAGCGGAAAGCGTGCAGGGGAATCGCGATCAGTGTCTCCACCAATCGGGCTGCGATACGCAGAATAGCCAACATTGAGCCGCCGGTACGCCTTGTTAGGGACCAGCCCCCAGTCAACATGTGTGGTCGAATTGGGCAATTTAAAGGGCGTGGGCGCATTCGCGCCACCCGCGCGTATCCGCACCCAGCCGCCTTTTGGCGGGTGGCCCTAAGCCGAAGGGATGCCGAACTGGGAGAGCGGGATGAATTGAACGGCTTCGCCCTGCCTGACGCTCGCGGTCTCCTCGGCGATTTCAATCAGGCCGTCGGCGGCGCGCAGCGACGAAATAAGGCCTGAGCCGTCACGCTCGAATTTGCCGACCGCCACGCCGCCATCTGCCCCTGTCGTCAGAAACCCGCGCCAGAACTCGCGCCGGCCGGTCTTCTTCTTGGGCACTGCAAAGGCCGCCGGCAGGGGGTAGTGCACAGGTTCGAGCCAGGCGCCGCCGGCCAGGCGCACCAGCACCGGGCGCACGTAAAGCAGAAAACAGACAAAGACGGCGACCGGGTTGCCCGGCAGTCCCATGATCAGGCTGTCGCCGATCTGGCCAAAGGCCATGGGCCGGCCGGGTTTAACGGCGATCTGCCACATATGAAGGTCGCCCAGTGCATCCATCGTGTCGACGACGTAATCTTCCTCGCCGCGGCTGGCGCCGCCGCTGGTGATCACCACGTCGTAAGCCTGGGACGCCTCTTTCAGATTTTGCTCGACCGCTTCGCGCGTGTCGCCCAGAACGCCCAGGTCATCGCATTGGGCGCCCGCGGCCTCGATCAAGCCGCGCAGCATCGGCGCATTGGCATCATAGACTTGGCCGGGTCCAAGGGGTGCGCCGGCCCGCACGATCTCGTCGCCTGTCGAGACGACCGCGACCTTGAGCGGTGCGTGACAAACAAGACTGGCCTGTCCGGCCGAGGCCGCCGTGGCTACGTCTTGGGGCCGCAGCCGCTGGCCCTCTTCGAGCAACACTTCGCCCGGCTTTACGTCCTCGCCGGCCAGCCGGCAATTGGCGCCCTCCTTGAGCCCGGCGGGAACGATGACGACTGTGGCGCCGTCACGGACTTCGGTGTCGGTGTCCTCTTGCATGACCACCGTATCGAGCCCTTGCGGCATCGTGGCGCCAGTGAAGATGCGCACGGCGCCGCCCTTAGGCAGGTCGAGGCTCTCGGCCGGGCCCGCCGCCACGCGGCCGGCAATGGGGAAGCTGGTTCCCGCAGCGGCGTCATAGTCGCCGTAAGCAAAGGCATAACCGTCCACGGCTGCGTTGTCGTGGGCGGGGATCGGGCGGGGCGCTTTCACCGCCTGGGCCAGGTATCGCCCGGTGGCGGCCTCGAGCGCGACTTCTTCTTGCTCGACCACAGGCGCGATGCGCTCGCGCAGGATGGCAAGCGCCTCTGCGTGGGAGAGCCTGTCTTCATCGTGCAAAAAGCAGTCGTCGCGCAGTTTTCGGGTCATCGGGGATGGACTTGGGTTCACGTGAAACGTCGTGGGCGCGAACCGATCATAGGAGCGGGCGGGCGATGGGGCCAGCCCGGTTTGCGGGCGGGCGCGATGGCCGGCCTCAGCAGGTGTCTGGTTCCCGGCCGGAGCCAGGCCGGGAACCAGTATGTGAGGTGCCTCTAAAACTCGATTTCGGCGTTGTATTTGAATGCGACATCGGAGGTGTTGTCATTCAGGCCGAACAGCAGGCCGAAGGCCATCTCGAATTCCGGGCCCTCTTCGGCCTCTTCGTGGCCGTCATGACTGTGCTCGCCTTCGCCCAATTTCAAATAGACGACCGGTCCCGCCCGGTGGATTTCAGGCTGATTGCCCGGCAGGTCGGCTCCGATATCCTTGAAGGTGCCATAGCTTTCCAGGCCAAAGGCCACGCGCTCGCCGGTCTTGTGCTTGACCTGCACGGCATAATTGAAGTTCCAGTGGTCGGGCTCCTCTTCGATCGAGATCACGCCGCTCTTGTTCTCGACCTCCTGGATATCGAATTCGTATTTGGGAAACAGATTGACGGTGGCCGACAGGGGTCCCCGCACTGCCTTCAAGATAGGGCCGAACTCCAATTCGGACTCGTCCTTGCCGTTGAGAACGTTCTCGGCATAAGCAACAAGAAACGCCGCGCCGAACCCATCACCTTCAAGGGGCAAAAGCTCAAAAATGTTTTGAATTTCGATCTCTTTGAGCTTGAGTGAGTCGAAGCTGCCGTCGCTGGCGCGCTTCTGTTCGAATTCGGCCTCGACCTCCATGGCCCACCATTCGGTGATTGCGTAGTAAACCTCCAGTTCGTGGCCCTGCCGAATCGCGCTGTTGGGAAGGCTCGGCAGGCCGCTGTAATAGGCGCCATAAAGTTCGATCTCGGCGTCGCCCTTGTGGACCTGGGGCTGCTCGACCTCGAATTGGGCGTGAGCTTGGCCACTCAAAACAAACATACCGACAATGCCGGCTATGGCGGCTGCGGCAATTGGATACTTCGACAACATATTCATTTCGGTCTTTCCCATCAGTTGAGTTGGATAGCGGTTGCTTCTGCCCGGCGATCAGGCTGTTGGTGGATATCAATTGGCCAAAGAGAAGACGTCGCCTTGCGGCAACGTCAACATTAGTGGGAGGCTGAAGGAGGTTTTTCTTGGAATATGATGCAAAAATGCAGCATTTTTCTTTAATTAGAATAGTTATAACAGAATTTCTTCTAAAACCGGCTGTTTAATCTAGAATTATAATGATTCTAAACACGGTTCTAATTAGATTCATTCCAATTAGACTTAATCTAGGCGCACACAAACGCAGGGCCAACGAGGCCCCGCCCCGCCACGTCGGGTGCCGGGTTCACGTCGAATTGCTCCTTATGCTACCGTTGCCGTTTCCTGAACCAAACGCGTGACGTGTGGCGTTTGGGGATGATCGAAGTTTGGGCTCATTGGGGGAGGCGGGCATGAGGAACAGGTTTGCGATCCTCGCCGTTGGCGTCTTGGCCACGTGTCTGCCGTGGGGAGCGAGCAAAATCTCCGCCGGTCAGCCCTCGGCAGTCATGGGCATCGATCGGACCGAGCGCGCTGCCGGTTATTATGCCTACCGGCGCTATTATCGCCGCACCTATGGTTGGTATGGCGCTTGGCGTCCCTACCGGCGTTACGTCTATCGTTGCCGCCGGTTCAGCTATCAGTGCTCATACCAACCCGTCCGCAACTTTGTGAGCGAGAGCATATATTCCGCCTATGGCTATGTCGGTTTTCGACAAGGAGCAGTGGACGTTCGGGGCAGAGAAGCAGACGCCGCCGTCAGTATGGCGCCGGCCCGGCTCGGCCGATACTACGTCTATCCGGAGATGCGGGATTCGCAGAATGTCACGAAATCCGGATTGCTGGACAAAGCTATCTATGCCGGCCAACGGGTGAGGCTTTACGAAGAGTCGGGCGGGTTTGGCAGGATTTCATCGCCCGGTCGCTCGGGGCGTTGGGTGCGGCTGGGGGTGGTCATCGCCGAGTAGCCCGGACCCGTTTGGGCGCCGCCTTAAGTCCGCGCCTCACGGCCCATCACAGGCGAGCAACGTTTCGGCCGCCATCAAATCCTCACGGGTGTTGACGTTGAAGAAGGGATCGAAGGCTCGGCCTCCCAGCGTCCGCTCTGCGAAATCCACGACCGTGCAATCGTGATTGTCGGTCCAGGAGACGATACGCCGCATGCCGGTTTTGAGCGCATTGGCCAAATCGTCGGCAAGCGCAATGGGCCACAATCCGAATGTGGGATGGGTTTGGCCGCCACATGCGGCAAGCGCGATCGCTGGATAGCGTCCATCGATGCCCGCCATCAGACGGGCGACCAAGTCATCGGGAAAGAGTGGTGAATCGCCGGCAGCCGTTACGACCCAACGGGCGTCGCTCTCGCGGCGCGCCCAGTCGAGGCCTGCGAGCACACCGGCCAGAGGGCCAGCGTGATCGCCTACGGGATCGGGGACGACGGTGAGGCCATAGGCGGAAAACCGCGCCGGATCGCCGTTGGCGTTCAAGATAAGCGTGTTCACTTGGGGCGTAAGGCGTTCGACCGCATGGTCGAGCATCGGTTTGCCCGCCAACGCCGACAGCGTTTTATCGCCACCGCCGAAACGGCGCGATTGGCCGCCAGCGAGCAGTGCCCCAATAACGGGTTCTTGGTTCATCTGGTTTCCTTCACCCGCCTGCCAAGCGATGCGCAAACTTATATATATTCATAATATCGTATAGATGGGTGGCGAGCCCAGGGTTTTTGTGATCAAGTGGCGGCAAGACGATCGCCAGGCCGCAACCGTTCGCAGCGCGGCGCGAAACCCAATGGGAGTGGGGTCACCTTATATGACTGAAACGATTGACAAGGCACAGGTTCTTGACGCGCTGAAGCGGGTAAAAGGTCCCGATTTGGACAGCAATATCGTCGATTTGGGGCTCGTTTCCGAGATTGTCGTGCACAACGCCAAAGTCTATTTCTCGATCAAAGTCGATCCCGCACGGGCGGAAGANCTGGAACCCTTGCGCCAAGCATCCGAGCAGGCGGTCAAGGAATTGGGCGGTGTTGAAGAGGTGGCGGCAACGCTGACGGCCGACCGCGAGCAGGGCGCCTCGGGCGGCAATGGCGCGGGCGGCGCGCCTGCAGGTCAGGCGCCTGCTCGGCAAAGCCCGGCGATGGGCGGTCCGGGCCGCGGCGATTCCGTTCACATGGCGCTGGTGCCCGGCGTCAAGCAAATCATCGCCGTAGCCTCTGGCAAGGGTGGCGTCGGAAAGTCCACGACCGCCGTCAATCTGGCACTGGCGCTGCAGGCAAATGGCCACTCGGTGGGCATCTTCGATGCCGACGTCTACGGACCATCGCTTCCCCGGCTGTTGGGGGTGTTCGGACACCCTCAGGCGACGGCCGATGGCGCGCTCGAGCCGATGGAAGGGCATGGCCTCAAAGTGATGTCCATGGGGTTCTTGGTCGAAGAGGACACACCGATGATCTGGCGCGGTCCGATGGTGGTCTCCGCGCTCAATCAAATGCTGAAGGACGTCGCCTGGGGCGAACTTGACGTGCTCGTTGTCGATATGCCGCCAGGCACCGGCGACGTGCAGCTCACAATGGCACAGCAGGTGCCGTTGGCGGGCGCGGTCATCGTTTCGACGCCGCAAGACTTGGCGCTGATCGACGCACGCAAGGGGCTCAATATGTTTCGCAAGGTCTCCGTGCCGGTGCTCGGCATCGTTGAGAACATGAGCTTCTTCCTGTGCCCCAAATGCGGTGAGCGGTCGGAGATATTCGGCCATGGCGGAGCCGAGCAGGAGGCTAAGACGCTCGATTTGCCGTTCCTGGGAGGCGTGCCGCTTCACATGGATATCCGCGAGACATCGGACAGCGGCCAACCCATTGTGGCCAGCGCGCCTAAGTCCGAAGAGGCAAAGATATATCGCGAGATCGCGACCAAGGTCTGGGAAGAACTTGAAAAGAACCAATCGCAATCGGACCGCGCGGCGCCGAAAATCGTGGTTGAAAGCTAGCGCTAGGCCAAGCTTGGCGCGAGTTGCGGTGCGGGCTGCGTGCTCTCGTGAAGGGCGCCCTCGCTGAGCTCTAGCCGTTGCAGGCGCTTGACCGTATCGGTCATGGAGGCGGGCCGCCCAAACAAATAGCCTTGGGCGAAACTGCAGCCCAATTCGCGCAGCAACGTAGCCTGAGCGGGTGTTTCAACGCCTTCGGCGAAAATGTCGATGCCCAGGGCGTGTCCGAGGTCGATGATGCAGCGCACGATCGCCTGCGCACCCTCGTCGCGGTCCAGACGGTTCACGAAGCAGCGGTCGAGTTTGATTGTCGTTAGCGGAAACCGCGATATATAGCTCAAGCTCGAATAGCCGGTGCCGAAGTCATCCATGGCGATGCCGACTCCAAGCTCGCGCAACTTCTTGAACTCGCCCAATACGTCCTCGGCGTCGGACATCAACAAGCTCTCGGTGATTTCGATTTCCAGCTTTTCGGGCGGCAGGCCGCTCTCTTTGAGCGCATCCGATACGAGGTCGCATACGCTGACGCGCTCGAATTGGACCGGCGAGAGATTGACGGCGATGTTGCGCGGTTCGGGCCATTTGGCCGCGTCGCGGCAGGCCCGGTGCAAAATCCATTCGCCCAGCGGCACGATCAGCTCGGTTTCTTCCGCGATGGGTATGAAATAGGCGGGCGAGACTGCGCCGTGATCGGGATGGAACCAACGCACCAATGCCTCGTGACCGCATATCTTGCCGCTTCGCAGGTCGATCTTCGGCTGGTAGTGCATGTCGAAGCCGTTATTGGCGATCGCGTCGCGCATTTCCTTCTCGCGCTGCCGGCGCTCGAGATAGGCCGTGTCCAAGGCAGGTTCGAAATAGCGCACCACGTTGAAGCCGTCCGAATAGGCGTTTTTCACCGCCACTTCGGCTTTGCGCAACAGCGTGGCGGCGTCCTTTGCGTCGGTTGGGGCGGTGGCTATGCCCATGCAGACCGTGCACGAAATGTCTTCGCCATTAACCAGATACGTCCGGCCCAGGCCCGCCTGCAGTTCGCCGACAAGACGCTCAATGGTTTCGCGGTCGGCGTCTTCGAGCGCGATGGCGAATTCGTCGCCGTCCATGCGTCCTATCGTGAGCGCCTCGCCAGCGATGCGGCGCATGCGCCGCGCGATCACCTGCAGCAATGCATCGCCGGTGGCGTGGCCCAGAGTCTCAATGATTTCGTTGTGTCGATCGACGTCGACGCAGATGAGCGAAATCGAGTCGACCATTTCGTTGGCGTTGTCGAACCAGTCGTTCAGGTGGTCGCTGACGGCTTCGCGGTTTAGCAACCCGGTCAATTTGTCATGCCGAGAGAGATAGCGGATCTGCGCTTCGGCCTTCCATTGCTGATGGATCTTAAGGCCGACAATCAGCGTCGGGACGCCGACCGCTACGATGATCAGTGCGGCCGTCACGGCGGCGATCAGGCCGAAGGCCTTGCTCATTTCGGCGGCTTGCCGCGTCAGGTCCACAAAGGAGCGCACGGAACCAAGGAAGGTATCGCTGTTTTTGACGGGAATGGTGACCACGGCATAGCGCGTTGGCCAGGTACCCTCCGGCTGCCGGATCACTTGGGTGATTGGCCCGTCGGGGGCCTCGTGCATGGTTGGTCCCAGAAAGGGCGAGTCGACGGCGTTGGTGATGTCGCCGATCTCGGCGCTGACGCTGGCGTGGATCAGATTTCCGCGTTGGTCGAAAAGTTCGAAGCGGAAAATCGGGCTCAATTTGCCCATGAGCAGAAAGATCTGCTTCGTTTCGGAGCCCACCTGACGCTCGATGAAGATCTTTCGAAGATCTCGGGACTCGTGTTTTAGATGGTCGGACCAGCGTGCCGCGACGGTTTCGCCGTGATTGGCGAGCTGCGTTTCGATGATGGCGGTGGCTGTCTTGGTGCCGGCCAAAATGGCGACCGCGCCCAACAGCGCGAGGCCGAGTATAACCGTAAGCTCCTGTAATAGAGAATGCTTTGACATACTCACGGCTGGGCCCCCGCCCGGCAGCTAAAACCAGTACAACTCGCCAAGGCTTAGAGAATGAAGGTAAATATCGCGATAACGCGGTGATGGGGGCAAGACGTTTGGGGGAGCGTCGAAAGACTATGCAAGTCGAACGGAAAATTCCGGGCGGTGATCGACCTTGTCCAGGGGTTCAAGAACCTGCCCGGCTACCGCTATCCGCCCGTCATCGACATGTGGCGGGATACGGTCGGGCGTTTCGTGCGGCGATCGATGATAAAATCGTGGCCCTTGGGTTTGCGGGCGATCGCCGCGTCGATCGCTTGGTTGAGCAGGCCGTCATCGGGGCTGGCGCGCAAGGGTGTGCGCAGATCCGCCGCGTCTTCCTGTCCAAGACACATATAAAGAGTGCCGGTGCAGGTGAGGCGGACACGGTTGCAGGATTCGCAGAAGTTATGGGTCATCGGCGTGATGAAGCCAATCCGTCCGCCCGTTTCCTCGACCTCCACATAGCGTGCCGGACCGCCCGTCTTGTAGGGGATGTCGCGCAAGCTCCAATTGTCCATTAGCCGGGCGCGCACGATCGAGAGCGGCAAATATTGATCGACTCGGTCTGCGTCGATCTCGCCCAGCGGCATGGTTTCGATCAATGTCAGGTCCGCGCCCCGGCCATGACACCAGCGGACCATATCGTCGATTTCATCGTCATTGACGCCCTTGAGCGCGACGGCGTTGATTTTCACCTGCAGGCCTGCTTCTTGCGCAGCGTCGATGCCCGCCATGACCTTGCCGAAATCGCCCCAGCGGGTGATGGCGCGGAATTTTTGCTCATTCAGGGTATCGAGCGAAATATTGACGCGCTCGACGCCGCAATCTTTCAGTTCGCCGGCGAAACGGGGCAACTGGCTGCCGTTCGTGGTCAGGGTGAGCTCCTCGAGATGCCCGCTTTCCAGATGCTTTCCGAGGGAGTGGAACAACCACATGATGTTTTTGCGCACCAGCGGCTCGCCGCCGGTGATGCGCAGCTTTTTGACGCCCTTGGCGATGAAGGCCGAGCACAGCCGGTTGAGCTCCTCGAGGCTCAACAGGTCTTTTTTCGGCAGAAAAGTCATGTTTTCCGACATGCAATAAACGCAGCGGAAATCACATCTGTCAGTCACCGATACTCTAATATAGGAGACGTGCCGTCCGAAGGGATCGATCATCTCGGATTCGCTGGCAACGACTTTGCTCTGAACATTCATACCAGGCAACGCTCCACGACTGATCTGACCCGTGACGGACCTGCCACTGCACCAAGATCAACTACCGAACTGGACCAAGCTCAAATTATCTTAGCAGGGGCGGGCGTGCGGTCAATTGCCTGCCCGTGGGCGGATGCCAGGCGCGTTGGAGCGGTGCAATCTCGATGCAGGCGGACAGAGGCTTCTCGCCAGGTAACGAAATTTTGGTTCGTTTGGTGTTGAGTGGCCCAATGGTCCAGCGACGCCCCACATCTTCACCTCTCGGTGCCACAAGCGCGCTTTCGCGCGGCATGATCGTGCTTGCCTGTCTCGGATTGGCGGTATTTGGGGGGCTAATCTGGGATACGGTGAGCCAGAAACCACCGCGCGCCCAGGAGGCGTGCCGGGTGCCCGAGCCCGTGTGTGGCGCTATCGCCTCGGTCTTTCGCATCAGCGCCCATGATCCCTTTGCCAGTGCGGTACGAATTTCGGAAAATGAACTCGTCACCAGCAAGCGCGTGGTGCTCGACCGCGAGCATGTGCTCGTCCATTTGCCCGGCGGCCAATCGATCGAGGGCGAAGTGGTGCCGAGCGCCTTTGGCGGCGATCTCGCATTGATCCGCGCCCGGTTGCCCGAGGGGCCGGTGCTGAAGGTTTCGGGCAGAAGCGGCGGCGCCTTGCACATCGTGGCTTTGGATCAGGCCTCGCGCGCCATCGCGGCGACGCCGGCCGGTGAAGCGATCATGCCGCTGCACGCAACTGCGCCTGGCGCTCATCTCCATCACACCGCGCCTGCTCAGCGCGGCAGCTCGGGCGGTGCGCTGGTCGATGACAAGGGCGGCTTGGTGGCCATCCAGACATTGGCCGGCCGGCAGCGGTCGGAGGCGGTGCCGGCGCGCCAAATCGCGGTGCTCACGCAAACAAGCGGAGCCCATCAGAAAACAGCCAGCCGGCATCGGGGCAAGGCCTACCGCACATGCATGGCAATCGCCGGCCAGGCAACGCGCGTGAGCGATGTGTTGCCCGACAATATCGCCAAGGAGATGATCGCCGCCTGTCTCGACAGCGGTGCGCGGGACCTGATCGAAGAGGCGGGAAAAATTCTCTCGAAAAGCCGCATGCAGGATAAGGCCACGGCGCTCTTTGCCCGCGCGCTGGAAATCGATCCCAACGCCATTGATGCGCATTTGGGGCGCTCGATCGTCTTGGGGATACAGGGCCGGCACCGTGAGGCGCTGGTCGATGTGCGATGGATGCTCGATGCCGCGCCCTGGGACCGGGATGTGCAGCGCGCTGCCTTGCAGGCTTCCAAGGCGGCAGGCGACCGAGCGCTTATTGACCAAACGCTGGCCCTGATCGCCAAACATGATCCCACAGCCCTCGAGGCGGCCAAAGGCTTTGTCGGCGTTACAAACGCGCCGCTGCCACGACTGTGAGCAGACCGTACTTTCGACCAGCTTGAATTGGCGGGATCGCGGACCTAGGTTGTCGATCGTGCACTTACAGGGTCGCGGCGGAGACCAGTCCCGCTGGCCGGATATTCTCGCGAGACCCCCATTAGAAACGGACAGCCATGACACATGACGCCGAACCCTGGCCCACGGAAATTCGTCTAGCCAAGGACAAGAGCGTGCTGCATGTCAGCTTCGATGACGGACAGATGTTCGACCTGGTGGCCGAATATCTGCGCGTCAACAGTCCGAGCGCCGAAGTCCAAGGTCATGGTCCCGACCAGCGCAAGACAATTGCGGGCAAGCGCGACATAACCATTTCCGATCTCGAACAAATCGGAAATTACGCGGTCAAGATCCGCTTCGCCGATGGTCACGACACCGGCCTTTTCTCCTGGTCGTATCTGTATGAACTGGGTGAAACCTATCAGGCGCGCTGGCCGATGTATCTCGAAGAGCTGAAAGCCAAGGGCTTGGCGCGGGACTAGCTTTTGCGGTTATTTGTTTCGTGACTGCGGCAAAGCGCTAAAGGTGTTTCTCAGGCAGTCGAAAAGAATGCATCGCCGGACCCCAACAGTTTGTCGTCGGGCGAGCCGACAATGGCCGCGTCTTTGTCGGTGTAATCAATCGCGCTGAGGATATGGCGTATGACGTTGAGACGCGTGCGGCGCTTGTCGTTGGCGCGGATCACCGTCCAGGGGGCATGAGCGGTGTGGGTGTGCCTGAAAAGATCGTCGCGGGCGGCCGTATAGGCGTCCCATTTTTTGATCGCGGCGAGATCTATCTCCGTCAGTTTCCAGTGCTTCAGCGGGTCGTGGCGGCGGGCGTGAAAGCGTTTGAGCTGCATTTCTTGGCCGATGGTCAGCCACAACTTGAACAGCCGAATGCCGTCGCGCACCAGCTGAGCTTCAAAATGTGGCGCTTCTTCCAGAAATTTCTCGACCTGGTCTTCGTCGCAGAAACCCATGACGCGCTCGACGCCGGCCCGGTTGTACCAGGAGCGGTCGAACAGGACCAAGTCGCCGGCGGTGGGCAAATGAGTGACGTAGCGCTGGAAATACCATTGGCCGCGTTCGGCCTCGGTCGGTTTGGTCAACGCTACGGCTCGGGCGTGCCGCGGGTTGAGATGGCGCATGACCCGGCGGATCGAGCCTCCTTTTCCAGCGGCGTCGCGGCCTTCGAACACAACGACGATGCGTTCGCCCTGCGCGCGTGCCCAACGCTGCAGCTTGAGCAGCTCGATTTGCAGCAGCATAAGGTCGCGTTCGTAGGTCTTGCGCTTGAGGCGGGCGCGATAGGGAAAGCCGTCGCTGGTGAGCGCCGCCTCGGCAATATGATCTGGCAGGTCGGGCGTATCGAGATCGAAGGCCGCGAAGTCGAAGCCGCCCCCGTTGACGCTTTGCCCGTTACCGCGTCCGTCGCTCTTGGTCATTGCCGCTCCTCGCAGTACCAGCGGCGGTCTGCCCGCCATCCCTTATCCTAAGTCAAGGGACGGCGTCGGCGATAATGAAATTGTCGCGTAACGGTGGGATATTGGCGCGCGAGAGCCCATTGGTTGCGGCTGCATGGGCGCTTTCCCCGGGCGCAGTGGGCACCCGGGGTGTTTGGTTGTGACGTGTCTGCTGGACCCCTAGCGCGCGCCGCCGGCAATCTTGCGCAGGGTCGGGCGATTGACGCTCGACCTGCGGCGTGATTGCACCGGTTGATAGGCCACGCGGGCGTGGTGGTCGCAATAGGGCTGTCCTGGCTCCGAGGATCCACCACAAAAGTAGAAGTCCTCCTCCGAGGGATCGCCGATCGGCCACCTGCAAGTGGTCTCACGTAAGGTCAGGATCGTACGGCGTTGCTCGGGTGGAATGTGAATCTCCTCGACTGGTTGGGGCAGTGCATCCGCCTTCGCCTCGGAATCGTAATAGGGCTTGAGAGCCGCATTTCCGAATGTCGGATAACTCGTCCGGCCCTCGCCGCGCGATTGACTCGGCCGCCGCCGCGGCCGCGATGACTTAACCCGCGAAGTGGTTGCCCGGCCCGATAAACCAAGCCTGTGTACCTTACCAATCACCGCATTTCTTGTCACGCCGCCCAGCTGATTTGCGATCTGGCTGGCGCTCAGTCCGTCCGCCCAGAGCTTGGTCAACAGTTCGACGCGGTCGTCTGTCCACGACATGTTTTTAGCCTCCTCAATTGTGGTGGAATCCAGCGACTCGGACTCCGCCCTCAGGCTGCGAAGCAGCCTGGCTCAGTTTTCAAACTCCTATGTGAGACCCTCTATTGGCCCAGAGGAACGTGCGACATGTCGTGGCCAACAAGAGAGACGCTACTATATCAGGGAAAAGAACGGCAAGTGCCCGCCGCGGCACTCTTGGCCCTTATCCACTGTATTGTGAGATTCTGCCACGTCTGTCCCCAGAAAACAAAGGCTGCGTGGAAGAAAATTGAACAAGCGTTGGATGGATTGGCTTTTGGCGCGCCAAAGCGTGCCTTGGCAGCGCCTAGATAGGGTATGTGCGCTGTTGGCTTTCATTGACACCAGACCGGCGCAGTCGCTAATCTGAGGCCATTCCGCGCCGCCCACGAGGCGGCTTTTTTAATTTTTGCGTGCGGTTTCGCACGCGGGATGCGTTTTTCATGTCCGCCTTGATGCCGACATATGCGCGAAGCGCACTCGAATTCGAGCGTGGAGAGGGCGCCTGGCTGATCACCGCAGACGGTGAGCGCTATCTCGATTTCGGCGCCGGCATCGCGGTCAACGCGCTGGGCCACGCCCATCCCGCGCTGGTTGCGGCGCTGGTGGAGCAGGCCGGCAAGCTGTGGCACACCTCGAATCTCTATCGGATCGGTGCGCAGGAGCGCCTTGCCGAGCGGCTCTGCGCGGTGACATTCGCGGATCTGGTTTTTTTCGCCAATTCGGGAGCCGAGGCCATGGAATGCGCGATCAAGCTGGCGCGCAAATACCAGGCCTCGCGCGGCCAGAACAAGCGCTACCGCGTCATCACCTTCGAGGGCGCTTTCCACGGACGCACGCTCGCCATGTTGGCGGCGGGCGGCAAGCCCGAACACCTTGAGGGCTTCGGCCCGGCCGTCGAGGGTTTCGATCAGGTGCCGATGGGCGATGGGGACGCGGTCGAACGTGCGATCGGTGACGACACCGCCGCGATTTTGATCGAGCCGGTTCAGGGCGAGGGCGGCGTGCAAGTGGCGCCGCGCGACTTCGTGGCTTTGCTGCGCGCGCTTTGCGACAGGCACGGGCTGATGCTGATCTTCGATGAGGTGCAGACGGGTCTGGGGCGCACGGGCCGGCTATTTGCCTATGAATGGCTCGATGTCGAGCCCGATATCATGGCCATAGCCAAGGCGCTCGGCGGTGGATTTCCAGTTGGCGCGTGCCTGGCGCGCGCGGACGTGGGAGCGGTCATGGCGCCGGGCAGTCACGGCTCGACTTTCGGCGGCAACCCGCTTGCCATGGCGGTGGCCAACGCGGTGCTCGACGTGATTCTGGAGCCCGGATTTTTGGAACACGTGCGCGAAGCGGGGCTGCACATAAAGCAAAAGCTGGCCGCCATCGCAGACGCCTATCCCGGCGTTGTCGAGTTGGTCCGCGGCGAGGGGCTGTTGCTGGGGCTGAAATGCGGTGTTCCAAACGGCGATCTGCTCAAGGCGCTCGCCAAGGAGAAGATGCTTGCGGTGCCCGCCGCCGATAATGTGGTGCGGTTGTTGCCGCCGTTGATCGTCGGCAACGAAGAGATCGACGAGGCCTGCGTGAGGCTTGAGCGGGCATGCGCTGGACTTTCGGGCAATGCCTGAGGCCAGCCGTTCCATCGAAAAGGCAAAGCAATGAGCACGCTGCCAACGGGCCAAAGCCATTTTCTCGACCTCAGCGCTTTCGGATCCGCCGATCTGCGTGCTTTGCTCGAGACCGCACGCGCCATGAAGGCGGGCGCACGCGAAGACACGATGTGGGGATTGTTGTCGGGTCGCGTGCTGGCGATGATCTTTGACAAGCCCTCGACGCGGACACGGGTCTCCTTTGATGTCGCGATGCGTCACCTTGGCGGCGAGACGATTGTGCTCAACAGCTCCGACATGCAGCTGGGCCGTGGTGAAACCATAGCTGATACCGGCCGTGTGCTGTCGCGCTATGTGGACGGAATCATGCTGCGTACGGGTCCCCACGACCATCTCGTGGAACTGGCGGACAACGCTTCCGTGCCGGTCATAAACGGGCTTACCGACCGCTCCCATCCCTGTCAGGTGATGGCCGACATCATGACCTTCGAGGAAGCCTGTGGGCCGATCGATGGCCGTCGCGTCGCCTGGGTCGGAGATGTGAGCAACGTGGCGGTCTCCTGGATGGAGGCGGCAGCCATCTTCGGTTTCACGTTGGCGATCGCCGCACCGCAGGAACTGGCCCCGCCGGAGAAAATACTCGAAGAGGTTCTGGCTGAGGGCGGCGACGTCGTACTGTTCGGCGATCCGGCAGAGGCGGTCGCTGGGGCTGATTGCGTCGTGACCGACGTCTGGGTCTCCATGGGGCAAGATGAGAGCGAGGGACGGCGCGGGCTGCTCGCGCCCTATCAGGTGAATGCGGCGCTGATGGCCAAGGCGGCGAAGGACGCGGTGTTCATGCATTGCCTTCCCGCACATCGCGGCGACGAGGTGACTGCGGACGTTATCGACGGGCCGCAATCGGTCGTGTTCGACGAGGCCGAGAACCGGCTGCACATCCAAAAGGCAATTCTGGCGATAAGCCTGGGCAAGGCTTGAGATGGCAGAGCACGACCTGGATATGTTTATCGACAGTGCGCCTCTGCGGGACGATTGCGTGCTCCCTTATCGCGTGGTGCGTGCTTCTGCCAGCGGGCGCGTCGTGCGGCTGGGTGGCGCGCTCGATCAGGTGCTGAGCGGCCACGAATATCCCGAACCGGTGTCGAATTTGCTGGGCCAGGCCGTCGCCGTCACCGCCTTGCTTGGCGCGTCACTCAAGATCGACGGCAAATTCATCCTGCAGACCAACACCGATGGTCCCGTCGATATGTTGGTGGCCGACTACAGGTCGCAGGGCGAATTGCGCGGCTATGCGCATTTCGATGCCGACAAGGTCGCGGCGCTCGGCAATGGCGGTGAGGTCGATATGGGCCAACTGCTGGGTCGCGGTCATCTTGCCATGACCATAGATCAGGGTCCCGACACCGACCGCTATCAGGGCATCGTGGCGCTTGAGGGCGATGATTTGAATGCCGCCGCCGATACCTATTTTCGCCAATCCGAACAGCTCCCCACCTTCATCCGCGTCGCGGTGGCCCGCCATTACGACGGCGAGCAGAGCGCCTGGACCTGGCGGGCGGGCGGCATCATCGTGCAGCAACTCACCGATGAGGGTGGCCGCGCCACCAAGGAAAGTCCTGCCCGCGACGACGTGAGCGAAGTGGCCGAGGACTGGAACCGCGTGAACGTCCTTGCCCAGACGGTCGAGGATCATGAGCTGCTGGATCCCATGCTCGCATCCGAGCGCCTGCTCTACCGGCTGTTTCACGAGGAGCGCGTGCGCGTCTATGAGCCGCAGCTGCTGACCGCCTATTGCCGCTGTTCGAAGAAGCGGGTCGAGAACATCATGCAGCGTTTTTCGGACCAAGATCTGGCCGACATGGTTGAGGACGGCAAGATTGTCGTCACCTGTGAGTTCTGCGGCGCGAGCTACAGCTTCGCGCCCGACCATTTCGGCTGATCGCTCATGCGCCGCTGGCGTGCTGGGCCAGGCGTTCGAGAAATGCGCTGCACTCCTCGAGCTGGCTCACTTCGATGAATTCGTCGGCAATGTGGGCCTGGGCGACGTTTCCTGGGCCGCAAACCACAGCCGGGGTTTCGGCTGCCTCGAACAGTCCCGCCTCCGTACCGTAGGAGACCGCGTAAAGGTCGTTCTGTTTCGCCAGCTTGAGGGCTAGCGAAATGGCGCTGGAGCCGTCCTTGGCATTGAATGAGGGCACTTCGTTGCGCTTCGTTGTGGCGATTTCTGCAGTGGGTTCAATCGCGCGCATGGCCGGCAGCAGTTTTTGTTCGGCGAACTCTTCGAGCCGGCGCGGCACCTCGGCCGGGTCCGTCGCCGGCACGTTGCGGAACTGCCAGGTTATGCGGCAGTTTCCCGGCACGATATTGACCGCCTCGCCGCCGGCGATCGTGCTGACGGCGAGCGTCGTGTGGGGCGGGTCGAAGCGGGGCCCGTCATCGCGCCGGCGCAACTCGGCCGCGATGCGATCGATTTCGCCGATGAACTGCGCCGCCGCCTCGATTGCGTTGACGCCCAGATGCGGCATCGAATTGTGGGCCGCGCGGCCGATGAATTCGGTCGTGAAGGCGTGAATGCCCTTGTGCGCATCGACGACTTTCATGCTGGTCGGCTCGCCGACGACGACGATCGCGGGCCGAGGCAGGTGTTGGCCCAACTGTTCGATCATGGCGCGCACGCCGACGCAGCCCACCTCCTCGTCATGCGAAAAGGCGAGATAGATGGGGTGCTTCAGCGGGGCGGCGGCGAAATCGGGTACGGCGGCAAGCGCGCAGGCCAAAAAGCCCTTCATGTCGCATGTGCCCCGGCCATAGAGCTTGCCCGCCTCCTCGCGCTGCGTGAAGGGGTCGCTGCTCCAGCTCTGGCCGGTGACGGGCACAACGTCCATGTGGCCCGAGAGCGCGATGCCGCCGACACCCTCCGGGCCGATGCTGGCGAACAGATTGGTCTTCTCGCCGTCGGCGCTCACCACACGGGTTGCCTTGATGCCGTGACCCGCCAGATAGTCCTCGATGAAATCCGCCATCGGCAGGTTGGATTTGTGGCTGGTGGTGTCGAAGGCGACGAGGCGGGCAAGCATCTCTTTGGGCGAATAGCGGTCGCTCATGGCGCGATCAGCGCTCCTTGTCGGCGTGCTGTTTTGGGGCGAAGCAGACAATGGGCCCAAGCATGGACCGAGCGCAAGGGCAGAACGGAAAATGCCGTATTGTTCGTCAAATGTTCGCGCCCGCCCCTATGATCGCCACACCTGGGTAACCATTTAAAGAGTCAGACGACGGGTTGCGCCCGATCGATCCGTATAATTGAGTGCTAACGAGGCGTTTATAGAAGTTCATGGCTCGAGCCCCAAAATCCACCGCGCGCAAGACCGCGCCCAAACGTGCTGCATCAAAGCGTGCGGCCGGCGCACGTAAGCCTGCCCGTAAGTCGGCCGCGCCGGCGGGTCTGGACGCCCTGGTTGCCGATCTGCTGGCGCGCCCGGAGCTGAAGTGGCTGATCGCGACCGCGCGTTCTGCCCGCGCCCGCGCGCCCGCGGCGTTCAAAACGCTGTTCAGGCTGCCCGCCGACCTTCGGACCATGGGACATACCGCCAAGATCGCCGTGCCGCTGTTGGTGCTGGCGCTGGGGGCGGTCTCCTATGCCGGTCTCAAGGCCAGCCGGCCCGACATTGCCGGGCGCGACGAGCAGGAGAAGGTTTGGCCAGTTCGGGCGGCCGAAATCAAATTTTCCAACCACAGTCCCGAGATCCGCCTCTACGGCGTCACCATTCCGGGCCGCCAGGTGGAGCTGCGGGCGCTGGTTGCCGGTCAGGTGATCGAGGCGGGCAAGAACCTGCGTAGCGGCGGCGTGGTCAACAAGGGCGACGTGTTGCTGCGCATCGATCCCTTTGAATACGAGGGCGGGCTGGTCGAGGCCAAGGCCCAGCTTGGCGAAGCCAGGGCCCGATTGAAGGAAATCGAGGCCACTATCAAGAGCGAACAGGACGCGCTCACCAATTCGCGCGAGCAGCGCAAGCTTGCCGAGCGCGATCTGGCGCGCGCCGAGCCGCTGGTCGCGCGCGGGTCCGTTTCGAAGAAACTGGCCGACGACCGCCGCATGGTCGTCAGTGAGCGCAAGCAGGCGGTCGAGATGCGTCTCAACAATCTCAATATTCAGAAGGCCAGGGCCGAGCAACAACAGGCGGCGATCAAGCAGCTTGAATGGAAGGTGCGCCAGGCCGAACGCAATCTCGCCGACACCGTGCTCAAGGCGCCGTTCGACGCCTATGTCAAAACCGCCAACGCCGATCTTGGCAGGTTGCTCAACGTCAATGACGCCGTCGCTACGCTGCTCGACCGCGAGTGGATAGAAGCGCGCTTCACGCTGACCGACAGCCAATATGGGCGCATCGTCACCAAGGACACAAAGGTCACCGGCCGCACCATCAAGGTGTTGTGGCGGGTCGGCGAGGAACCGATCGAATATGAGGCGGTGATTGAGCGTGTGGCGGCCGAGATCGCTTCGCAGGATGGCGGTGTCGAGGTCTATGCCCGGCTCAAGGATCCCTTGACGCCCATTCCCATTCGCTCGGGCGCTTTTGTGGAAGTCGAGGCCCGCGACCGCGCTTACACCGATGTCAGCCGGCTGCCGCAGGGTGCGCTCTACGACGGAAACAAGGTGTTCGTCATCGTCGACGGCCGCTTGGTCGAACGCCGCGTTGAAATCGTCGGTACGGCGGGCAACGACGTACTCGTCAAGGGCGCCATTGCCGAAGGCGACCGGGTGGTGGTCACGCGCTTGAGCAATGCCGGCGAAGGGCTCGCGGTCAAGGAGCACGCTGTTCCGTGAATGATCTGAACCCGTTTCACGGTTTGATACGGCTGTTCGTGCATCACCCAACGGCCTCGAATCTGCTGATGGCCGCGCTCGTGGTCTTTGGGTTGTTCGGAGCTGTTCAACTCAACACGCAATTTTTTCCCACAATTGTGGTCCCCAGCATCACCGTGACGGTGAACTGGTCGGGAGCGAGCGCGGAGGATGTCGAAGAGAACATTCTGGATGGGTTGGAGCCCGAGCTGCGTTTCCTTGACGATGTGGACGAGACGACGTCGGTGGCGCGCGAGGGGCTGGGCGTTATCACCCTGAAATTCGAATCTGGCACCGACATGGCCAAGGCGCTGGGCGATGTGGAACAAGCCGTCGACGGCGTGACGACAATGCCCGAGGATGCCGAAGACCCCAAAATTACGCGCATTTCTTTCTTCGAACCCGTCGCCAAGATTGCGCTTTCTGGTCCATACAGCGAGCAGGAACTCAAGGAATACGCCAAGAAGTTGCGTGACGGACTGCTCACCGCCGGCATCGACAAGGTCAATTTGACGGGCGCCCGAGACGAAGAAATCTGGGTGCGGGTGCGCGAGGCCGATCTGCGGCGGCTCGATCTCACGCTTGGCCAGGTGGCCGACCGGGTGCGCAATGAAACGCGCGATCATCCCTCGGGTATTCTAGAGGGCGATATCGAATTGCAGTTGCGCGCGCTTGCCGAGCGTAAGACGCCCGAGACGCTGGCGCGCATCGAGGTCAAATCGGCGGCCGGTGGCGAAAAGGTCATTCTGGGCGATATCGCCAAGGTCGAGACCCGCTTCGACCGGGACCAGGCGGTCGGCCAGCAGGAAGGCGCGCAGGCGATTGAGCTCGCCGTGATGCGCGCTGTCGGCGCAGATACCCTCAAAACAATGGCCGTTCTCGACGGCTATCTGACCGAAGCGCTGCCCACTATGCCGGCAAACCTCAAGGTCAAGAAATACGATGTGCGCGGAAAATTCGTCGAACAGCGCCTGGGCATACTTCTCAAGAACGGCATGCAAGGGCTCGTTCTGGTGCTGGTCATTTTGTTCGTCTTTCTCGACGCCCGGGTGGCGTTCTGGGTCGCGGCCGGCATCCCGGTCGCCTTCCTGGCCACCCTTGCCGTGATGTGGGCGACAGGACAATCGATCAACATGATCTCGATGTTCGCGCTGATCATGATGCTCGGCGTAATCGTCGACGACGCCATCGTTGTGGGAGAACACACGGCGACGCGCCAATCGCTGGGCGATACGCGGCTCGAGGCCGCCGAGCGCGGCGCGGTCCGCATGTTGGCGCCCGTCGTGGCCGCAACACTCACCACGATGGCGGCCTTCTTCCCGATTTTTCTGATACGCGATCAGATCGGCGACGTCATGCGGGCGATTCCGCTGGTGGCCATTTCCGTGCTGGCTGCCAGCGTGATCGAGTGCTTCCTTATTCTGCCGGGACATCTGCGTCACGGTTTCGGCAAGATCGACCGCAGCAAGGCGGGTCTTCGCGCGGTCTTTGACGCCCGGCTGGCCACCTTCCGGGACGGCCCGTTCCGGCGCTTTGTCGAGCGCGCCTATGATTGGCGTTACACCACCGTTGCCGCCAGCCTGGCATTGTTGATGCTGAGCTTTGGGTTGCTGGCGGGCGGGCGCGTCGGTTTCCATTTCTTTCCCTCCCCGGAGCCTGAGAACATCACCGCTCATATCACCTTCGCGCCGGGCACGCCGCGCGACGAGCAGCGGCTGTCTCTTGTGGCGGTGGAAGATGCGCTTAAGCGCGCCGAGGCCGGTATCGACGGCGGCGAACGGTTGGTCGAGACCGGATTTACGACACTTGGCGTTTCGGGCCGCTCGCGCGGCGACAATCTGGCTCAAATCGCGGTCCAGCTGACGCCAAGCGAGATCCGTCAGACGCCCACCAAGACCGTGATCCGGGCTTGGCAGGCGGCCGTCGCGCCGATACCGGGTGTCGACAAGGTGACGATCGTCGGGCGTCGTGGCGGCCCGCCTGGCCGCGACGTAGACATCCAGCTGCGGGACGCGTCGGTGGAGCAGTTGAAAGAAGCCGCGCTCGAATTGCGCGGCGCATTGACGCGCTTTCCCGGTCTCTCGGCCATCGACGACGACCTGCCCTATGGCCGCCAGGAACTCATTTTGGAGGTCACGCCGCGCGGCGCGGCGGCCGGCTTCACCGCCCAGTCGGTGGGACGCCAAGTGCGCGACGCCTTCGAGGGTGCGATCGCCACCAAATTCGCCCGTCAGGACGAGGAGATTACGGTCCGGGTGAAGCGGGTTCAGGAGGTGCCGGGTCATCATGCGTTGCGGCAAATCTATTTGCGCAGCCCAACGGGACAGCGCGTGCCGCTGACCGAAGTTGTGACGATCCGCGAGAAGGCGGGGTTTTCGATAATCCAGCGCCGCGACGGGCGTCGAACGGTGTCGGTGACGGCTGACCTCGATCAGGAGGCGGGTGACTTGAGCGATGTGCTGGCTTGGCTCGATAGGTCCGTCATGCCCGAGCTCACGGCCAAATACGATCTCGATTACGCCTATCGCGGCCGCGAGGAAGAGCGGCTGGAATCCTTCGCCGATTTGAAACTCGGCGGCATGCTCTCATTGACGCTGATTTACATCATTCTTGCCTGGGTTTTTGCCAGCTACGCCAAACCGCTGGCGGTTATGGCGATCATCCCATTTGGCATTGTCGGCGCGATTTTCGGTCATCTGGTGATGGGCGTTCCGCTCACCATTATTTCCATGATCGGTCTGCTCGGTCTCTCAGGCATTCTGGTGAACGATTCCATCATTCTGGTGAGTCAGGTCGTGCGCCGAAGAGCCGACGGCGACGACCTCGAGGCGGCCGCCATCGGCGCCAGCCAGGACCGGTTCCGCGCCGTGTTGCTGACCTCGCTCACCACCATTGGCGGGCTGTTGCCGTTGCTGTTCGAGACCAGCCGGCAAGCGCAATTTCTCATCCCCATGGCGATCACCATGGTGTTCGGGTTGGCCGCCGCCACGGCCCTTGTGCTGGTTCTGGTGCCGAGCTTGATCGGCATTGGCGGCGATTTGGGCGCGCTTGGCGGCGAATTGAAAAAGCGTCTGGGCCGCTTGCGCTCCGAGATGGCCAAACGCGCCTAGCCGCGCCAAAAGCTTGGGCTGAGCAGCACGAGCACCGCGAAGATTTCAAGCCGGCCAACCAGCATTGCGGCTGAGAGCACCCATTTGGCGGCATCGGGCAGTTCTGCATAATTGCCGACCGGACCCACCATTGCGCCCAGACCAGGGCCGACATTTGCGATCGCCGAGGCGGCCGCCGAGAGGGCCGTCATCAGGTCGAGCCCCATCACGTTGAGCAGCGTCGCGGTGGCGACGAAACAAGCCAGAAAGGCGAAGAAAAAGCCCATCACCGCGCCGGTGACACTGCGTGGGATTGGCCGGCCATTGTACTCTTCGACAAACACGCCCTTGGGGTAAATCGTTTGGCGCAGGCGGCAGCGGATCGCCTGGAACATCACCTGAAACCGGAAAATCTTGATGCCGCACGACGTCGAGCCCGAACAGCCGCCGACGAACATCACGAGAAAAAATACCACCACCGCCATGGCGCTCCAGTTGTCGTAGGCGGTCGTGGTATAGCCCGTCCCGGTCATCACCGAGGTGACATTGAAAAGGACCGTGACCAGGCGCGAGGGAATTGGTTCGGGCGGCGTGGTCTGATAGGCGATCCAGGCGAGCGCTGTAAACAAGGCGAGAACGCCGAAAAACCATCGCACTTGGCTGTCGGCGAATACCACGCCCGCATTACCGCGCAGGGCGCGCAAATAAAGCACGAATGGCAGGGAACCGACGATCATGAACACGATCGCGATCACTTCGATCAGTTCGTTGGAAAAATAGGCCAGCGACGCGTCGTGGCTGGAAAAGCCGCCGGTCGCTATCGTCGTCATGGCGTGAACGATCGCGTCGAAGATCGACATTCCGGCAATGGCGTAACACAGGGCGCAGATGCCGGTTATCGCGCCATAGAGCACGATCAGCGAGCCGGCGATTTGGGTTGCGCGCGGCATAACCTTGCCCTCGAGCATGAAGCCCTCGACGCGGAAGAGCTGCATGCCGCCCACCTGCAGGATCGGCAGCACCGAGATCGCCATGACGATGATGCCGAGCCCGCCCAGCCATTGCAGCAGCGCGCGCCATAGCAGGATGCCGGCCGGGGTCTCGTCCAGGTTCGTCAAAACAGTCGCGCCCGTCGTGGTGATGCCCGACATCGCTTCGAAAAATGCATCCGTGTAGCTCAAGCCCATATGGGAAAAAGCAAACGGCATCGCGCCCAGCGCCGTCAGCGAAAGCCAGGACAGATTGGTCAAAAGGAAGGCCTGCTTGACGCTGAATGTCTCGGCCCGGCCGCGGTTGGCGATCGCCAGCGAGATCCCGATAAAGAGCGTCAGCAGCGCAGATGCCGCAAACACCAGCCAGTCGGCCTCGCCGATGGCAAGCTCGTAAAGCGCCGGCAGCATCATGGCGCAGCCGAGCGTCGAGAGCAGAACGCCGACGACGAGCAGGACCGGCTGGACGTCGATCAGGGGAGATAATCTAACGGTTTGGTCGCTCATGGCCCCACACGGCCCCGCGATCGCTGCGGGTCGTCAGTTGAGGGTTTGCCGCTCGAAGGGAGAATCGAGGGAAAAGGCCGGAATGTCGACATCGAATTCTGCGCCAGACTGGGTCTCCATACCATAAGAGCCCGCCATGATGCCCGAGGGCGTGGCGAGCGGCGCGCCGGAGGTGTAGGTGAAGGTCGTGCCCGGCTCGATCGTCGGCTCTTCACCGACGACGCCCTGGCCGCGCACCTCCTGCAGCTCGCCGTTGGCGTCGGTGATGCGCCAGTGGCGCGTCCGCAAGCAGACCGACTCTTCACCCAGGTTTGCGATCTCGACCGTGTAGGACCAAAAATAATAGCCCTCCGTCGGCGAAGAATGCTCGACCACATAGGCAGGTTCGACGGTCACCTTGATCTCATTGGTCGTGGCTTCGTACATGGCTCTTTGTTCTGTTTGACGCCGCAGGGCCGGCTCGGGAAACTGAGTCGGACGGTTTCTAGAGTCTAATTCCTGTGGCGGCTTGGTCAATGTCGGCGAACAGATCGACCACGTCCTCCAGACCAACCGAAATCCGCAACAATCCGTCGCCGATGCCGAGCTCGTTCCGCGCCTCGGCGCCGATGCGCTGATGGGTGGTGGTGGCGGGGTGGGTGATCAGGCTTTTGACGTCGCCCAGATTGTTCGAAATCTTGATCAGCTGAAGCGCGTTCTGGAAGGCGAAGGCCGAGGCCTTGCCGCCCTTCAATTCGAAGGAGACGATTTGCCCCCCCGCCGACATCTGCTGCATTGCCAGTGTGTGCTGGGGGTGGCTGTCGTGACCTGGATAAAAAACGCGTTCCACCTCTGGGCGCTCGATCAGGAAGCGGGCCATCTGATCGGCGCTGGCGCATTGGCGCTCCAGACGGACGGTCAGGGTCTCGAGACCCTTGAGGCAGACCCAGGCGTTAAAGGGCGAAATCGAGGGGCCCATATGCTTGAGCAGATCGAAAACGTTTTTGTTGATGAAATCCTCCGCACCCATGATGACGCCGCCCAGGCAACGGCCCTGACCGTCGATATGTTTGGTGGCCGAATAGGCGACCACGTCGGCGCCCAGCGACAGCGGTTTTTGCAGCAGCGGTGTGGCGAACACGTTGTCGACCGTGACGCGTGCGCCCGCTGCATGGGCGATCTCCGAGACGCGCTGGATATCGACGATCTCGAGCGTCGGGTTGGTCGGGGATTCAAAAAAGAACGCCTTAGTGTTGGGCCGGACCGCCGCCTGCCAGGCGTCCAAGTCGCGGCCGTCGATCAGCGTCGTCTCGACGCCAAAACGGGGCAGAAGATCGTTGACGATATAGTGGCAGGATCCAAACAGGGCGCGGCCTGCAACCACGTGGTCACCGGCCTCGAGCTGGGCCAAGAGCGCGATCGTGACCGCGGCCATGCCGGTTGCCGTGGCGCGCGCTGCGGGAGCGCCTTCGAGCATGCGCACGCGCTCTTCGAACATCGCCACCGTGGGATTTTCATATCGCGAATACACGAAGCCACCCGTCTCGCCCTTGAAACGGCCTTCGGCGGATTCTGCCGTCTCGTGCACGAAGCCCGAGGTCAGATAGAGCGCTTCGGAGGTCTCTTGGAATTCACTTCTGAGCTGCCCGCCATGGACGAGCTGGGTGGCGGTCTGCCAGCCCGAGGCGTCGGGATTGAGCTTGCTCGATGCGGCCATTGGTCGTCTCCTGGGTGGCGCGTCGCTGCTTGGCGACCGGATGCGCAATACGTGCAACACGCACAAAAAAACCCGGCCGGGCATATCGCCTCAGACCGGGTTTGCACCCTCGGCCTTTTAGCGAGTTATTTAACGTGGCTGCAAGCCGGCCGGCCAAATCACCACGTGGAGGCGATTATCGCGCCTCCAGCGCTTGCGTCAAGGGGTGTTGAGATGTTGGAGCCAAATGGGCGCGAGACTAATTGCCGCGTTGGTCGGCTGGCGAAATGTCCATGTGGTGGCTGCGGCGGGCAGACGGCGAAGCGCCCGTCTCCTTACGGAAATACTCAAAAACAAGAACGGCCGAGCCGGCTCGTTTTGGTGTGATTGCGTATCGTAAGACACCCGGTTTCGTGAACGATGCCGACCCGCGCGGAACGGCAGAAAACGTCCAGCCCAAACGGTCGATCTCGATCAGCTCGAGCCCGCTGCTCATGTCTTTATTGAGACGCCAGAAATAGCCCATCTTCGGTTTGCCCTCCAGCCGCAGGATCGAGGGTTCGCCCACCGCCGTTTGCTTTGTGCTGGCTTTGGTCTCCAGAGCGCTCGCCTGTCCGATAAAGAATAAAGCAAGGAGAATTGCGGCAAGCGAGCTGGCAGCAAGAGAACGAAATGGTTTTTCAGCCAGCCGCATCATTATCGCGTTCATGGGGAGGTCTGCTTCATGCATTCGCGGACCCCAATGTGCGTTCGCCTGAGCCCTATTCCTAAATCACGATTTTGCACGATTCTTTGACTGGCCCGTGAGCGCTTGCGCCTGTCACATTACCGAGGACGCTTTCGCCGGAGGCTTTGGTGGGCCTGAAACGGAGAAATGTCATGGCGCTTCTGCGTGCCTTGTCGATCGGCCTAATCTTGGTTTTTATCGCCACCGCCGCCGCGGGCTCGCCTGATCTGTGGCGATCGGAGGGCTGGAAAACGGACTTCGGCAAAAGCCACATGCCGCTGTCGGAAATCGTTTCCGGCGGCGTCGGCAAGGATCAAATTCCATCGATTGATCAGCCGAAATTCGAAAAAGCCGCGGCGATATCGCGCTACGGTGACCGGGAGCCGGTGATCGAGTTGCAGGTCGGTGCGACGGCGCGGGCCTATCCTCTCAGTATTTTGACGTGGCACGAGATCGTCAACGACGAGGTGGAGGGCCGGCCGATCGCCGTGACCTATTGCCCGCTGTGCAATGCGTCGATCGTCTTTGACCGGTCTCTCGACGGCCAGGTGTTGGAGTTTGGCACCACCGGTAAGCTGCGTAAGTCGGATCTGGTCATGTATGACCGCCAGAGCGAGACCTGGTGGCAACAATTCACCGGCGAGGCGATCGTCGGCAAGCACACGGGCCGAAGCCTCAAAATGATCCCGTCGCGCGTGGTGGCCTATGCGGATTTCCGCAAACGGCATCCCGAAGGCGACGTGCTCATCCCAGCCAAGGAGTCCCGCCGGCCCTATGGCCGAAACCCCTATGTTGCCTATGACAGCGGCAAAACGCCCTATGGCCTCTTCCAGGGACGGTTGCCCGCCAATATCAATCCGATGGCGCGCGTGGTCATCGCGCGCCGTGGCGAAGACGTGGTCGCGGTTTCGCTGGCTCATTTGCGCCAAGAAGGCCAACTCGAATCCGATGAAGTGAAATTCAGCTGGGTCGAGGGTGTCGCCAGCGCGCTCGATAACGAAAACATCTCAANGGGCCGCGAGGTTGGCGCGGTCGAGGCTATCGATGGGGCCAGCGGAAAGGCGCTGGTGCACGACGTCACCTTTGCTTTTGTGCTGTTCGCCTTTCACCCGGAGGCGCCCGTGTTGACGAAAAAGGGCCGGATAAAGCTCAAGGGCCAAACAACGGGTTAAACAGAAAACAGCTAAGTCGCGCCCAACGCCCTGAAGCTCTTCCTCTGACCAAATGCTCGTATTACAAGAGCCGCTGCTGGTGCCGGGTTTATCGGAAAATTCGACGCGGCGGCGTCGCGGCTGAGAGGGAGAGTGCAATGGGACTGTTGGTCGAAGGCCAGTGGCGGGACAAGGGTCCGAGCACGCCCAGTTCCGCCAAGGGCCGCTTCGTGCGGCAGAAATCCCAGTTCCGCAATTGGATCACGCCCGATGGCGCGGCGGGACCGAGCGGCGTGGCGGGCTTCAAGGCCGAGCCCGGCCGCTATCATCTCTATGTCGCCCATCCCTGTCCCTGGGCACACAGGACCGTCATATTCCGCGCGCTGAAGGGCCTGGAAGAGGCAATCTCGCTCTCGGTCGTCCACTGGTTCATGGGCGATGGGGGCTGGACGTTCGAGGAAGCCGACGGCGTCATTCCCGACACGGTCAATGGCGCGGATTATCTCTACCAGGTCTATACGGCGGCGGCGGCCGATTACAGCGGCCGGGTCACCGTGCCGGTTCTCTGGGACAAGCAACGAGCCACGATGGTTTCGAACGAATCGTCCGAGATTATACGCATGATGAATTCCGCCTTCGACGGCGTGGGCGCAAAGCCCGGCGACTATTACCCTGAGGCACTGCGCGAGGAGATCGACGCGCTTAATTCCACGATCTACGACACGGTCAATAACGGCGTCTACAAGGCCGGCTTCGCGACGACCCAAGCATCTTATGAGGAAGCCGTGATTCCGCTTTTCGAAACCCTCGACGCGCTGGAAGAGCGGCTATCGGACCGGCGCTACCTGATAGGTCCAGGCCTCACCGAAGCCGATTGGCGGCTTTTCACGACGCTGCTGCGCTTCGACCCCGTCTATGTCGGGCACTTCAAATGCAATCTGCGGCGGATCGCCGACTATCCAAATCTGTCGGGCTATGTGCGGGACCTCTACCAGCATCCAGGCGTCGCCCAAACGGTGCGCATGGACCACATCAAGTCCCACTATTACGGCAGCCACTTATCGATCAATCCGAGCGGCATCGTACCGGTGGGGCCGGAAATCGATTTTGGCGCGCCGCACACGCGCGATCGGCTATAAGCTTAATTTCAAATGCATCTTTATTGCACCCGCTCAGTCGTCCTCGGTGCAGCCGCCCAATTCCCAGATCATACCGGGCGGGCAGCGCTGTGCCGGGGCCTGCTGGACGGCTTGCGAGACGCATCGCGAGCCGCTCCGCTGGTAACCCGGCCCGCAAAACGAGCGCACGTTCGCGTTGGCGACGCACTGGCCCTCGAGCCAGACTCTGCCCCGCCCGCAGCGGCTCTTCCTGGTCGTTGTCCTGCGCGGTGAGGCCTTTTTGGTTGCCTTGCGGTTACAGGCGGACAGCCTGGCGCCGCAGCGTCGCAGCACGGCGCAAATCGCGCCGCGGCTGTTTTTCAGCTGGAACGTTGCGCTGAAGGGGGCGGCGGAAATCGTCATGGTCTGCTCGGACATCATGTCATCGATGATTTGGCTTTGCGGCACGAAGGGTTGCCCGACATCGGCGATCTCGACCTCGCCCGTCAGCCCATAGACTTGGGCGGAGACGAAATACTGCTTGCCGCTCGAAAAGCGAAGCGGGATCTCCTTGGCGCCATCGCCCACCTTGCGGCTCGAGGCGGCGAGACCCTGCTCGATGCGGCGGTCGAAGTCGGGATAGACGTCGCGCTGCTGCTGGCGGAGCAGTGCAGCCAGGCGTTTGGAGCTGTCGCAGCGGGCGACGAATTCGATGCCATGGCTGTTGACGATGGCCGCATAGGCGCGCGCGTTGCCTTCGTCGAGCTCGATTTGGCCGTTGCGCCAGGGCGTCGTGCCGGGTCCCAGATCGATCGTCTGCATTGGCGGCATGGGGGCAGGTTGGACCGGCGCGGCTGCGGGCGGGGCT
>JGI24023J19991_10000275_pt1 | contig 40137 bp, 36 predicted proteins | sample Cruoilmetagenom1_FD_19991 | JGI IMG/M metagenome (IMG submission 19991)
CGCACGGAATTCACCGGCGCGGAGAACGGTGAGCGTATGATCGCTGGCCGCGCGGAAAGTTTGCGCGAGCGCTATCATGAACGTTTGACGCTGCATCGCAGAGAATTGAACGATGCCCTGCGACGGCTCGAGTGGTCACTGCTCGTACATCATACTGATCGGCCGGCGGAGGAAGCCCTGCTCGCTCTTCACGCCAGACTCGCCGGTCTTGAGCATGATTATCGCTATCGACCTTCCACAGAAGGACTGGAAGGCGATGTATCGGCGGAGACTAAGCCATGATGACGCTTGGGCCGATCGGCTTCATGCAGCCCTGGGTGCTGACTGCACTCATCGCGCTACCCGCCATCTGGTGGCTGTTGCAGCTTACGCCGCCACGTCCCCAACGGATCGTGTTTCCGCCAACGCGCCTGCTTAAAGGCCTGGAGGACTCTGAACAGACCTCAGCACACAGCCCATGGTGGCTGACGGCAATGCGCATGGCGCTCGCCGCGCTCCTCATAGCCGCACTCGCGGGGCCTGTCCTTCATCCCGACCGTGATGCCCTTCCCGGATCAGGTCCAGTGCTTATTGTAGTTGATAATGGCTGGGCTGCTGCCAGCCAGTGGCGTGCACGGCAAAACCTCATTGACACATATATTTCGCGCGCGGAACGCGACTCGCGCCCGATCATGCTGGCAAGCACCGCCGGGCGGGGGGATGTCCGTCTGACAGCAATGGGGCCTCAGAAGGCGCGCGAAGCTGCCGCAAGCCTGCAGCCTCTGCCGTTCAATCCCGAGCGGCCACGGCTGGCGGAAAAACTGCTCAACGATTTCAGAGGTGAGGAAGCCCGTACCATCGTGTGGCTGACCGATGGCCTCGACTATGGTCATGCACCGGCTTTCGCAAAAACACTTTCAGGCCTTGCAGGCGGTGACGCCGGATTGGCAATAGCAACACCGGCGGGCCTTCAGGCCGCGCTTGCGCTCCGCGCCAGCACTGGCGAAAAAGGTGCGCTGATGGCGCAGGTGTTGAGTGCCGGAACAACCAGCAGGTCAGGAAGCGTCCTTGCCTATACCGCGCGTGGCGAGCAGCTGGGCGAAGTTCCCTTTACGCTTGCCGTAGGCGCGGACTCAGCTGACGCAAAAATCGATCTGCCGCTTGAAATACGCAACCAGATCGCCCGACTGGAAATAGGCGGCGAAACATCCGCCGGAGCCGTATATTTGCTGGACGCCCGGTCCCATTGGCGGCGCGTAGGTGTGATATCCGGCGATGCACAGGAACTTGCCCAGCCGCTCCTCTCATCCGTCTATTATGTCGAGCGCGCCCTGACCCCCTTCGCCGAGGTGGTGACAGCCAACGGCAGCAATATCTCCTCAGACGTCAAGGAACTTCTGACAAGAGACCCCTCTGTGCTGGTGCTCGCCGATATTGGCAAACTTGTTCCCGGCTCTTTGGAGGCCATCGAATCCTGGGTTGATCGCGGCGGTACGCTGATACGTTTTTCCGGGCCGCGTCTTGAGAAAAACGTGGACCAGCTCTTGCCGACGGCACTCAGGCGCGGCGGACGCACGCTTGGCGGTTCACTGTCATGGAGCACACCGCAGCAGCTGGCTCCTTTCGAAGAATCGAGCCCGTTCCACGGTCTGGAAGTCTCACCAGATGTGACAGTCCGCCGGCAGGTTCTGACCGACCCTTCGGCGGGTCCGCGAGCGGAAGTCTGGGCGCAACTCAAGGACGGCACACCATTAGTGAGCGCCGCTCGGCGTGGCGACGGCTGGCTGGTTCTGTTTCACATTACCGCCAACTCCGATTGGTCGAACCTGCCCATATCCGGCTTGTTCGTCGAGATGCTCCGTCGGATCACCGAGCGATCGGTCATCACATCCGGCGGGGTAAAGGGATCTGGGGGCGCACTTGCTGGCGATGCGTCACCCCGGAAGCCGACGGGATTGCTTGCCCCCCGGCAGGTTCTTGACGGATTCGGTCGCCTCGTATCACCGCTTCCTGCCGTCGCACCAATTGAAGCAGCGAAGCTTGAAGACGCCAGAGTGAGTCCGTCGCACCCGCCTGGATATTACGGACCAGCCGGTACCACGCGCGCATTGAACCTTATGCGCCCCCAGACTATCCTCAAGCCCTTGCCTGGCCTTTCATCGCAAGGACAGCAGATCGAATACACCGTGCAGGCGGCACTTCAGCTTAAACCCTGGCTGCTCGGGGCAGCCCTAATGATCTTTCTCGCTGACATGATCGCAGTGCTGATGTTCTCGGCAGGCGCACGCATGATAGCCGCTGCACGGGGTGCGACGGCTGTGTTCACTGTTGTGGCCGTTGCGCTCTCGCTCATGGCACAACCGCTCGACGCCCAGCAGAGTGATCCTCAAGACGACAAGAAGGCGCTTGACGCGACACTCAGTACGCGCCTTGCATTCGTAGTCACCGGAGATCCAAGCATTGACCAGGTCAGTCTCACGGGCCTGACCGGACTAAGCCGTGTCCTGAAAGCACGCACTGCCATCGAGCCGGCGGAGCCAGTGGGCGTCAATGTGGATACAGACGAGCTTGCCTTCTACCCGCTTTTATACTGGCCCGTTCCGGATAATGCGAAAAAGCTCTCAGAGAAAACGCTGGCAAAGATCGACGCCTACATGAAGCAGGGCGGTATGATCATTTTTGACACCCGCGATTATCAAAGCGCGCTACCCTCAGGTTCGGCTGTGCAGGGGCCAGGTTCAACCGCACTGGCGCGACTTGTGGGCGAGCTTGACGTGCCGCCGCTTGAACCTGTGCCGGAAAACCACGTGCTGACGAAAGCATTTTACCTGCTCCAATCATTCCCTGGCCGTTGGGATGGCGGCGCACTGTGGGTAGAAGCCACCCCCTCCAACGAAGCGGATAAATCCCGTCGCGCCCGGCGTACTGATGGCGTTAGCTCACTTCTGATCACGTCGAATGACTTGGCTTCCGCCTGGGCGCTCGACGACAATAATCGCGCGTTGTTTCCGGTTGTTCCAGGTGGCGAAGTGCAGCGCGAAATGGCATTCCGTGTCGGCGTCAACATTGTGATGTATGCGCTCACCGGCAACTACAAGGCCGATCAGGTCCATGTGCCAGCCCTGCTTGAACGGCTTGGGCAGTAATGGCGGGGAAGCAGGTCTGAAACCATGAATTGGATGATCGAATTCTCCCCTCTCCTGCCGCTCGAAGCACTCTATGTGTTGGGCGGGATTGGGGTTGTGCTTGCGGCTCTGCTGCTATGGAACCGTACGCGCGGCGCGCTGTTGCGCATTGGCGCCCTTGCTCTGCTCCTGCTGGCATTGGGCAATCCGAGCCTGCGTCAGGAGGATCGCGAGCCACTGACGAATATTGCTGTCGTTGTCATGGACAAGAGCGCAAGCCAGCGTTTTGCCGGCCGCGAGGATGCGGGCGAAGCCGTGCGCATACATCTCGCCGAAAAGCTGGAGGCAGTCCCTAATCTGGAGGTACGGTGGGTCACAGCGCCACTGACAACCGGAGACGAGCAGGACGGGACGTTGCTGTTTACCGATCTAAGCAAGACACTTGCCGATATACCTCCTGACCGCCTGGCTGGTGTGGTCCTCGTAACGGATGGTCAGATTCATGACGTACCTGCCAACGCCAAGGATTTCGGCCTGGAGGTTCCCGTACACTCGGTGCTGACCGGCAAATCGGACGAATTCGACCGCAGGTTGGAGATTGTGCGTGCACCACGCTTTGGCATCGTCGATAGCGAACAGAATGCCGAGATTCGTGTCGTCGATCATCCGGGTAAGAATAGCGGTGCCAGCGTCGATCTGACGATACGCTGGGGAGACCAAACCGAAGAAATCCGCCGCGTCCGACCTGGCGAGACCGTGAATGTCCCTGTCCGCTTTCCGCATGCGGGACTGAATATCGTCGAACTGGAAGTCGAAGCGGCTCCTGGCGAGCTCACGACCGCCAACAACAAGGCGGTAATCGCCGCAGAGGGCGTGCGCGAGAATTTGCGCGTGTTGCTGGTCTCTGGCGAGCCGCATGCGGGCGAGCGGACGTGGCGCAATCTGCTCAAATCTGACGCCGCGGTAGATCTGGTTCATTTCACCATTTTGCGCCCGCCAGAAAAACAGGATGGTACGCCCATTAACCAGCTTTCGCTGATCGCATTCCCCACGCGTGAGCTTTTCTCCGAGAAACTCGAAGAGTTCGACCTGATCATCTTTGACCGCTATCACCGCCGCGGGGTGCTGCCACTGCTCTATCTCGACAACGTGGCGCAGTATGTCGAAAATGGCGGCGCGGTGCTTGTCGCGGCAGGCCAGCGCTATGCCTCGCCAACAAGTCTTTATCGCACGCCCCTTGCCCATGTGCTTCCCGCGGCGCCGACAGGCCGGCTGATCGAGCAGTCGTACCGTCCAGCCGTTACGAAAACCGGTGATCGGCACCCCGTCACCAGGGGGTTAAGCGACGATTCGTCCGCTGCGCCAAAATGGGGCCGGTGGTTCCGGTTGATCGAGACTGAGGATACCGAGGGCGACGTATTGATGCAGGGCCCCCAGGACAAACCATTGCTGATTCTCAACAGGATAAAAGAAGGTCGTGTGGCGCTGCTCCTTTCGGATCACGCCTGGTTGTGGGCACGCGGCTATGAGGGTGGCGGACCATATACAGCGCTTCTGCGCCGTCTTGCACATTGGCTCATGAAGGAGCCTGACCTCGAGGAAGATGTCCTGCTCGCTTCAGGCGAGAACAGCACACTCACCATAGAGCGCCGCTCCATGAAGGACACGGTTGACTCCGTCGATTTGACATTGCCAAGCGGCGAAATTCAGAGTGTGGAACTGGAGGAGACCAGTCCCGGCCACTGGCGCAAGGTGCTCAATGTTCAGGATCACGGCGTTTACCGCCTCAAATCCGGCGAGTTGCGCGCAGTCGCGCATGTGGGGCAAATGAACTCCAAGGAACTCTCCACGCTCAATGCGACGGTTGAGCATCTGCAACCCATTCTCCAGGAAACCGGTGGCGGCGCATTCTGGACAGGAAAGGTCGCAGCTGACGTGAGCTTGCCGCGCATCACCATGTTGCGCTCAGGGCGGCTCATGCATGGTTCAGACTGGATGGGTTTCAAAAAGCGCGATGCGTACGTCACGCGTGGTGTCAGGCTCATTCCGCTTTTCTCGGGCCTCATTGCGCTTGCAGTCCTGCTCGGCGCCCTATCTCTTGCCTGGTTCCGGGAAGGCCGCTAGACAAAATTGCACAACTTCGTCAAAGCATAGCGACATTGATGTTTCGCCTGTGGGCGATCCATGGTTTAAGCTGTGCTGAGATTCTTGATGGCGGCTCTCAAGAGAACGGCACATGGCACGCGCACCCAAAGTCATGATCGTCTATCACAGTTCCTACGGTCACGTGGAAACCCTCGCTTACGCGGTGGCAACCGGAGCCCGTGCGGTCGAGGGCGCGGAGGTGCAGGTGCGCAGGGTGCCCGAACTGATGCCGGCGGAAGCCATGGCCGCGTCGGGCATGAAGGTCGATCAGCCGGCCAATATTGCTGATCCGAATGATCTGGCAGAGTTCGATGCCATCATATTCGGTACGCCGACGCGCTTTGGCAATATGTCCTCGCAAATGCGCAACTTTCTCGATCAGACCGGAGGATTGTGGGCGCAAGGGGCACTCATAGGCAAAGTAGGCAGCGGATTTACTGCAAGCAGCACTGGTGGGGGCAACGAGACGACCCTGACCTCGCTCTACAATACGTTGATTCACCACGGCATGGTTATTGTAGGCCTGCCCTATTCGGCGCCTGACTTGGCAGACGTTTCAGAGGTCCGGGGCGGTTCTCCTTACGGTGCCGCAACCATAACAGGCACCGACGGAACCCGGCAGCCAAGCCAAAAGGAACTGAACCTGGCGAGCTTTCAGGGCCATCACGTGACGTCTATCGCCCAGAAACTCATTAGTTGACGCTCACGCGTTCATACCTGCGATGACCGAATTACAGAACATGTCCACGTCCGAACTGCGCGCGTTTCACGAGCGGATTCGTGCCGACTACGATGCCTTTTGCGCGCGCGGTCTTGCTCTGGACATGACGCGCGGCAAACCATCAGCACAACAGCTTGATCTTTCCAATGCTCTGCTGCGGCTTCCTGACAATGTCGATTATCACCTGGCAGACGGCACCGACGCCCGCAACTATGGCGGCGGTGTTCAGGGCATAAAGGAAGTACGAGAACTCTTCAGCGAAACGCTCGGCGCGCCGGCCGAACAGATCATCGCGGGCAACAATTCAAGCCTCGCGCTTATGCATGACTGCATTGTCTTTGCGCTGCTCAAGGGTGTTCCCGGTAGCGATGCGCCATGGGAGGAGACCAAAGGCACAAAGTTCATATGCCCGGTTCCCGGATACGACCGGCACTTCGCCATTTGCGAAGATTTCGGCATAGAGATGATTCCGGTGGAACTGACGGGCGAGGGTCCGGATATGGGCGCAGTAGAGGAACTCGCCGCCGATCCATCGGTAAAGGCCATGTGGTGTGTGCCGAAATACTCCAACCCGACCGGCGAGACCTATAGTGACGAAACGGTCCGCCGCCTCGCGACCATGAAAACCGGCGCCGAGGACTTCCGCCTGTTCTGGGATAACGCTTATGCGCTGCACAACCTCACAGTGCCACGACGAAAGATTCTCAATGTTCTGGAAGTGTGCGAGAAGGCGGGAAATCCGGACCGGCCCTTTGTCTTTGGCTCTACGTCCAAGATCACATTTGGCGGAGGCGGCCTCGCGTTGTATGCATCTTCGCCCGCGAACATCGCGTGGCTCAGCGCCCGATTGCAGAAACGTACCATCGGACCAGACAAACTCAATCAGCTTCGCCACGTCCAATACCTGAAAGATCCAGCCGGCCTCGATCAGTTGATGGAGCGCCATCGAGGAGTGATTGCGCCCAAGTTTGAGGCCATATACACGGCTTTCGACAGGCGTCTTGCTGGAACCGGTGCCGCAACCTGGCCTCAGCCGGAAGGCGGCTATTTCATCAGCGTAGATGTGGACGACGGTTGTGCGACGCGTGTCATCGACCTGGCTAACAAAGCAGGCATTGCCATGGTGCCTGCCGGTTCAACTTTTCCCTACGGACGCGACCCCCGCGACCGCAATATCCGCGTGGCTCCGACCTACCCGACCCTTGCCGAGCTCGAACAGGCTGGGGAAGGCATCGCATTGTCTATTCTGGTCGGCGTATCGGAGAAGCTTCTTGACGCACAATCTGCCCAATAAGCAGCTAAGAGCACTTAGATATCATGGGTTTACTTGTAGACGGGGAGTGGCGCGATCGGTGGTATGACACACAATCCACCAGCGGCCGGTTCAAGCGACAGGAATCGCAGTTCCGGAACTGGATTACAGCCGACGGGGTTGCTGGCCCTTCGGGCAATCCGGGTTTTAAAACCAGCCCCAGCCGGTATCATCTCTATGTGTCGCTCGCCTGCCCGTGGGCGCATCGCACACTTATTTTTCGCAAGCTGAAGGGTCTTGAAGATGCGATCAGCGTCGATGTCGTGCACTACCAGATGGGTGAACAAGGTTGGGTATTTGATGCAAGTGCTGAAGGCGCGACACCCGATACGGTTCTCGGGAAAACAAGACTCTATGAAGTCTATCTTGAGGCCGACCCGGACTATACAGGCCGCGTAACGGTACCTGTGCTCTGGGACAAGGAGCGCAACACCATTGTCAGCAACGAATCCTCGGAAATCATCCGGATGCTGAATTCAGCATTCGATGATGTCGGGGCGTTGGAAGGAGACTACTATCCGGAACATCAGCGCGCCGACATCGACGAGATCAATGCGATTGTTTACTCAAACGTGAACAATGGCGTGTACAAGGCAGGCTTCGCGACAAGCCAGGACGCGCATGAGGAAGCTGTTGTCGCATTGTTCGAAACCCTTGATATGCTGGAAGACAGGCTTTCGAGACAGCGTTACCTCGCTGGAACCGGGATCACGGAAGCGGACTGGCGGTTGTTCACCACACTTGTGCGATTTGATTCCGTGTATGTAGCGCATTTCAAATGCAATCTGCGCCGTATTGCCGACTACCCGAACCTCTCAAACTACTTGCGGGAGCTCTACCAGCTTCCAGGCGTCGCGGAAACGGTCAGTTTCCCGCATATCAAAAGGCATTATTTCGGCTCCCATGGAACGGTCAATCCTACCGGTATTGTTCCGCTAGGGCCTGAAATCGACTATTCCGTGCCGCATGATCGGGAACGGTTTGGCTAGGCAACAGAAAATCACCGTCACCATTTTTCCGACAAGGCAGCGCCGCTGAATATTTCGGCGAGCCGCCTTCTGGTACCACCGTCGGTTCCCTCAGGCATATCATCCAGGTTGAAAAAATCCTGCTCGGCGATTTCCGCGTTGGGCTTCGGCACATGAGTCCGTTCCCACTCACGCACGAGAAAGACTGCGATGTGATCCCCCGGGAAATTGGCGCCGTTCTCGAATACACCATGCAAATCGGCTGGCGCGGTCGGTACGATACCCGCTTCCTCATCCAACTCGCGTTCAAGCGCCGTCACGAGGGATTCAGATCGCTCGACGCCGCCACCAGGAAAAAACCAGCCCTGCCTGTATCCGTGCCGGACAAGCAAAACGCGCTTTTCCGCATCAATAACAACTCCCTGAGCGCCGAGTGTTAGCCCGCGTGTCAGACGCCACCAGGGTCTCAGAACCCTTCTGACAAGTATGCCGGAAATCGTCTTTTTCGTCATTTGAGGTCCCCGGCTTGTCAAGGCCGCCAGCCGCAACGATAAAAGGGCGTTGCCCGTTTGGGCCGTGTGGAGAAGACTGCCGCCATCATATCCGCAGGAATCACAGCACCCATGTTCACCCTTGCCTTCCTATCAGACCCGCACATCGCCCCGCTGCCCAAACCCACCATAGGTGAGCTCGCAAGCAAGCGCCTCTTCGGGTACATCAATTGGCAGCTGTCCCGCAAGGCGGTGCATGACCGGAGCATCCTGGACGCAATTACCGCTGATTTGCTCGCGCAGAAAACCGATCATATTGCGGTCGGCGGTGACCTCATCAATCTCGCCCTTCCTGGGGAATTCGGTCCAGCCCTTGACTGGCTCAAATCATTGGGTGCGCCCGAACACGTCAGCGTCGTTCCAGGAAACCATGACGCATATGTGGTGTCGGACCATCGGACCGGAACTGGTCTGTGGTCCAACTACATGTGCAGTGATGTGTCACAATTGCAGAAACAGGCTCCAGGGCCTGACAGTTTTCCCTATGTCAGGCGAATGGGACGCATTGCGCTCATCGGGCTTTCTTCCGCCGTGCCGAAACCGCCGTTCTTTGCATCGGGTAGGTTGGGAGCGACGCAAATTTCCGCTCTCCGTAGTTCCCTGAGCGACCTCAAGAAAGATGATCTCTTCCGCGTTGTCATGGTCCATCATCCTCCGTTGCCAGGGCTTTCAAGCAAGCGGAGAGGGCTGGATGACGTAAAGGAGCTGGAGGCAGTTTTGCTGGAAAATGGCGCGGAACTCGTACTTTATGGGCACCGCCATATTCATGCGATTGACACCCTTGCCAGCACGCCCCCGGCACCAGTTATCGGCGCCCCATCGGCTTCATCGGCAGATGCAAAACCGGGCCATCTGGCCCGCTACTATCTCTTCCGCATCTGGCAAAGCGAAAAACATTGGAATTGCGAAATGATCGCACGCGGGCTGGAAACCATCGATGGACCTATTGCCGAGCTTGAGCGGCGCATGATTATTGGGTGATCGGCAGGCCGTAAGACAGGAGCCCCGCCACACCGGTAAGAACGCCGATTGTGAAGGCGGCAATAACCAGCCATGGTCGGCTATTGGACCTGGATCGAGTGAAGATCCTGTCATAGGAGACGCCAGCCGCTTGCCGCTCTCGAGTGACAATTTCATGGGCAACATATTCCGTGATGCGTCCTGCCATGACGCCAACGTCGTCGGTCTCAACCAACACGCGGCGGCCTGTACCTTCGTTGCGGATCATCCGGTAGATCTCGCCTGAATTGTCCATCGCCACATAGGTCATGATGTCGATCCACAAACGCGCCGGTTTACTCGGCACCAGGGCGAGAGCAAAGCGGTCGTCCTCGATCGGAATGTCATCGAAAACATGCTCTACGGAAGCATGTAGAACCTCAAGCCGGGCCATTTCGATGCTGCGGCGGTCAACTGATTTGTCCAGGTCTTCGGCTTCCTGAACGCGCGCGAGATGAATTGCATCACGAAGGGACGTGGCGGTTGCTGGCTCGTCGCGTTTTTTCTCCAACTTGGTCATTTATATTCGCGCTTCCACGCTGCCGACATACTGACTGTCGTCAGTTTAACATTATTGTGGCTGAAAGCGGGAGAAATGTTCATCCCTCGCCCGACGTCTGAGGGGGTAGAATGGTGCCTGGACCGATACTATTTTAGTGGGCAACAGCCACGTTCATGCTATCCGTCACAAACCGTCTTCCAAACTCAGAAATGACGCACCCCACCAAAATGACATCCTCTTCAAGCCTACGCGCACGCCTCGCGCCGATTATCGACAGTCCACAGACCGAGCGTTTCATAATGCTGATTATTGTGCTCAATGCGGCGATCTTGGGCTTGGAGACCAGTGGCAGGGCGATGGCAGTGGCTGGACCCGTGCTGAAGATGGCCGACCACATTATTCTGGGAATCTTCGTGGTTGAGCTCGCCGTGCGCATATTTGTGCACAGGGCCCAATTCTGGCGCGATCCCTGGAGCCTGTTCGATTTCAGTGTTGTCGCCATCGCATTGATCCCTGCGACCGGCAATCTGTCGGTTCTGCGCGCACTGCGCATCATCCGTGCGTTGCGGCTCATCTCAGCCATCAAGTCCATGCGTCGCGTCGTCGGCGGACTGCTCCACGCGATCCCCGGCATGGGCTCCATCGTCGCGCTGCTCGGTCTGGTGTTCTACGTCTTCTCTGTAATGGCGACCAAATTGTTCGGTGCCGATTTCCCGCAATGGTTTGGCACCATCGGCGAGTCTGCCTATTCGCTGTTCCAGATCATGACCTTGGAGAGCTGGTCGATGGGTATCGTCCGGCCCGTCATGGAAGTGCATAGCTGGGCTTGGGCCTTTTTTGTGCCCTTTATCCTGATCACGAGCTTCACAGTGCTCAACCTGTTTATTGGCATCATTGTCGACGCCATGCAGACCCAGCATGAGGCTGAGCTGGAAGCTGATCAGGAATCAACCAGAGCCGAAATCGATGAAATATTGAAGGAAGTACGCGCCTTGCGAAAAGAGATCAAAAATCAACGTGCTACAAAATAGGCCAAATAGGACGCCGCATTCTCTGTTGGCCCGAAAACAAGAAGATCGGGGCTAGTTTTTTGCCAGAACAACACCGTTGCGCGCGTCATCGAACCAACGGTCGATTGCCGAATTCACATTACCCTTGAGCCTGGATTTCCACGCATAGATCGTGGCATCCAGCGCTTCCTGGTTCGAGGCCACGAACTTGTCGCGGTTAAATTCTTTCTGCGCCTCGTTGATGAAATAGTCTGCCGCGACACCGACCAGCAAACCGGCCACCGCGCCAACAACCTGACCACCGGCCGGCTGCACCACTGTTCCGGCCACCGCGCCCTGTTCGGCAAGTGCGAGACGCGCGCCGAAGGAGGTGACGAAACGGCGCGACAGCATTCCAAATGTGCGCGCCATGACCCGGTTCATCGCCGGACCAAGAACCAGCGCACCCACGGTGCCACTACCTGCGGCAACCCCAATGCCCGCAATACCGTCGAAGGCCCGGTCTTCCATCAGGTACGTCGGCGCCTTCCACTTCTGCGCGTCCCAGTCGAGCTTCGTATCGGTCAGTTTTTCGTTGGCGGGAATGTCGGCCAAATGCTGTGTGTGCTTGGCGAGAAACAGCTGCAACCGCATGTCGCCATTGGCGATCACGCGCCGATAGCTCTCGTGAGACCGGCGCACAAGTGTCTCGAGCCCTTCGGTAATCTTGCGGTCGCGCAGATCGGGTTTCAAGACCTGATCCTTGTAATGGCGCATAAAGTAGTCCTTGAGGTCACGTTCAACGGCCTCGCCCAGACTTTCATATTCGCCGGCCTCCACAAATCGTGTGGCCGCGGAAGCAAGCGACTCTTTCAGGACGATATAAGAGCGCTTCCATTCAAAGAACCAATCCGCATACGCATCAACCGCCTGCTCCCTGTCCGCGAAGGCATTGTCAAACAATCGATCGATGTCTGCGTCCGCTGCGCGTTTGATCCGATCACGCTCGTCATCGAGCATGAGGATCGTTTCGTTGACGAAAGCGTCCGCATCTGACTTGGACGCCGCGACCTGGCGCAGCTTGCCATCGACATCGCGCACGACAAGATCGACCGCATCCTTGGGAAGCGACGGCTTCACAAATATTTCGAAGATACTGCGATCGGGATGCGTCGAAGCCGTATAATCCTGATGACGCTGATATGATCGCCAGAATGTGGTGCCAAGCGAGGCGAGGCCATAGGCTGCAAGCATCAGTGCGACTGTAACGCCTATCGGTCGGACAAAGGCCGCAACCGGCCCCAATTTGCGTATCTTGGCATTCGTCCGGTTTCGCTTGCGTGCAGGCACGCGGTTACGCGCGGCGACTTTGCCGCGACCGTCAGACTTGACGACTTCGGTGGTATTGGCTGCCATAAATATGCGGTCCGGTTGCGTAGTTCTATATGGCGTCACAATCAGGCTACCACAAGCTGATGACCAAGGTTGATGCAGCTTTAGACATTTCTTTCAATAAGTTAATACGTAAATTTCTTGCAGCGACCAGCGGCAAAAACCATGAACCTGAAGACGCCACCACAGGAATTGCTGCAACATCTGGTCGGATCAGGGACCGGCGAAAGGCTGTTTCGACCCCGAGACACCGATATCCTTCCTTCTGATACGGGCGCATATGCTCTGATCCTACGTTTGAGCCAAAAGGTCGTGCCAGCACGCCCGCGCGGCATCTCCGGTCCGCTTGCCCAAGGCTGGTATGTTTACGCAGGTTCCGCACATGGCCCAGGCGGCATCCGTTCGCGCGTCGCGCGCCACATGCGCCGAAAGAAAACTCTCCACTGGCACATCGATCAGCTGACCACACAGGAAAATGTGCATGTCTGGGCTGCACCCTCACCAGATGCAGCCGAATGCGATCTCGTCGCGAGCCTCACCCGAACAGGCCGGTTCTATGTCCCCTGCCCCGGTTTTGGCAGCAGCGACTGCAAGAAATGTAGTGCACACCTGCTGGCGTGGCGGCAATCCGGCTAGACGCGCGTCATCTGCCGGCGCAAGCGGTCCTTCAGAAGGGGATCAATTCGAGCACGGAACTCGCCATAGTGCTCGGTTTGGCCATGAGCCTCGACGGCCGCTTCATCCTCATAGAGCTCATAGAGGAAAAATTTGTCTGGATTTTCCGGATCCTCACACAGATCGAAATAGCGGCATCCGGGCTCCTTCTCGAGCGAATTGCCCGCTTGCGTCTGCAGGATTTCACGCACTTCTGCTCCCTTGCCGGGATGTGCTTCAAAATCGACAATTACGGCAATCATGGCTGGTTCCTCCCTCCAAAAGCGAGATCGCGCCGCCATGGCGGCGAATTCCCCGCGGCTCTTGTGGCCGCAAACGCAACCATGCACAAGGGTCTGTGCAGTTGGTTTTTTGATCCACGGGCTATACAAACCGGCAATGAACGCAAGCGCAGCAGCACATGCCGGCAGCGTTATCAGCATATTCTCGCAGCGAAAGACAAAACAAATGGCCCCCAAAAAAGACCCAAAATCAGGCGGCTTCAACGACCGGCTGACAAGTTATGGCGACGCTGCTTTCTCCAAATACCTGAGGACGGTCTTCCTCAAATCGATGGGTTACACCGACGACGCGCTCGACCGGCCCATCATCGGTATCGCCAACACCTACTCGGCCTACAATTCATGCCACGCGACCGTGCCCAAGCTGATGGAAGCCATCAAGCGCGGTGTCATGCTGGCAGGCGGACTGCCGTTCGAGTTTCCGGTCATCAGCCTGCACGAGTCCTTCTCCTACCCAACCTCGATGTATCTGCGGAACCTCATGTCCATGGACACCGAGGAAATGATCCGCGCCCAGCCCATGGATGCCGTGGTGCTGATCGGCGGATGCGACAAGACGGTTCCCGCATTAGTGATGGGCGCTGCAAGCGCCAACACACCGGCCATCCTCGAAGTGACCGGCCCCATGCTGACCGGTTCCTACCAGGGCGTGCGCGTTGGCGCCTGCACCGACTGCCGCAGTTTCTGGGCCAAATATCGAGCAGGAGAAATTCAGGAAGAGCAACTCCCCGACATCACCGACCAGCTTGGCCCCACTCCCGGCACCTGCATGGTCATGGGCACGGCCAGTACCATGGCTTTGATGTCGGAGGCGCTCGGCATCATGCTGCCCGGCGGTGCCACCATCCCAGCCGTCATGTCGCAACGGCTTCGCCATGCTGAACAGACCGGCGCACAAGCCGTCGCAATGGCAGGGGGCAATCAAACCCTGGACAAGATCATCACCAAAGGATCCGTTGAAAACGCTTTGAGGGTTCTGCTCGCCATTGGTGGCTCGACCAACGGTCTTATTCACCTCACGGCAATGGCTGGTCGGCTCGGCATCGATATTTCTCTGGAACGGGTCGACGAACTCAGCCAGGAGACCCCGGTGATCGTCGATCTGAAACCTTCCGGTGAACACTATATGCAGGAACTCCATGAGGCCGGCGGCTTTGCCACCATTCTGCGCACGTTGGCGCCCCTGCTCGATATGGACCAGAAAACCGTGTCAGGCCAAACGCTGCAGGAGACTCTGGACGCCGCACCGCAATGGGACCAGACGGTGGTCAAGCCCTTAAACGACCCGCTCTCCAGTGAAGGTGGCCTCGCGGTACTCCGGGGCAATTTGGCGCCGGGTGGCGCCATCATCAAACAGAGCGCCTCCTCCGATGCACTGCGCGCGCATACCGGCAAGGCAATTGTATTTGACTCGGTAGAAGACCTCGCTTCGCGTATCGACGACCCGGACCTGGATGTTACCAAAGAAGACATTCTGGTTATGCGAAATGCCGGACCGATTGGTGCACCAGGCATGCCGGAAGCAGGCTACCTGCCAATACCGAAAAAACTCGCGCAGGCTGGCGTGAAAGATATGGTTCGGATTTCCGATGCCCGTATGAGCGGCACGGCATTCGGTTCGATTGTGCTGCATGTGACGCCGGAGGCGGCTATCGGTGGACCACTCAGCCTGATCGAAACCGGAGACACCGTCACGCTCGACATCCCAAACCGCCGGTTGGATGTTGCTTTGAGTGCCGAAGAACTCGGAAAACGTAAGGTCATTCGGGACAAGAAGCCACGGCGGGAGGTCCCTGAGCGCGGTTACGCACGTCTGTTAGAGAATTCCATCCTGCAGGCCGACAAAGGCTGTGATTTCGACTTTCTCCTGCCGACATAAAGCGATGCACCGCAACGGATTTGTCACAATCTGTTGTTCAAAAGCCACAGACTCCAAAAATCTGAAAAGATGAAAGGGCCAAAATATGGCTCTCTGATGTATCAGATTGTAATATCGGCTCACGCGAAATCTCAGAGGGCCGAAATGATGCGTACGAGGCATTACCTATTTCTGGTGTTGTGTGCCGGGCTTGTGGCCGGCACCGTTATGACCCCCCAACCGGCGGAAGCCGCGTGCAGGTGGTTCAAGGCAACTCACAACGGAACCGACTTTTTCTATGCGGACGGTGCTGCCGGCACGGCGGAATTCAAGCTGAACAGCACCATCGACCAATGGAAAGCGACACGGCGCATCAGGCGCGCCAAGGTGTACCGGACCAAGACCAAGTGCGGCCAATGGTTTGTGAAATATATGCTGCCCCACAAGCACTGCATCGCAAAAGCGAAAGTTTGCTACTAGCAATTCGTACGGCCCGTACGACGCGGCAGGGCTTATACGGAGGATATTGTAATGCGGATGTTTCTCACACTGACTGCCACTCTGCTGGCGGCCTTTTTCATTCTGACCACCACTGCACCTGAAGAGGCGCAAGCCAGGTGCAAGACGTTTGAGGCGAGTCACAACGGCACGGATTTTTTCTACGCGGATGGCACCGAAGGAACAGTGAAGAACAAGCTCGTTTGGTATGTCGAGCAGTGGCAGAAGGAAAAGGGCGTCAAAAGAGTGCGATATGGCAAGGTTCATATCAAATGCGGCCAGTGGTTCGTCAAATACATGCTCCCCCATCGCAACTGCAAGGCAAAGTCGCGCGTCTGCTACTAGGCGGCACCGGGCCTGACCGGGGCACGGAATGACTCCGGCCGCGAGCCGCTGCGCGTTGCGACATTTCACTAAACTGTTTTAACGGCGCTTGGTTGTTCCCGTCATTGCGCCCGCCTAAAGTGCGGCGGATTGAAGGGAGATTGACCGCATGTCGAATTCACCGCACAAAATTGGCGTGATTGGCTTGGGCGCAATCGGTCACGTCACACTGGCAAGCATGGTCGCCCATGACGACTATGAGGTCGTCTGCGCCTGGGACCCTGATCCGGAGGCTTGTGCCCGGGTCAAAGAGGCGCATCCGACCGTTCAAATCGCAGCCAGCGCCGAGGAAGTCATCGAAGATGGCAACACGAACGCCATTTATATCGCCAGCCCTCCTACAACGCATACGCCCTATGCGCGAGCAGTCGCGGAAGCAGGAAAATGCATCTTTTGCGAGAAACCCCTCGGTATCGATATTGCCGAGTCAGAGGCACTTGCACGGTTCGTTGAAGACTGTGGCGTGCCGAATGCAATCAATTTCAATCATTCAAATGCACGAAGCAGCACGCATCTGGAAAACGAACTGGCGTCCGGCGCGGCTGGAGAGGTGACCGGTGTCGACATTTTCATCCACCTGACTGAATGGCCTCGAGAATTTCAGTCACACGCAACGTGGCTCGCCGGTCGGAAGCAAGGCGGATTTACGCGGGAGATGATCTCACACTGGGTATACCTCACACGCCGCCTGCTTGGAGACGGCAAGGTGCTGTCGCGCAATGCCACATTTCCGGACGCCAGCGACAAGGCGGAGACCAGACTGGTCGCCGAGCTCGAATTCGGCGGTGTGCCAACGATCATAAACGCGGCCTGCGGTGGCGCCGGACCAGTCGGCACGCAGTACACGCTCTGGGCTGGCCGCAAATCCTTCATGCTCCATAGCGGCGGCCGGATCAGCGTGACGGAAGGCGTGGATTGGAAACCGATATCCGCAAATGGCGACGAGGACAGTGAGGATGACATCTCCCGAAACATCAGCGCTGTCGCGAAAGCCTTTCGGGGTGAACCCGCGAAGATCGCTACGATCGCCGATGGCTTGGCTGTACAAAAGATCGTGGAAGCATTAATCGCAAACTAGGGTTCGGCAAACCGCATTTCTAGGAAGCAACCGGCTGTTTCGGTGCCTGAAATGTCGCGTCGGGCAATCGCCCTTCTTCGGCCGCGTGGCAGGCGACGATATGACCTGAACGCTCCGTCGGGGTTGGAGCCTCAGACCGGCATCGGTCGTTTGCAAATGGGCAACGCGGATGAAAAGCGCATCCGGGTGGCGGGTTGATCGGATTTGGCACCTCTCCTGCGACAGGCACACGCTCGCGACCCGTCATTTCAAGATCAGGAATGGTTTCGAGTAGAAGCCTCGTATAGGGGTGTTGCGGGCGAGTGAACAGATCCTTCGCTGCCGCCACCTCACACAGCCGGCCCAGATACATAACGCCGATCTTGTCCGACAGGTGATAGACGACCGCCAGGTTATGGCTGATGAACAGATAGGTGAGGCCGAACTCTTTCTGCAGATCTTTCATCAGGTTCAGGATTTGCGCCTGTACCGAAACATCGAGCGCCGATGTCGGCTCGTCGCACACGAGGAACTCCGGATTAGAAGACAATGCCCGCGCAATGGAAATACGTTGGCGTTGCCCTCCGGAAAACTCATGCGGATACTTTTCGCCATCCACAGGAGAAAGCCCGACCTGGGTCAGCAGGGCGCCCACCTTGTCGATCTGCTCGTCACGCGATTTAACGAGCCCAAAGACGCGGATAGGTTCCGCGATAATGTCCCGCACGCGCCATCTGGGGTTAAGGCTGGCGTATGGATCCTGGAAAATCATCTGCCAGCGCCGGCGAAGCGCAGCAGAGTCGGCGCGCGAATGCGCATCGGCCACGTTGCGCCCTTCGAACTTGATTACACCGCGGCTCGGTTTGTGGAGGCCGACCACCAGCTTGGCGACAGTAGATTTGCCACATCCGGATTCACCGACGAGCGAAAACGTTTGACCTTGATTGATTTTGAACTCCAGGCCATCGACAGCCTTGAGGATCTGTTTTTGTGCACCTTCGATCTTGCGTGCAAGCCAGGGCTTCGACACATCGAAATGCTTAGCGAGATCCGTCACTTCAAGCAGCGGCTCCGAAGACAGCTTCGACATGGAGCGTTCAGCCACGACGACCCTCTTTGTCGAATTGCCAGCACGCGGCTTCGGCATTGCGTCCGGCATGCATCAGTTCGGGACGCTCCTCACGGCACCTGGCGAACACCTTCGGGCAGCGCGGATTGAAGGAGCAACCCCGTGGAATTTCCGTAAGCCGGGGCATTGCGCCGTCAATCTGTGTCAAACGCTCCACATCGTGGCCAACCATGGGGATCGCACCCATAAGGCCAACCGTGTAGGGATGCTTGGGCTGTTTGACAACGCGCCTCACCGGCCCCACTTCGGCAATGCGCCCTGCATACATCACCGCCACACGGTCTGCGGTTTCCGCAATGACCCCCATATCGTGGGTGATCAGCATCACCGCTGTCTTGTGTTCCCGGCACAGCTTTTTGATGAGTGCAATGATCTGGGCCTGGATGGATACATCAAGTGCGGTGGTCGGTTCATCCGCAATGATAAGGCGCGGGTTCGCGCACAGCGCCAGAGCAATCACCACACGTTGGCGCATACCACCGGAAAACTCGTGCGGGTAGGAATCGATACGCCGCTCCGCCGCCGGGATTCCCACTTCGCCCAAGAGATCAATCGCTCGTCCCTTCGCCTCTTCCTGTGTCAGGTCCATATGAACCCGAATTGTCTCAATGAGCTGGCGGCCGATGGTGTATAGCGGGTTGAGGCTGGTGAGTGGATCCTGAAAAATCGCACCGATTTTTTCGCCGCGAATTTTCCGCATCTCCTCGTAGGACAGGTTGTCGATGCGTCGGTCTTCGAGCTTGATTTCTCCTGCAGTCACTCGTCCCGGCGGCTCAAGCAAGCCAATGATGGCCGCGCCGGTCAGGGACTTGCCGGCGCCGGATTCGCCTACGACACCAAGCACCTCACCTTCCTCGATTTGGAAGCTTACATCGTCAAGCGCGAGCAAACTGCCCCGCCGGGTTGGAAACTCAACGCGCAGATTTTCCACTTCCAGCAACGCCATGCCATCACCTCAGTTTCGGGTTTAGGGCGTCGCGCAACCAGTCGCCGAGCAGATTCACCGACAATACAAGGGTCACAAGCGCAAGCGAAGGGAACAGAGTGATCCACCATTCCCCGGAGAACAGGAAATTGTTTCCGACGCGGATCAGGGTGCCGAGTGATGGTTGTGTTGGCGGCACCCCGACACCGAGAAAAGACAGCGTGGCCTCCGTGATAACAGCCAACGCCAATCCGATTGTCGCCAGCACCAAAACCGGCCCCATCACGTTGGGGAGCACGTGGCTGAGCATGATCTTGACCGGATGCACTCCAATAACGCGAGCCGCCGACACATACTCCTTGTTTCGTTCCACGAGCGTCGCTCCCCGGGTAACACGTGCATAGCGCGGCCAGTCGGAAATACCGATGGCGAGGATGAGCACGTAGATCGCCATTTCATCGCGTAGGTGAATTGGCAACAGGATATGAGCAACGCCATCAATCATCAGCGCAACGAGGATAGCCGGAATGGTGAGCTGCACATCGGCCATGCGCATGACGATCGTTTCTACCCAACCGCTAAGATATCCCGCCAGCAACCCCAGCCCGACGCCGATCACCATTGAAAACAACACGGCCGAGAAGCCGACGATCAGGGAAACCCTGCTGCCGTAGATAATCGTGGAGAGAATATCGCGGCCCTGATCATCCGTACCGAGTGGAAAATTCGGCGTACCGTCAGCCTCCCATGCAGGCGGGGTGAAGGCGTCCATAAGGTCGAGCGTCGCGGGATCGAACGGATTATGTGGCGCAACCCAGGGGGCAAATGCAGCTGCAAAGAAGAAGATCGCCGCGACGATTGCCGACACCACAGTTACGGGCGAGCGGATGAAACTATAGAAAATGTCACTGTCGAGAATACGATGCAGAAGATTTTCCGGTCGTGTAGTTCCGAGCGGGTTGTCTGACATGACGCTATTCCCCGCCGCCGGCCGAAACCGTACGCTCAACCCGAAGGCGTGGATCGACGACGAAATAGAGGATGTCGACAAAGAGATTGATGGTCACGAAAATGGCTGCAACGAGGACCAGGTAGGCCGCCATGACAGGAATATCGGCAAATCCCACGGCCTGAATGAACAGGAAACCCATACCCGGCCACTGGAACACGGTTTCGGTGATGATGGAAAAGGCGATAAGCGATCCGACATTGAGGCCGATGATAGTGATGACCGGCACGAGAGTGTTCTTGAAGGCGTGACCGAAATTGATCATGCGGTCGGGAAGCCCCCGCGCGCGCGCAAACTTTATATAGTCGGTGCGCATTACCTCGAGCATTTCCGAGCGCACCAGACGCAAGATCAACGTCATCTGAAACAGCGCAAGCGTAACGGATGGCATAATGATTGCCTTCCAGCCGGAAACTGTCAGAAAGCCCGTCGACCACCAGCCGAGTTGTGTGACCTGCCCGCGCCCAAATGACGGAAGCCATCCCAGATTGACGGAAAACACATAGATCAGAAGAATGCCGATCACGAATGTGGGCAGTGACACGCCGATGAGCGATAGGGTCAGAATCGTGCGGCTGCTCATGGCATAGCGCTTGATGCCCGTGTAAACGCCCAGCGGAATCCCCAAGAGAATGGACAGGATTGCCGAGGCGCCGACCAGTTCGAGTGTCGCCGGCATGCGCTCTGAAATGAGTGCCGCAACCGGGCGTTGAAGCCGGTAGGAAATTCCAAATTCGCCTTGAACCGCATTTCCCAGAAAACGGCCGAACTGAACGATAAACGGATCGTTCAACCCGAGACTGTCACGCATCGCCTCACGGTCCTCGAACGAAGCTTCCTGCCCAACCATGTTGTCGACCGGGTCGCCAACAAAGTTGAACAAAAGGAAAGACACAAACGCCACGACGATCATCACCGCCACGGCCTGGAACACGCGCTGTAGAATATAGGCAGTCATGGCGGCTTGCGCTCCCCCGGATAGAAAACCCCGGGCGTGTGATGATCACACGCCCGGGAGTCTGTCCTATCGCCAGCAGGCCATAGCTATTTCTTGAACTTGGTGTAGATGAAACGGACACCATCGTCGGCAACGATCGGCACGTCGATACGGTCGTTCATCGCCCAAACGATAACCTGGTGATGCAACGGCAGATAATTGACGTTGTCTTTCATCTTCTTCCACACCTTGCCGATCAGTTCATCGCGCTTGCCGAAATCGGTTTCGATCTCGATCTGGTCGATCGCCTTGTTGATCTCCGGATCGTTAAAGCCCGTTCCGTTCCAACCCTTGTCCGCGCCCTTTGTCAGGAACGAAAACACATAGTGGGAATCAAGAGTGGGAACACCCCAGCCAAGCATGTAAAAGTCCGTTTCCCTGTTCTTGATCTTTGGGAAATGGATCGTTTTCGGGATTGCCGACAACGTCACCTTCACGCCGATTTTGGCAAGCATTCCGACGACGGCCTGACAAATCCCTTCATCATTGATGTAACGGTTGTTCGGGCAGTCGAGCTGGATTTCGAAGCCGTTGGGATACCCCGCCTCGGCGAGCAATTTCTTGGCGGCCGCTGGATCATACGTATGTCGCTTGTCGAGACCCGGCGTATGGCCATGGATAAACTTCGACGTGATGATACCGGCCGGAACCGAATAGCCACGCATCACCTTTTTCTTGATCGCGTCGATATCGATCGCCTGATAGAACGCCTTGCGGACGCGCACATCCTTGAACGGATTCTTGTCCTTGACGCTCGCCGTAATCAGCTTGTCCTTGCCCTGGTTCATGCCGAGGAAAATCGTACGGGTTTGCGCCGTTTGCCTGATCTTCAAGCCTGGTGTCGATTTGATCCGGTTAAGGTCCTGCAGCGGCGGATCAAGGATGAAATCGAGTTCACCCGAAAGAAGTGCGGCAACGCGCGTCGCGGGATTTGAAATCGGCGTATAGATGATCTCGTCGACCTCATGCGGGAACTGCTTCAGTCCCCACCAATCTTCGTTCTTGACCAGCACGGTCTTCACATCCGGCTCGCGAATTTTCAGTTTAAAGGGACCCGTACCCATGGCATGGCGGACGGCATAGGTTTCCTCTTTCGCTGCCCGGTCCTGGGGCTTGGTTACATCATTCTTTTCCGACCATGCCTTCGACATGATGAAAATAGTGGTGAGTTGGTTTGGAAAAATGGGGTTTGGTCCAGAGTGAATGATATGGACCTTGTGGGGGTTGATAATCTTGACTTCTTTGACGCTGTTTACCTGCTTCTTGTAGTCGGACGTCGGTGACAAAACGCGCTCGAAGCTGAACTTCACGTCGTCGGCCGTAAAGTCAGATCCATCGTGCCATTTGACGCCCTTGCGCAGTTCGAACTCCCATGTGGTGGGGTTGATCAGCTTCCAGGACGTGGCAAGCCACGGAGTGAATTTCAGATCTTTGTCCGCGTAAACAAGAGTGTCGTACACCTTGCGCGAGGCAGAGTTGGTCGGCGCTTCGTTGGCGGCATGCGGATCGCCAGTCAGCGCATCTCCCTGGCTGGCCCAGCGAATTGTATTTTTCGCTGTAGCCGGCGTTGCGGCAAACGCAACCGCCGAAACGACCAGGATTCCGCCAAATACTTGACGTAGTTTCATGAGCATGAACCTCCCTTACTCACATTCGTATACAATTTTTATTGTNCGGCTAAAGTAATCGCCATGGGCACAGGCTAGGACCACATCATGCGCATTGCAAGAATGGCGGTCGTGCGTGTACCGACAATTCGGGCACAATCGATCTGTTCTGCCACAAGTTTGGGGAAGTCCGACTGAGGGTTCGGTGGAAACTATTCCCTGAAAGCGGCGGCGATTTTTTCTGATCCCCGCGCGAGCAGGCCGGAATCTGAACCAACAGCGGTGAACAGGCAGCCTGCATCCATATAAGCACGCGCCTCTTCCTCCACTGGCGCGAGAATGCCTGGCGCCTTGCCCGTGTCGGCGATGCGCTTGATGGCATCCTCGATGATCTTGCGTACGTCCGGGTGACTCGTCTGCCCCAGATACCCAAGGCCGGCCGAGAGATCACCGGGCCCGACAAAGACACCGTCAACGCCTTCGACAGCCGCAATTGCATCCAGATTGTCGAGTCCCAGCTTGGTCTCGATCTGCACCAGCACGCAAATCTCTGCCTCGCATTTCGTATGATAGTCGTCGACCCGCCCGAAGCGGGATGAGCGCGAGGCGGAGGCATAGCCTCGCACGCCCCTCGGGGGGTAGCGCGTATAAGCGACGGCGTTCTCGGCTTCTTCGCGCGTCTGAACAGTTGGAACGAGCAGAGTTTGCACGCCAGCGTCGAGGAACCGCTTGATCATCACCATGTCATTCCAGGGCGGTCGAATGATGGGGTGCGTATTGTTTTCCATCATCGCTTGAAGCTGGCTGTACACCTGCGGCAGTTCGTTCGGCGAATGCTCGGTGTCCAGAAGGAGCCAGTCGAAACCTGAGCCGGCAAGAATCTCAACCGATACGTGGCTGGCAAGAGAGCTCCAGAATCCGATCTGACGTTGGCCGGCCTTTATGGCGCGCTTGAAGTGATTTGCAGGAACCTCCACAGGGCCCTCCTCATTGTTTTTGTTTTCCCCCGCGAGCATCCAAACAGCTGCACGCGCAATCAGAATTTATCAACAAACTTTACAAATCGGCAAATAGGGAATGTGTCTGACCTAAACTTAAGTGTCTCTGTTCCGGTCAATGACGCGCCGGCGCGACTGACCAAGATGGAAATGCATTGCCACTTCAGCCGCTTCCGTTTCCTGGGATTGAATTGCTTCAAGAATGATCGTGTGTTCATTCAACACCTGCCGCATGCGTGCGCGCGAACCAGTGCGTGTCAAATTCAGAGACACATCCATGAAACCAGTAATGGATTCATGGATGTGCTTCAAAACCTCCGGGAAAAACTCATTGCCTGCGGCCTCGGCGATCGAGGCATGGAAAGCGATGTCGCTGGCCATTGTGATATGTCCGGTCTTTACGTCCTCGCGAAGCCTGTCATGGGCTGCCTCAATCCGTGTCAGTTGCCGGCCGGTTCGCCGCTCAGCTGCCAGTTTCGCCGCGGCTGCCTCCACTGGGATACGCACTTCCAAACACCTCAAAAAGACTGCCAGTTCGGCAGAGTTGGCAAAACTCTTCAGCCGGTCAACGGGGCGGCGTTGCACGTATGTGCCGCTTCCCTGCCGCGCCTGCAGCAGGCCGTCCGCGCGAAGTTGGAGCAGTGCATCCCGAACCACCGGCCGAGAGACGCCGAACATCGAACAGATATCCTTCTCCGGGGGAAGCCGGTCGCCCTCCTTCAAGCGCCCGGAAACTATCTGATCCAGGATTTGCCCATAGAGTTGGTCACTCAGACGCTGCCGCCGACCGGGAACGAGCACCAACGGTGCAGCGCCATCACCGTCCGGCGCTTCCTGTGGGGCCAGGGCTTCATCGCCCGGTTCTGAAAGGTCATCCTGCGAGATCATGGTGTCACGCGTCTGTTCTTGTTCACGGCACCACAATAGCGAATGCGTTGCAATTTGTCATTTAAGTTGACGACTTGGCAACTCTATCATTAGATGTCGTCAAGCGGGTACGTCTCAAGAACCACCCGCTGCAAAATGAAAAATGACCCTTTTGGAGGAATCGTTAGACGAGGGAGTCTACTCATGAAGAAGTTGTTCAAAGTTCTGTTGGCCGCCGCGCCGCTCGTTCTCGCGGGCAACGTGGCCGTCAAAGCTGATGAATTCGTCCGCATCGTTTCAGGTCCGTCCGGCGGAAGTTGGTATCCGCTTGGCGCCAAGATGGCCGAAATCTTCGGCAAGATCGGAGGAATTTCCGTGTCCAACGGTCCTGGCGGTGGTGTGGGCAACGTGCTCGACGTCAACAAGAAGGAAGCCGAACTTGGCTGGACCTATGGCCACACTGCGTTTGACGGAATGAAAGGCAATGCGCCCGTTTTCAAGAGCACGAACCCCAACATCCGCCATCTGGCTACCTTCTACCCGGCGGGTCTGCAGACGGTGGTCCCGTCCAAGTCGGACATCAAGACCTATGCCGACCTCAAAAACAAAAATCTGAGCCCTGGCAAACTCAAATGGTCAGGCTACGCCGCTGCGAAGCTGATCTTCGACAAATACGGTTTCACCGTTGAGGACGTGAAGAAGAGTGGTGGAACGATCCATCACGTCGGCTATTCGGACTCCGTGTCGCTGATGAAAGACGGACATATTGACGCCTTCACGGCACTTACGAGCGTGCCCCAGGCCTCTCTTCTGGACCTCGAGTTCAGCCCCGGCGTCCGGTTCATTGGGGTCGAGAAGCCGATCCTTGATGGCATCCTGAAAGACAACCCGGGTTACATCGAACTCAACATTACGAAGGACGCCTACAAGAGCGTATCCAACCCGGTTCCCACACTTGGCGCCGTGACAATCATGGTCGTGAACAAGGACGTTCCCGATGAGGTTGTTTACAACATCACCAAGGCCCTTTGGGACAATCACGCCGAACTCGCAAAGGTGAAGAAGGTGTGGAATTCGGTGAAGCTTGAGAATGCTCTGCTTGGCGCCGCTCTTCCCGTGCATCCGGGCGCGAAGAAGTTCTACGACGAAAAGGGCATAAAGTAGCAGCTTGATGTAGGCTGTTGCCGAGACGCTTTGGCGCGGCGGTGTAAGCCGCCGCGCCACCTTTTAAAAAATGGTCGGATGCGCGCTGACCGCGAGCTCCGTGCCTGCGTTTCCGGGGTTAAGGGGGATCCCGTTCATGGCGAAAAAGCGGGCACAAAAGCCCCAACGGTTGATTTACGAGGAATCGCGCAACTATACGGTGCTTGAGCACGCGCTGATGGACCGGACCTTCGGTCTCATTAAATGGTTGGCGCTCATCGTCTCAACACTGGCGATCGCGTTGGCGCTCTTTCATCTCTTCGTCGCCGTTTTCGGCACGCCCGAATCCCGTTCCTTCCGCTCCACTCACCTCACCGTCATGATGGTGCTGGCGGTTCTCTTGTTCCCGCTGGCACGAAAAAACTGGAATGAAAAACCGGTAACGCAGCTGCAATGGGCCGCATTCAGTTTCGACGTCCTGCTCATCTTTCTGGTCCTCGCCATTCAGGTCTACACCATGTGGGATATTGCGGAATTCTCACAACGCGAGGGAGAGCTGATTACCAGCGATCTGTGGATGGGGTCGCTCCTGATCCTCCTCGTCATGGAGACAACCCGGCGCGCTGTGGGACTGCCGATGGTGATTGTCACGGCATTCTTCGTCGTACACGCGCTTTATGCGAACTACTTTTTCGGTTTCCTGTACGGACCGCCGACCTCCTTCACAAAATACATCGACGTGTTGTTTATCCGTACCGAAGGCATGTTCGGTATCCCGATTTCTGTGGCCGCGACCTTCATCGTGCTGTTCATTATATTCGGCGCAATCCTGATCCGCACCGGTGCCGGACGACTGTTTATTGACCTGGCAATTGCCCTGACGGGTCACCGGCTCGGTGGTCCGGCCAAGGCTTCGGTTGTCGCCAGCGCATTTCTGGGAACGGTTTCAGGTTCGGCAGTCGCCAACGTGGTGACGACGGGATCGTTCACGATTCCCCTGATGAAGCGGCTCGGTTATCGGGCAAAATTCGCGGCAGCAGTTGAGGCGTGTGCTTCGTCCGGCGGCCAGATCACGCCTCCCATTATGGGTGCTGCCGCCTTCATTATCGCCGAGTTCATGCGGGTGAGTTATTTCGCGGTGATCACGGCCGCCATCATCCCCACATTCCTCTATTTTACCACCGTCTATTTCATGGTCGACATCGAGGCCGACAAGGATGGCATCGCCCGGCTCGATCGCCGTTCGCTGCCGCGCGCATGGGATATCGTCAAAAAAGGCTGGCACCAGATTTTCACGCTCGTGGTTCTGGTCGGCCTACTCGCGATCGGTTACTCGCCAATGATGGCTGCGTTCTGGGCGATCGTGTCGCTGGTTGTGCTCAGTTTCCGCGAAAAAGAGACACGGATGAGTCCGGTCGACCTGTTCGCGGCCCTTGAATCGGGTGTTCGCAGCGCTATGCCTGTTACCGTCGCCTGTGCATGCGCCGGCATTATCATCGGATCGATATTCGTATCCGGTCTCGGGTTGAAATTCACCAATGAGGTCATCGGCCTGTCAGGCGGCAATCTGTTTATCCTGCTGATACTGACCGGCATCGCCGCGATTATCCTTGGCATGGGAATGACGACCACGGCGGTCTACATCACGGTTGCAGCGCTGATAGTTCCGTCGCTTATTCAACTCGACGTTGTGCCCATGGCGGCGCATCTCTTCGCGTTTTATTTTGGTGTCGTTTCCACCATTACACCGCCTGTCGCACTTGCGTCATTCGCAGCCGCAGCGATTGCAGAGTCACCGCCCATGGCCACGGCAGTTGAATCTGCCCGTATCGGTATCGCCAAATATCTGGTGCCATTCGTCTTCGTTTACAGTCCCGCCCTTCTCTTTGAGGGACCGATCTGGCTAACGGTCATTTCAACCGGCTTCGCCGTTGCCGGTCTCTGGGGGCTCTCGGTCCTGCTTGAAGGGTGGTATCGCGGGCCGATTTCTCCAGTTGTCAGACTGTCGGTCGGGGTCCTGTCGATCATGAGCCTGATGCCGCCAATGGTGCCACTATTTGAAGGCGTTCCGGGATACATCATACCGGCGGTCGGCCTCATTGGTCTTTGTCTGTTTGTCGCCTCCCGTCGTGGGCTCATTCCACAGGTGGCGCGATGAAACTGAGCGACATCTTTATTGGCCGACCGGTCTACTGGGCAATCTGGGGAGTCATCATCCCCATCCTCACGGTTCTCGGCGTTACGCACCAACATGTCCGGGAATTCGTTCCGTTCCAATTTGCCGTATTGGGATTGGCTGCTTTTGCCGTTGGCACGATCGTTTACTGTTACAAACCAGGCGAACGGATCACACGCGAACCCCTTGATGACGAGCCGCCTTCGGGCGAATGACCAGCAGTGGCCGGACCGAAAACCATGAAACCAGAAGACTTGCGGAGCTATCGCTGGCTCGGACCCGATGATTTGCGCGCTTTTGGTCATCGTTCACGCGCGATGCAGATGGGTTATTCGCCAGAGGATTGGACCGGCAAACCGGTGGTTGGCATCATCAATACATGGTCGGACATCAATCCCTGCCATGCCCACTTCCGCCAGCGTGTCGGTGATGTAAAACGCGGTGTCTTTCAGGCTGGCGGCTTCCCGATCGAGCTGCCCGCGCTTTCGCTTGCTGAGCAGTTCGTCAAACCGACGACCATGCTTTACCGCAACATGCTGGCAATGGAGGTGGAGGAACTCATCCGATCCCACCCCGTGGATGGCGCGGTTCTGATGGGCGGATGTGACAAGACTACGCCCGGCCTGCTGATGGGCGCCACGAGTGCTGGCGTTCCAGCGATCTACATACCTGCCGGGCCAATGCTGAGAGGCAATTGGAAAGGCAAGACGCTGGGGTCCGGATCTGACACCTGGAAATACTGGGACGAACGGCGCGCCGGCAACATTTCCGCCGAAGACTGGCAGGAGCTGGAAGGCGGCATCGCCCGCAGCCACGGCACCTGTATGACCATGGGAACAGCGAGTACCATGATGGCCATTGCCGAGGCCCTCGGTATGACACTGCCCGGCGCCTCATCGATCCCCGCACCCGACGCAGGCCATCCGCGTATGTCGGCGGCATCAGGCAGGCGAATTGTCGAGATGATCTGGCAAGACATAAAGCCCACACAAATCCAGAGTCGCGAAGCTTTTCAGAATGCCATCGCAGTGGCCATGGCAATGGGCTGTTCAACAAATGCCATCATCCACGTCATCGCCCAGGCGCGCCGCGCGGGCCATGATATCGGCCTGGACGCGTTTGAGACTGCAAGCCGGAAAATACCCGTTCTCGCCAATGTCCGCCCGACCGGCGAAACCTATCTGATGGAGGATTTCTACTATGCGGGCGGCCTCCCTGCACTCATGAACCGCATCCGGAATCACTTGCATCTTGAGGTCCTCACAGTCTCGGGGCGCACGCTCGGTGAAAACATCGAAAGTGCCGAGGTGTATAATGACGACGTGATCCGGGACGTGTCGAACCCGGTCTTTACAGGCGGTGCGCTTGCTGTGCTCAAGGGCAATCTGGCGCCCGAGGGCTGCGTTATCAAGCCGGGCGCATGCGAAGAACGCCTGCGGAAGCACATCGGCCCGGCCCTTGTCTTTGACGACTATCCATCAATGAAAAAGGCCATTGAAGATGAAAATCTCGATGTGACTGCAGACCATGTTCTGGTGCTCCGCAATGCGGGACCGCAAGGGGGCCCTGGCATGCCCGAGTGGGGCATGCTGCCCTTACCTGTAAAACTTGTGAAGCAGGGCGTGCGTGACATGTTGCGCCTTTCGGACGCGCGCATGAGCGGCACGAGTTATGGCGCATGTGTTCTCCACGTCAGCCCGGAGTCCTACATTGGCGGACCACTGGCGCTCCTGAAGACCGGTGATCTGGTTTCAGTCGATGTCGACGCACGGCGCATTGATATGCAGGTGAGCGAGGAGGAACTTGAAGAGCGCCGCGCTGCATGGACCCCACCGCCGCCGCGATTTGAACGCGGTTATGGCTGGTTCTTTTCCAAACATGTCCGTCAGGCCCATGAAGGCTGCGATTTTGATTTTCTTGAAACCAGTTTCGGTGCACCGGTAGGCGAACCGGATATATTTTGAGGCACCCCGAAGTTGCCACGAACCAAAATGACCAAGAACAGCATAGGTCCGGAAAAACAGTCTGCATTCGCCTACCTCGACCGCAACGCAAAGCAGATTGCGCTGCTGTCAGACAATCTGTTCTGGTTCGGTGAACCGAGCCTGCAGGAGTATGAGTCCGCGAAGCTGCTTGTCGACGTGCTCGAACACGCCGGATTCAATATCGAAAAAGGTATCTCCGGTTTCGAAACCGGCTTCCTCGCGACTTGGGGAGACGGTGAACCCGTCATCGCGCTGCATGCGGAATATGACGCGTTGCCGGAGAACTCACAAGAACCAGGTATTTTGGAGAAACGCCCTATTATCGAAGGCGCGCCGGGACATTGCGAGGGACATCACGCCAACGCCGCGGTCATGGTGGCCAGCGCCCTGGCGCTCAAGCATGTCATGGAAGATCACGGCATCAAAGGGACACTGAAAGTGTTCGGCGCACCTGCCGAAGAGCTGGCCCTCTCGCGCCCCTATTTCGTGCGGGACGGATATTTCGACGATGTGGATTTGGCGTTTCACAACCACATCGGAACGGATTTCCACACGGAATATGACGTCGTGCAGATCGGCTGCCTCGCTGCCGACTTTACCTTTCATGGTGAAACCGCGCATGCGGGGCTGGCACCTTGGCGCGGGCGCGACGCGCTCGATGCTGTCGTATTGATGGATGTCGGTCTCGCGCAGTTTCGCGAGCACATGGAGCCCATGATGCGCGCCCACCGGGTCATTACGCACGGCGGCATTCAGCCTAACATCATTCCCGACATGGCGTCCGTGTGGTGGATGTTCCGTCATCCTGAAGCGGTCGGCGTCAAGGCACTGTTCGATCAGGCAAAAAACATCGCTGAAGGCGCCGCTCTCATGACCAAAACGCGCCTTGAGGTTAATGTGCGTAGCGCCGTGTGGCCGCTACGCTGTAACCAGACCATGGCAGACGTCATGCAGCGCAGTATCGAGGCCGTCGGCATGCCCGAATGGAGCGATGAGGAACAGGCATTTGCCCGCGACGTGCAGACAGCAGCAGGTGAGCCGATGGAAGGTTTGCCGGAAAGCGTGACACCCCTCACCGGACCGGGACCGATGATCGGCGCCTCAAACGATTGCGGCGATATTTCCTGGAAAGTGCCCATGGGCCGTGTCTGGTTTCCAGGTTCCGTGCCGGGCGTTTCATTCCATAACTGGACGGCAGGCATACCGCTGACTTCCAGCATCACCCATAAGGGAGCGCTCGCCGGTGCAAAAGCATTGACCAGTGCGACACTCGATTTTTTCATGGAGCAGGCGTTGGTTGACGAAGCCAAACGCACCTTCCATGAGGAACTGGGCGGCATTGCCTATGAACCAATGTTGCCTCCCGATCAAAAACCTGACCTAACGGTCAACAAGGAGCTGATGGAACGCTTCCGGGACCCCATGCAGGCCAGTTATCTTTCAGAAAAACCAGAATTTGTTTGAAGCGAGCCTGCGAAGATCGACGCGACGTGACAGATAAAAAACAAACTCAGTCTGACGTGGTGATCGTCGGTGCCGGTGTTATCGGAATGTCGGCGGCCGTCGCCCTGCAGAAACGCGGGCTTTCCGTCACGGTTCTGGACCGCAAGGGCGTTGCTGCGGAGACCTCGCGTGGAAACGCTGGCGCGCTGACCTTCTGCAACAGTGAACCGCATAACTCACTATCCGTTATTCGCAAGGTGCCCGGATGGTTTCTTGACCCGATCGGGCCCTTTGCGATCCCAATCCGCTACGCCTTGCAGGCATCCCCCTGGCTCATACGTTTCCTGAGCGCGAGCCGACCCTCGCGCGTCGCGGAGACAAGCAGGGCACAGGTCGCGCTCATGGAGTTCTGCCGCGATGTCCTGCCGGCATTCTCGAAAATGGCTGGCACGCACAATCTGCTTCACCAGGACGGCGGGCTTGAAATTTATGACACAGAGAAAGAATTCAATGCCGCCCTGGGGGTCTGGGAGAAACGCCAAGCTCATGGTTTTTCGTTCGAGCCCGTGCGAGGTGCGAAGTCAATTTCAGATTATCAGCCAGGCCTCAATCCGAGATTTGAGCGGGCGATCTACACCATGTCCTGGCAAAGCGTCTCCGATCCACTCGATTATGTCGAGACGTTGGGTGAAACATTCCGGTCCCGCGGCGGCGGCATTGAAATCGTTGGAGTGGAGGCACTCGCGGGCAGACCCACCGGATGCGACATTACGCTGAGTGATGGTCGCACATTGTCCGCCAACCATGTGGTTGTATGCGCGGGGGCATGGTCGCATACACTTGCCCGAACGCTGGGTGACAGAATTCCACTCGAAGCCGAACGCGGCTACAACACCACGTTGCCTCCGTCTGCTCTCAATCTTAACCGCGCCATTCTGTTCGCCAGCCACGCGTTCTTCGTCAGCCGACTTACGAGCGGTATCCGCATCGGCGGCGCGGTGGAACTGGGCGGGCTTGACCTCCCACCAAATTACGCGCGCGCTAACGCGCTTCTCACAAAGGCCAAGTCCTTCTTTCCTGGTCTCAAGACAGAAGGAGGAAAGCAGTGGATGGGATACAGGCCTGCGTTACCTGACAGCTTGCCGGTAATCGGCAAATCCCCCAACGCGCCGAGCCTCATCTATGCATTCGGACACGGGCATTTCGGCCTTACACAATCTTCCGGCACGGCTGAGCTCGTCACCGCGCTCATTTTGGATGATACGCCGGCTATAGATCTCAGTCCGTTCCGCGCCGATCGTTTTTGATGGCCCACAATAGCAAGAAAGGCGTCAAACCTATCTATTGGCCGACGTCTTGTTTATAGTTCCACCAACAAAAAGAATCATCTTGGACAAGGCAAAATCCCCATGATGTTTGCGGTCTTCGTTGCAATGTCATTTGCCCTCGTCTTGGGTTATATGGGCTGGAGAAGCGCCTCTCTCGCCAGCCTTTTTGTCTGCTTCATTCTCGCGGTTTGGCTGTTTCTTTGGGAGATCTACAGTCCCGAATATGGCTTTCGCATGCCATGGATTCAGACTGAGCTTGTGCCAAATGCGACGACTTCAGATATTCGCGGGGCCTGACCGATGACCAGCCTTGTCAATCACCCCGGCGGGCTCAGGGCCGCTATCTGGCTCAACTACATCTTTCTGCTTGCGATGATGCTTGTCATCGCCGGCATTCTGACCGCGGCAATGACCCTGCAATACGGCCAAGGCGAATTGCCCTGTCCTCTTTGCCTGCTGCAGCGTGTTGCAATGTTCGGAGTTTGCTTCGGTATCATTCAAAGTCTCCGCGGCGGTTTTTCTTACCAGAACACGGGCATCAGCTTGTTGTTCGCGATGTTTCTGCTCATCGTGTCGGTGCGGCAGACCTTGCTCGACATTTACCCCCGTCCCGGCCACGAATATATCGGCTCCGAAGTCTTCGGAATTCATATGCCAGTATGGTCCGTCATTATCGCGGCGTGCATTCTTACCGCTTACGCGTTGAAACTTACCGTTCTTGGCGGCAGCAAACATCTGATGGAAACCGAGGCCAGCGAATTTCCGCTGATCAGCAAGCTCGCCAGCATCGTTGGCCTGTATGTCGTCGCGATCGGCATCATAAATACGGTCTCGGTGCTGGTACAATGCGGCCTCAACCAGTGTCACACGTTCAACTATCAGCTGCTGCAATAGATCCAACGGAGACGTTAGTGAGTCCCTCAAATTCAAGGATGAATGAGAAATATCAGGAGATTTGGTTATGGATAAAACAAGCGTTGATGTTGCAAAGGCATTTCAGGAAAACCGCGGCTGGTTCACCGCGTTAGGCGTCATTTTGATACTGGTCGGCACTGCGGCGATCCTTTTCCCGTTTATGGCCACGCTGTCGACAGAAATCTTCGTCGGCTGGCTGCTTGTCATTGGCGGCATCGTACAGATCGTCCACGCATTCTGGGCCAAGAACTGGAGCGGTATGTTGTGGGAAGCGCTGGTTGGAGCTCTCGAGGCTGCCGCGGGTGCAATCCTGCTGTTCTATCCGCTCGCAGGGCTCGTGGCGCTCACCGTGTTTCTGGCAGTGATGTTCATTGTCGAAGGAGCGTTCCGCGCAGCCCTCGCCTTCAAGATAAAACCGCAGGCCGGATGGGGCTGGGTCCTCGCCGGTGGCATCATTTCCGGCATCGTCGGTGTGATGATCTGGGCACAGCTTCCGAGTTCTTCACTCTGGGCTGTGGGTCTCCTGGTCGGAATTAACATCGCCATGGCGGGCTGGACGTTGGTCATGCTGGCCATGTCGGCAGGCAAAGAGGCCGGTGGCAAAACTGCGGCCTAAGCGGCAGCACGATTGCCCGCGTGTTTTGGGCACCGGATTGTGCTGAGAGTGACCTACACTTAGATTGCGGTAGTTTTTTCAGCTATCGCCACAATCCGGTACATCTCACGCAGGACCGGTTTTTCAATCAGCTTGCCATCAATCACCAAAAGCCCGGTATCGGCAGCCTCGAATTCCGCGATGATACTGCGCGCGCGAGCGATGCTTTCAGCACCAGGCGTGAAGACCGTATTCAGCACCGCGATCTGGTTCGGGTGAACTGACCCTTTGCCTGAAAACCCCAAGTCTCGTGCTTGGATGGCTTCGCTTTCCATGCCTTGCGGGTCTTCCAGGTCCAAAAATGGAACGTCGACAACGTCAAGCCCTGCGTTTGCCGCCGCATGCACGACACGAGAGCGGGCATAAAGCAGCGGTTCCCAGGCGTTCTGGCAACGCAACTCGGCCGCCATATCCACGCCACCAAAGAACAGCGCGTCAATGCGCGCGCTGGATTGGGCGATATCAAAAGCAGCCTCCAAACCGGCATTCGTTTCAATTATGACGTGCAGCCGGCAATCGTGACCGCGCTCCGTTAACAGCGTATCCAGCCAGATGACTTCGTCCGGGGTACAAACCTTTGGCAACATCAAAGCAGGCGGTGGCGTTTCTGTAGCCAGGACGGCCTGCACATCGGCAAGCCCGAATGCGTCGCGCAGACAATTAATCCGCACAATCCGTTCGATGCCATCTTCCGACTGCGCGGTCTCAAACAACGCCAGTGTATGAGTGCGGGCAGCTTCCTTGTCCTTTGGAGCGATCCCGTCCTCAAGTTCGACGCACACCATGTCCGCACCACTGGCCAGAGCCTTGGGAAACATGTCCGGGCATAATCCAGGGGTAAATATGAAACTGCGGCGGGGCCTAATTCTACGATCAGCAGTCATTGTTCACTTTCGTCAGGACCAGAGTAGTGAGTACCCGTCTTTGAACTAAAGCGGATATGCGAACCGTGGTACTGGCTAACCGAACCATTGGCAAATGCTGCTACTGGCTCGATCGCTCTGTGAGGAATATATTGAATGCTTGAGTTGTGGCGGGGAGCAATTGGATTTGAGTAATGGACATCAACGGGCGCTGGTCGTCGTATTCGACGCACTGCGCCCTGAATTCGTGACGCCTGAGATCATGCCAAACCTGCACCGGTTCGCAACAGACGGTGTGCGGTTCCTGAACAGCCGATCGACATTCCCTACCGAGACGCGGGTAAATCAGTCAGCCGTTACCACCGGCTGCTATCCCGCGCGCCATGGGATTGTTGCCAACCGGTTCGTATTGGAGAATGACGGTACCGCTCACGTCCTCGACACTGGCGACGACGTTCAGTTTGAAGCGTCGCTGAACAAAATGACTGAGAGACTGTTTGATGTTCCAACCCTTGGAGAAAGGCTGACAGCCGCGGGCAAGAGCTGCGCGACGATTAGTGCCGGCACATCAGGTGGTGGACGCCTGATCAACATCTCCGCGGAGGAAACCGGCGCCTTTCGCCTGGCACTGAGACGGCCTGATGCTGCCGTGCCTGACGGCATCATGACGGAAATAGTGAAAGAGCTTGGACCATTGCCCGACTATGCTCTGCCAGCCAACGACTGGATAAGCTATGCGGTCGATTGTTACCTGGAGTTTGTCGAGCCCCGGATCAAGCCCGATGCCATGCTGCTCTGGCTTTGCGAGCCGGACGAGTCATTCCATCAGCGCGGCATCGGTTCAGAAGATGCACTGGTGGCGATCAGGCATGTGGACGCCGAATTCGGACGGATCCTCAAGCATCACGCTGACCAGATCGCTGATGGTACTCTGCAGATTGTGGGTTTGTCCGATCATGGGCAGATCAGCATTCGTGGTGAAGCGTTGGATCTCGCTACAAGACTCACCGCTGCCGGATTTGACGCTGTGGCAGAACAATCGAAGACACCCGATGTGAGCGTTGTGGTAGCCAATGCGGGCGGCATTTGGTTACGCCAACCCACGCCTGATCGTATCGTTGAAATTACACAATGGCTGCAGATGCAGGACTGGTGCGGCCCGCTGTTCACCCGTGATGGCGCGTCCGGTACGCTCCGCCATGCTCAAATAGGTATCGAACACCGCCGGGCACCGGACATTGCGATGGTGCTGCGCTACGACCATGAGAGCAATGAGTGGGGGCACAAAGGTATGTCACTCCACAATTCCGGCTACCCAATCGGTTGTGGATGTCATGGCGGGCTCAGCAGCCATGAACTGCACAATTTCCTGACGATGTCGGGGAGCGCCTTCAAGGAGAAACGAGAGATTGCGTCGCCAACCGGCAACGTCGACATCTTGCCGACAGTTCTGCATCTGTTGGGAGTTGCACATCCGGAAGGGATTGACGGGCGTATTCTGCACGAGGCGCTTCGCAATGGACCGGATGAACAGAGCATCGAGATAGCAGAAAAGACTTATTCCTCCAGCAACGACCGCGGACCGGTCACCCATCTATCCGTGAGCGAGGTGGCCGGCACCAAATACATCAATCAGGCATGGGTGGAATGAGTACCGCCCCACCTTACATTGCACGTCGGAGCAGCGATTAGAACCTGTTGGAAAACAGCTACGGCCCAATTTTTATGGTGATTTCCGCAGGCCGAGCCACAAAGGCTGTCCTGTGATAAACAATTCTGCTCACCTTGGTGTCGATTCTATCGTTGTGCCGCATACTTCCTGGCCGGTCATTTCGCATCTCTATCCCGTGGCTTATCCGTGAAAGCATCCAGCAAAAAGCCGGAAAACCGATACATCAATGACCTGAGACGGTTTGGCTTCAGCCAATCTCAGGTTCTGGCCGTGCGCGGCACAATTGTACCTATCGGGCTGTCGTTACTCTTTCTGGCCTTCGTCGCACTGTTGGTTGGCACCGGATACACGAATGTCGGTGAAGAATTGCTGATCATTGTCGCCGCGGCGGTCATTGGCGGCTACATGGCGCTGAACATCGGCGCCAATGATGTTGCCAACAATATGGGCCCCGCAGTCGGCGGCAAGGTGCTTACGGTAGCCGCCGCCGTTGCTATCGCCGCCATATGCGAAAGCGCCGGCGCGCTGCTTGCGGGCGGCGATGTGGTGAAAACAGTGGCCAAAGGCATCATCGCACCGGGAGACAACATCAGCGTTGAAGACTTCCGGTATCTGATGCTGAGCGCTCTTCTTGCCGCCGCCTTGTGGATCAACCTCGCGACCATTCTGGGCGCACCAGTTTCAACCACTCATGCAATTGTTGGCGGTGTGCTCGGAGCGGGGATTGCGGCCGCTGGTGTTGATCTCGTCAATTGGGCGACGATGAGCAAAATCGCCGCAAGCTGGATTATTTCACCGCTCTTTGGCGCGGCGATCGCAGCTGCCCTTCTGCTGTTTATCAAGATCAAGGTGCTGAACGCGGAAAAACGGCTCGAAGGCGCTTTGAAGTGGGTGCCAATACTCATTGGCGTGATGGCGGCGGCATTCGCCGCATACATGGCAATGAAAGGTCTGAAAAAGATCTGGAAGCCTTCCACTATTGAAATCGTCATTTGTTCTGGGCTGTCATTCGTTGTCGCGTTGGTGCTTTCCCGCCCCTATATCGCCAAGCGCATCCAAGGCCTGGGCAATCGGAAACGCGATATCAACTCCCTGTTTGATCTCCCGCTGATCGCCGGGGCAGCCCTGTTATCATTTGCCCATGGCGCAAATGATGTGGCCAACGCTGTGGGTCCTCTGGCCGCGATCATTTCAACCGTCGGTGAGCAGACAGAGATCGCAAGCAAAGTCACCATTCCCTTCTGGGTCATGGTCATCGGCGCATTCGGCATTGCACTCGGGCTCGGCTTGTTTGGGCCCAAGCTCATCGCGGTCGTTGGGGAAAAGATCACCCGCCTGAATTCTCCACGTGCCTATTGTGTGGCGCTGTCATCGGCCATCACCGTGTTGATTGCGACAACGCTCGGCCTGCCCGTCAGTTCAACACACATTGCTGTTGGAGCCGTATTTGGCGTCGGGTTTTTGCGCGAGTTTTCTGAAAACCCGAACCGCCGGAAGCTGCGGCCTGGTCACAAGTTGAACGCAACTGCAGAAGACGCATTCAACAGCCGAAATTTGCGTGGCACACGACGCCTCGTGCGGCGGCGTTTTGCACTGTCAATTGCTGCGGCGTGGGTGATCACTGTGCCCGCGGCGGCGATGCTCGCCGCTATGATTTATGCAGTTCTGCAGCTTCATTGACCCAGGGCACAAGGACCTCAAACTGTCTGATTAAAGCGAGGAAATCTTCGCGATACGTTACCTTTGTGGCGTCCTCGATCAGAGCCCAATGGCGTTGGCGGCGTTCCCGGTCTGGCCAGTCATCTTCCTGGTTCTGCACAAGATAGGGATAGTAGGTTACAGGCACCTGTTGCCTGGGTCCGTTGGATTTCTTGCTGATCAGCACAGTGAGCGGAAAATCCTCAAGAACGATGCCTCGAACTCCTGCTTCTTCAAAACCTTCACGATGACAGGTATCTACGTGTTTTTCGCCTTTTTTGGCGAGGCCTTTGGGAAGGATCCATCGCCCCCGTGTCTGAGACGTGACAAACAGGACCGCCATAGCCTGATCCTTGATGTCGAAAGGAATGATTCCCACTCTATGCATCGACCGTGTTCTTCCTTCCCCAGACTCGCACGCTGAGGGTTGCCAACCATAGTTAGTGCTTCCGGGTACGTAAATCCCGACTCTCAAGACACCCCGATCTCTACAAGAACTGCAGCGTTTCGCCCACTCCAAATATCGAATGGCTGGCCGCTGAGGGCATTGCGGATCTAGCGTGAGACTGAACGGATCGCCCGAAACTGGGTGACGAGCCAGTCGAACAACTGCAACTACTCCCGCCCGTAGCTGGCCGGATATTTTGTGCCGCCCATCAAATTGACTTGCCCGCCGTTCGAATTCGGCATTCAAATAGTGGACGCACGATCAAATAACCAAGGCGCCAGGTTTCATGACAAACACACCCCCCACCGCTGATGCGTCACAAATCCTCTATCGTGGCATGGACAGAGAAGAACTTGATGCCGCCTACAACAACAGCGCGGCCGTCGCCCACGGCCGCGCCGGCGACAAAGGCAATCGGTCCAATATCTCCGTTGTCGCTTACCGGCCAGAGGCCTATCCGTATCTGCTTGAACAGGTAACAGAGGCCAAGGTTTTGGAGCTTTTCCGGCACAAGGGCGCAACCGCTGTCACGCGCTACGAGCTCCCCAATCTGCAGGCTTTCAATTACGTGATCGACAATGCGCTTGAGGGTGGCGTCAACAGTTCGCTCAGCCAGGATCTGCACGGCAAGACTTTGTCATTCTTGCTGCTTGGCGAGTTGAGCCTCTCTGTTCCACTTGATTGCATTCCGCAGCGGTCGCCCTACCGCGAGGCGTGACAGAGGTTGAGACTGTCCGCTTCAGGTCAGAAGCGGACATAAACGACGGTCTCTCAGAGAGTCCGCTTTACCTCCATTAGCGGACATTGACTTCCTGAACGTCCGCTTTGCCCCCTAAAGCGGCC
>JGI24023J19991_10000278_pt1 | contig 40057 bp, 33 predicted proteins | sample Cruoilmetagenom1_FD_19991 | JGI IMG/M metagenome (IMG submission 19991)
ACATCCAGANCCCGCCAGTCCGGCTGGCTGGACGGATCATCCATATAATCGTAAAACATTTCCATGGAAATCTGTCGCATCCGCTTTTCGCAAAGGTTGTCGGCAACATATGCAGCAGCATTGATTCCATCAATTGCACTGGAAAAAGGCGGCGAATAGGCCATCTCAATATTTCCAAAATCGTCAATTGAGGCCCCGCTGCACAGGGCCACAGCAGCGGCATCAAGTCTGGCGGAAAGTGCATCATTCATTGGACCGACTCCCTGTAATCCCAGCACTCTTCTTGTTCTACGGTCAAAAACCAGCTCCAGGCAAATAATCTCCTGAGTCGGAAAAAAGTGTGCCCTGTCGGAAGGTGAGGTAAGAGACACATCCGCATCAAAGCCCTCGGCAAGTGCTGTTTCCAGGCTCAGTCCCGTGGATCCCACTGAGAGTTCAAAGGCTTTAAGGATAAAACTGCCGACTCCTCCCTTAAAGACACTTGGAATACCTGCCATATTGTCTGCAGCAACTCTGCCCTGTTTATTGGCCATGCTGCCAAAAGGGGCGTTAAATCGCTTACCGGATACAAGATGGGAAATTTCGATACAGTCTCCAGCAGCATAAATATAAGGATCGGAAGTCTGCATTCTCTCATTTACCACAATGGCACCATACGGTGAGACATTTAAACCCGCTTCTTTGGCAAGCTGGGATTGCGGCCGTACACCTGCTGCCATAATCACCAGATCCGCCTCAAGACTCCTCTCCCCTGTCTTTACTCCTGTTACCTTGCCATCACGTGTGAGTATTTCCTCCGCCCCTTCCCCCGTAAAAACATCCACTTTGTTTTCTTTAAGATGTTTTTCCAGCATGGTCGCCATTGTCCAGCTTATTATTCTGGGTAAAAGTTGATCCATATACTCTATAAGCGCTGTTTCTACTCCCCACAGGTCGGTAAATGCTTCGGCCATCTCAATACCGATTGCACCACCGCCTATGACCACAGCCTTACTCACCTGTCCTTTGGCTATTCTTTCTTTGATTTCTATGGCCTTATGTATATCACTGACAGTAAAGACACCATCGGCATCACTTCCCGGAATCGGCAGTGTTACCGGCTGACTGCCGGTGGCAAGCATAAGTAGATCATAATCAATGCTGTTCTGCTTACTGGTTGTCAATTCTTGGACCTTAACATTTCTATTAAGGCGGTCGATTGACAGGGCACGGGTTGAAGTCAAGGTGTTGACTCCTTTTGTCTTTTCAAAAAAAGCCTCGTCCCTGAGCGCGTGATAACTTGTAGATCTCAGCTCTTTTTCATCCGTCACATCACCGGAAACATAATATGGGATACCACAGCCTCCATAGGAAATCAGATTATCCTGATCTATTATGGTCACATCCGCGTCAGGCAGGAGACGTTTTACCCGACAGGCTGCCTTGGGACCGGCTGCAACTCCACCAATAATGACAATTTTCTTTCCCATTGTATGCTCCATTCAATTTAAGACTTTATGAATTTCTATCTTTTCCTGATTCTTGAGCCTGAAAGACGCTCGAGACAAAGCCGGTGGCGATTATCGAACAGATAGTGACCAGACATCCAGATTGCACTGATAACACCAAAACCGGTACCTGCTGCTATTAAAAATATAATAAGGATCTGATACTTGACCGCTTCCATCGGAGGAGTTCCCCCCAGAATCTGTCCGGTCATCATGCCGGGCAGACTAACCAGTCCTGCCGCCGCCATTGAGTTAATGATAGGGATCATGCCGGTTCTCATACACTCTTTTCGTATATCACTGCTTGCCTCCTGCCAGGTCTGCCCGAGAAGCAGTCTCTGCTCAACACCTCCTCTCTCTTTATAGAACTGATCCGTCAAGCGATCAAGAGCAAGAGAGACCCCGGTCATAGTATTTCCAAGCAACATACCAAGAAGAGGAATGGCATACTGGGGTGTATACCAGGGATCTACCCCTATTATCACCAGTAGGGCAATGAGTGAGACGGAGAAAGAAGAGACAAACATTGCGCCGGTCCCGATTGCGTATCCAGTGATACCCTTCAGGCGGAGGTTCTGCCGTGCCAAGACCTCTCGTCCTGCGGCAAACAGCATAACCGTTGCCATAAGTAAGACAATGGGCAGGCTACCGGAAGCAAACAGAAAACGCAGCACAATTCCTATAAAAAGGAGTTGTGCCGTCATGCGGCAGCTGAATATCAGGATCTTCCACTCGAGGCCCAGGCTGAGAAAAAGGGACAACAGGGATAAAACGCAAACCAGAGCAGCTGCAATTCCAAGATCCCATGCACTTAGGGCAATAACATCCATGACTTCTCTCGTTATCTTTTACTTTACTCTTCCACAGATACTGGCTGCTGTTAAACAGTCTTTTCTACTAACCCGGTCTTTTCCAGACAGAGCTCTCTGGCTGCAACCCGTTGCAGTTGCTCGGGATCATGACTGACCCACAGTACAGATGTGTTGTGATGTCGCAAATATTGAAAAATAAAACTTTCCGTCAATGTTGTATGATACCCGTCAAGAGAGGAGCAGGGTTCATCAAGAAGCAGAACAGAGGGGGTGTTGCACACGCCACGAATAAGAGCAAGTCTCTGCTTCTCACCGGTTGACAACCTGCTTATCTGCCAATTAAGAACATCCTTGTCAAAACCTACAGCTGCAAGTTTTTCTTTTAAAAATTCTGTATCAAACTCTGTAGAAAAATGATCACCAACGATATCATACCACCAGAACGATTCCGCCGGTACCATCGTAACCCTGGAGCGCCAGAGGGGTGCCGGAAAAGAAGTGCTGGGAACACCGTCCAGCAGGATCTTTCCGGAATGAGGAATAAGATCTGTTATGGCACGCAACATCTGTGTCTTTCCAACACCCGACTGACCACTCAAACCGAGGCACTCACCCTCTTTCAAAACAAAGGTATAGGGTCCGTTCACAAGAAATCGCAGATCCTCTACACGGAGTCGACAACTATTGTTTTGCGGGGGGGATATTGATGATGAAGGTTGTACCATTACCTACTTCACTGTCCACTGAAATTTCAGCGCCATGGCTGTCAACAATGTTCTTCGTTATTGCCAGCCCAAGACCGGTGCCTCTATTTTTATCGGTAAAAAATGGCTTAAAGATCTGATCTATCTTCTCTTCTGGAATACCCGAACCAGTGTCACTGATAGCAACTCTGGTTCCTCCTCTCAGATTGTTTGTGCTCACCTGCACCTGCCCACCTTCTCCAGTAGCCTGAAGAGCGTTGACGAAAATATTTAACAGAGCACGATAAAAATGTTTTTCATCCAGATAACTGTCTTTCAAGTTCGGTGCCAGATCCGTCACCAGTTCAATCCGTCTTTTCTTCAACTCTGGAGCAATAAATAAAAGTACCTTTTTGACAATCAGATTGAGATTAATCCGTTCAAGGTTTACCTTTTGAGGTCTGGCAAAATCTAAAAATTCGACAACTATCGAATTCAGCCTGATAGTTTCGTCAACAATTATCTTTGCCAGATGTTCATTCCCCGGCGCAAGTTTTTCTATTCTCTTTGCCAGAATTTCTGCCGTACTTCTGACAATACCCAGGGGACTCTTTATTTCATGGGACACTGTCGCAACCATGGTGCCCAGATGAGCCAGTCTCTCATTCTGGTTCAACTTTTCTTCAAGCCTCAGCCTCTCCATTGCCCGCTTTTCCATTATCTTCCCTGCCCGGGAAACAATTGTGCGCAAGACGAGAAAAAGGATGGCCATCACTACGCTGGAAACAAGAATTATCCTCCCCTGTAAGCGAATAATATTAGCATAACTGCGAGAAAGATTTTTCTCTATCTCGATAACACCCATGATAAGGTCTCCTTCCTCACCATCCTGACGCACCTGTCTAAACGGGATGAAGGTCTTTAACTCACACTTCACATCATCGACTAAATGAAGCAGACTGAAAACACTACCACTGTATACAAGCCTGGAATTCGATACTCCGCCCAGGGCCTTTATATATTCTTCCTCTCCCATATCCTTTTTGCCGATAAGCTCAGGGACTGTCGAATAGGAGATTATATTCATACTCGAATCATAGATGGTCACAGAATCGATCTTCAGCCCCTGGATAACACCCCGTATGATCCCGTTCAACAACTCAAACTGCTCCGGGTTTCTTAAACTGATTCCACCATACCTTACGACCGCCGGAAGGACAAAACGTCTAAAAACCTGCTGATTGAGGTTTTCAGCAAGGAGCAGAGAGTATTCCTCGTTCTGCTCCATCATAACCTTTCTTGCATTATCAGAGATTATCCAGGAGAGAAAGAGTGTAAAGACAAGAATAACGACGAGGCTGGAAAAAGAAAAATATTTTACAAGCTTAAACGGCACAAGTCCGGCTTCCAGTTTCTGCTGCCTTACAGAATCAAGGCCCTGATTTGACTGTGTAGTCTTAACCATGGCACGCTCCGCATATCCTGCATTTTTTCGTATCACAGGGATCGCTCGTTTTACCTGCGAAAGCCTTCTTGTACTCTCGCCACAGGTAGCTCTGCTTAATAGAGTGATCAATGATTGACCAGGGGAAATATTCAAACTCGTCATGGCCACAGAGAGCATATTGCCCTGCAGTAAGTCCATGGCGTTTCATTGCCTGCTTCCACGGTATACCATAAACCGCCATTTCCAAAAGAACATTGGCCAGTTTGCGATCTCCCCTTGCAAGTATAGCCTGAAACAGGACATTGTCCGGCTTATCATGATTCACATGAACATTTGCGTAAGCTTTGAACCCATTCTTAAGGAACTTAAGCCGGTTCTTTAACCGGTTGACCACCTCCTGCCGACTTTTATATTCCCCTTTTTCCAGCTGTTCACTGACGCCGAAAGCATGAAACTGGAAAGGAGTCCAGGGCTTTGGTACAAAGCAGTTAATCGAGACAGTTATCTCACACAGCCTTCCACGTAAACGGCCGATCGGATCAATTTTTCCTTTTATCCTGCCCACAAGCTGGATGGCTTCTTCAAGATCTTTTTCAGTCTCGGTGGGCAGACCTATCATCAGGTACAGTTTGAGTTTATAAATGCCTGCTGCAATAAGACGCTCTGCGGCGCGAATAATATCCTGCTCATCCAACCCTTTGTTAATCACAGTCCGGAGTCGCTCGGAGCATCCGTCAGGAGCAATAGCAACACTCTTGAGATTACTCCCGGCAAGAAGGTCGAGCAGCGATCCTGACAAGCGATCAGCACGCAGGGACGAAAACGACAATGCACAGCCGCTCTCACCAAGATAGTCGGAAAGTATATCGAGTTCTGCAGTATCGGCCATCTCCATACCCAACAGCCCCACACGGTCGGTATCCTCCCACCGCTCGGCGATTCCGGCAGCCACCGCATCACCGCTCCATAATCGGGGTGGTCGGTAAATATATCCTGCCGCACAGAAACGACACCCTCTTGAACACCCCCTGCCAAGCTCAGTCAGGAAAAGATTTGAGAATTCCGCCAGAGGAGAGAGCAATTGCGAGTGAGCTGCCTTACTGCACTTTTCCTGATACACCTTTTTTATCCTGTCTACCAGTCCAGGGGGTGCAGAATGGCCTACAAGATGACCACCTTCATTGTACACAGGATTATAAAGAGCGGGAGCATAGCATCCCTCATACCGTTCACTTACCCCCCTCAGGATCTCCATCCTACCGGCTACTGTATATTTGCGAACCAGATAGTCCGTCACATCTTCCAACACAGGTTCGGCCTCTCCGATAATGAACAGGTCAACGAAAGGGGCGAGGGGTTCGGGGTTCATGAAGGTGGCAACTCCTCCGCAGACAACAAGAGGATCCTGACCGGACACCTGGATGTCACGATCTTTGGCAAGAGGAGCTAGACCTCCCCTGATCAAAATCTCTACCACATGGAGATAGTCGTGTTCGAAACTGACAGAGATGAAAATAAGAGGAAACTGCGTCAGTTCTCTACCAGACTCAACAGACCGTAAATCATTACCCTTTTCAGGAAGAAAAAACCTTTCACAGACCAGGGTTTGTTGTTCATTGAGCAATGCATAGACGAGTTGAAAACCGAGGCTGGACATTCCAACTCTATAACTATTGGGATAGATCAGAGCGATCGGCTGCCGCCCCGTCCATTTTTTCAGAAAACTTCCTTTTTCCTGAGCAAGGAAAAGTTGTCGACTGTTGCCGACACCAACAGACGTTTTCTTTTGCCTACCGATGTCGACCTCCCCTGCTTGAATTAATTTGCTTTTTTACGCAGATAGGTCGGCGTTTCTAAATAATCGTCATTCCAGTTCAGGGGATTGCCGTCTTCCTCATCAGGTACATCGGAAGAGCTCAGATTGTCAAACATATCAAAATTTGAACCGGGCAAGGGTGTCACTCTCGGATGTCGGTTTGGAGTGGCAGGAGATCCTGTCAGGGCTTTTTGGGGCTCCTTCTTAAGCGGTTGTTTTTTACTATGCTCTTTCACCGGAGTAATAGTCTCTTTGTTGCTGATAATATCTCCAACTCCTGTCGCAATAACAGTGACATGCAACTCATCACCCAGGGCATCATCATACAGGGCTCCAATTACAACTTTAGCATCGTCATCAACTTTTTCCTGAATCAGAGCAGAAGCTTCCATAAACTCAGACATGGCAAAACTTTCTTCGGTGGCTGAGATATTAATAAGTAAACCACGGGCACCATCAATACCAAAATCCTCAAGTAGCTGATTATCAATCGCCTTTGTTGCTGCCTCTGTTGCTCTGTTTTCTCCGGAAGCACACCCTGATCCCATGATAGCCGGGCCCACTTCTCTCATAACTGTCCGCAGATCTGCAAAGTCTGCATTAATTAAACCAGGCACATTAATCAGATCCGTAATACCTTTTACAGCCTGGAGCAGTACATTATCAGCCATTGCCAGCATATCAGTAAGTTTACTGTTTTTCTGCATGATGGAGAGAAGCCTGTCATTTGGCACAGTGATAATAGTATCGGCATACTTCTGCAGTTCCTGCCACCCTTCCTCGGCATTTCGGGCTCGATATTTCCCCTCAAAGCTAAAGGGTTTTGTGACTACAGCTACGGTCAGGGCACCAAGTTCCTTGCTCGCCTTGGCCATAACAGGTGCTGCTCCGGTCCCCGTTCCTCCGCCAAGTCCGGCTGTAACAAAGACCATATCACTTCCCTTAAGAACCTCTTTGACTTCTTCCAGAGACTCAAGGGCGGCCAGATTCCCTGTTTCAGGGTCGGCACCCGCCCCAAGTCCCTTGGTAATACCAGGGCCTATCTGAAGACAGATATCAGCTTTTGACTGCTGCAAAGCCTGTTTATCAGTATTCGCTGTAATGAACTCAACGCCCTGAAGTCTATTGGCAACCATGGTATTAATGGCATTACCTCCACCACCGCCGATACCAATAACTTTGACTACTGCAACTCCTTCCGATTCAGGCATTCTGAACGGCATGTAACCCCCCTGGTTTATTCTTAAAACCACCGCCGCCTTCGACGATTATGAATATTTTGCTGTAACAATATAACATCTGCACAATTCCACTGAAACAAAAAATTATTGGATCACATAATTTTTTTGAGCCAGTCCTTCACCCTGCCGACAACAGTCTGTTCCTGCCTGAAACTCTCTTTATGCTTATTTCTTCCAAACATAACGAGACCCACGCCTGTTGTACATCGCGGACTGTGCAGATCCTCCACCCGACCTGTCACGCCGGTCGGATAACCAATTCTCACCGGCAAATCAAAAATCTGTTCGGCCAGCTCCACAAGATTCGGAAGTAAGGCTGTACCGCCGGTGAGAACAACCCCACCGTTGATTTTATTCTTTTGACCCGATGCAATAAGCTCCCGATTCATCATCTCGAGTATCTCAACGATTCTTGCCTCGAGTATATCGACAAGAACTTTCTGAGTCACCTTTCTGGGCTCACGGTCTCCTACTGTGGGAACATCAACAACAAGATTTGGTTTTATAACCGAGGAAATGGCACCGCCGTAATCTTCTTTCAGCCGTTCCGCTTCCTGCAGTGGAGTTCGCAGTCCAACTGAAATATCATTAGTCAGATTGTGACCCCCCAGCCCAATTTCACTTGTGTGACGAATAGTTCCATCACAGAATACTGCCAGATCCGTAGTTCCTCCCCCGATATCAATGAGGGCAACACCCAGTTCCATCTCATCGGAACTCAAAACAGCATTCGCTGAGGCGATGGACTCCAGGACAAGCTCCGCCACTTCCAGGCCTGCCTTATTGCAACAGGTTACCACATTATGTACAGCGCCAATATCAGCGGTTACAATATGAACATTCGTTACCAGTCGTACTCCGGACATACCCACCGGGTTTTGAATTCCGGTATGGTCATCCACCATATACTCCTGTGGCATAACATGGATAACCCGCTGGTTTTCAGATATTTTAACTGTTCTTGCAGCAGCTAAAACTTCATCAATATCAGCCTGTTTAATCTCTCGATTATTAATGGCCAGAATTCCCGGGCTGTTAAATCCTTTGATGTGATTTCCGGCAATCCCGACATATACATACACCGAACTAAGATCACATTTTGCTGTCTCTCCGGCAAGTGCAACCGCCCGCTGAATAGAGCTAACGGTACTTTCAATATTGACGACGACGCCCTTTTTCAACCCCTGGGACGGTGCTGTTCCAACACCAATTATTTCTATGCCGTCATCAAAGATCTCGCCAACTACGCAAAACACCTTTGTTGTACCAATATCAAGGCCAACTACAAGTTCTCCATGCTCCTGGTCAATGGTACCGTCGTACTCACTGCCAGGGATATGAATCTCCGGGACTTCGTCAACTTTATTTTTCTCAGTCATTAATGATATTCTCGTAAAAACTTATTTTTTTTATATGAAAGTCGTGTGTTCCATAAAAGAAGAAAGAGTCGGATAGGTGTTGCCACAACAAGTAAGCGAGCATGCAAGACTCCGATCCACAACTTGCGAGAACGTTTGGCGATACCTCTCTGACTCCCGACTACACAGCTTTCATGCCTCGTTGTGAAATGTATTTCATAGTGGTTAGATGGCAGCAAAATCAACCTGATTCACTCTGTGCAACAAGCACCTTATCATTAAAATAATCCATCCGGATATATTCGACACGGGATATTATTTCTTCTCCCTTCTGTTTTTTATAGAGGGCCTGAAGAACTCTTAGTAATTTCTCATATTTCTTCTTAGTGTTACCATCTCCAAAAAAAATCGGAAACGGATATTCCACCAGATAAACCACCAGTTCACCCGCCGGGTTCACGTAAATCTCAGAAACTGCTTGTGCAGGCAGATGCGGATCATTGCTGTTCACCTTCTGCAAAAAAAGCAATACTTCGTTAAGCGCTTTTTGTTTGATATCCTGATCAGTAACCTCTGTCAGTCCTGTTATAATAGGAAAATCTACATTACCCCCAACTGTGACTGACTTAAATGGAACACCCTTCCTGTTAATATAGTATAACTGATCAGGATCTGAAGCTGTAGAGTGAAGCAGTGCAACGGGCACATACTCTTTAATCTCAATTTCAACTGTTGACGGCCAATTTCGCTTCACTTTTGCTGAAGAAACCCAGGGGTTTTGCAGCAGACGCTCTTCGATTTCCGCTGTTTCCATACCCATGAGGCTTGTTTGATGGAGAATAATCTGTGATTGCTCACGGAGTTGTTCATTCGAAATAAAATTGCAACCGGAGAAACCCAGCTCAGCTACCTGGAAAAACGAAAGAGAGACCAGTCCTTTCTCTACCCATATCCTCCCACCTGAAAAGACAAGCCATCCTGCCCCTGTTATGAAAAGGAAGAGAAAGACCCACTTGTATAGGAGTTTTCCCCTGGTTACAGGTCTGCCATACCCCTCATTTTTCTTCCTTTTCTTTTCACTAACCAGATATTTAATCCTGGATAATGACCATCTCCTTTTCTGTTGACGCAATCCATGATCTCCTGGAACAGCTTGAAGTGGAAATCCCCTGCTCTGGTAACCGGAACCCGATTTCTTCTTTTTAAATAAAGAGAGTGCAATCTTCATGATTATATAAAATGAATTTCTGGTTCAAGATCTATCCCACTATCCAGTTTGACCTTTTCCTGTATATTGCACATCAGGGTAAGCACATCAGCAGCAGTTGCACCATCGTAGTTAACAAGAAAATTGGCGTGATTTTCAGACACTTTTGCTCCACCAACTTTCACTCCCTTAAAGCCACTGGCCTCAATCAATCTACCTGCAATGTCATTTACCGGATTTTTAAAAAAAGATCCGGCTGTTGCATAGCTGCCCGGTTGCTTTTCTTTTCTTTTCTTCTGAAGAGTTTGACTATACTCTCTTATTTTTCCAGGCTCATCCCGTTCCATTCGAAACGTAACCTCCACCACAATTGGTTTACAGGAAAACTTGCGGTAATCATGCCAACATCTATAGCCAAAGTTCAAGTCTTTTCTGCCTATTACCTGTTCGCCTGCATCACTCACCAGGGTAAGGTTTTCTATTACCGAGGATAACTCGCTTCCCCAGGCTCCGGCGTTCATGATAACAGCCCCTCCCACCGTCCCGGGGATACCACCGGCAAACTCCAATCCAGTCAACCCTCTCTCCATACAGTTCAATGCCAGACGGCCAAGACTGCAACCACCTCCGACCCTGACATCAGTATCGATTGAACTGTTCCCGGAACAGCTGGAAATGGCTCGAAACTCTTCACCGAGAATCAAGATCACACCCGGAAAGCCATTATCCCGGACTAACAGGTTAGTCCCCCTGCCGATAACCCGCCATTCCACTCTCTCTTTTGCAAAAAACTTAATTATCCGGGAAAGCTCATCTATCTTGTCGACTTTAATAACTGCATCTGCCGGTCCACCGATAGAAAAGGACGTGTATTGACTCAACAGACAGTTCCACTCCACCGGATGTGAAACAAGATCTGCCAGGTTTTCCCGCTGGAAACTATTCATTTCTCCACTCTCTACTGCTCTCTTTTCAGAACTCCGAGCAATTCTTCTCCTACCATGACAATATTTCCTGCTCCAAGAGTCAGTACCAGGTCTCCTTCCTGCAGATGGGGAATCAGTTCTACAGCCATATCCTCAACCTGTTCCATATACATGGTATGTTTTTGCCCATGTTTCTTTGCAGCCTCGAGCAGACCAGCACTTGTCACACCTTCAAGGGGCTCTTCGCTTGCCGCATAAATGTCTGTCATTACCAGCAAATCCGCTCTATGAAAACAAGTTTGAAACTCTTTAAACAGGGCTTCGGTTCTTGTATACCTGTGTGGCTGGAAGAGGACAACGAGCCGTTTATTCGGCCACGCTTCTTTTATTGCCGACAACGTTGCCCTGATTTCAGTAGGATGGTGTCCGTAATCATCAACTACTGTGATATTTTTGCATTCCCCTTTTTTCTCCATCCTGCGCTGGACACCTGCAAAACTTTGCAGTCCCTCCTTGATCGTTTTAAAAGGAACCTGAAGTTCCAGACCAACACAAATTGCAGCCAGGGCATTATACACATTATGCTTTCCCGGCGGAGCAATGGAGAGTGACCCAAGCTCCCTGCCTCTATTTTTTACAGTAAAATGGACCCTCCCCTCCTCGCAAAAGAGGTTATCTCCATAAATGTCCGCCTGTGGTGTCAAACCATACGTTATCGTCCTCTTTTTTATCTCCGGCAGAACCTCTGCAATACTCTGGTCATCAAGACAGACTATGGCGGCACCGTAAAAGGGAACTTTATCAATAAACTCCAGAAATGTTGCTTTAATATGATCGAGATCACGGTAGTGATCCAGATGCTCAAGGTCAATATTGGTCACTACTTCCAATACCGGAGACAGCTTAAGAAAGGAGCCATCACTTTCATCGGCTTCAGCAACCAGGAACTCACCTGCCCCGAGTTTTGCATTCCCCCCGAGTGCATCGACCTTGCCCCCTATCACAATAGTCGGATCCAAACCTCCATTTGTCAGCATCCAACCGACCATGGCAGTTGTTGATGTTTTACCATGACTGCCGGCTATGGCAATGCCATATTTTTTCAGGCGCATCAGTTCTGCCAGCATCTCCGCCCGCATAATAACAGGGATAAGTTTTTCCCGTGCTTCTTGAACCTCAGGATTAGTGGTAGAAATAGCCGAGGAGGTGACAACCACATCTGCACCATCTATCCATTCACTTCTATGTCCTTTGAAGATTATGCCGCCGAGACTTCCTAATTTCTCAGTAATTGCAGAACTGCTCAAATCCGATCCGGAAACCTTATAGCCAAGGTTCAACAATAACTCGGCTATACCGCTCATACCTATACCGCCGATGCCGACAAAATGAATATGTTTAGTTTTTCTGTGCATTTTCAGTTAACCATATCAATTGTCTCGAGACAGCAGGCCACTATCTTTGTTGCTGCATCGGGAAATGAAAGTTTCTTCATTGCAGTTCCCATTTCAGTTAATCCCTCAGGGTTACAAATCAGATTAGCTATACATTGAGCCAGAATCGTTGCCGATAAATCTTTCTCCTGATAGAGCAGTGCCCCTCCTCCCTGCACATAGTATTCACCATTTTTTGTCTGATGATCGTCGGCAGCATAGGGGTAAGGGATTAAGATTGCAGGTTTTCCAAGAACAGCGATCTCTGACAGAGTAGTCGCACCAGCCCTTGACACCAGCAGGTCGGTTCTTGCGTACACCTTGTCCATCTCCTTAAAAAATGGCTTAACTTCAGCCTTTATGCCTGCCCTTGCATATACTTCGAGAACCTTTGCAGCATCCTTCGTCCCTGTCTGGTGTATGAGATGAATCTTAGACGACAACTCCCGATCTTCCAGAAGAAACGCCTCCATTACCAACTTATTCACCATTTGCGCTCCCTGACTGCCGCCAAGCACAAGCAATGTAGGCTTTTCCAATATTCCTCCAATGCGTTTTTTCCCAAGGAGGTCAAGTATATTTACTCGGATTGGATTCCCCGTGTGGACAGTTTTCCCGGAAGAAAAATATTTGTCACTGCCCGGCAAAGAGAGACAGACCCTGTCCACAATCCTGCCCAGCTTACGATTGGCCAGCCCGGGAATTGAATTCTGTTCATGGATCACCGTCGGAATACCACAACTTTTCCCGGCAGCAACCACCGGACCGGTAACATAACCGCCGACTCCTAAAATAATATCAGGACAAAACTTTTTAATTATCCTCACTGCCTGCACATATGACAGAGGAAGAGTCGCGACAGCCTTGATCAGCTGAGCAGGTTTTTTTCCCTTTACCCCATAACTGACAATGGACTCACTGTTGAACCCATATTGTGTAAGAGCAGCAGTGTCCATTTTCCGACGGGTACCGACAAAAAGAATTTCGGTATCCGGTCGTATTCGTCTGAACTCCTGGGCAGTTGCAATAGCTGGAAACAAATGCCCCCCGGTACCTCCACCCGTCAGAAGTAACCGTATAGGCCTTTTCCCTGCCAATTACAGTACCCCTTCTAGCTGCCCGGAGTTATTAAGTGCTCTCACTTCCTCTTTAAAAGCCCTGCCACGATGATCATAACCTGTAAACATGTCAAAACTGGCGCAGGCAGGAGAAAGCAGTACAGAGTCTCCAGGGTTAGCACCTTCTGCAGCCTTTTGCACTGCATCTTTCATTGATGCCGCCTTTACAATATTCACCGATCCGAAAAGCGCCTCCTCAAGAAGATCAGAAGATTCTCCTATTGCCACCAGCATTTCCACCTTCTCTGACACACTTGGCTTCAACAGGGTGTAGTCGTCACCCTTGTCACGCCCGCCTGCTATGAGAATTACTTTACCTTCAAGTTGATCAAGGGCGGCAACAACTGCTCCGGTATTCGTCGCCTTTGAATCGTTATAAAATTTGACACCACCCAGTTCATGCACAAATTCCATTCTGTGCTCTAAGGGCGAGAACCCATTCAATCCGCTCTGTATCTGCTCACGGGTACAGCCAAGATGTCTGGCCGCAAGAATTGCCGGAGCGCTGTTGCAAACACTAACCTGACTATTTAAGAGTGTTGAAGCAAGAGGATATTTTTCACTTTCACCACCCGGATACAATACAACATCAGTCCCTGATATCCCAGCCACAAATTTCTCATCAGCGCCAAACCTGACAATTTCTGATAAAAGATTCTCAGGGAATTTTGTACATTCAGGATCATCTCCATTTATAATTGCCATATCCCCTTCTTTCTGGCAGGAAAAAATTTTCATTTTAGTCTTACGATATTCCTGGAGACTTCCATGCCTGTCAAGGTGGTCAGGGCTTACATTAAGCAAAATTGCCACATCAGGGGAAAAATCCCCTGCCCTCTCCAGTTGAAAACTTGATACTTCAAGAACAAGCAGGTCAATTTCGTGAGGGTCAAGGAAATAATCAAAAAGAGAGGTACCTATATTTCCCCCGACAAAAACCCGTTTTCCAGCACCTCTCAGCAACTCACCAATAAGTTTGGTAACAGTCGTTTTGCCGTTTGTTCCTGTAATGGCAACTATAGGCTTATCGACGTTTGCAGATGTAAAAGCGAGTTCTCCGGCGACAGCAACACCCTTCTGATGAAGTTCATCCATCAACGGTGTAACAGTGCTGATACCCGGACTTACAATAACAATATCAGCCTGCCCCAGAAATTCGGACGTATGCTCCCCAATTTCCAGGTGGATCCCTTCCATGTCAACAAAGCCTTCTTCTTTTGCAAACTTCTCTTCCGATCTGATATCAGAAATAAAGACTTCGGCTTTCTGGTGCAAGGCGTATCTGACAGCTGCCCATCCGGATACTCCAAGACCCATTACAGCCACTTTTGTTCCAGGTGATATTTTGAGTTTTTTATCCATTATCTTAATTTCAAGGTTGCGACCGCAAACAGCCCGAGGATTATGGAAACAATCCAGAACCTGACAACCACCTTTGGTTCATGCCATCCTTTTTTTTCAAAGTGGTGGTGAAAAGGGGCCATCAGAAAGATTCGTTTACCATGGGTCATTTTAAAATAGCCCACCTGCATAATGACAGATAAAGCTTCCATAACAAAAACACCGCCGACTATAGCAAGTAGAAATTCCTGCTTAATTATAATTGCAATCGACCCCAGAGCCCCTCCCAGAGCCAGAGAACCAACATCCCCCATGAACATCTGTGCCGGAAATGCATTAAACCAGAGAAAGCCCAGACATGCCCCCAAAATGGCACCGCAGAAAATGGCAAGTTCTCCACTGCCGACAACATATGGAAGTTGAAGATATTCGGCCAGTACCACATGCCCCGCCAGGTACGAAAAAACCAGATAAACCCCGGCGGTCACAATTGTCGGTCCAGCCGCCAGTCCATCCAGCCCGTCGGTCAGATTTACCGCATTAGAAGCTCCGACAATCACCACCACAGCAAATACCACATAAAACCAGCCAAGATCAGGTCGAAAATTCTTGAAAAACGGCAGGCTTAACTGCCCGTCGTATCCCGGGTAAAGAGAAACAAACAGACCAACAACCGCAGCGCCGGATATCTGCAGTATAAGCTTGCTCCTGGCACTAAGTCCTTTTGAATTTTGTTTTTTAATCTTCCTGTAATCATCGACAAAGCCAATACCACCATAAAAGAGAGTGACAAACAATCCCAACCAGACCAATGGGTTATCTAACCGTGCCCAGAGGATCGTACCGACTGTAATGGCAAAAAGGATTAATATCCCTCCCATTGTCGGCACCCCCTGTTTTGCCAGATGGGTTTCCGGACCATCATTGCGAATTACCTGACCTATCTGAAATCTCTTCATGGTACGGATAAAAAGCGGACCAAGGAGAAGTACCAGCAGGAATGCTGTAACCGCCCCTCCGATTGACCGTAGGGTTATATAACGAAAAACATTAAATCCTGAAAAAACAGAACTCAATGGATATAAAAAATGATAGAGCATAGTAGTTTATCCGAAAGTCATCTACTCCACAAAAAAAGAGGGGTCGAAGGAAAGTATTTCATTGGGTTAGCCGGTTGACTGGTTAAAATTGGCAACAGCTCTCTGTTATATCAGCTCTGAAACAATTGTCTCGAAGCGTAAACCTCGTGAAGCCTTTACCAGGAGCAGTCCATCTTGTCCAAGCTTTTTCTGGATAACGAGTTCTTTAACCCACTGTACTGCCTCTCCCTTCTCATCAAACAACCTGATATTTTCCTTGTCCAACCCGCCGGCTAAAGCCCCTTTCCCGGCTTCTCCTTTAAACTCTCCTATGAAACCGACATCATCAATACACAATTCAGCCACAAGTTGTCCCAGTTCAAAATGTGCCTCTCCTGAGGTTTCACCAAGCTCCAGCATATCCCCGAGAATTGCCACACAGTATTTTCCTGCCATCTGCCTCAAGGTTTTCAACCCGGCCGCCATGGAGGCCGGGTTTGCGTTATATGTATCATTGAGCAACCTGTACCCGCCTTCAGACTGCAGGATTTCCATACGTTTATCAGCCGGTCTGAAATCGGCGAGACCTGCCGCTATCTCCTGAATATTGGCTCCAGCGCCATAGGATATTGCTGCCGCAGCCAGAGCATTGGACACATTATGCTCTCCGGCTGCAAAAAGATGAATTTCCTCCTTTTCCATGCCTGAATGCAGGGTAAAGGTAATACCTCCTATATCCGCAAGGTCTATACCCGTCACCCACATGTCCGGGTTCTTCTTCAAGTTTTCTTCGAGAACTGTGAATGTAATTTTGGTTTGTTCATATTTCTCAGCAAGACTGCTCACCCGTGGATCATCAAGATTAACGATCAGCGTACCGGATCCTTTCGTCCCCTCAAAAAGTTCTTCCTTTGCCCTTGCGACCCCTTCAATAGAATGGAGCCCCTCCAGGTGTGCACCATATATATTGACAATACAGCTGATATCCGGATCTGCAATCTCAGCAAGACGCCGCAACTCTCCTGGCTGGTTCATACCAACCTCCAGGACAGCAGCACAATTAGTTAGGTTCAAAGGCAGTAACGAAAGAGGTAAGCCAATAAGATTGTTGAAATTACCATGGGTCTTTAAAACACAATCTTCCTGATGATCAGGGCCCGCAACCCATTTGCGCTGAAGGATGGCAGCCACCATCTCTTTAACTGTGGTCTTCCCGCAACTCCCTGTTATAGCTATCACCGTCTGATCACAGAGTTGTGCCAGCTGTGCCCGTCTGTAAGCCGCCATATCCCCCAAGGCTTTCAGTGTATCAGTCACAATGACCTGGCTTACATCCTTTCCCGGAGGGAGCACTACCTCTTTTTCCACGACCAGGCAAACCGCACCATTTTCTACTGCCTGGGCTGCAAATTCATGACCGTCATATTTTTCTCCTTTCAAAGCGACAAAAATTGAATCATTGCCAGCCACTCTGCTATCGGTCAGAACCTCTCCAAGCAGCTTGAATTCATGGTTATCACTGGATAGTATCCCTCCAACACTCTTTACGACTCTTGCACCGGTCCATGAACAAAACACATTTTTTGCCTCAAGAGTATCATCAAAATAGAGTCTTCCCCGGCTGCTCAGCTGATACGTCTCATGCCCTTTACCGGCGATAATCACCACATCTTCAGGCCCGGCAGAGATAATAGCGAGCCGAATAGCATTTCTTCTGTCTCTTTCGACAATGACTCCCTTCGCCCCCCTGCTTCTCTTTTTCAACCAGGCCGGAGATCTCTGCCCGGTTCCGGTGGCAGTAATCCCTGCAAGAATCTGATTAACAATTCCATCAGGGTTTTCAGTTCTCGGGTTGTCATCGGTTACGATTGCCACATCACTGAACCGGCAACCAATCTCTCCCATCAAGGGCCGCTTACCGATATCTCGGTCTCCGCCACAGCCAAAAACACAGTACAGTTCTCTGTGGGGTAAGGATGCAACAGTTGACAACACCTGCTCCAGGGCATCCGGAGTATGCGCATAATCTACCAGAACTACTGGAGATCCCATAGGTTCATCCATAGAATCCACAACCCTTTCAAGTCGTCCCGGCGCACCACCGGCTTTTCTCAGACCCTCTGCAATTGTGTTCAGGTTAAGTTTCAGAGCAAAGCAAAGACCAAACGCGGTCAAAATATTGTCAATATTAAACCGACCGATAAGCTGTGAACGGAGAGTGATTTTTTTCCCATTGGTCTGAATTTCCAGCTGAGTCTGACTGAGTTGCAGATCATATCCAAGAAGACGAATATCAGCATTCTCTTCATCTCCCCAGTAAATTATCTTTGCACAATGAGCTCTGCACTTCTCTACCAGAGGGACATGCCAGGGGAATCCTTCTTTTCCTGCAGAGTCCGCAGGCAGCACCCCAATGGAGTCTTTTGCCATATGTTCTGTAAAGATCTTTGCTTTCTCGAAGAAATATTCCTCCATATCAGTATGGTAGTCTAAGTGGTCCCTGGAAAGATTGGTAAAGGCAGCCGCTGTAAACCGGATATTACTGATCCTGTTTTGAGCCAATCCATGGGATGAGACTTCCATTATGACATAGCAAACTCCACTATCTGCCATTTCCCGAAGTACCTTTTGCAGCATCATGGCCTCGGGAGTTGTAAGCTGTGTCGGCAACACGGTCATCTCACCACTGTCTCCGACATACCTGTTATTAACGGTACCAATGACCCCCACCTTCTGCCCGGCGTGAAGAAGAACCGTCTCCAGCAGATAGGTGACCGTAGTTTTCCCGTTGGTACCGGTAACTCCGATAAAGGTCAGTTGATCAGCCGGTCTGCCATAATAGTTTGCAGCGACAAGTCCATACGCTTTACTGCTATCCTCAACCTCTACAAGGATTCCAGTCCACTCTCCCAGCGTATCGGGGTGTATCATGCCGATCTCACAAATAACGGCTGCACAGCCATTTGCAAAGGCAGCGGAAACATAATCGTGACCATCATACTCTGCGCCTCTGATTGCCACAAAAAGTGCACCAGCCTCTACCTTTCGGGAATCGGAGAGAACGGAACTGATCTCAATATCCCTGACAGTTTTAGAATGGCTTCTCCTGACAACCCTGTATTCAATTCCCCGGAGAAGAGCTTCTAAAGAGAGTGGATATAATGGTTTGCTATTTGCGATGTCCATGAGATTTATTTTTTTAGCTCAACATCTTCCACATTTTCGAGAATCAGAATACATTCCGACAACCCTTTAAGAGGTGTGCCTGGAAGAGGTTTCTGTGAGACAACACTGCCGGTTCCCTGAAAGCGTATCTTTACGTTATTGTTCTGCAACAACTGAAAGCTCTTTCTCAGACTCAAGCCCTTCAGATCCGGCATTATTCCCACAGCCTTCTTTACTTTTTCCTGACTTTCCAGGTGGCCGGGAACTACGGTTCCATCATGTTTGTCAACCGGATAGTTATCTTCACCCTGTATTTCTACTTCCACAACATCTGAAACACTTTTTGCAACCTGTTGCAATACGGAAATTCGATCAACTATCTGCCCAACACGTTTTTCCAGCGATTGCTCTGTTGGTTTTTTTTTCGAAACAGGGTGCTCTGCTGGTCCTTCGACCACGACAAGCATTGTTAAGGGCGAGGTATCGGCAGGAATTAAAACAAACAGCATTTTACTGCTCAGAAACTGCTCTCCTTCAGCTGATTGTGCAACCAGAATATTTTCATCTTCAAAAAGCAGTGTCCCGGAAGAACCTTGACTAGCCTGACTCCTCAGCAACTTCCCTACCTCTTTCGCGCCGCCTTTTATAACCCTTCCATACCCCTTGAATTCATCCTGAGATACCGGCAGGTGATATTCTTTTCCAGTCTCCTGATTTGAAGCTGCAGCAACAACATGGGGCCTGATTTTAGTACCACCATTGAAGATACCGGTCATTGCGGTCTGTATTTTCAAAGGTGTGGTATATTCCGGAACCAATCCATAGGACTGACGTTGCGAATGAATAAAAGGCTTATAAACTATTTCCCTATTTTCAACAGCCCGATCATAGGCAAAAAAATCCGTGGACCATTGTTCTGTCATCCCCTGCCATTCCCATAACCTTAACTGACGGCCAAGATTTGTTTCAACAGGTTGAATAGACCATGGATACAGTATCGATCCGGCTTCCAGAATGCTGTAAATGCCGGCAACATCTCTAAATAAACGTCGAAATTTATCCGGTACAACCGTTGGCTGCAAAAAAATATTTCCCAGTGCCTGAGGAGAATATTGAGTGAACTTATTTGGATTAAAACCGGGATATTGCGCACCCCCGACAATTTCTCCAGTTGCTCCCTCCATAACATAGGCCGCAACCTTTATACCCCTCTGCCAGCTACCTATATCAGCCACAAGATCTTCCAGAATTCTCTGAATTTTAAGATCAATTGTCAGAACCAGATCCTGCGATTGATTTAAATGACTGTCTGTTGATTTTCCCTCAACTTCCCTGTTTGCAAGCAGTCTGTCATAAAAAAACTCTATCCCTGCCAACCCTATATTATCATCAACGTACCCGATTATATGGGCTGCATGTGTATCATTGGGATAGAACCTTACCTGTTCATGCTGCAGATATACACCTGGAAGTTGCTTCTCCTTTACTGCGATTTCCTGATCCTGACTGATATCTTCATCAACCCACACCCGCAGCGAACCGGTTTCCAATTTTTTCTGCAGCCTCTCCTTATTGATCGGAAGTAGTGCACCCAGAGCCTCTACAGTATCTGGAATCGAATCAACCTCTTTTGTCCGTGCATAAACCGAAACCCGTTCCAGAGTGACAGCAATCTGCTTCAGATTCCTGTCATAAACCGTTCCACGGGTCGACACACTCTGCCCATACAAGCTCTTTTTTACTGTTAGAATCTTCTCATTCAGGTAGGCTGTGATACCAATTTTTTTATTTACCTGCCAGCAAACAATGGTAATGACAACAATAAAGAAAACAGAGAGAAGGGCCCGCCTACGTTTTTTTTCTTTTTGCACTCGCAGGCGGGATTGTTTGACCATATTCTGATGGCATTGTAGATGGTGTAGACTTCAAAAACTCTTTCTTCCAACCTCGTAGGAGTCTGCCCGCGAATGCCTTTTTGCCCAAACTCTTCAGCATTACCAAAAACATAATGCTTGCAGGTAAGCGTAGACTCCGATATCACATATATGGCTTTGCTTATTTTCAATAATTCTTCGATCTTGAACAAAATGCCTATTCTCGGACAGACTCCTAGAGATAGATAAAATATCCTTTCCGGGAATTATACTTACCCACCTGCCCCTTTGAATGCACAAAAAGTGAAAGTTTATCTGCTGCAAGCTTCTGTAATTGTTCAGGTTTTCTAACTCTCGCCTTCCTGGCCCGCAATTCAATATTTTTGTCCATTACTTCATGGTGTCTGTTATCAACTGCTATTATCGAATTGTTAATTTTACTCACAGATGAAACAACATAGAGATTGACAGCCAGTACCAGGGGAAGCAGCACAAACAAAGTCTTTCCAACAGGCCTCCACAAGGTTATACCGCTTGGAAGTCTACCTATCCTCAGCCCCTGCGAGCGCTGTCCAACGGTGACCTGTGGTACTGAACTCGCATATGGCTGAGATGAATTATTGAAATTCATATATCCCTCCTTGTTTTATTCTCTTTTTTCTCTGCGACCCTCAACCGAGCACTGCGTGACCTTTTATTTGCGGTAATTTCTTCAGATGAAGCCATAATCGGTTTGGATGTGAGAACATTCAGATCTTTATTGCTTTTAAATTTTGCTTTCACTACCCGATCCTCAAGAGAATGAAATGAAATCACACAAAACCTCGCACCTGGTTTAAGATAGGCAACACCGTCATCCAGTATCTTTGCAAGATTCTCCAATTCTGTATTAACAGCAATCCTCAGAGCCTGAAAAACTTTAGTTGCCACATGAATTCTGCCGGGATGGAACCTTTTGGGCACTGCCCTTGCCACGATCGTTACCAGTTGCTTCGTTGTTCTGACGGGTTCGCTGACTCTGGATTCAACTATTGCGGAGGCAATGGGTCTGGCCTGACGCTCCTCACCATAATAAAAAAAAATATCTGCAAGTTCCCTTTGGGAACAAGTTGCCAGAATAGACTGTGCAGTTAATTTTCTTCTGTTATCCATCCGCATATCAAGAATTTCATCCCGCTGAAAACTGAATCCCCGGTCCCCCTTATCAAGCTGCAGAGAAGAGAGCCCTACGTCTACCAGCAAGCCATCAACCCCGGTTACTCCCTCTTCGTTCAGCCCCTCCGATATTTCTGCAAAATTTCGTCGTATTATCTGCAGACGATCTTTATATGGCGACAGCCGGGCTCTTGCCAGCTCTATTGCAGTTTCATCCCACTCAAAGGCAAATACCTTCCCATCAGGTGCTGATCTCTTAAGAATTGAGGAAGAATGTCCTCCCAACCCAAGAGTACCGTCCACATACACCCCACCAGATCGGACATTTAGAAGTTCGAGTGTTTCTTTGAGAAGTACAGGGGTATGAATCTGTTCAATGTCTGAACCTGGAGCCATCAAAAAATACCCATTTTCGCAAGGCTTTCTTCATGGTTCTCAAAGTTGTCGCGGGTTGTCCGATTTTCGACGTGCCATACGCCCTTATCCCAGATTTCGACCCAATCCAGCATGCCTGTCAGAACAATTTCTTTTTTCAAATCAGCGTCAGCACGTAAATCAGCAGGCAATCGAATTCGTCCCTGCTTATCAGGCACACATTCGGTGACACCACCCACTACATATCTGACAAAACTTGCAATCCCCGCCTGCTCTCCTCCCTGGGTCAGCAATTTCGTTTCCAAAGCTTCCCATTCTGCCACAGGATATGCGCGTAGATGCTTGTTCCATGGTGCCACCATGAGGATTTCCGAATCACATTGACGCAACACCTCTCTAAACCGACTGGGAAAATTCAACCTCCCCTTCGCGTCCAAAGTATGCTCCGTTCTGCTTCGAAACCGATCCCTGATCACCCAACGCCTCCTTGCACCTACAACAACCACAAAACGCCCATACTACCCACTTTTCACCACTATCATTCCTTTTATAACAGAGAGCATCGATGTGTCAAGGAAAAAATGCCTGCAACTTCAGCTATATAAGACAGAGTCACCAGCCACCGAAAAGACACAACATAGAGTGTACCACAAACATAAAGATACAATATGATCAACATGAGGGAGAAAAAAGAACATGACGGAATGCCACGCACCGAACCTATAACTAACTGTAACAACATACTATTAGCTTATTCATAAGAACATTGTAATAGTAAATAAATTGCAAAAGTGGTGAAAAGTGGGGAATGGATATTTATGCTTCAGGAAGAAACAAAAACAGGCAAACTGAATTAGCTCAGTCTGCCTGGTTAAAAGGAAAGATTTTTTACGACGCCATCACTCATCAAAAAGAGACCGCTGCATCCCGGGACCGGCCTGCCGAACCATTTTTCTACCAAAATGGTCAAACGCCGTTGCCGTCGCAACACGCCCCCTGGGGGTGCGTTTCAGGAAACCGGACTGAATTAAAAACGGTTCATATACATCTTCCAGGGTATTCTTCTCCTCACAGACCACGGTTGCAAGGGTATCGAGCCCGATAGGTCCACCCTGAAACTTATCGATTATTGACAACATAATCCGACGGTCCATATCATCCAGGCCAAACTGATCGACCCCGAGAAGGTCAAGTGCTTCATTGGCAACTTCCTTGTCTACCACCTCATGTTTGCCAACTTCGGCAAAATCTCTCACCCGCCTCAGCAGCCGATTAGCAATTCTCGGGGTACCGCGGGATCGCCGGCCAAGCTCCAGAGCTCCTGACTGATCAATTTTCATCCCGAGAATTCCGGCAGACCGACGTACTATACTCACCAATTCTTCAGGAGAGTAGAATTCAAGGCGGAGAATAACTCCAAAACGATCCCGCAAAGGTGGCGTGAGCAACCCTGTTCTGGTCGTAGCTCCAACCAGCGTAAATCTTGGCAGATCCATCTTCACTGACCGGGCACCCGGCCCCTGTCCGATAATAAGATCAAGTTGATAATCCTCCATTGCGGGATAGAGAACTTCCTCGACCACATGATTAAGACGATGAATCTCATCGATAAAAAGGACATCTCCCTCCTGCAGGCTGGTAAGTATCGCCGCAAGATCTCCCTGTTTTTCAATGACAGGCCCCGAGGTGACCTTAATACCGGCGCCCATCTCATTTGCTATGATATAGGAAAGTGTCGTTTTACCAAGGCCGGGAAAACCGTGGAAGAGCACATGATCCAGAGGTTTTCCCCTGCCTATTGCTGCCTGTATAAAAATCCTCAGACTTTTCCTCAAAGTCTCCTGACCGATATAGTCATCAAGCCTTTTAGGCCTGATCCCGCTGTCATTTGCAGGCTCACGAACTATGGGCTCCGGACTCACCAGACGGCTGTCGGCGGTAATGTCTTCTTCAATGTTCATACAAGCGTCCTCAACGCCTCACGGATAAGATCCTCAACACCTAACCCGGCAAAACTCTCTTGCCCCATGCGTTTTTTTACTGAAACCAGCGACTCTCTGGCAACGGGATCAGAATAACCAAGGTTTGTCAAAGCAGACAGTGCATCGGCCACCGCAGATCCCTGAGCAGGCACAGCAGGCTGAAAAGTGTCGGATGTGACAAGTGAATCAAACGAGAGATGTCCGACTTTCTCCTTTAGATCAACACAAACACGTTCTGCTGTTTTTTTCCCCACACCCTGCAGGGTTGTCAATGTCTTTATATCCCCGGCTGTAATTGCCCGGCACAGATCACCCACCCTCAGCCCTGAAAGCATGGCAAGTGCCAGTTTAGGGCCAATACCGGAAACCGTTTTCAGGATAAGAAAGAGTTCTTTTTCCTCTTCTTCCAGAAAACCAAAGAGTGTCAGAGCATCTTCACGAACGTTGGTATGGATGTAAAGGAGAATATTTTCGCCCTTGTCGGGCATCCGGGCTACATTATCCGTTGAGAGAAAAACCTCATAGCCCACCCCGGAGACATCAATAACTGCCCTGTCGGCGCTCTTTGAAAAAACTTTCCCTGTCAATGCAGCAATCAATTCGTTAGTTTCTCTTTTATGTTTTTACGACGCCATCATGTTTGATGAATCTATAAAAACCCTGAATTATAAATGGCTAAGTAAAAAGCTTCATATGCGAGGCGCTAGAATTTTCTATCATTACGGCGTACTAAGGTACGTTGTAATGATAGAAAATTTACAGCAACGAAGCAGATGAAGAGTTTTTACGACGCCATTATATTTGGAACTGGTTCGCATGGCATATCGCCACTGCCAAAGCATCGGCAGCATCCGAACTGGGTGATCTTGAAAGCCCTAAGAGCACCTTTACCATATGCTGCACCTGTGATTTTTCCGCCTGCCCGTACCCCGCCACCGCCTTCTTCACAGCCCTTGCACTATAATCATGCACAGCAAGACCGTTCTGCATTGCAGCCACCACCGCTGCTCCCCGCGCATGCCCAAGTTTAAGTGCAGATCTCGGATTTGTTGCCAGAAAGACATCCTCAACAGCCGCAATTACTGGATTATGAACCTGAATAACCTCGTTTATTCCTTCAAAAATCTCATTTAGACGATGGGGAAAAGGATATTGCGGGGTTGTTTTTACCACCCCGCATGCAACATAGTGCAGAGAACCCTGGTCCGCATCAATCACCCCATAACCTGTAATCCTGCTTCCAGGATCAACACCGATAATTCGTTCCATGCTGCTAAGACAGCTGCTCCATCAACTCATCATCAATATCAAAGTTGGCATGCACACTCTGAACATCATCATGATCTTCCAGATTTTCCAAAAGCTTTAAAAGAGAACGTGCCACCTTCTCATCCGCTACATCAACTGTATTCTTAGGGATCATTGATACAGAAGTTTCCAGAAAAGCCACCCCGACTTCCTCCAGACCGGCACGGACATCCTGCAATTCTTCAGAAGCCGTAAGAATCTGAAACTCCCCCTCCTCTTCAATTATATCCTCCGCTCCTGCTTCAAGAGCATGATCCATCAACTCCTCTTCGGAAACTCCTTCCTTATCCACCAGAATAAGCCCTTTTTTTTCAAACATCCAGGCAACACAGCCCGACTCACCGAGATTGCCGTTACTCTTGGTAAAGTAATGACGAACATCGGCAACGGTCCTGTTGCGATTATCAGTCATACACTCTACAAGGACAGCAACACCACCGGGGCCATAGCCTTCGTACAAAATTTCATCATACACTTCCCCTGCTATCTCGCCAGTACCCTTCTTGATTGCTCTGGCGATATTATCCTTTGGCATATTTTCAGTTTTAGCCGATGCTATGGCCGCACGGAGCCTCGGATTACCTTCGGGATCACCACCGCCGCCTCTTGCAGCTACCGTAATCTCTTTAATCAGGCGGGTAAAAATCTTCCCCCTTCTTGCATCATTTGCGCCTTTTTTTCTTTTAATCGTTGACCATTTTGAGTGTCCTGACATGTTTTCTACCTGTTGAATGATGATGGCATCGTAAAAAGTCCCCTGCTTCGTCAAAGAATTTGGTTTTTTACAAATCCATCAATAATGATACTCTCTTAAACTTTCTTATATTTCATACCGAGGACAAAGACTTCTCTGCTCTCAACCCGCGAACTTTTGGGTTTAATCACCTTAACCATTTCGAACCTTTTTGTTACCTCCTTAACAAAGGCGGGGAAATCTTCTCCCTGGAATACTTTACAAATATAGTGCCCTTTGTTAAGCAAAAGCTGCTCAGCCAGGATAAGTGTTGCATGCACAAGACCAAGGGATTTCTGAGCATCCACCCATCGATTTCCCGATGTCTTTGGTGCAAGGTCAGAAACCAGAACCCTGAATGCAGGACGGATCTTCCGTACCAGAGGTATCAACTCCGGCTCCATAATATCCTGGCAAAGCCAGTGAATGGTTCCGCCCTCACCTCTCGGACTACAGTCTGCCTGTTGCAGATCCACTCCAACCACAACCCCTTTCGGCCCCACAATTCCAGATGCGTAAAGAGACCAGCTGCCCGGATAACACCCAAGATCAAGTACACTGTCTCCACGACGTATAAACTTATACTTTTCCTGAGCCTCTTCCAGCTTATATATTGACCGGGCGGGATATTTTTCTTTCTTTGCCTTTTTAGAGTAAAAATCGTTTACTTTACGCACGTTTTAGTCCATTTACTTTTCTTTGACAAGTGGCAGCACCTTCCTCATCCAACTCCTTCACTGTTTGCTGTTCTTTCTGCAGAAAATCACTTACCCATGTCTTCGCCTGGCTCCGGGTTGTCACCTCACCTTCCACCCTGGCCAGCTCCAGCTTTGCAAAAATTGTTGAAAAAAGAGGTCCCGGCCGGAGGCCAAAATCATCAATAAGATCTCTTCCTGTAAGCAGCCGCGGGCCACTCAGCACAGGTCTGATATTCTCTTCATATATATTCAGCACCTTATCCAGAAGTGCAGCAATTTCCTCCTCCATCTGCTCCGGCTTTTTCTCCCCCCGCCCGGCAAGACTGTCAGCCATGGCCAGCAGAAAAAGCCCCGGCAGCCGATCACCTGCCCGCTGACAGAGCTTTAATGCAGCACGTTTTGTCACTTCTCCCGCCCTCTCTATATTGCAGAGATGAAAGGGATGCATATGCATACCGATAAGGGCGGCAACATTGTCTTTATCCCTGTTGCTCCAGCGCATCTGCTCTGCAAAACGGCAAAACATCTCTCGACCGGCCTCATCATGCCCATAAAAGGTCACCCTTCCATGCTCTTTTTTACTCTCTCCTCTGGTTGCAGGTTTGCCTATATCGTGCAGCAAAGCGGCCCACTTCAACCACCGAACAACCGCACCCTTTTTCAGATAGTCTCCAAGCCTGTCCGCCTGTCCGGGGAAATATTCTCCGGGGTCGGCTATAATATCTTCCATCATTTCAAGTGCAAACATATTATGCTCAAACACATCAAGATGGTGAAATTCAGGCTGCAACACACCTTTTCCCTGATAAAGTTCAGGAAGGAGTTTTTTAAGAAGAGTGGTTCCATGCATAGCCCATAGGGTGGCAGAAGTGCGGCGGGAATCAAAAATCAAATCCAGCTCATATCTGATTCGTTCAGCTGCAACCTTATGTATCAAGGATGCATATTTTTCTATTTCCTGCTCAGTCTCCTGCTCAAGAGAAAAGTTTAATGTTGCATACAGGCGGTAACCTCGCAGCATTCTCACCGGGTCGGCTGTAAAGGCTGATGGGCCATGACGCAGGCGGCGGGAAACCAGATCAGCAAAACCGCCGGCTGGATCGATGATCTGCATCGACCCATCAGAAGTCGTCAATTGTTCAAGCTTTACCCCTATACTGTTAATCGTAAAATCACGCAATTGCAGATCTTCTTCGATTCCCTCAGCACCTTCTCGAAAGCTGGCAACATCTACCTGAATATTATGCCATACCAGACGCGCGGCCTCATCTTCAGATCCGGAAAGATCTACGAATGCACCGCCTTTCAGCTGACGAATAAGATGGCGGACAATGCCGGCAGCACCCTCTGACACCGTAATGTCAAGATCGTTGGATCGTTTTCCGAGCAAAAGATCCCGAATGGTTCCCCCCACCACATAGAGCTGTTTCTTTTCCTTTTCTGCGACGGCAAGAAGACTGCAGATCAGTTTTTCAGGGTAGCACTCATGAAACTGCGATAGATTTTGAAGCTTTGCTTTACACACTCTTTGTTTTCCATTAACGTTTATGGCATCATAAAAAATTTGGCTACTAAAAAGCTCAATCATACCATATCAGAGTAAAGAAGAATAGCTCTGCCAAATGCCAGCGAATTCGGCCTCACTCTCTGCCAAAAACGCTACGCCCCGGAGTCTACGCTTACCTGTATATCAAACTTTTTAACTTAGCCATCTGTAACTTCCGATAAGTGTAGACATCGAGTGACCTTTTTACGAGTTTATCAAAAGATGATGAACCCGTAAAAAGCTCCCTGCTCCGTCATTCCCGCGCAGGCGGGAATCCAGAACCTATTGAAATGACTGGATGCAAAACTGCTTAAATGACAAAGAATGATTCCGACATACGACCGTAACCTGAGTGAGACAGATCACTATCTCTACCTGGCCCCCATCAGAGGTATTACTGATGCCCTGTTTCGCAACACCTTTTATCGTCATTTTGATGGTATTGATGCAGCAATGGCACCTTTCATCAATCCCCAGAAAAAAGCTCTTTATAATGAGAAGATGCTCTCTGATATAGTGCCGCAAAATAACACGATCAAACCTGTAATCCCGCAACTGCTGCATACATCCCCAGAAGATTTCCTCACCCTGGCGAAACGCATTGCTGATCTGGGGTTTACCCATATCAACTGGAATCTGGGCTGCCCTGCGCCGATGGTCACCAGAAAAAAACGAGGTTCAGGACTACTCCCTTACCCGGATGAAATCATCTCCTTTCTTGATAGAGTCATCCCAAAACTCACTCTACAACTCTCCTTAAAAACCAGGCTGGGATTTGCTGACAAAAATGAATTACTGCAGTTACTCCCCCTCCTGAACGATTTCCCACTTAAAGAGATCATCATTCACACTCGCTTGGGCAAACAGTTATACCGGGGGAAAACTGACCCGCAAAGCTTTGAAGCCTGTCAAAGAACCAGCAGGCATACCCTGGTGTATAACGGAGACATAAACAGTTGCACCGATTTTATATCTCTTGCCGGACAGTTTTCAGCGGTTAACAGGTGGATGATTGGCAGGGGCATTCTTATGAACCCGTTTTTAGCTGAAGAAATCAGGGGATTCCCAAAGGAATCAGGGACAAAGCGAATGGAAAGGCTTTATAGCTTCCACGAGGATCTTTACAAAGAGTATGAGAAAAAACTGAGTGGACCGGGGCACCTTCTCGGCCGCATGAAACAGCTCTGGATGTATCTTATCTTCTCTTTCCCGGACAATGGGAAGGGGTTTAAGAAATTAAAAAAGAGCAATTCGCCCGACCAGTATATGGACAGTGTCAAACAGATTTTTAACGGTCAGGAAGAGGCATTCTCTCCCGGCCGCCATGTTCCAAAGTGATGTGTACTTCAACAGAAGCACTTTTATTGCAAATCCGCCTTCCTGCCATTAACGACAGTACGGTTATTCCGGTTTATTTGTCTTCTTTTTCCTTTTTGAGAGCGTCTGAACAAGTGGAATCAGAGTTCCCAAACCAAAGACATCACGGTTGATAACAGAATCGACACCGTTTTTGATACGTTTCACTCCATCACCGAAATCAGTTATCTGTTCTTTCATCATTTCAATATCCGTACCGACCTGCCCCCAGGCAAAGTCACGTATTTCCTGAAGTGATTCTGTTTCAGCACCAGTACCCTGGCGCGTGGCCAGGATCAAAAAGAGGATTGCAACGGTCAGGTTAATCCCTGAGAGGATTGCTGCCGACACCTGAATGTTGTAATATTCGGAAAGGAAAAGATAAGCCGTCACGTTAAGCATTATCAGTGTTATAAGGATGGCCAACAAGGCAATGGCGATAAAAACTGTTTGCCGACCTTTTTTGCGGATTTCAAGTTTGAACAGCGCCTTTTCACTTTTAATAAGAAGATTGAGTTTAGCGTTTAAGTCATTATTCATATATTTTCCTTGTACCTGAAAGATTTATCCCCACCGGGATCGACCTGTCAGCAAGAGATATCCCTGTTTTTTTTATCTGGAAGAGAGAGCACGACCAAAGGCAGCCCCCAGAGCAAACAGGATCATTGCCGATAAGGGCGAGATTGCCTTATAATCTTTTTTGAATGCTTCAATAATTTCTTGCAACTGGTCTTTTACATCATCTTCTATCTTTTCAGCTGTTTCATTCAATGACGGCAGCTGCTGCCTGATTTTATCCAATGCAGTCTCTTCAGAATCAGCAGTCTCAACAGCTTTTTTCCCCACTGCCTCCCGTTGGCAGCTCTTCAATTCTTCCACTTCTCTACGAAGCATTTCAAGTTCCTGCTGTATTGTCATTCTTGCCATAATTACTCCTTTTTAGAATCGGTGAAGCAAATGCAGTTCATTCGGTTTCTTCAAACTGTAAAAAGAGAAACTTAGTACCCGCAGTTCCAACTGCCGTTATGGAACTATTGACTGGGTAAACCTCACGATAAGCTTTTTCCTGCCCGATTCAAAGTAAAATATTCCATATCTCTGTGTCCATAGGCCTACCATTTCATTGCTTCAATTTTTGTTTTATTCAACTCAGCAGTAGGATAAAATATTGCTTAATTCAAAACTTGACAATCTTCTCGCCATGTGTGCAATTACTGGATGAATCTTACAATTTCACATAAAATCTTTCTGTGATCCGACAGACCAGCTGCAAATTACCAGCGATTTGCCTGATGAATTTCAACAAAAAAACAATCATGATGTCCCCGTATTTCCAGATTTCAAAATTAAATAAGGAGAAATAGATCAAATGAAAATTTCAGACTGGCTGGACGAACAGGAATCAGCGAATGTGGATGTATCTCAAATCACACTGCCCAAGAATATGTCGTATGATCAAGACCCGGACGAAACTATTTTCTACCAGGAAGATAAACCTTGCGGGCTTTTCTGTACGGAGAGTCATCCCTTTTCTACAGTGGAGCGATATGGACACTGGTACCTCGCCAGAGGTCAGGACAAGAAAGCGGGTATTCATTCATCAAAAATGAAATGGAAACTGTTTACAAAGAATAAAGAGCATGCTCTCCAGACTGCCAAGAAACGTATAGAGTAAAGAAGAGGAACTTATTTGTTTTACCTATAATATCCAGGATCGGAAGACCTCATCCGGCAGAGGGTCCGCTATAATAATCCTGGAATTCCCCTGCAGAGTACAGGTCACCTCACCGGGCTGACGGATACCGTCATTTTTTTTGCCGTAACGTACAACGAGCGATGAGGCAAGCTGCAGATCTTTTTCCATGTCTGTCGCATTCCCATACCAACCTGCAGCTCTTCTTAAGAGCGCTGCAGGTCCCGGACGCTCTTCCATCCACAAAAGGGCATCTTCAGCTCCGGCCAGGGCCTCCAGTTGATCATTGTCGCGCTCATCGCGCCCAAGAATCATCCACCCACCCCCCGGAAAGACAAACTGCCGCCCTATGAACAACAGACGAACATCTGTCGTTGTAATCTCTGCCGGTTGCAGGACAGAATCGTCTGAATAAAGCTGGCTCACCCGGCGGCTGAGAATAGGGTCGGCCAGGGTACATCCACCCGCCGGGGCCGGGAAGTCGGTTATACCATATTCCTTTGCCAGTCTGATCTGATTCGAACGACCACGACCACTGAAATTGAGCAATTTATCCCTGTCTACCCAGCCTTCTCTTTCAGCCTCTGTTTCCACCATGAGCTTTGCACTTAGAGGGCGCAGAAGAATCGATCTGCTGCCGGAATCACGTTCAATAACGTTAAGAGTATCCCGCCGCTGGGACATAGGTCTCTGACCGAGTACTTCCCCGGTTATAAGAAACTTTGCCCCAAATTCATTCATCATCTCTTTTGCCCTGGAAAGCATATAAATCTTACAATCAATACAGGGATTAAAATTCTTACCAAAACCATGCGCCGGATTTCGCAGCAGCTCCAGATAGCCTTTACTGATATCAATGACCGCCACATTGATACCAAATTTACTGCTAATTCTCTCCTTATGGCCAGGTATATCATCCAAAACATGATAGTTAAAAAAAGGAGTCACAAATTGAATCGCCACAACCTCAATTCCCTGGGACATGACAAGACGTGTTGCCAGGATAGAATCAAGCCCTCCGGAGAAAAGGGATAGAGCTTTTATCTCTTTCACGAGCTGCCACCTCCGGAAACCAGCATCTGCTCGGCCCAGGCTGTGGTCTTTGCTGTAGCTGAATCACCGGCAAGCATTCTCGCCAGCTCTTCTATACGCGAGGTATGGGACAACCGCACAACCTCAGATTGGGTCCGCCCCCCATCCACCTCTTTTGATACCCGGAAATGTGACGTTCCCCTGGCCGCGATCTGGGGAAGATGGGTTATGCAGATCACCTGATGATGCTCAGCCAGTTCTTTAATCTTTCTAGCCACTGCCTCGGCAGCTTCCCCCCCGATACCGGCATCAACTTCATCAAAGATTACTGTTTCGACCATATCCTTTTGGGCAAGAAGGCACTTTAAGGCCAGCATCAACCGGGATAACTCTCCACCGGAAGCAACTTTGGCCAGCGGCTTCGAAGGTTCTCCGGGATTGGCACAAAAGAAAAACTCGCCACGATCCCAGCCTGTTGACCTCATTGTTTCCGGAACCTTCTCCACCTCATGCCATTGCACATAAAACCCGGCGTTGCCAAAAGCGAGTGAATGCAATTCCCTCTGCATAGCTTCTTCCATTCTCACCGCAGTCTCCCCTCTTCTCTCAGAGAGCTGTTCTGCATGCCTGCAGGCTTCCTGTTCAAGAGTTGCCACCTCACCCTGCAGTTCTGCTATACGTGTTTCCAGGTTTTCCAACCCTTCGAGTTCCAACGCCCCCCGGGCACTGAATTCCAGAATCTCCTCAAGAGATTCCCCATATTTTCTCTTCAACTGCCGGATCATATCAAGCCGCTCATTCACCATATCCAGCCGGAAAGGATCTGTCTCAATTGAATCCCTGTAATGCCTCAGTTCGGTCACATGATCTTCGGCAAGGTAGGAGTATCCGCTCACATCCTCTGCCAGCTTTTCAGCCCTGGAGTCAAGGGAAGCGAGCTGATCCATGTTCTGACGCAGCCGAACCAGGCCGTCCATAATCTCTACTGACAGCAGTCTGTAGCTCTCCTGGCTCACTTTTATCAGAGTATCACCATTCTTCAGCCTCTTTTTCTCTTCCGCAAGAAGTTCATCCTCTCCCACCACCAGTTCCGCCTGCTCTATTTCACTCACCTGGAACTTCAGGAAATCACGCCTCTGCTCTTTCTCCTGTTCCTCCTGCCTCAACTGCACAAGCTGCTCTTTTTTCAGCTGCCACTGTTCGTACAGTCTGCCAAGTGCAATTCTATCGCCCCAATGTTCCCCGAGAGTATCGATAAAATCGAGATGGAGAGCCGGCTGCAGTAACTGTTGATGATCGTGCTGACTGGCAACACTCAGCATATCCATGGCCAGGTTTGAAACAGATCTTGCCGTAGCAAGCGAGCCGTTTACATAGAGTCTGGATCTCCCCGCACTGTTAATCGTTCTTTTAATCACTACAACAGGATCATCACCAAACCCGCATTCTTCAAGCTTCTGCAGGAGGTGGTGATGTTTCGGGTTCAATTCGAACAAAGCCTCAATTTCGCAGAGATCAGCGCCGTTTCGCAGCCAGTTCTGAGACGCTCTTCCACCGGTTAAAAGATGGATAGCCCTTAACATTATTGACTTTCCCGCCCCGGTTTCACCGGTCATAACCACCAGACCATCGTGACTGTTCCGATCAAAATTGAGCTTCATTGATTCAATCAGCGCGAGATTTTTTATTCTTAATTCACAAAGCATCAGTTTTAATCAGTATGGAAGCAATTCTTATGTCCCGACTTGACTCTCTTTATAAAGGACAGTAGGTTACACATATCGGTTGATAGACAGACTCCGGGCCAACCGGTCAACAAAACGATCCACTCTCCATACCCGTTATTTGACCACAGATCAATATGAAAGAGAAAACAGATCTCAGTGCAAGCCTTGAAGATTACATTGAGGCAATTTATCACATAATTGAAGAAAAGCTTGTCGCCAGGAGTAAAGAAATAGCAGCAAAACTCAGTGTCAGCCGGGCTTCTGTGACTGAAGCCCTTCGTGCCCTATCCAAAAGAGGCCTCATCAATTATGCACCCTATGAGGCGATTACCTTGACGGACGAAGGAAAGATAGTTGCTGAAGATGTGATCTTTCGTCATGAGGCCCTGAAACGTTTTTTCATTGAGGTACTGGCAATAGATACCAATATTGCCGAAGAAGGTGCCTGCAGGATCGAACATTCCGCTCCACCTGAAATCATTGCCAGAATGATCAGTTTCACTGAATTTATCAAGGTATGCCCTAGAGGAGGAGACGATTTGATTGAGGGCTTTGCCGAATATTGTGCCAAAGGGAAGCAGGGTGAAAAATGCGACAGCTGCGTGTCCAGCTGCCTTGAACCGTCAACCGAGGAAAAGTAGCTCGCCGCATTCCATCAAGAACCTGATTTTTTTATCAGCTGCTCAATCTCTCCATCCTCCGGAAACCTCTTCAGTTTCTTTTTTGAAAAGAGTAATTCTCCGTCGACAACTACTTCAAAAACACCACCCGATGAGGCTATCAGCCCAATTTCCGCACCAAGATCCTTTTTCAGTTCTTCCCCCAGACTGGAGGCGCGTGGTTCATAATTTCACTTAGTGCAATATTCAATAGAAATTTCCATAGCATCTTCCTGATTTAAAAATTATTATTAACTATGATGTGGCCTGGAGACTCCATCTCTCGTTAGCAACCCACACTATTCATTTTTAAGAGACATCGCAATCACAAACAGGGATATAATGTCACCCAGAGAAGACCAATCCACACTTTTCTCCATTCTGCAAGAACTAAACAGAAATGAACAAATCTACCTTTCTCCATATGCCACCTGCAGTGATTCAGGCATAAGGAGACATCCTGAAGAAAAAAAAGGATACCGCCAGCAATTTGCCCTGGACGCTGATCGCATCCTCCACTCCCGTGCCTATATGCGATATATCGATAAGACTCAAGTATTTTGCCTCGTCGATAATGATCACATAACCCATAGAGTCCTCCATGTTCAGCTTGTCGCCCGCATTGCCAGAACAATTGGCCGTTTCCTGCGCCTTAATGAAGACCTGATAGAGGCAATCGCTCTGGGCCATGATATTGGGCACCCTCCATTCGGGCATGATGGCGAAAGCTTCCTTGCGGCATTGAGTGTAGAGCACGATCTGCCGCCTTTTCAGCATAATATTCAATCCGTGCGTTTTCTCGATAAACTCGAGCGAAAAGGAAAAGGCTGGAATCTAACCCTGCAGGTATTAGACGGCATTCTCTGTCATGACGGTGAAGTGCATTCACGTTTACTCCAGCCACATAAGATATCCAGCTTCAAGGATTTTGACCGGCGGTTAAATGAAAAAGAACAGAATCCTCAACTCTCAATTCTGCCATCCACACCTGAGGGATGTGTAGTTCGCCTTGCGGACACAATCGCATACATAGGGAAAGACATTGAGGACGCGATCATTCTGAAGCTTATAAAGCGTGAAGATATTCCAATAACCTGCCAGAAAATATTGGGTATAACCAATGGTACAATAGTATTTAATCTTGTTACCGACCTTATTGAAAACAGCAGTCTCACTGCTCCTGAAAAAATCACAATCGGTTTCAGCGACCGGGTGTCCAGTGTTTTACATGAACTAAAGAAATTCAACTATGAAAGAATATACCTGGCACCTGCAACCAAAAAAAATATCCCGCTGGTCCGTGACTGTTACCGTAGACTTTTTGGCTTTTACCTTGATTGCCTGACAAACAAACCGGAGCTGCTGCCTGAGGGGGTGGATTTAATGAACGATATGGTATCCCTCTACCACGGTCCACACAGTAAAAAACAAAAAGTGCTGGATTTCATGGCCGGTATGACTGACGATTATTTCCTCACACAGGCCAAGGCAATCGGCTGTACCGTACCAAAAACTTGGTAACATTCCACCCTTTTGACCATGTCAAACAATCGGCTCCGTACTGCGAGTACAACTGAATAGTTACGAAGAAAGTAGTGATCCCAGTCCACTTAAGGCCGGTATTAAGCAGAAGTAGTGACCTCCCATCCCCAGATTGCATAGCCTGCTGCCATATGCTTTTTAATTGGTGGCATGGCTTACTCCTGCGTTTATATGAAAATTATGTTGCTCCCGGAACTTTGACACTGCAACTTTCTAATGGTAAGGAGAGTCATCAAATCAAATAACTGTAATTGTACGACACTAGCTTTTACAGGGGACTGTGCCATTAATGGGCCCCTTCAGCATGCACCAGTAGCTCAGCTGGATAGAGCACCGGACTTCGAAACCGGAAAGTGAAAGGTCATAAAAAACCATTCTTTGCAACATGTTAGTATGACAGTAGTTTTTATTTTTGCTTTTGGTTTCATTTGGTTTCGTTTGTAACAATTTGACTCTGGCAGGCACAATTTGGGCACAGTTTCAAGGATCAGTCGAGTAAATGGCTGGTCCCTTTTTTATTGTCAAAACTTCGCAGTTGTTGTTGGATTTTATATATTGGCCGAGTGTATTTATTTACCTCCCTCCCCCATCACCGACGATCTCACAGTCAAAGCTACCAGGTTGTCAACTCAACCCTGTAAAAATTGTGATGGCATTGTCCCTACCGGCTCTTCCACCATTACACCCGCTTATGTCAGATTGTAAATTCGCTTGTTCTTCTGCCATCAATATCATCACCTGTTACAACAACAATAAAACCGGACAAATAGACGATATATAGCAGTGTGATTAGTCGTAATAAATGCGCTAACTACCATCAGTAGCTATGCATAAAGTATCACATTTCTTTTCTGTCTGTTTTTTCTCTAGTGTGCTTGGAAATCCATAAACACATCTCGTATTTCTGCCACAGCACCCAGGGCGGAGACAATATTGTCAATCAAAGTGATATTTCAACTCCAATTCCTCTCTATCTTTTTTAGCACTGATCGGTTCGGAGATACAGGAAGAGGTTACACTTGAGGTTAACTCAAGTCGGCTGAAGCTTCAATCTGCCAATCTATAATTGCCAATCCTAGAATATTGTTAAATGCGTATTAAGTGTATTGACATATTTCCTTACTGGCATATTTTTTGTCTTTACGTATGTTAGAGCCCCCCTAACATATGCCTCAAGTTTTCCAGTTGTTTCCAAGGAGAAATTAATGCCAGCTGAACATGCTGAAAATAGTAATCTACAGACCTTATTGTCACAAATTGGTGCTGGATTGGATCAATTTTTAAATTTTGATCATCCAGATGCCTTGCATCCCAGTGCTAGCTGGCGAGAAGTTCTCGACACACCTCTACCTCAGCATGGCGTTGGCATTGAAGAAGTAACTCAAGAACTGATTACTCAGATAATCCCAAATGGTTCTCCTGTGCCAAAACCAGGCTTTACCTCGTTTATTACAACTGGGTCAACCACAGTAGCAACTCTAGCCAGTACCGCAGCTAGCATTGCTTCTCCTCAGCGGTACATGCATACGGCCTTTAACTTTCTGGAAGAACTTTCTTTGCAATGGCTGGCTGAAATGTGTGGTCTTGGGAATATGCGAGGCATATATAGTAGTGGTGGTTCAGTGGCTAACCTTGTTGCTTTGGGTGGTGCTCGGCAGTCAGCTTTTGAGAAAATTGGTCATGACCCAGCAGCCGACGGAGTTAATAGACCGGTAAGCGTATACGCTAGTCAAGAATGCCATCATACCATTCAACGTTCTGGTGGCGTACTAGGAATTGGTCGACGAGCAATAAAGATAATTGATTGCGACAATAAAGGCAGGATGCGTGTAGATCTTTTACAAAACGCAATTTTGGAAGATAAAGCTGCTGGTATTCTACCGATGGCTATCGTTGCCAATGCTGGCACAACTAACACAGGTGCAATTGACCCGCTGCAGAGAATTGGCGAAATTGCAAAGGAGCACTCTATTTGGTTCCACATTGATGGAGCATATGGATTACCTGGCATTCTAGATTCACAAGTTAGTCATCTATATCGGGGGCTAGAGTTAGCGGATTCTGTGATCATAGATCCTCACAAATGGCTTGGTGCATCGGTTGGTGTTGCCGCAACATTTGTGCGTGATAGGCAGTTGCTATACCGATCATTTACACAAGAACCTGCAGACTATCTGGAAGGCTCCGTAGAGCAAGAAGATAATTCCAGATCTGTCATTGAACACTCACTGGATGACTTCGGTATCCCCTATTACGACTTCGGCGTAGAATTGAGCTCACCTTGTAGAGGAGTGGTAGTATGGGCACTGCTTAAAGAGATAGGTGTTGAAGGTATGCGCAAAAGAGTGAGACGTCACAATGACATGGCTCGGTATATTTCAAAATTTGCTAATGAGCACCCCAATCTTGAAGTCCTGAGTGAGCCAACTCTTTCTATTTGTTGTTTTCGTTATGTCACTTCTAATTCGGTAGATCTCGATCGGTTTAATCAAACTCTGCATCGACGCCTTGTTAGAGAAAATCAGTATATGCCAAGTACTACCAGGATTAATGGGGACTTGGCACTACGCCCGTGTTTTATAGGAGCACGGACAAATCAAGCCCAGGTAACTGGTCTACTAAATTCGGTTTTAAGAATTGGCAGGGAACTAGAAGATACTGTAAATACGACCCTGAAATAATGTATTGAACGACAGATTCCCGTTTTTACTCACATGATAGTAGGGATTATGAAATGAAGATAACACCAAGCATAGCCATTTGTGTCGTATTAATCACCGTCTCCTTTGCAATGGCCTCGCCTCGGGTTGGACAAAGACCAGAGGGGATGTGTACTCGTGACCTTAACTTTTGGGGTCATGCGAGCCAATGCTCTTGTGACACCTGTAATATCTATGATGAACGATCTGGCCTGTGCCTTCAAGGCGATGATGTCGAGCAGATTACGGTGCAAGGAGCTATTACAGCTGGGATGATGGCGATAGGCGGAGAAACTACTGGTTTTTCGATCAAAACTTCAGAAGGCGACTCTTACGAACTGATTTTAAAAACAGCTGATCAAGAAAAGGTAACTAAACTAAACGGACTTTGGTTCGAAATTGAAGGAGAATTCATCAACATTGATTCTGTCGAGATCAAAGGAAGGAAAGCAATCATAGCGGATAGAATTGCTGCTCTTGAATAATCAACTAAGGCGGGAATGAACATCTACTGTCTAAATCTCAATATTTATAATGGATAGGTGTTAGTTGGTATTCTTTGAGT
>JGI24023J19991_10000279_pt1 | contig 40039 bp, 35 predicted proteins | sample Cruoilmetagenom1_FD_19991 | JGI IMG/M metagenome (IMG submission 19991)
GCTTTTGTAAATAAAAATAGTGCCATATCAGGTCTTCCCCAAGGTCCATATACTGTGAAAAATCTTAAACCAGTAGTACTAATACCAAAAAGATGGCTATATGTATGTGCCATAAGTTCATTTGATTTTTTACTTGCTGCATATAAAGATATTGGATGATCTACATTATCTTCCGTACTAAAAGGTAATTTTGTATTTGAACCATAAACACTAGAACTACTTGCATATGATAAATTTTTTACATTATGGTGTCGACAAGCTTCAAGTATATTCATAAACCCTATAATATTACTCGACATATAAGCATCTGGATTTGTCAAACTATATCTTACACCAGCTTGAGCAGCAAGATTACAAACAGCATCAAACTTTTCATTTTCAAATAATTTAAACATAGCCTCTTTATCTTCAAGATTGAGTTTAATAAATTTATAATTTGAATCTGTTGTAGAAGTTATTAATTCTCCATAAGGAATATCAGTTCCCTCTTCTAAAGAACTAATAATACCTCCCCTTTGTAGTCTTCCATATTTTACATTTTGATCATAATAGTCATTGATATTATCAAGTCCTACTACCTCATCACCTCTATTAAGTAATTTAATAGCTAAATGACTTCCTATAAATCCTGCTGTTCCTGTAACTAATATCTTCAATTCAATCTCCTTTAACTATCACTATTAAATATATCTCTTGTGTAAACTTTCTCTTTTACATCTATAATATTTTCACTTAGTCTATTTGCAACTATTACATCACTTACTTTTTTAAATTCTTCTAAGTCTTTTATAACTTTAGAGTGAAAGAATTCTTCTTCTTTCAATACTGGTTCATAAATAACTACTTCAATACCTTTTGCTTTAATGCGTTTCATAATTCCTTGAATTGCACTACTTCTAAAGTTATCTGACCCTGTTTTCATAGTAAGTCTATAAATACCTACTATCTTTGGATTATATGAAAGTATACTATCTGCAATAAAATCTTTTCTTGTACTATTTGATTTTACAATCGCTTCTACAAGATTTGATGGTACATCTGCATAATTTGCTAGAAGTTGTTTTGTATCTTTTGGAAGACAATAGCCACCATATCCAAAGCTTGGATTATTGTAATGTGTTCCAATTCTTGGATCTAATCCAACACCTTCAATAATTTGTCTTGTATCAAGACCGTGTGATTGAGCATAAGAATCAAGTTCATTAAAATACGCTACTCTCATAGCAAGATAAGTATTTGCAAAGAGTTTGATAGCCTCTGCTTCAGTAGAATCTGTAAATAAAATATCAATATCTTTTTTAATAGCACCTTGAGCCAAAAGATTTGCAAAAATTTCTGCTCGTTTACTTTTTTCCCCCACTATTATCCTACTTGGATAAAGATTATCATATAAAGCTTTTCCTTCTCTTAAAAACTCTGGAGAAAAAATAATATTTTGAGTATTAAATTGTTCTCGTAAACTTTTTGTATATCCTACTGGTATAGTTGATTTAATAACCATAATTGCATTTGGATTTATCTCTAAAACATCAGAAATAACATATTCTATACTTTTTGTATTGAAATAATTCGTTTGAGGATCATAATCAGTTGGTGTTGCGATGATAACATAATCAGCACCAATATAAGCTTCTTTTTTATCTAATGTTGCTTTAAAATTTAAATCATCTTTTTGAAGATATTCTTCAATCTCTTTATCTTCTATGGGAGATTGTTTTTTATTAATCATCTCCACTTTTTGAGGGATAATATCTAGTGCTACTACTTTGTTGTGTTGTGCTAAAAGTAACCCATTTGATAGTCCCACATACCCTGTACCAGCTATTGCAATTTTCACATAGATACCTTTTTAGTAATTATTTCATATCTTAAATATAGTTGGATTTTACAATATTTTTACTTTTAGTTGTATTAGTGCGAGTTAAGACATTAACGAAGTGTCAGTTCTTCAGGTTTGCCAAAATAATATCCTTGTGAGTAATCAACTCCTAACTCTTTTAGATTATCAAATATCTCTTTTGATTCTACATATTCTGCTACTGTTTCTATATTTTGTTTTTTAGCAAAAGATACAATAGTTTCGATTAGGTTTCTACTATATGTATCACTCACAATATTTTTAACAATACTTCCATCAATTTTCAAGATGTCTGGTTCAAACTTCAACAGCCTTTCAAAGTTAGAATATCCTGCACCAAAATCATCTATTGCTATAGAGACACCCTGTGCTTTTACATTTTTTATAAATTCAATTATTGTATCAAAATCTTTAATATTTTCATCTTCTAAAAGTTCGAATATTAATCTATGTTTATCCTCTTTATACTCTTCAAGTAACTGAAATATTTTTTCACGTGTAGGCTCTTTTTCAATATCAATTGTAGATAAATTTATTGAAAGTTTCGTTGAGATTGTTTTTAACATCTTAAAAGAATTTTCAAGTACTCTATGTGTTATTTTATTATAATATACACCTTTTTTAGAAATATTCAAAAACTCATATGGGGTTAAAACTTTGCCCTCTTCATCAACTAATCTTACTAACGATTCATATTTTTCTATAATTTGTGTTTTGTTATTTATAATTGGTTGAAAATATGAGATAATATTATAATTGTCAAGTGCTATTTTTACCATTTTAATTACATCAAGATTCTTTTTTGCTTCTTTTTGATGTCTTATAGAAAAATCATTTGAATGACAAATAATCATATTTTTATCCATAACTTCATCAAGTCCAGCTTTTACATCTTCATACAACATATGTTTTCCAAAAGCATAACTTAAAGAGATATTTATATCATACTCTATTCCATCAATATCTAAAATAGATTGTTTTACATTGTTTACAAACTCTTTTAAATATAGATCAATTTGCACTTTTGATTTCATAAAATGTTCCAAGTCAGCTAGTAATCCATATCTTCCATTATCAAGATTATATACATGTTCAAATGTATAATCATTGGGAAGATAAGATAAAAGTTTAAATCCAAACATTTTTTCTATTTTATCTATAGTTGTGAGATTATAAAACTTTTCAAGCATCTCAAACTCTTCTATATGTACCAAAATAAGCAATGATAAAATATTTGATTCTATTTTATCAAGAAAATGTTTTTTATCACTAAGGATAGAGCTAATATTTTGACGTAGTGCAATATACTCTACAATTTCACCTTGCTGATTTAAAATAGGGGTAATCATAGACTTTACATAATAAGATTCTCCCGTTTTAGCTATATTTCTAATAATTCCATTCCACTGTTTTTTTTGTCTTTTTATGGTATCCCATAACTCTCCAAAAATCTCTTTTGGTGTATCTGGATGTCTTATTATATTATGGTTTTTCCCTAGTAGTTCATTTTTTGTATACCCAGATACTTTACAAAAATTATCATTTGCATAAGTTATTTTTCCTGATGTATCTGTTTTTGATATAATTGAACTTTTGTCGGTGATATCTTGATATTGTTTTAATAAATTAATATTTTCTTTGTTATTTTCATATTCTTCACCAACTTGATATCTTTCTTCAAGTTTGTTAATTTTTTCTAAAAATTTTTGATTTTTAATAGGATGATTAAAATATCCATCTATCCCTAGTTCTATAGTTTTTGTAAGAGTATCAAATTCTCTATCTTCAGATACAATAATGATGAGAACGAAAGGTCTTATTTTTCGTATTTTTTGAATTAATTCAAACTTTTCTTCATAATTATTTTCTAATTCAATCACAACTAAATCAATATAATTTTTATTGAATAGTTTCAATCCTTGGTTTACATTTTTTGCAAAAATAACCGAACCAAAATTTTCTACTAATTTATTATCAGAAGAAGATACTAGCTCTTTAATAAATAACAATGTTAATCGCTTCGTAAATTTACAAGATTTAATATTCATAATATAAAATTATACTATAATAAGATTAAAATTGAATAGATATTATATAAATACTATTATTGTCAGGAAAACTTATGTTTAAAAGATTATTTTTTACTATTTTTATTATTGTATTTTTTGCAAACTGTAGTCAAAAAATGACAATTACTACTTATAGCAATATTGAAATTCCATTGGAATATTTAGAAAATGTAAATATAAATATAGAAGGTAGTTCAATATTTATTGATAACGTAAATTCTTTTTTACCCTCAGAATTCAACGATATTGAGATACTAAAAAATGATCCAGACTCTCCATTTATACTTCATATCATAGAAAATAATTTACAAACCTCTTCTAAAACATATGAAACAAGAGAAGAAAAAACTATCCAATATGTCACTTATGTTTTTGATTCACAACAAAATAAAACTATTCCTGTAGTGCAAACAAAAGATATTATATACTTTCAAAAATGTTTAGTAACAGATTATACGCTTAGTGCGACCATTACTACACGTTACAAAAGAGATATAGTATCGGCAACTGTACAAAATGAAAAATGTCATAGACGAAGATTTAATCTTTTCTATAACAATAATCTCCAAGCCACTAGTAATTCCTATTTTTACAATGATTTAGTAGATAAACTCGCTCTTAATATAAAAAACTACCTCATACCTCACTACACTACTTATTCTGTAGATATTGATGAAGATATTGATATAGAGATGAATTCAATTGATGAAGAGAACTATGAAAATATCATTGATATGTTAGGAGATGGAATATACTCAGATGAGATATTATACCAACTTGTTAAGTTACATAACAGTTATCCAAATTCTTACTCAATTAATTATAATATTGGTTTGGTGTATGAATATCTTGCTCAAAATAAAAATGCTCTTTTTTATTATAAAAAATGTTTAAAGATTAAACCAACAAAAGATATAATACTAAGAATAGAAAGTATCAAAAACAACATAAGAAATAAAGAAAAAGTAATATTATAATAAATAAGGAATAAAAATGAAAAATTTACTAACAGTATTCACTAAAATAATTTTTGCTCTCGTTATAATTTATAGTGTTATTGGATTTATAATTTTACCTTATTTTGTACAATTTTATATCCCTACAATTATAAAAAAAATAATCCATACTGATAGTTATGTAGATTCGATTCACTTTAATCCTTTTACTTTCACTGTTCGTGTAAGTAATATAATGATAAAAGATCAAAATCAAAAAAATTTATTATTTTTTGAAAAATTAAAAGTCAATATTGACCCTTTCAATCTATTGAAAAATGAGATAAAACTAGATACTATTGAACTAGATAATTTAAAACTTTCTATAGATATTAATAAAGAAAAAATAACTAATTTTCAATATATTTTAGATACTTTAAATACAAATGACACAGCAACAGATACAAAAGCAGAGAAACAAAATAATTTTCTTATAAAAATAGATACACTAAATCTATCAAATATCCATTTTGCATTTGAAGATTACTCAAAAGAGATACCTTTTATAGTTCATACAAAACCTATTAATCTTAATACAACTGATATTCAAATAAAACAAAATCATACAAATAAATTTGATTTTGTTATAGATACTCAAAACACAGGAAAAATTGCATTAAGTTCCAATATCATTATTGAGCCTTTAAGTTTGGAGGGAAAAGTTGGGTTATCAAATATTGATGTTAATAAAATATTCAACTACATAAAACCATCAACACTTACTTTTGAGATAGATTCGCAACCACTCAATCTCTCTTTAGATTATAAATATTCAAAAAAAGATACAAAACACAATATTGAAATAAGTAATATAAATTTACACTTAGAAAAATTTTCATATTTACAAGACCCTTTTATTGTACAAATTGACAACCTTCAACACAATACAAAAACAGCCAATCTACAAATAAACGAAAAATTAACTTATCAAATTGCAAATATAGATACAAAAATAAAAACTATAAAATTCATTGATAATCAAAAAAATAGTACATTGAGTTTTGATTCTTTTGCAAATCTTACTGAAAATATCTCTGATAAAAAAGAGGATATTATTAAAAGTGTACAAACTTTAAACACCCCAAATAGTGGAACTATTCAAGCAAATATCAAAGCTATACAAGAACCGCTTCAATTAGATATTACTCTCAATACAAAAAATATTGCTATAAAACCCTATGAACCTTATGTGCAAGAATTTGCAAACCTAAAAATAAACTCAGGATTTTTATCAAATGATGGAAAATTAAAACTTTCAAATGAAAATAATCAAACAAATATAACATTACAAACCAATGTAAGTATCAATAAAATAGATATACTCAATAGCTCTAATAAACAACAATTAGTAAAAGTAAATGCTATTGATGTTGCAAATCTAAAATATCAAAATGATGCACTTTTTATTAAAAAAATAAAAATAGATAAACCATATATATATTTTGCATTAAATGACAATAACACTACAAATTTTTCAAATTTAGTACCAGAAAAAAAAGATGAGAAAAAAACAATAAAACCCAAAAAAGAGACACAAAAATTCAACTATGATATAGAAACAATATCTATTTATTCAGGGAACTCTTTATTTGAAGACTACACTGTTTCACCTATGTTTAGTTCTAAAGACACAAAAATAACAGGAGATATACACTCAATCTCATCAAATGAAACAAAACCAACAGTTATAACACATTCAAGTATTATAGACAGTTATGCGCCATTACTCATCAATACAAAAATGATAATCTCAAATCCTATGAAATCACTAAATAGTAATATAAAAATAGAAAATATCAACTTACCATCACTTTCTTCATATAGTGGAAAATTCATTGGGCAAAAAATAGCAAATGGGAAACTATCTCTTACTCTTGATCATGAGATAAAAAAATCACAATTAAAAACTGTAAATAATATAAAAATAAAAGATATAGAACTAGGTGAAACTGTAGAGAGTAAAGATGCAATCAAGGCACCTATTGGGCTAGCTATTGCACTTCTTGAGGATAGTGATGGATATATTGATTTAGATATTCCTATTGATGGAGATATTAATAATCCTAACTTTCACATAAGTGATGTGATACTTGATGTTATTACCAATACAATAGTTGGAATTGTTTCTGCCCCTTTTAAATTTTTAGCTATGATGATAGGGCTTGATGGAGATGATATTTCTAAGTTGGAATTTAACTATGGTAGTGCTACAATTAATGTAACACAAAAAGAAAAACTAGACAATATACTTAAAGCTTTTGCAAAAAGACCAAATCTTAAATTACAAATCAATTCAACCTATATTCAAGATGAAGATACCCAAGCTCTTCAAAAAATAAAACTAGAAGAAAAATATCCTTTTATTTTATCTTCAAAAGAAAATTTTGATGTTGTTTACAAAAGAATACAAGCTATTTTTATAAAACAATTTAAAGAAAAAAGTTACAAATCATTAGAGGGTAAAAAAGAAGATAAATACAAAATTATGATAAATAAACTTAAAAATAGCATACAAATTACAGAAAGTGACTTAATTACTTTAGCTTTACAAAGAGGAGAAAATATCAAGGCTTATCTTGTAACTAAACTTGACCCCTCAAGAATTATTGTAAATAAAGAGATACAAAAGAGTACAAAAGATTTAAAAATACCTAAAGTGTTAGTATTATTTGAAATCCAAGCCAAATAGATAAAGCATCTTTTGAGTAGAATTAGCACAAATTAAATTATAAAAGGTCAAATATGAGATTAATAGTTGGATTGTTCGCCACTTTTACAGCGATAGTAGTAGCCGCATATGTTATGTTATTTACAAGTTTTGGTCATGGTATTATTTTACCAATTGCCCAGTCAAGTATTGAAAAAAATTTAAAAATTAATAAGGCAAAATTCACTAACTTCTCTCTTTCTACAAATAAAATTAATTTAACATTGACTTTAGATAAACAAGTTATTCAAGTAGAAGGAAAATTTAATCTTATAAAAAAACTTATAGACCTTAACTATGATGTAAAAATAGATGACCTTAGTGTGTTTAATGCAATCTCAAATCAAAAACTTCAAGGCTCTTTTTACACCAATGGGAAAGTAGTAGGAGTAGTAGGAAATATTGGGATACAAGGAAAAGCTACTTTTGCAGATGGAAAGACAGACTATGAACTATTTTTAAAAGAAGATGATATTCAAAATATTAACTTCTCTTTACAAGAATTATCAGTAGAAAAACTCCAAATGATGGTATCTCAACCACAATATACAAAAGGGACACTTGATATTGAAGGGACAATAAAATCTCTAAATAATTTAGAAGGAACTATCCTTACAAAACTAACAAAAGGTATTTTAAATAGTGAATATATCAATAAAACATTTAATCAAAACTTACCAAAAAAAGCAACTTTTGATACCACTATTAATACAAAACTACAAAAAGACACTATAGTTTCTGTAGTTGATTTTAACTCTTTTGTTGCACAACTTGATACTAAAAAAACCACTTTCAATCTTCCAAGTGGGAAATTAACATCTGATTATATACTCAAAATTCCTAGTTTAAATGCTCTGTATTTTGTAACAAATCAAAAACTCAAAGGTGATATAACAATTGATGGTGATATTATATTTGATAAAACACTACTTGCTACTTTTAATAGTAAAAAATTTGATGGTACAATCAAAGGAAAACTTGATAACAATGTGCTTAACGTAAAACTTGATAATATCCAATCAACTAAACTTTTAGATATGCTTTATTACCCAGAAATTTTTAAATCAAATATAAAACTTGACTTGGATTATAATTTGGCTACTAAAAAAGGATTATCAAAACTCTCAACTAATAATGGACAATTTTTAACAAATCAAACAACGGAACTATTAAAAAAGTTTACAAACTATGATTTAACTATGGAGGTGTATGATGTTACGAACCTTACAACTCAAATTGATAATACAAAGTTAGAAAATGAGCTTTATATGAAAAGTAAAAATAGTGAAATAAAATCAAAAGTTTTTAAAATTGATACAGCAAAATCAACTATTGATGCAGATTTAACATTGCAATACAGAAAATACGATACAGCTCTTCAGCTAAAAGGTGATATTGCAAATCCAAAAGTTAAATTAGATATTGGTAAAGCACTAGAAAATAAAGCAAAAGAGAAGATAAAAGAAAAGGTAAATGAGAAACTAAAAGATAAAATGGGAGCTGAAGTTGGAAATATCTTAGATAGTTTTTTTAAATAACAATTACTCAACTTAACTAGGAATAGTTCTTGTATATCATTTAGTATAAACTTAATATATTAGGAACTGCTCATGAGTAACAAAGCAAATAAACCACTTCAAATAAATCCAATCAAACTTTCTCAACCTATGGGAGCATTGTTATGTTTCTTGGGTATTAAAAACACTATGCCACTTATGCATGGAGCTCAAGGGTGTGCTAGTTTTTCAAAAGTATTTTTTACACGACATTTTAGTGACCCTATTGCTGTGCAAACAACTGCTATAAATGATATAACAGCTGTTATTGATGGGGGAGATTATAGTATAAGTGAAGCGGTTAAAAATATCACAAAAAAAGTAAAACCAGATCTTGTGGGACTTTTTACAACAGGTATGACAGAAACAAAAGGTGATAATATAAAAGGGGCAACTTTTTTACTTAAAGATGTGCAAAAAATGGTTTATGTTCATACTCCAGATTTTGAAGGTGGACTTGAAAGTGGTTATGCAAAATCAATTAAAGCTATAATAGAGCAACTTGTAACTCCAACAACTTCTATTGATAACAAAAAAGCGCTTCTTATCCCTAATGTAAACCTTACACCAATAGAAGTAGAAAAGATAAAAGAACAGATAGATATGTTTGAGTATGAAACATTGGCATTACCTGATATTAGCCAATCTCTTGATGGACATCTTGGACTAAAACAAGGTGCTTTAAGTAGTGGTGGTATAACGATACAGGAGATTGAGAAATTAGGTGATACACAAGTTGTAATAACTATTGGAAACTCAGTAGAGAAAGCTGGAGAGGTGTTAAAAAACAAAAACCCAAATATAATCCATCTCCATTTTGATACAATAAGTGGCTTATTAAAAGCAGATAAGTTTTACAAAGAACTTATGAAGATAAAAAAATTATCAAAACCAAATCCTACAATCATACGATGGAGAAAAAGATTACAAGATGCCCTTTTAGATACACATTTTGCACTTGGTGGAACTAAAGTAGTAATTGCAGCAGAGGCAGATCAAATTTTAAGTATAGCTACAACTATTCAAGAAGCAGGTGCAATTATAACTGCTGTTGTTTCTCCAAACAAAAGTGTAAGTCTAGAAACAATAAATTGCAAGAATGTAATAATCGGAGATTTTGAAGATGTTGAAAATGAACTTAAAAATGCTGATCTACTTATATCAAATTTTCATGGTGAAAGGATCTGTGAAGCTCATAAAAAAGCACTTATGGTAAGAGGTTTCCCCAACTATGAACTAGTGGGAAATAACCTTAAAAATGACACTTTATATGAGGGAAGTTGTTATATGCTTTTTGAGATTGCAAATATTATAAACCATTACAAATATTCACAACACTAAATAGCTTTAAAATAATACGGAACACTTTTTGCATTTATTATAATATAAATCAAAAAAGGAGATCACAAATCATGGGATCAACAATAAAAATCACTTCAAATAATTCAGCGAATGGTTCTATACGAGTTGCATTCGCAACAAATGACAATGAAAACATAGATGCACATTTTGGAAGTGCAGCTCAATTCAATATTTATGATATTGGTGCAGATAGTTGTGAAATATCTACAATTATAAAAATTGAAGAGAAAGATGTAGATAAAACAGTAGCACTTCTTAAAGGTGTTGATATAGTATATTTTGTAAATATTGGAGCAACTGCTGCTGCAAAAATTATCAACTCTGGAATTTTTCCAATTAAGTACAAAGAAGTTGTATCAATCGATGATGAGATAAAAAAACTTACCGCTATGTTAAATGATAAACCAGCACCTTTTATCAAAAAAATACTAGAAAAAAAGGCTGCATAGATGGAAAACTTATTTATAGAAACACTAATTGGTCAAGTACGAGCTTTAGATCAATTTGGTACATGGACAAATAGAACAGACAAAGATATTTTAGAAGAAAAATATGTAAAATCAAAAGAGGATTTAAAAAACATCCCCGTAATTGCCGATATTGATGAGATGCAGATACAAGATATAAGACTTATCTATCAAGCTATTGCATTGGCTTTTGAGAAACAAACAGGGGTGATGTGTAGTACAATTATGGAGATGAGCCATGAAGGTTTCGGACGAGCTGTTGTAATAGCAGACAAAATTGTAATTTTAAATAAATTCTTTAAAGATGCACATAGATTTTCATTTAGAACATATGAAGATTTAGTTAAAGAGGGTGATAAACTTCTTGATAATGCTTTAAAAATTTACGACGAATATAAAAAATAAGGGGGATATTTAAAAATGGCAAAAATGGGTATATTTATTGGAACAGCAGGTGGAACATCAATGAAAATTGCTAATGCACTTGTAGAAGCTTTTGATATTGACGAAGATGATGTTATAAACATGGAAGAGGATTTTGATGATGTAGAAGATCAAATGTTAGAGTATGATGTTTTATTCATTGGAAGTTCTACTTGGGGACAAGGTGATGTGCACTTTTCTTGGGTTGACCCAGTTTTAGAAATAGAAGATGACGAAATTGATTTTAGTGGAAAAACGGTTGCATTTTTTGGTGCAGGTGACACAAAGAAACATGGAGAACACTTTTGTTCAGCATTAGGAAAACTTCATAAAACTTATACAGAAGCTGGTGCAAAAGTAATTGGTTTTATACCAACAGATGGTTATAATTATGAGTTTTCATTGGCAGAAATGGATGGAAAACTTTGTGGTTGTGCCATTGATGAACATAATGAAAGTGATAAAACAGATGAAAGAATAGAGACTTGGATAAGTGCTTTAAAAGCTGAATTCTAAACTCAAAAAAAGGATAATCAAATGTATATGGTAATAGCGGTATTTAATCAATACGATTTAAAAAATGTTTTAGAAGATTTGTTTGAAAATAATATTGAGGGTGTCACGGTAAGTGATGTAGTAGGAAAAGGTTCTTTTGGATTAAAAGAAGCTGATAATCAACCAACAGACTTAGTAGAAAAAGTAAAACTTGAGATAGTTATTTCTGATGAAAAACACAGAGAGATAGCTATGGAGTGTATAAGAGCAAATTGCCAAGATTTAAGTAGAGGTGCTGGTAAGATGTGGTGGATTAATATAGGTGGTGTTGAAAGAATAAGAACAGGCGAAAGAGATGAAGAAGCTTTAACAACACAAATAGATAAAAAAATACCAAATGTACCAGTTGCGTTTACAACTGCAATTGATACACCGTGTAGTTAAGATAAAGGAATAGATTATGCAAACAAAAGAGAAGTCATTAGATGAGTTTTACAAACTGACTGATGCGGAGGACTATTTTAATTTTTTTGACATAGATTACGATAAAAAATTAGTAAATGTAAAAAGATTTCATATATTAAAAGAGTATGGTACCATGATAAAAACAGGTTTTTCTAACTTAAAAGGTGAAGATGATAAACTTCTTGATTTTTTGAAATTTTCACTTCTAAAAGTGTATGGAGACTTTCAAAATGGTTATGCACCAAGTGCTGCTGATGTATGGAATATGTTTAAAGATGGTAAATTAGGTGGGTGTGTGAGCTGTACACCAACACAAGGAAATAGTTGTGGCTGCTAAAGAGTTCTCAGTTGATGAGAATATCGTATTACACGATAGTGTAACCGCAAGTAGATCTGGAAAAGACGAAGATGAACCTAAATTTAAAGAGGGTCAAAAAGTTGAACTTCTTGAAAATGTTGTAAATGATGGAACTTATCCACATGCAAAAATAGGAACATTGATGATGCCCAAAGGCTCAATTGGGTATATTAAATCAATAGGAGAATTTTTACAAGTTATCCGTGTGTATGAGGTTCATTTTTTTGGAACAACTATGGAAGTTGAAATTCTTGGCTGTCGAGAACATGAACTAAAAGCTGTTGATGATGGATGTGATGAAGAAACTACTGAATCACCTTTATTTAAAGCTATGTTAGAAAAAAGAAAAAACAACTAAATCTTAAAAGGAGAGAAGATATGGCAAAAGTTATTTTTATGCATTTTAAAGAGGAAACTGATGGTGTATATGACGCAAAAATCGGTGAACCACTAGTTAGATTAGCAAAAGAGAAAGGGATCCCTTTACCAATTGATTGTGAAGATGGTCAATGTGGAAGCTGTCTAGTTACTGTTGAAAATTTAGCAACAGAAGAACCTACAAGTTACATGGAAGATATGGAACTTGAAAAACTAGTAGAACTTGGTGCTATTACTCAAAAAGAGGCAAATAGTTGTCAACAATTTACTGTTGCACCAAAAGTTAGACTTGCATGTCAAACACTTGTAAAAGGTGACATTTTAGTGAAACCTTACAAAGGTTAACAAAACAATAAGTCTCAAAAGATTGAGACAAATTAAAAGGAGAAAAAATATGACAACTAGAGTAGAAATAATAAATGATTTTTTAGCAATCAATGTTAAAGAAGGTAGTACAATACAAGATATCGTTGAAGCTAGTGGTTCAGCACTTCCATTTGGATGTAGAGATGGAGAATGTGGAACTTGTGTAGTTGAAGTTGAAGCTGGTATGGAATTTTTATCACCAAAAACTGATAAAGAAGTTAAAGTTTTAAAAGAGATTTGTTCTGGAACATGTACACCTCAATCAAGACTTTCATGTCAAATGAAAATAGCTAAACCAAATGGTGTAGTAAGATTAAAATACTAACTGTATAGTAAACATACAAGCTAATTGTACTATAAACATCTCGTTTGTGGTACAATTATTCTATGACAAACAACATAAGATTAAATGTAAAACAAAAACAATCTTTACAATTATCGCTTCGTACTTGGCTTCCACTTTTACAAGCACCCCTTCAAGAATTAGATACATTATTTAAAGAATATAGTTATGAAAACCCTTTTTTAGAGGTAAACTCATCATTTGAATCAAGCAGCTCAAATAATTCATCTTTTAATAGTAGTGATGATGATAAAAGAGGTTTCATTGAGAATATGAGCATCTACAAAGAGTCTATTTATGATAAAATTGACTCTCAAATTTCTCCACCACTTTTCCCTACTCCAAACTCACAAAAAGTAGCCCATGAGATACTTTTTCATATAAATGATGAAGGATATTTTGAAGGAAATATTGAAAACATTGCTCTTAAGTGTAATGTTTATAAGGAGTTTGTGGAAAATATTAGACAAAGATTTTCTTATATAGAACCTATTGGTGTTGGGGCTTATGATTTAAAAGAATCATTTTTATTTCAACTTAATGAACTAGAAATTGATGAAGAACTATACAATTTTATAAAAAAAATTATATCAAATCTAAAAAATATAGATAAATACTGTACACATCATAGATTTGAAGATGCAAAAGAGATTCTTAAAAAGTTTAAAACACCCCCAGCAATCGAATATCTTGCAGACCAACCATATGTTATTCCTGATTTTTTTGTGGAAGTTGATGATGATATTCGTATAAAAATAAACAGTGACTACTACCCAGATATTATAGTAAGTGATCCATTTAAAACTAAAAATGAAGAGATAAAGAAAAAACTCAAAGAAGCTAGAGATTTGGTAAATCTTTTGGAGCTTAGAAAATCAACCCTTTATAAATTGATTTTAATAATCGTTGAAAAGCAAATTGCATTTTTTATAGGAAGTGAACTCAAACCTCTTACCATGTCAGAAGTTGCCAATGAACTTGGGTTTGAAGAGTCAACTATTAGTCGTGCCGTATCAAACAAATATATCAAATGTGAAAGAGGAACGTATCCTTTAAAATACTTTTTTACAAATGCCGTATCTAAAAATTTATCCTCTTCTGAGATAAAAAATTATCTCTCATCAGTTGTAGAATCAGAGAATCATGAACACCCTTTTACAGATCAAGATTTAGTGGAGATGGTACAAAAAAGATATAATGTTGATATGGTACGAAGAACTATTACAAAATATAGAAAACTTTTAGATATGCCCTCTTCTAAAGAGAGAAAAAAGATTTATAAAATGCAAGACTAAAATTTATGAAGCTAAGAAGATTGTTCATAATTTTGTGTCAGTAACCGATATTGTTAAAGTTCTACCAAAGTTCAACTTTACATCCATATTTTTAAGAAAGTTCCAAAAACTACAGGTTTGTGAACTTATTATTTTAACTTAGATACTTTTAAATTCTATGTCTTAAATAATGTTACCTCCCCACTTTATATAAGGCAATTTTCATCACTTCTTTTTTTAGCTTGTGTTGATTTTAATATGCTAAATTCTTTTTCAAATTCTGATGGTGTAATCCATCTTTTTTTCATAATATCCATATTAATTGACCTTTATAATGGCCTGATTTGTCTATACAATATCTTTCAACCAATACTCAAACAATGGATCTTGAAAATAGTGTTTATCATTTACCTTATCTACAATATCTTTTTGCAAAAGCCCTTTTAGTGCTGTTTGAATAGAACCTGTTTTTATTTCGTATATGGCGAGTTGCTGTTCATCATATAGATTTTTTCCATCTTTATTGATGATAATTTTGATAGCTTTTTTTTGATTTGGTGTAAGATTGTCCCACTCTATACTAAAAAGATCTTCCTCTCTTGAGATGATGTTTTTCTTAGCTGTTTGGAATATATTTTCATCTACTATATTTTGTGTTAAACTCCATATCTCATAAGCAAACTGTTGTGTATAGTATGGAAAACCTTTTGTGATATCAATTATATCTTCAATATTTTTTTTATCTATTTTCTTTTTTGTTAGTTCAAATTTTTTAGTGATAAACTTATCCCATTCAGGTGCTTCTATTTCATGAATCTTGAAGTGCTTTACAGATTTGTAAAATGGTCTTGATTTATCTAAAAACATCTGATGAAGCAAAGATTTCTTACTTCCCATAAAGATATAAGATACTTTGTTTGAGTGGTGCTGTATCACACTTCGCATCTTTGCTTCTATATCTAGATTTATTATCTCCTGAAACTCATCAAATACCACTACTATTTTAGTACCATCTTTTGTAAAAGCCAGTGGAATATTAAGTACATCTTCAAGTGCCTTTATCTTATCTTCTTGACTTAAAGATAATGAAAAACTTGGACTTCCATTCATATCAAAGTTGACATTGATATTTGGTTTTATCTTTAAAATAGATTTAAAAAAGTTTACTACCTTATCTGTTGCTTCTTCAAGAGAAATTGCAAGGGCATTAAAGTATTTATTGATAAACTCATCAAGTGTAGATATATACATAAGATCTAAAAAAATATATTTTACTTTTTGGTTTGATTTTGAATCATTATTTGAAAGAGTATCAAGTGTTTTTAATACAAAAGATGTTTTTCCAAATCTTCTTGGAGCGTATATTAAAGCATTGAGTCCTGAGTATATATCTTCTTGAAGCTCTTTCATCTCTGAAACTCTGTTGCAAAAATGCTCATCTATAATAGCACCACCGTAATAAAAAGGATTTTCTTTCATTCTTTAGCCTTTTATGTTTTTTACATAATACCTAAAACATAATTAGATTTATATTTCAACTATTTTTCTTATAAAAACATCTCTTCTTTTAACCATATTTTATGCAACATTTATCTCTCTTTTTGTATTTTCCTTTTTGCGTTTAAAATATCTGTTTAGTATCTTTAATCTTCTTTTTTTAATCATCTCAATCGTAAGTTTAATAGCATTTTTGGAACCTATATTTATCAGTTGCCTACACATCATTGTCCATTTTGCTTTCTACAAAAAGATTATTATTATGTAGGATACTTGATATACAGTGTTTTATTTATAGGGACATTTTATGGACTCATAGTAGGATTTAAAAATAATAAAGAGGTAAAAACTTATAAAATCTCTCTTTTCTTTAATTTTATTTATGTTGTTATAGTAAGTTTATATCCTATTGTGTACTATATTCAAAATGGTGTTTGGCTTTAAAAAATTTTAAATCAAAATAAATTTGTTTTATACTATAATACTCTCATGAAAAATAAAATACAAGAACTAAAACAAGAGATTTCGAAACAAGTAATTGGTCAAGAGCATATGATAGATTCTCTTTTAATAGGGTTGTTTACCAATGGTCATATTCTACTTGAAGGTGTACCAGGACTTGCTAAAACAACTACAATAAATGCTTTAGCAAAATCTTTAAACTTAAACTTTAAAAGGGTTCAGTTTACACCTGATTTACTTCCTAGTGATATAATTGGTGCACAAATATATGATATGAAAAGTGGTGATTTTAAAATAAAAAAAGGTCCAGTATTTACAAACTTACTTTTAGCAGATGAGATAAATAGAGCTCCAGCAAAAGTACAATCAGCCCTTTTAGAAGTGATGCAAGAGAGACAAGTAACAATAGGTGAAACAACTTATAAAATAGATGATCCATTTTTAGTACTTGCCACTCAAAATCCAGTTGAACAAGAAGGTGCCTATAGTCTTCCTGAAGCTCAGTTAGATAGATTTATGTTTAAAATTGTTGTTGGCTACAATACAAAAGAGGAGGAATACCAAATAGCACTTAAAGCTGCAAATGCAACTTTTGAAACTATTAATGCTGTTTTACATAAAAATGATATAGAAACTATTAAACAAGATGTAAAAAATATCCATATAGATAAAGAACTTGAAGAGTATATAGTAGACTTAATCTTTGCCACTAGAGAACCAAAAAAATACAATTTAGAAGAGATAGAAAGCTTTATTGAATTTGGAGCAAGTCCAAGAGCTACAATAGATATGTTTAAATCAGTAAAAGCGATGGCATATTTAAGAGGAAATGATTATGTAAGTCCTATTGATATTGCTTTATGTATCAAAGATGTTTTAAGACATAGAATAATACTTAGTTATGAAGCATTAGCGAGTGATATAACAGCTGATAAAATTATACAAAGTATTTTGGAAAAAGTTCCTGTTCCTTAAGATTTTAAAGTAGAGAAAGAAAAAAAGTTCCTGGGTATATAAGAACATTTATATATCTATATACTAAATTATATTCGATATTGAATGGTATTATGGTAGTAATATCCTCATCATTATCGATTTTTTTACATAAATTCAAACGAAAACTTATATCAACAAATTTTAGTATAATTATCATATTCATTAAAAAACTATAGTTATTTAATGAGATTGCTAAATAAATAGAAAAGAAAAATGTAGGATTAAGAAGTAAAAATAAAAAAATATTTTTTTTATATACTGTGTAGTTGTTTTTTATAACACCATAAAATTTATCTGCCTTTTGCCAGTTAGATTCAAATAGTTCTAAAGCTACAAAGATAATGATTAAAAAATAAAGTGTATTCAAAATAGTATTGTAAAAGTAGAGAATGACTCTCTACTTTTTATTAGACGTTATGGCTAAATTTAACTTTTTTATTTCTGTGTATTCCTGTTCCAACTGGTATAGTTCTACCAATTACAACATTCTCTTTAAGATCTGTTAATAAGTCCATTTTAGAACTAATTGCAGCTTCAGTTAAAACTTTTGTAGTTTCTTGGAATGATGCAGAAGATATAATACTATCAGATGTAACAGCTGCTCTTGTAATACCAAGTAATACAGGCTCAGCAATAGCAGGTTCTCCACCCATATTTACAATCTTTTCATTTTCAATAATAAATCTTTTTTTAGAAACCATATCTCCAACTACAAATTTTGTATTACCTTGGTCTACAACATTTACTTGTCTTAACATTTGAGATAAAATAACCTCAATATGTTTATCAGCAATATTAACACCTTGACCTCTATATACACCTTGAACTTCAGCAACTATAAATTCATTTAAAGCTTTTGTTCCTAAAATTTTAAGAATATCATGAGAAGCTGTTTGACCATCTGTTAATTTCTCACCAGCATGTACAAACTCACCCTCTCTTACTAAAATTGTTCTATCTTTAATAATTAAAAACTCATCTTTATTACCAATATTATCAGTGATAATTAATCTTTGTTTATTTCTTAATGGTTTACCAAAACTCACAACACCATCAAAAGTAGCAAGAACTGCTATATTTTTAGGACGACGAGCCTCAAATAATTCAGAAACTCTTGGAAGACCTCCTGTAATATCTGATGATTTTGAAACAGCTTTAGGTGTTTTACCAATAACATCTGCAATAGCAACTTCATCACCTTCACTTACAAATAAAGAAGTTTTAGGCTCTAACACATAATTAATAATATTTCCATCTTTACATTTAATGTTAATTGATGGTTTATAGTTTGCAGGAATATACTCATTTACAACAAGTTTTGATGTACCAGTTAATTCATCATATGCTTCACTTACAGTAATTCCAGGAATTATATCTTCAAATGATACTTTACCAGCTTCTTGAGAAATAGTTGGATTTGCATATGGATCCCATTCTGCAACAACTACTTGTTCCTCTGTTTGAGGTTTTGCAATAACTGTATCTACTTGTACCTTTGTATCATCATCAAGCTCAATTACTGATTCTCTTGAGATATAGTGTCTAGATGCTTCTCTATCTTCTGCATCAACAACAACTGCAAATAAACCTTTTTGTGTTACAACTTTACCAGCTTTTATATCTTTGATTCTTTCAAGATAATCACCAATAAGTTTATAATATTTTACAGTACCTTTTGCTTCAGCTTTAATAGTTCTAGTAACTGGTGCACCATCTTCAACTTTTAAAGTTGATGCATAAGGGATACGTGATGGTACATTCCATCCATCTTTAATAACTTCAACAATTGAATCATACTCATCAGCAACATCACCATCTTGATATGGAATATATAATTTTCCTTCAATTTTACCAGAAACCCCAGCAAGTTCATTTGGTTTTGCTACATCATTTTTTCTGAAATAGTATTTTTTAGACTCAGAATCACCTTTAATTGTAAGAATTACCTCTTCATGAGTATTCTCTACATTTACCACACCTTTAAATGGTGCATTGATTTTAGGTTCAACAAGTAAAATACCTGCATTTCTTCTGTTTGCAATAATATGTTCATCATTTTTGTTTATGTATGTTTTAATATTATAATATCTTACAAAACCTTCTTTACTTGCTTTTAATTCTTTTTCAGATTGTGTTGCACTAGCAGTTCCCCCAACGTGGAATGTTCTTAGTGTCAGCTGAGTACCAGGCTCACCAATTGATTGAGCGGCAAGTACACCAACAGCTTCACCTGGATTTGCTTTTCTTTGCTCTCCAAGGTTTAGACCATAACATTTAGCACATAAAGTATTTTTTGCTTTACAAGTAAGTGGTGTTCTAATAACAACTGATTTTACACCAGCTTCACTAACAACTTTTGCATCTTCTTCAGTAATTAAAGTACCCTCATGAAATAATATTTCATTTGAAATTGGATCAACGATATCAGCTGCAATTACACGACCTGTAATTCTCTCTTCAAGAGATTCAATTAACTCATTACCATCGACAATATCAGCTATTTCAATACCTTCATGTGTTCCACAATCTTCAAGGTCAATTCTAACATTTTGAGATACATCAATAAGCTTTCTTGTTAAATATCCAGCATTCGCTGTTTTTAAAGCTGTATCCGCAAGACCTTTTCTAGCACCATGAGTAGAGATAAAGTATTCAAGTACATTAAGACCTTCTCTAAAGTTAGAGATAATTGGTGTTTCAATAATTGAACCATCAGGTTTAGCCATAAGACCCCTCATACCTGCAAGCTGTCTAATCTGTGCTGAAGAACCCCTAGCACCTGAATCTGCCATCATATAAATAGAGTTAAATCCATTTTTATCTGTTTGAACAAGTTCCATCATCTCAGCACCAAGTTTATTATTTAAAACTGTCCAGATATCAATAATTTTATTGTATCTTTCTTGTTCAGTTAATAAACCTTGATTAAATTGTTTTTGAACATCAATTACTTCTTTTTTTGCAGTAGTAACTAATCCATTTTTTGAATCAGGAATTCTAATATCATCAATAGAGATAGAGATTCCAGCAGTTGTAGCATATTTGAAACCTAGATTTTTTAAATTATCCAAAAATTTTGGAGTAACTTTATATCCACCATGTTTATAAATATAATCTACTAATGCACCAATATCTTTTTTCTTTAAAATTTTATTCCAATATGCCAAAGGAACAAATGAAGGTAAAATATTATGAATTATCATTCTTCCAGCTGTTGTAGTAACAACTTGACCATCAATCATAGTTCTTATTTTTGCATGAATATCAACTTTTTTAAGCTCCATTGCCATAACTATTTCATTAAGATTAGAGAATATTTTATGTTCACCTTTTACACCATCTTTTTCTAATGATAGGTAATAAATACCTAAAATCATATCTTGTGAAGGTACAGCAATAGCACGACCTGATGCAGGTAAAAGAATATTCATAGAACTCATCATAAGAACTTTTGCCTCTGCAACAGCTTCTTGTGATAATGGAACGTGGACAGCCATCTGATCTCCATCAAAATCGGCATTAAATGCAGAACATACAAGTGGATGTAACTGAATAGCTTTTCCATCAATTAAAATTGGGTGAAACGCTTGAATTGAAAGTTTATGTAGAGTTGGAGCTCTATTTAACAATACTGGATAATCTTCAACAATTTCAGCTAGACATTCCCAAACTTCATTTGTTTCTGATTCTATTAATCTTTTTGCAGATTTTAAAGTAGTCGAGTAACCTCTCTCTTCAAGTTTTGCCATTAAATGTGGTTTAAACAACTCTAATGCCATTTTTTTAGGAATACCACATTGGTCCATATTTAATTTTGGTCCAACAACAATTACAGAACGTCCAGAAAAGTCAACCCTTTTACCAAGAAGATTTTGTCTAAAACGACCTTGTTTACCTTTAATAATTTCAGATAATGATTTAAGAGGTCTTTTATTTGCACCTTTAACTGCATTTGCCGTTTTAGCATTATCAAATAAAGCATCAACTGCTTCTTGAAGCATTCTCATCTCATTTCTAATAATAATTTCTGGTGCATCAAGTTCTGTTAATCTTTTAAGTCTATTGTTTCTATTTATAACTCTTCTGTAAAGATCATTTACATCAGATACCGCAAACTTTCCACCATCAAGTGCAACAAGTGGTCTTAAATCTGGTGGAAGAACTGGTAATGCAGTTAGCATCATCCATTCAGGTCTATTCCCAGAATTAATAAAGTTTTCTACAACTTTTAATCTTTTTACAAGAGTTTTCTTTTTAGCTTCTGATTTAGTAGCAGCCATATCTTCTTTTAATGATGTTAATAACGCAACTAAATCAAGATTTTTTAATAAATTTTGAACAATTGTACCACCCATATTGGCTTCAAAACCCGTATGTTCATAATTTTCTTCAATACTTCTATATTGTTCTTCATTTAAAATATCAAATTTTTGAACTGCTTTTGCAGATTCAGAATCATAAAATGCTTCACCTGGGTTACTTACGATATATGCTTCATAATATAATACTCTTTCAAGATCTTTTAGTTTAACACCAAGAAGTGTACCTATTCTTGAAGGAAGTGAAGATACCATCCAAATATGAGCAACTGGAGCCACTAAATCAATATGACCCATTCTGTGTCTTCTTACTTTTGCAGATGTTACTTCAACACCACATTTTTCACACACAACACCTTTGTATCTCATTTTTTTGTATTTTCCACAAATACACTCATAATCTTTTATTGGTCCAAAAATTTTAGCACAAAATAAACCATCACGTTCAGGTTTAAGTGTTCTATAGTTGATAGTTTCTGGTTTTTTAACTTCACCAGAAGACCAAGAAAGAATTTTTTCTGGACTAGCTAGTTTTAGTTGAAATGCTGAAAAATCTGTTGGTTTTTCTAACTCTTGAATCTCTATTGCTTTTAATACTTTTTCATTATTGCTCATCTGCATCTACCTCTTCAAAAATTTCTACATCAAGACCCAAGGCTTGAAGTTCTTTTGTTAATACGAAGAATGTTTCTGGTACACCAGATTTTGGTACATTCTCTCCATTTGCAATCGCTTTATATGCTCTTGTACGTCCTTCAACATCATCAGATTTTGTTGTAAGCATCTCTTTAAGAACTGAAGTAGCTCCATACGCTTCAAGTGCCCAAACCTCCATCTCTCCAAATCTTTGACCACCAAACAGTGCTTTACCACCAACTGGTTGTTGTGTTACAAGAGAGTAAGGTCCAGTTGATCTTGCATGTACTTTTTCGTCAACTAAGTGATGTAGTTTTAGCATATACATAACACCAACATTAACTCTCTCTGCCATTTTTTCTCCAGTCATACCATCGTGAAGAATAACTTTACCATCTGTATCCATTTTTGCTAACTCAAATAATTTATCAAACTCTTCTTGTTTTGCACCATCAAATACAGGAGTAGCAAATCGTACACCTTTTGACCAATCTTGACCATATTTAACTAATTCATCATCACTCATAGAAGTTAATAGCTCTTTTGCATTCATAAGTTTTGCAACATCAGCAATCTCAACCATTTTAGCTCTTAAATCTTTAATAAATGTTGCTTTTTTCTCATCAAACATAGTTTGAATCTCTTCACCAAGTTTTTTACCAGCGTACCCTAAATGAACTTCAAGAATTTGTCCAATATTCATACGACTTGGAACTCCTAGTGGATTTAGAATAACATCAACTGTTGATCCATCTTTCATATATGGCATATCAACAACTGGTACGATATTTGAAACAATACCTTTATTACCATGTCGTCCAGCCATTTTATCACCAACTTTTATTTTTCTTTTAGTTGCAATATATACTTTTACTTGTTTGATAACACCATTTGGTAAAATATCATCATGTTCTAAAATAGATAATTTTTCTTCATGATTTTCTCTTAAAACAGTTTTTTCTTTTATAAAGTGATCTTTTACATCATTGTATGCTTTTGAAACTTCTTTTCCATATGATGAGATAACTTTTTTCATAGCAAATCTGTTTACATTTTCTAAATCTTCTAATGTTAATTTATCACCTTTTTTGAAAACTGTATCATTAATCTCAACATCTTTTTCTAAAACACTTTTAGAGATAATATCGTTTATTTTTAAATTTTCTTCTCTATCTAACATCATAAGTTTATCATGATGTTCAATATCTAAAGATGATTTTTCAGCTTCAATAGTTGCAACTGCTCTTTCATCTTTTTCGTACCCTTTTTTAGTGAATACTTTAACATCTACAACAACACCTTCCATAGAAGCTGAACAATACATTGATTTGTTTATAACATGTCCTGCTTTTTCACCAAAAATAGCTCTTAATAATCTCTCTTCTGGAGTTGGTTTAATTTCACCTTTTGGAGTAACTTTACCAACCATAATCATACCTGGTTTTAAGTGAGTACCAATTTTAACAATACCTGACTCATCTAAATGGTCAAGATTTTCACTTTTTACACCTGGTAAATCTCTTGTAATCTCTTCATTTCCATGTTTAAGTTCCCTTGCTTCAACCTCTTTTTCATAAATATGAACAGATGTAAAGGCATCATCTTTAATCAATTTTTGTGAAAGGATAATCGCATCTTCATAGTTATAACCATTCCAAGGCATAAATGCAACTGTAGCATTCACACCAATTGCAAGCTCACCATTATCCATTGAAGGACCATCAGCGATAACTTGACCTTGAGAAATTTTTTGTCCCATAACAACACTACATCTTTGACCGAATGTTGTATTATTATTTGTTCTGGCATTTTTACTTAATAAATAATGATCTATAAAAGCACCATTTTCATCTTCACCTTTAATAAAAACATTTCTAGCATCAGCTTTTTCAACAATACCAGCTCTGTTAGCTTTAATACTTGCCCAAGAATCTCTTGCAACAACTTTTTCTAATCCTGTTCCTACAAAAGGAGCATTTGGTCTTAACAATGGAACTGCTTGTCTCATCATATTTGATCCCATAAGTGCTCTATTGGCATCATCATGTTCTAAAAATGGAATTAAAGATGCAGCAACACCCATAACCATAGCACTTGAAATATCAATAAGCTCAACTTTTGCTGATTCAATAAGCATAATTTCACCATCAAGTCTAGCCTCTGTTAAAACTTCTGCAATTTTTCCATCTTTTGTTAATTTTGTTGAACCTGGAGCAATAACTTTACCCTCTTCTTGAGTTGCTGTAAAATATTGAATTTCATCAGTAACTTGACCATCAATAACTTTTTTATAAGGAGTTTCAATAAATCCTAAAGCATTTACTTTGGCAAATGTTGAAAGTGTATTAATAAGACCAATATTTTGACCCTCTGGAGTTTCAACTGGACAAATTCTACCATAATGAGTTGGGTGAACATCTCTTACTTCAAATCCAGCTCTTTCTTTAACTAAACCACCTTCACCTAGAGCTGAAAGTCTTCTTTTATGAGTAACTTCTGATAATGGATTTGTTTGATCCATAAATTGAGAAAGTTGACCAGATGTAAAAAACTCTGTAATAGTTGAAGTAATCATTTTAGAGTTAATTAAATCATGTGGCATTAAATCTTCCAGTGTACCACTTAATGTAGTCATTTTATCTCTAATAGCTTTTTGCATTTTAATTAAACCTGCGTGAAGCTCATTTGATAATAACTCACCAATTGATCTAATTCTTCTGTTCCCCAAGTGATCTCTATCATCCACATGACCATGACCAGCTTTAACTTTGATAAGGTATTTAACAGTTTTGATAATATCTTCATGTGTTAGAACTGTAACATACTCAGGTACTTGAACATCAAGTTTGTGGTTCATTTTCATTCTTCCCACTTTTGTCAAATCATATCTTTCTGGATCAAAAAATAATTTTTTAATAAATTCTCTAGCAGCTTCTTTAGTTACAGGTTCACCTGGTCTCATTACTTTATAGATTCTAATCGCACAAAGATCATTTTCATCTTCTATTTGTTCTGTTTGTTTTAATAGTTTAATAGATTCAGCATCTGCTTTAAATGCATTGATAATAGAATCATCAATACCTTCAGCTAAATCATTTGCAATATCAAAACTATCAAAACCTAAATCCAATAATTTTTTTAATTTTAAATCATCTAAATTTGTAAGTGCGTCAAATAATACCTCACCTGATTCTGGATCAAAAATTGTTGAAGCTGTATATCTTTCCATTAAAAGTTCTACTGGATATTCAACATATTTTAATCCACCTTCAGCAAGTGCATTTGCTTTTCTAGTTGTAAGTCTTTTTCCTGCACCAATGATTAAATTACCTTTATCATCAATTAAATCAAATTCAACTTTACCTGTAAAATCTTCAGCATGAAACTTCGTTAAAAACTTATTATTTTTTACTTGAATATTTACTATTGGGTAAAATAATTTAATAATCTCTTCTTTAGAATAATCTAAAGCTCTTAACATAATTGTAACTGGTACTTTTCTTCTTTTGTTAATTCTTACATATAAAATATCTTTTGCATCATACTCAAAGTATAGCCAACTTCCTCTATCTGGAATGATTTGACCTGTATAGATAAGTTTATTTGCTACTGTTGCAGCTTCTTCTTCTTTGAAAATTACACCTGGTGATCTATGAAGTTGATTTACAACAACTCTTTCAACACCATTTACAACAAAAGATGTTCTATCTGTCATTAAAGGGATTTCTCTAATATATAAAGATTGCTCTTTTATATCTTTTACACCAATTCTTTCACCAGTTTTTTCATCTAAATCCCATAAAGTTAATCTTATATTAATTCTTAATGGTATTGAATAAGTTAACCCTCTTACCATAGACTCTGAAACAGTATATTTTGGTTTTCCAACCTCACTATTGATATAATCTAAAGTAAATCTATTTTGTACATCGTTAATTGGGAAAGATTGTTTAAATACTTTTTCTATTCCTGCATCTGCTCTATCTTCGTTTTTTACCATTAAAAAATTATCATAACTACTTTGTTGTAATTGTAATAAATTGGGAATATCAATTTTTTGTGGGTTTTTTCCGAAATCAACTCTTAATCTATTTCCAGATTGTAATGAATTTAACATATTGGCCTTTCGTATAATTTATGTTAGTTAAAGTTTTTATCGTGTATAAAAACATAAGAATAAACATTCTAACCTATGCTTGAGCAAATACCAGGCATAGGTTAAAAAGCTAATTGCTTTTAAATGACTAATGCTCTGTAGAAATACAGAGCATTTTATTGCCATTTTTTAGTATAAATTAAATAAAATTATTTAACTTCTACTGTAGCTCCTGCAGCTTCTAATGCTGTTTTTGCAGCTTCTGCGTCATCTTTAGAGATACCTTCTTTTACAACTGCACCAGCTTCTTCAGCCATTCCTTTTGCTTCTTTTAATCCAAGACCAGTTAATGCTCTAATCTCTTTAATTACATTAATTTTCTTAGCACCTGGATCTTTGATAATAACTGTAAATTCAGTTTGCTCTTCACCAGCGTCTGCAGCAGCAACTGCTCCACCTGCAACTGCAACTGGTTGTGCAGATACACCAAATTTTTCTTCAAATTCTTTTACTAATTCAGAAAGCTCTAATACGCTTAAACCTGAAATATATTCTAATACATCTTCTTTAGAGATTGCCATTTTATTTTCCTTTTTAATAGCCGTTACCGATAAATAGTTTAAAAAATAAATTTTTCAACTATTTATTTCCACGATGTGAAACGAGTTCACATTATTGTCTGCAAAAGCAAACACCACTTTCAAACTGCATTTTAAATTATGCTGCTTCTTCTTTTTTCTTACGTAAAGTATCAAGCCCAATTGTAAAGTTAGTAACAGGAGCCATCCAAGTTGCAGCAAGCATACCAAGAAGTTCTTCTCTACCAGGTAATTTAGCAAATGCATTAACTGTAGCAGTGTCAGCAGCTTTACCTTCAATAACACCAGCTTTAATTGCAAATGTATCTTTATTTGTAGAAGCAAATTTATCAGCAATTTTACAAGCATTTATTTGATCTTCAGACCAAATAAATATGTTTGTACCTACTAATTCTAATTCTTCATGTCCAGCATTTTTTAATGCAATAGAAACTAAAGAGTTTTTAGCAACTTGTACTTTTGCACCTACTTCTTTAGCAGCTATTCTTAAAGCCTCTAAATTTTTATGTGATGTACCTCTGTAATCTGCAACTACGATTGCTTGAGAATCTTTAAATTCATTTGATAATGATTCAACAATCTCATTTTTTTGTAACTTTGTCATATTTATCCTCCTTTCAAAACAGTAGAACTTAAGCAGGTTTTACAAAACACAGGAGCTGTGTTTAACCGACTATCTTCAGTTTTAATGTAGTGCTTTGAATAACACTCAAACATAAATACCTAAATATTTACTATTGAATATTAAAAAAGAGGTAGTAAACCACCCCTTTGTTTAAGTTTGGCGATTATAGCCAAACTAATATTTAAATAAACTTTAATAAATTAAAATTATTTAATATCCATCATCTCAGAACTGTCAACAATAACAGATGGAGACATTGTTAAAGAAACCGCTGCTTTAGTAACATATCTACCTTTAGCAGATGCTGGTTTTGCTTTATTAACAGCTGCCATAACTGTAGAAATATTTTCTACTAATGCATCAGCTGAAAAAGAAACTTTTCCAATACCACAGTGAATATTACCTTTTTTATCTACTCTATATGTAACTTTTCCACCTTTAGCTTCGCTAACTGCTTTTGTTACATCCATAGTTACTGTACCTGTCTTAGGGTTTGGCATTAACCCTTTTGGTCCAAGTATTCTACCAATTTTACCAACTAATCCCATTGTATCTGGTGTAGCAATAAGTACATCAAAATCTATCTTTCCAGCTTGAATTGATTCAACTAAATCATCATTACCAACGATATCAGCTCCAGCTGCTTTCGCCTCATCCATTTTAACACCTTTTGCCATTACTGCAACTTTTACAATTTTACCTGTTCCATTTGGAAGTACTACAGCACCTCTAATCATTTGGTCAGCATGTCTTGGATCTACGTTTAAGTTTAAAGCAATATCAACTGTTTCATCGAATTTTGCTGATTTTAATTCTTTAATTAATGCTACTGCATCATTTAAAGAATATTGTTTTGTTACATCTACTTTTTCTAATAAAGATTTATATCTTTTGCTCATTTTATTCTCCGCAATATTAATTTTTTAGAGTTATACTCTAGTTTTGCTTCCACAGTTAAAGCCTAGTGGTATTCTTAAAAAACTTACTTTTTTTAATTTGGCTATAGGGTAATAGATAATCTTAAAATTATGCTATTTCAATTCCCATACTTCTACATTGACCTGCAACTATTTTAGAAGCTTGCTCAACATCGTTAGTATTTAAATCTGCTATTTTTTGTTCAACAATAGCCATCACTTGCTCTTTTGTTAATTTAGCGATTTTATTTTTTAGTGCGTTATCACTACCTTTTTTAATATTTGCAGCTTTCATAATTAACTCACTCATTGGAGGTTGTTTTGTTACGAATGTAAAACTTTTATCTTGATAAACTGTTATCTCAACAGGTATTTTAAATCCTGAATGTTGTTTAGTTTTTTCATTAAATGCTTTACAAAACTCCATAATATTAATACCTCTTTGACCAAGTGCAGGTCCAACAGGAGGTGATGGATTTGCAGCACCAGCTGGTATTTGAAGTTTTAAATATCCTTCTACTTTTTTTGCCATTTTTTTTCCTTGAAATTAGTGTTAGTGTTTTATCAACACTTGAAATTAGTTAGCGATATGCTAAGTACTAAAGAGACAACCTTATTAAAACAATATTTCAATCTAAAAAATGAAAAAGTCACTTTTTATTAATGGTTTTCACCTTAGTACTTAGCACTAGCACATTTTATTATTCTACTCTTTCTACTTGACTATAAGAGATTTCTACAGGTGTATTTCTTCCAAAAATTAAAACATTTAGTTTTAGCATTCCAGAACTCATATCAAATGATTCTACAATACCATTAAAGTTAGCAAAAGAACCCTCTTTAATTCGAAGCATTTCACCCTCTTCAAATGAAACTTTTGGTTTTGCTGCAGCTCTATTGTTTACTTTTTCTAAAATTTGATTAATATCTTTTTCACTTAATGGTGATGGTTTTTTAGACTCTCCAATAAATCTTCCAACTTTTGGCATAGATTGAATTGCATGCCATAAAGCTGTATCTAAATCAATTCTTGCAAATACATATGCAGAGTATAAAGGTTTTTCAACTATTGTTTTTTTCCCTTTTTTTATCTCAATTAAATCTTCAGTTGGAACTAAAACTTGTTCTATTCTTCCATCTTCCATATCTTTAGATAATTTTTCAAGGGCATTTTTAATTGTTAATTCACTACCTGAATGTGTTTGTATTGCGTACCAGTTATGTGCCATATTTATCCTAACTCATTATAGATGATAAACTTACTGACATAATTGCATCAATAAGTGCTAAAAATAGTGAAATTACTGTCACTACAACAAAAACTGAAAGAAAAGCACTTCTTATTTGTTCTTTGATTGGAAAAATTACTTTGTGTAATTCATCTTTTGCTTGTTTATAATAAAAACTTAATTTATTCAAAATAATACCTCTATAGTTTTTAAGTATTAAGTGTTAAAAAGATNAAAATCTTCTTAACACTTAGTACTTTTAGTTGATGGCAGGCCAAGAGGGACTCGAACCCCCAGCACCCGGATTTGGAATCCGGTGCTCTACCATTGGAGCTATTGGCCTTTGCATGGTTTTGTAAAAAGCCAAAAGGCTTTTTACATTTCAGAAATTAAGATTTTAACTTAATCTCTTTGTGTGTAGTGTGTTTTTTAAGTCTTGGACTATATTTTTTTACTTCAAACTTTTCAGAATGAGTTTTTGGATTTTTCATTGTTGTGTAGTTAATGTCTCCACTCTCTTCACATTTTAATCCAATTTTAATTCTATCACCCATAACTGACTACTCAATAATCTCAGCAACAACACCAGCACCAACAGTTCTACCACCTTCTCTAATAGCGAACTTTGTACCTTTTTCAAGTGCAACTGGATTAACTAATTCTACTGTCATTTCAACATTATCACCAGGCATAACCATCTCTGTACCCTCTGGTAAAGTAACTGAACCTGTAACATCTGTTGTTCTTACATAGAATTGAGGTCTATATCCACTGAAGAATGGAGTATGTCTTCCACCCTCTTCTTTAGAAAGAATATATGTTTCACATCTGAATTTAGTGTGTGGTGTAATTGAACCTGGCTTAACTAAAACTTGACCTCTTTCAACGTCTTCTTTAGCAGTACCTCTTAATAAAATACCACAGTTATCACCTGCTTCACCTTGATCCATCTCTTTTCTAAACATCTCTACACCAGTAACTGTTGTAGTTTGTGTATCTCTAATACCAACAATCTCAATTGTTTCACCAACTTTGACTGTTCCTTTTTCAATTCTACCTGTAACAACTGTTCCTCTTCCTGAGATAGAGAAAACATCTTCAACTGGCATTAAGAAATCTTGATCTGTATCTCTAACTGGAGTTGGGATATATGAATCAACTTCATCCATTAATTTATAGATTTTTTCTGACCACTCACCAGCTTTTCCAGCTTTAGCTTCTTCTAATGCTTGGAATGCAGAACCTGCAACGATTGGAGTATCATCACCTGGGAAATCATATTGAGAAAGAAGTTCTCTAACTTCCATTTCAACAAGCTCTAACATCTCTTCTTTATCTTCATCATCAAGTTGATCTTCTTTGTTTAAGAATACAATGATGTATGGAACACCTACTTGTTTAGAAAGTAAGATATGCTCTCTTGTTTGTGCCATAGGACCATCAGTAGCAGCAATAACTAAGATAGCACCATCCATTTGAGCAGCACCAGTAATCATATTTTTAACATAATCAGCATGTCCTGGACAATCTACATGTGCATAATGTCTTATTTCTGTTTCATACTCAACATGAGAAGTAGCAATTGTAATTCCTCTTTCTCTTTCTTCTGGAGCGTTATCAATTTGATCGTAATCCATTGTTGCTTGACCATTTTTAAGCCCTAAACACATTGTAATAGCAGCTGTTAATGTTGTTTTACCGTGGTCAACATGACCAATTGTACCTATATTTACGTGTGGTTTACTTCTGTCAAATTTTTCTTTTGCCATAATTTTTCCTTAAGATTTTATTTCATTACCCTCTGAGTAGATAAGCCTTGGGCTAATCTATTCAAAGGGAAAGTTTTATTAATTTTTTTGTACTCATTTATAAGTGGAGCCTACGATAAGACTTGAACTTACGACCTCTTCCTTACCAAGGAAGTGCTCTACCCCTGAGCTACGTGGGCGGTATTTTACAATATTCAACCTGAAATTATACTAAAATGATTACGTGGAATTATTAAATTATTAAAATTATATAAAATGAGTTACGAAATGTTCGTATTGAACTCAGCTTCCAGTGTAATTTTTTGGAGCGGGAGACGAGACTCGAACTCGCGACAATCTGCTTGGAAGGCAGAGGCTCTAGCCAACTGAGCTACTCCCGCTTAAATAGTATGGTGGTGGGAGAAGGATTTGAACCTTCGAAGCCGTAGGCGGCGGATTTACAATCCGCAGGATTTGACCACTCTCCAATCCCACCAAAATTACTGGTATAGCGCTGATCTTTATAAGATGAACACTGAACAATGATAAATGGAGCTTCAAATAGGACTTGAACCTACGACCTGCTGATTACAAATCAGCTGCTCTACCAACTGAGCTATTGAAGCATAAAAAACAAAGTTCATTAAATAAATTCACAAAATGAACTTATGTTAATGAATGGTGGCGCGAGACAGAATCGAACTGTCGACACAAAGATTTTCAGTCTTTTGCTCTACCGACTGAGCTATCGAGCCATCTTCTTTGTTTTTGGACTGAAATTATATGGAAGAAATACTTAATAAACACTTAATTATTTTAGAAATTTTTAAATTTTTAAATTTTAAATATTTTCCCTTATTAATCTTTTAAATTCTTCCCCTCTATGCACATATGAATTAAACTGATCTAATGATGCTGCTGCAGGGGAAAGCATATTAATTGAATCTTGTTTTTTGTTTTTTGTTTTTTGTTTTATTTCTTCCACTGCTTCTTCTAATGTATAGCAAGCTATTAATTCTAAATTATACTTTTTTGATAAAGCTAATAATTTTTTTGTATTTTTCCCTATTGCAAATATTACAATATTATATTCTTTCAGTTCTTCAAATAAAGGATTTAAATCAACCCCCTTATCATCGCCACCCAAAATAAGATTTATCATTCTCTCTTTATATATTTTAACTGCTTGTATTGTTGCATCTATATTTGTAGCCTTACTATCATCTACCCATAGATTTCCATTGTTATCTTTAAACTCTTCAAGTTTATGAGGATCTTGTTTAAAACTATTTATTTTTTTATACTCAATTTTTTGACTATAAAGTTTTGTTGCTACCATTGCTAATACTGCATCTTGTAAAAAAGGTTCTTTAAAATTTATTTGAGAAATATCAATGCCAAATTGCTCTGCTATATCTTCTGTATTTTTATATGTATATAGTTTTGCCTTTGTTGTAATACTTTTGTATTTTTCTGGGATTATTGCTATATCTGACTTTTCCATTATTGCTAATGGTTTTAATTTTGCATTTTCATACTCATTCATTGTCCCATGCCAATAAAGATGATCAGGAGTTATAGATAAAAGTATATATATGTTTGGTTTTACTTTCGAAGTGTAGTGTAAGGTAAATGATGATGTTTCAAGGATAAGTTTATCTTTAGCTTGTAATTTAGCTAAAGGTATCCCTATATTACCACCACATGAAAAACCATCATCTTTTAAAAGATGATACAACATTGAAGTTGTTGTTGTTTTCCCATTTGTTCCACTTATCCATATAGTATATTGAGAGTTATTTAAAAATAGATCATAATCACTTATTGGATTTTTTGTATTTTGTACAAGTAAATTATGTGGAGGAATCCCTGGACTTACTACAGTTTCTTCTTCACTTGCAAAATCAAATTCATCTTTATCATTATCGTCATACAATTTTGCATCACTATATACTTCTTGCACAGCAAGTGCTGTTTTTCCTTTGCCTAAAACTCTCACAACGATTATCTTATTTTTAAGCTAAGGATTGCTAAAAGATTTGACATAAAAGCTATAATCCAAAATCGAATAATAACTTTATTTTCATGCCACCCTTTCTCTTCAAAATGATGATGAATAGGAGCCATTAAAAAAACTCTTTTTTGTCGAAGTTTAAAACTACCTACTTGTAATATCACAGATAAAGTTTCCATAACAAATAAAAAGCCAATAATTACAAGTAAAAGTTCACTTTTGCCTACTATGGCTAAATAACCCATAAATCCCCCAATAGCTAAACTTCCACTATCTCCCATAAATACTTGTGCTGGATGAGAGTTATACCACAAAAAAGCGATTAAAGAACCAATAAAAGCTGAACCAACAATAGTTAATTCTCCCACAGTTTTAATATTTGGTAGAAGTAAATATCCACTTAATATTGCATGTCCTGTTATATACACTATTATTGATAAAGTAAAAAAAGAAACTATTGAAGGTACTACTGCTAATCCATCAAGTCCATCGGTAAGATTTACAGCATTTGATGTAGCAACCATCACTAATACCCAAAATATTATTGCATAAAATCCCATATCAAATAAGGGATATTTATAAAAAGGAACATACAATGTTGTTGTATGATTTGTATAAAACAATACACCAACCACTAAAGCTGCACTCAATGTCTGAAATAGGAGTTTCCCTTTGGCACTTAATCCTGCGCTATTTTTATTATTTGATATTTTTGCTAAATCATCTTTAATCCCAATAAGACTAAATAAAGCAATAATCAATATTCCACCTACAACATAGTGGTTGTTTAACTGTGCAGTAAAAAGTGTAGCAATAAGTGTTGTGAAAACAAAAACAACACCTCCCATAGTAGGAGTTCCTATTTTTGTTTGATGAGAGTTTGGTGCATGTTCATAAATAGGTTGACTCTTCTTTTTATTTTGTGCCAAACGTATAAACTTTGGCATAATATAAAATGTTAAAAAAAATGCTATAAAAAATGCTAATCCTGCTCGAACAGAGATATATTGAAAGATATTAATATCAAGGTGTCTATAAAACCAATAAAACAATTTGAAACCTTTTTAAGTAGTTATGTGTTAATATATTAAATTAAAAAGGGATTATATCCTAAAGTTTATTAAGGTTATAAATGAAAAATAAAAAAACAATATTAATTATTACTGACGGTATTGGTCATAACAGTTCTTGCGATTTTAACGCTTTTTGTAATGCTAATAAACCAACTTATGATAGATTATTTAAAGAAGTACCATATAGTCTAATACAAACTTATGGGGAATATGTTGGACTTCCTGATGGTCAAATGGGAAATAGTGAAGTTGGTCATATGAGTATTGGAAGTGGACGAGTACTTTATCAAGATTTAGTAAAGATTAATTTAGCAATAAAAAATGACACTTTAAAAGAAAACAAAGTTTTGCAAAATACATTAAATACTTCAAATAATTTACATATCGTTGGACTTTTAAGTGATGGTGGGGTTCACTCTCATATTAATCATATTATTGCATTAGCAAAAATAGGAAAAGCAACTAATAAAAAAGTATTTCTACACCTTATAACAGATGGAAGAGATGTAGCACCAGATAGCAGTTATAGCTATATAAAACAAATTGAAGCTATTTGTGATGAAGATATATCAATAGCTACAATTGGTGGAAGATATTATGGTATGGATAGAGATAATAACTGGGATAGAGTTCAAAAAGCTTATGATGTCATATCAAATGGATTTAATAAAACAACACAATCTATTGAAAATTTTGTACAAGAACAATATGCAAAAGAGATTTATGATGAATTTTTAGAGCCTACTTCATTTAATGATTATGAAGGAATTGAAAATAATGATGCTCTCATTTTTGCAAACTTTAGAAGTGACAGAGCTAGAGAACTTAGCTTTGCTTTTGGTTCAGATGAATTTCATGAATTCCCAACAAAAGATATTAAACTTAAACTAGCAACTATGACTCAATACGACAAAAAATTACCATTACCAGTTCTTTTTCCAAAAGAGATACCTACTAATGTTTTAAGTGAAGTTATTAGTCAAGCGGGATTATCACAACTCCATACAGCTGAAACAGAAAAATATGCTCATGTAACATTTTTCTTTAATGGTGGAAAAGAAGAGCCATTTGATAATGAGCAAAGAGTTTTAATCCCAAGTCCCAAAGTTGCAACTTATGATATGCAACCAGAGATGTCTGCTCATGAAGTGAGTTTAGCTGTACAAAAAGGGATGGATGAACAAAAAGATTTTATCGTAGTAAATTTTGCAAATGGTGATATGGTAGGTCATACAGGTGTTTTTGAAGCTGGAATTAAAGCTGTTGAAGCCGTTGACAAAGAGTTAGGAGTGATTATAGATAAAGCAAAGAGTTGTGGATATAATGTAGTTCTTACTTCAGACCATGGAAATTGTGAAATGATGAAAGATGAAAATGGTAAAACACTCACAAATCATACTGTTGGTGATGTGTATTGTTTTGTTATAGCAGATGGTATCACAAAAGTAAAAGAGGGAGCTTTAAATAATATTGCTCCTACAGTTTTAAAATTAATGGACTTAAAGATTCCCAAAGAGATGGATGAACCACTTATATAAATATGTCAAAATTAACAATATCTAATTTAATTATTACTGAAAAGAACAATACTCTTGTAAATCTTTTTAAAAATATAAATATAAACCTAGAGGTTCAATCTTCATTAGCTTTAGTAGGACAAAGTGGTAGTGGAAAATCATTAAGTCTAAAAACTATTTTAGGAATGGTTCCTAAAAATTTAGATGTAGATTTTGATTATAAAAGTGATTTTGAATTAAATACAAATAATATAGGATTCATACCACAAAATCCATTTACCTCACTTTCTCCCATGACTAAAATTTCAAAACAATTTTTTTGTGATGATGAAAAAATAAAACAACTGTTTTCTTTAGTAAAACTTGATTTAAAGTTTAAAGATAAATTTCCTATACAGCTAAGTGGAGGACAACTTCAAAGAGTAGTTATAGCAATAGCTTTGAGTAATAATCCAAAGCTTTTATTACTAGATGAACCCACAACTGCTCTTGATACTATTAGTAAAACAAATATTCTTACTATTTTAAAAGAGTTACAAGAAAAATTACAATTTCTGATAATTTTTGTAAGTCATGATATTCATAGTGTAGAAAATATCTGTGAAGATATAGCAGTTTTAAAAGATGGAAATATTTGTGAATTTGGGAAAACCAAAGATATCATAAATAATCCACAAACATCTTACACAAAAGAGTTACTTCAAAGTAATTTTTCAAATAGAGGATTTAGAGTTTGATAAAAAAATTAACTATTTTATTCAGTATTATAACTATTAGTGTACTTGTATGGTTGTTGTATCTTTATTCACAAATACGATTTGATGTAGATAAAATAGTTGACTACAAACCAAAACTCACAACTCAGTTCTATGATAGACATGGCATACATCTTGGAAATATATTTGATGATGAAAATAGATTATTAGTAAAATATGCAGATATTCCACCAAGAGTGACAGAATCGTTAGTTGCTATTGAAGATACAAACTTTTTTGAACATAATGGTATAAATGTAGATGCTATTATTAGAGCAATTATTAAAGATATAAAAGCTATGGCTTTAGTAGAAGGTGCAAGTACTCTTACTCAACAACTTGTAAAAACGATGGTGCTTACAAGAGATAAAAAACTTATCAGAAAAATAAAAGAAGTGCTTTTATCTATGAGATTAGAATCTCTTTTATCAAAAGAAGATATTATTGAAAGATACCTAAACCAAGTATATTTTGGGCATGGATACTATGGTATTAAAACTGCAGCACAAGGGTATTTTCATAAAGAATTAGATCAACTAACCCTTAAAGAGATAGCAATACTTGTAGGACTTCCAAGAGCTCCAAGCTTTTATGACCCAACAAAAAACCTTAAATATTCACTTATAAGAGCAAATCAAGTTGTAAATAGACTATTTACATTAGGATGGATTAGTGATGATGAATACAATAAATCAATCAATGAACTTCCTGTTGTATATAATGATACCCTTACTCGTAATAGAGCACCATATATTTTAGACCATGCTATCAAACAACTAAAAAATGATGTACCTGATTTAAGAACAGGTGGACATAAAATTGTTTTAACAATAGATTTAGAAGCACAAAAAATAGCACGTGAAGCATTAAAATATGGTTATGAAAGAATCAAACAACGAGATCCAAATGTAGATAACAATGAAAGCACTACAAAAACACTCAATGGTGCTATGGTAGTTTTAGAAAATAATACTGGTGCAATATTATCAATGGTTGGTGGGATTGATTATAAAGAATCTTCATTTAATAGAGCAACTCAAAGTTTAAGACAACCAGGTAGTGCTGTAAAACCTTTCATCTATCAAGTTGCTTTAAATCTTGGATACTCAACTGCAAGTAATCTTACAGATATCTCAAGAAACTACAAATATACTTCAAAAGACAATGAAGAGAAAATTTGGCAACCAAGAAACTATGAAAAAAACTTCAAAGGTCTTGTAAGTTTCAGATATGCCCTTGTACACTCACGAAACCTTGCAACTATTAATCTTGTAACAGATATAGGTATTGATATACTTCATAAAGAACTATTAAGATATGGCTTTAAAGATATTCCATTTGATCTTTCTATTACCCTTGGAAGTTTTGGAATATCACCACTTAATTTAAGTGAAGAATACACAATGTTTTCAAATAATGGTATTGTAGTTACCCCTTATCTTATTTCAAGTATCACAAATAGATACAATCAAAAAATAACTTTTGAACCAGAAGAAACTTATCTAGGTTCTCCTGAACAATCATATCTTATGACCTCAATATTAAGAGATGTTGTAAAAAAAGGTACGGGACGAAGTGCAAAAGTAGCAAATATTGAACTTGTTGGAAAAACTGGTACTACAAATAACAATATTGATGCTTGGTTTTGTGGATATTCTCCAACATTACAAACTATAGTATGGTATGGAAATGATAATAATAAACCAATGGGAAAAAGAGAAACAGGTGGACGAACAGCAGCACCTGCATTTAAATACTTTTATCAAAACTGGTTAAAACTTCACCCTGAAATACAAAGAAATTTTGTGATGCCTCCAAATGTATTTGTACAAAAATACAATGGTAAAGATGAATATTTCACAGAAACTTCAAAAGTTCCAAAAGAACAAAATGATTTAGAGATACAAACAGATTATCTTAAAAATAAAAATATACTCTTCTAAGAATATATTTTTATTTATCTGTTAAAAAATACTCTATATTATTATTTTCTACAAACTCTATAAATATATCAAAATATTTTTGAGCTTCTAGCTCATCATAAGAAGCAACAGATATGATAACAGCTCTTTTTTCACCATTAATTTGAGGAAGAGATGAGATATCAATATGTTGTGGAATTTGTTTCATAGTATCTATTAAATCATTTTCACTACACAATGCTTTTAAAGATAATCTTGTTTTCTTTTTATTTGACGGATAATATTTTTCTAAAGCTTCTACTACCATAGGGTGTGCCATAGAGGGAAAGCCTGGAGTAAAAAAATATCTCTCTTCAAGAGCAAAACCAGGTACATTTGTCACAACATTTTTTAATAAACTTGCATTGAGAGGTAGATTTGCCATATTGATACGATGAGGATAAGACTCTTTCCCAAACTTTTCAATGATACATTTTTTAGCACCCTCATTTATCTGTATCTTTCCACTAGTAAAGACA
>JGI24023J19991_10000286_pt1 | contig 39598 bp, 42 predicted proteins | sample Cruoilmetagenom1_FD_19991 | JGI IMG/M metagenome (IMG submission 19991)
ATGAATCAAACTTTCATATTTAAAAACATACATATACTGGTTTTCTCTGGTTGGATTACTAATGATATCAATTATTTTATTTTCCATAACATAAGTAATTACTGTCTCAAATGAAATACCTCTATTGTCTTTTAACCAATTGTTTTTTTCTATACTGTATTCAAAGAGCATGATTAAAATTACTAAGAATGTCGCCTGATGTCAATACAATTATTTCAAAAGATGATCTTATTTCTATTCTCTGGAGTTATCTCAACAATTCTATATTCTGTGTTCGGGAGAAACTTGCGAATAAATCCATCTATCAACGACCGCCGAATAATCAGATATAGATTTCGATTTATATTGAAACTGCTTATTAAAGAAAGAATAGGATAAAATCCATACCCCTTTTCCATTTCCAGAGGGCCAATTTCATCTAAAAACACATCTTCCGAACTTTCATTCAATACCTTTTCCAAAATTTCATTTGCTTTAGCAAAACCATTTTCACTGAATGAAAAAGGTCCATAAGATGGACCACCCAAAAACTTATCACTTCTGCCCAGCTCCCACTGTTCACCATTAGCTACATTTAGTATATAAAATCCAACTTTATCTCCATTTGTATTATAAACTGCAGGAGTCATTATACCTGAAGGGTGTGTTCCCTTGTTTTTTAGTTCTTCTATCAGTTTTAACAGGAGGGTAGTCTTTCCTACACCTCTGCTGCCTGTTACTATAGTTATCATTTGCTTATCTTACTATCATAGCAGTTTATTGACAATTGGAGGTATAAGAATGTATTTACTTGTTATTTATGTCCCGGAAGATAATCTTGAAACTGTAAAGTCTGCTGTCTTTAATGCCGGTGGTGGAGAAATGGGTAACTACAGCCACTGCTCCTGGCAGGTAAAGGGACAGGGACAATTTAAACCGGAAATGGGATCTTCTCCTTTTTTGGGTGAGGTAAATAAACTGGAAAAAGCCAGTGAGTACCGCCTGGAGCTGGTCTGCAGGGACAGGGATATTAAAAAGGTTGTACAGGCGTTGATCGGAGCTCATCCATATGAAACTCCAGCCTATCATTTTGTTAAGGTTTTGACTTTGGAGGATCTGGATTAATGTTTATCTAATCCCCAGCTTCCCATCAATAACAGACCTTGTAACACTCAATATCTCCCCGGTCTCAACACGAACCAATCTTAAAAACAGTTCAAAAGAATCTCCCTTACCAAATAAATTCCCGGTTATAAGAATATCTGCATTTAGAATCTGGCCTATCTTAACCGCATCCTCCCCTTCTGTAATTCCGGATAACTGAAGGTTCTGTTCCTCCAGAATTTTTTGGATATCCTTCCTCTCTACAAGGGTAAAAATATTTGATAGTTCAGAAGATAGTATCAGTCTTTCAGTAAAATACTCAGCCTCTAATCCAAGTTTATCAGGATTAAAACTGAAAGGAACCACAGCGGCTTTGGTTTCAGCCCTATAGTAAGTGAGGAGTAGTCCCGAAGCTGTTCCAGAGCCATATTAAAAAGAGTATCAAGGGTTTCTTCTTTCTCTTCAGTATCAATTTTATTTGCCTCAAAAAACGGATCATCAGGATCAAGAGGTTTATCTGAAAGATTGGCAAGTTCCTCTTTTGCAAATCGAATAATTATTGCTTCCAGTTTATCTGTCTGGAAATTTGCTCCTGTATGATGGCTGACACTGCCTGCAGCACCACCCTCAGACTCTCCACCCTCTCCATAAGTAAGAAAAATATATCTTCCCGAGGTAAACTGTGAAACCTGTCTAAGGATATATTCTCCCTCCAAAGGAAGTCCTCCGGTTCCTACAGAATGAATTTTAATTCCCCTTTCCTTAGCTTCCAAAGCGGCCCTGGTATAATCATACTCCTGTCCATAATCCAGATGGGGAGGTGCATCAGTAATAATATAAGCAAGACGGATACCATCTGTATTCCATCTAATCTTTTTCATAGAATCTTCCAATGCAGCCTGTAGATCTTCCGGAGTATCACCACCACCATAAGCTTCCACAGAATTAAGTTCATTCTGAAACTTATCCAGATCTTCAGTCAGATGAACTATACTGGTGACATATTCCTCGTCACCTTCGTCCTTATAAAGAACAAGCCCAAAACGTAATAGAGGTTTTGTAGAAAGACTGCTTAAATTAAGATGAATTAACTGAATTGTTGCCTTAAGTCTTTCAATCTCCTCTCCCATACTTCCTGTGGTATCCAGAATAAATACAATATCCAAAGGTGTTCGATCTTTAAGTTGTCTTGTTGTAGAAATGGTGAGATCTATCTGTCTTCTTCCATCTCTGGTAAATTGATCACCAGTCTTTCTTCCACTTACAGGATCGCTTGCATGTATTTCGAAATTTTTAAGATTTTCACCATACAGCGCCGGGAAAAATCTAAAACTCCCATCTGCCAGGGTTGTACCTTTTGTTATTATATTTCCCCCGGATTTTATTTCTATTTTGGCATTGGGAATGCTCAGATTTTTTTTATCTTTTACATAAAAAATAATACGCTCAATTATATCCAGGGATATATGGGGAACAGCTTTATACTCCTTTAAAAAATTTACAAAGTAGTTAAACTGCCTGTTATCATCAGAATATCCTGCTTTAAGACCAGACTCTGAAGGATAATTAGATATTACTCTTCCGGATACCGACTCCAGTGTACCTTCGGGGTAAGATTTTTCTTCTTCATAGAAATCCAGCTCTTCTCCGGTAGAAGAAGATAGTTCTGTACTGCGAAGAACATCATCTGCAGGGATGGAGGGAAACTCTGTGTCAGAGTCTTTCTTTGATAAAGGAATATCCTCTTCGGAAGAATCAGCACTTTCAGAAATAATCGCCTCAGTAACTGGAACGGATTCTTTTGTTGTGCCTTCAGTTTCTATTGGATTTAATTCTTCATCATATACAGATTCAGGAGAACCTGCACAGGAAAAAATTAATACAAAGACAAATGTAATTATAGATATTTTAATCAGTAATTTCTGGATTTTTTTCATCTTATCCCTCCAGTGGTGTATAACTAATTATATCACGTATATTAATTTTCCATTATTCGTTTTTCACTTTTCAGTAACAAGCCTGACTTTTCCAGCAGATATATCCCTAATAGCTTCATCAGCAGCACTTAGCTCTTTCTCCGGAATAGTTCCTGAAATATGAATTTGGGTATCAAAAACAGGCTCTTCAAACTCTGCTGAATGTTTTTTAAGGATTTTTATAATCTGATCGAACAAATCATAAGTTAGATTTACTGTAAATCCGGTTTTTGCTACAAGCTCTTCAACTGCTAAATGCTTAAGTGCAAGCTGTGCAGCTTCTGTATAAGCTTTTACCAACCCCCCGGTGCCTAGCTTTGTACCTCCAAAATACCTCACAATAAGAACAATTACATTGGTTATTCCACTGCCCTTCAATACTTCTAAAACAGGGCGACCTGCAGTGCCCGAAGGCTCTCTGTCATCACTGAATCCGAATATATCGGCACTTATACCACTAAGAAAAGCATGGACAACATGGCTGGAATCAGCATATTCCTTTCTGGCCGCTTTTACTATTTCCTTAGTCTCCTCTGCAGATGATGTATACCTGGCAATTGAAATAAATCTGGATTTTTTTACCTCAAAAATTTCGAAACTCTTTCCCTTCGGTACCAGCATCAATTTCGTCCCAAAGGCTTATGATTAAAAATATTATCCCTCATAGGCATAGTATTATACAAAACATCAGAAAGTGCAGTAAGTTTTAACATTATATCTTCTGTTGGAGTAATATTTTTTGCTGCCATATTTTCTTCAATCTGATTCCTGGTTCTTGAACCAACAAGAACTGTATTCATCCAGGGTCTTGTTAGAGACCAGTAGAGTGCAAGTTTAGATACACTGATCCCAGAGGCTTGAGCAATCTCTTTCAAAGTTTTAAGAAAAGTTTCAACATACTGAATGCTGTCATTATAAAAAAATGACAGTTTATTTCTTGGATCCTCAGACAAAAATCTATTACTAATATCAAATTTATCTGTAAGTATTCCCTGAGCCAGAGAACTGTAGGATACAATTTTAATATTTCTTTCTAAACAGTAAGGAATTATATCTTTTTCTGGGAATCTCCAGATCAAAGAATACCCTGTTTGATAATACTCAATTTTACCTGTATTTTTCAGAGACTCTATATCATTAGTATTGAAATTACTTACACCAATATTCTTAATTTTGCCTGAAGTTCTTAATTTCTCAAGAACTTCCATCATAGGTCTGAAATCAAAACCTGGTTTAGGCCAATGAATATATAAGATATCTATCCAATCCGTACATAAACGTTTCAAACTTATATCTATATTTTTTTCCACCTTATCAGCTGGCAACCAGGTTGTTTTTGTTGCAATAACAACATTTTCACGGTTCTTTTTTAACTGTTGACCGGTAATTTGCTCCGATCGACCATTACCATAGGATCTTGCTGTATCAAAATGTTTAATACCACCACGAAGAGCTGCCTGAATTGTTTTTACAGAATCATTGTGGTTTTGAGCTCCCCAATAGTTATCATTTCCAAAAGCCCAGCAGCCAAGGCCCAAATTTGAAAGTTTCATGAAGTAATTATATCCTAATTTATAAGATTGGAAACTATCTATGCTATTATTTTCCCACCTGTCTTTTTGAAGATCTGATCAATTTATAACTTCTAAGATTTACTGCAGCAGATAGAGTAATTACAAATAAACATTCCTTCCCGTACAATGCTGCTGCAGCTAAAAACTTACAATTCCATAGAAATATTACTACATCCCTTCTACTAATACCAAGTCAAAACTACCTGTAAGATCAAAGGGCGGTCCTGATATAAAACTGCCGATAATGCGGTCCTCATCCAGATGGGTTATGGTAAACATTACCGATTCGATCGAAACCTCTTCAAAATCAGGTCCTGTGTCGGAATACCACTGCAAATCGATCCACTCCTCAAACGGTACACCGGAAATCATATCGCCAGGTGTGGAAAACCAGAGGTTGACCTCTTGTCCACAACCATTATAAGTAATTGAATAGCTGTGACTCATTTGTACATCCAAGTTCGAGAAAACATCAAACATTTCTTCAAATACCGAACTCCCCTGCCACATACCACCTACGATTATATGACCAAAATCCAGACCAAAAACCAGCTCGAAAGTAATATTGAGCTCACCATCGTAAAAATTTAGATGTAGGTTTCCTGTCATCCTTTTATCTGTAAACTCTGTGATCTCCATAAATCCGTCCCAGGCTGTTTGGGAAGTGATGCCGTCCCATAGATTGAACTCCATATCCTCAGTTGTATAGTGACCAACACCCAGGTCCTCGGTGAATATATGGATATTACCCCAAATAGGACCTATCATTAAATCAAAGCTGAGCCCATAAAAGATATTTTCACCATTATCCATACCTATCGCATAATCGGTATGGAGGGATATTGGTGACCCCTCCACTGTGCCCTCAAAATCAAATCTACCGAAGGGCATAGTTGAATCAACAAAATAGAACGTACCTGGTCCAAGGTCACCACTAATCACCCCGGTAATTTCTCCTCCAGATACTGTACCCGTCATAATTACATGGAACAGACCAGGTTCTTCCATCTCAACCCACGCTTCAAGAGTAATATCTGAACCACTGATAGTACCGTTAAAACCATACGAACATTCCAGAACCGAACCTGTTTGACATATATAGAACAATTCCGGGCCAATCTCCGGGGCACCCTCCAGCCCCCAGTACAAATCCCAGTAACCTGTCAAATCTATCAATTCCGGCGGATCACCATTCTCCGGGGTAATCTCAATATATCCAATTAACCCAGGGATAATATTGATTGCCGTTATTACCATTGCCTCGATATTAAAAAATGCGGATTCTTCCGCCTCGATAACTGTTCCATTATCATCACTGATGTGTGTTACAACTATTTCATGCTCACCCTCCCCGGTTACAGGGATGAGATACGACTGCTGACCTTCACCCGGGTACCATGAGAAATCATCAATTAAAGCACCCTGAGGGTCGTAGATTTCGACGTCCAGTTTTGTAACATCGTATTCAGTGACTGTAATGGCTTTTGCAGCTGTTTCGCTGCCAATATTTAGTTCGATATACTGTCCACTTTTTACAGTGCTGTCTTTTAGAAGCATAGGACATCCGATGAACACGGCCATGATCAGCAGAATGAATGCTGACATTGTCAGTATTTTCTTTATTCCTGACATTTTATCCTCCTATATAAGTCAACTGATCTTACGGAGTTAATACAAAATCACTTCCCGTAAACTCGACGATTGTATCCCCATTGATTTCCACAGTTACCGGGAATTCATTTAATTGAAGATCAATTTCAGACTCAGGCATATATACACCAAGCTCCAGATTGTCATTCATATCAACCCATACATATAAATCATATGAAGTACCTCCGGTACCTATCCATGGTGTTTGAGTATTTGGAACACACATTATGGAACTGACAGCTCCATCCATTAAGCCTGGATCACCTCCCATAGCAACAATCAACAGCATAGGATCCCCGCTCATATCAGCTCCTTCAGGGAATAATCCCATGGGTGTAAAAGTTCCATCAGGGGCACTAATGCCTGTTAAAGATATAGTTAATGTGCCATCTTCTTCTGATGAGCCCTCAGAATCTGGAGTAATCTCAATATATCCAATTAACCCAGGGATAATATTGATTGCCGTTATTACCATTGCCTCGATATTAAAAAAGGCGGATTCTTCCGCTTCGATAACTGTTCCAGTATCATCACTGATGTGGGTTACAACTATTTCATGCTCACCCTCCCCGGCAACGGGGATCAGATACGACTGCTGACCTTCATCCGGGTACCATGAGAAATCATCAATTAAAGCACCCTGAGGATCGTAGATTTCGATTTCCAGTTTTGTAACATCGTATTCAGTAACTGTAATTGCTTTTGCAGTAGTTTCACTGCCAATGTTCAGTTCGATATACTGTCCGCTCTCTACAGTGTTGTCTTTTAGAAGCATGGGACATCCAATTAACACAACCATGATCAACAAAATGAATGCTGATATTGTCAGTATTTTCTTTATTCCTGACATTTTGTCCTCCAAAAAAAGATAATTTATTTAATTTTTTTCAGAAAAAACACAACGAATTATTTATCCTCCCAGCTGCAGCTTTCCTGAGTAAACTCATTGTTTGTAAAGATTCAGTTAATAAATGGTGGGTCACCAATCTGGCTAAAATCCTGATAAAAAATCAGGATATCGTCATTCAGTGTACATAAAGTGCTGAATCAGTGAAGAACACCCAAACAGACAATAATGAGAAAAAATACAAAGACTGTAATTAATAATATTTGCGTTCCTAATATATCTACCTCCCTGTAATGAGGGCTCGCTACATGGTAGGTGACATGGAAAAAGGTATGACAGACGTGCACATTATATAGTTAATATGCCCTTCGATTAATTAATAGGTACAAACTTAAAGATACTGATAATTCAGAAAATGTTCCAGCTATTTGAAAAATAAAAGACATTAATAATGCCTAACAAGAAAACCGGAATAACCATCCTCCGGAATAACTCGTTCCCCCAGATATATTATGGCAGCACTAATGAACAGAATGATTATAATTTTATATCCCTGCAAACCGGATTGTCTTTCAGGAGGGGTTGCATCCTCTGTAAAAAGACGCGATTCCATGGCATTGGACAGGTCTTCTGCCTTTATAAGAACCCCATCAATTAAGGGAAGTCCAAGACCAACTATATTTCGAAATGGTGTTCTGCCCGCCCATCCCCCACGGGATAACATTGCTTCCCGAATCTCCCTTATCTGATCAAGAATCAAGGGAAGAATAGTAAGACTTAACCCTAATATCGTACTGAATCTTCTGGCAGGTATTAATGGGATGGGTTTAACAATACGATAGATACCCGAACTGACATGCATTGGATCTGTAGTAAATGTAAAAATAAGCGCCAGCCACAAAATTAGATAAAAACGTATAAATCTTACTATTCCAATTAAAAAAGAACCACTTGAAAAAGTATTTGCAATCAGGATTACAGCCCCCATTATTACAAAAAAGACTCCCTCTCTAAGGTAGGATTTAATTCTGATTAAAGAAGCAGAGTGAGCAAGAATAATTACAGGGAATATAATGGCCAAACGAAGTAAGCTGACAGGAACTAATAAAAAGCTTAAACACAACATTCCCGTAAGTTTAATTAAAACATCAGTATTGTGTAGAAAACTATCACCTTTTTGATAATGGAAAATCAGAGATTCAGCCATGACATACTCTCCAAAGAACGCTTGTTTCCCCAGGGTCTTCTTATTCCATATTCCTCTAACTGTGAAAGCATCTCCAAAGGATCTCCCTGAGCACAAATGGAGCCTTCATTCATAATAATCAGCCGATCACAATAGGCCAAAGCCTTTTCCAGATCATGGGTAATTAAAATAATAGTTTTCCCTGCTTTGTGTAGTTTGACAATATCAGAAAGGACAGAACTGACTCCAGGATAATCAAGACCAATAAATGGTTCATCAAGAACTATCACTTCCGGTTCCATTATAAGAACAGAAGCCAATACCACTCGCCTTTTCTCTCCTCCGGATAGAGTATGAGGTCTCCGGTCTTTCAGCTCTTCAAGTCCCAAATCCTCAATAATTTCCTGAACCGTTTCATTTATCTTCTTCCTGGACCATCTTAGATTTTCAAGTCCAAAAGCAATATCTGATGCCACTGTTTGTCCCACTATCTGACTGTCTGCATTCTGAAATACCAGTCCTACCTTTCTACGGGCAGTTCTAAGATCTTTCTGAATGGAAATACCTCCCAGAAGCACTTCTCCCTCCTGGGGTTTTAATAAACCGTTAAGATGCCGCATCAATTGAGTTTTTCCGGATCCATTTGGTCCTGCAATAATTGTAAAAGAACCTTCCGGAAAAGAAATATTTATATTTTTTAAAACCTTACAATTCCCATGATATGTCCGACTCAATCCTTTTATTTCAAGCATAATCAATCATCTTTAAGAAAAGATATAAATCTATCTTTTAAAGAAATAGCCAGAACAACAGCTGCTGATGCTTTAATTAAATCACCTGGAATAAACGGGAAAAAACCTATATTCAAAGCTTTTTTCCATTCTAATCCCAGAGATAATTTCAGCCATAAAAGTCCTGGAATATATATACTGACAGCAGCTGTTAAAGCAGCAGCTATTGCTAATAAAATAAGAACAGGCCTGGTATTGCTTTTCCCGGGACGAAATATAAGTCCTGCAAATGCAGCTGCAAGGAGATAGCCTATTAAATAACCACCTGTAGGTCCTGTCAGAACAGCAAAACCACCGGATCCTCCTGCAAAAACCGGAAGACCTAAAATCCCAAGAATTAAGTATACAATTACACTGATTACACCAATCCTAAAACCTCCAAGAAGCCCACTAAGGGTAACAAAAAGTGTTGTTAAAACAATAGGTACCGGACCAATGGGAACTATAGCAAATGCTCCGGCTGAAATCAAAGCTGTAAAAACAGAAGTTAGTACTGTTCTTCTAATTTGGGTTTTATTCATAATTTTTATTCTCCTGATATAGTAAGTCTTAGACTCTCACCGGTTAAAACCCGGGTTGTATAACTATCTGAAACCAGACAAAGTCTGCCTTCTGTATCAATGGACTGAGCGATTCCTTCAATTATCTCGTTTAAACGGGTATGAATCCTGACATGTTTATGCAAAAATCCGGCATATGGAATGAGATCTCTGCAGAGTTCTGCAGGACTAAGACACAGATTCTTTTCCCATGTTTCTTTTAAAAGACGAACAATTTTTTTACGGTTAAGATTAATACCTGTGATATCAGCAATTGAAGCTAATGACTGTCCCGGAATTTTATCATTTATATGCAAACCAATACCAAGGGCATACCAGCAAATCTGCCCCCTTCGAACATGATACTCTTCCAGAACTCCTCCTACTTTCCTATCCTGAATCATTATATCTCCAGGCCAACAGAAATGTGGATTCAGAACTCCAGTGGATTTTAGACTTTGAAGTACAGTCAATATTCCACGTAAAGGAATCAGAGATGCCTCAGAAAGAGGCAAAGATCTGTTTATACCACATGTCATATAGATTCCTCCACTGGGAGAAATCCAGTTTTCCCCATCTCTGCCAACTCCAGCCAATTGATGATCAGCCAGAATAATAAAATCCTGAGACTCTTCTCCTGCTTCCTTCATCCTGCTGGCAGCTTCAGACATAGTAGATTCAAGTTCTTTGTAAAAGAGAATCCTTTCAGCGGATTCAAAATCCATAGAAGAAAGGTTGTCCCCTTCTTCCAGTAACTTATATCCCCTGTGACCGGATTCTATATTATAACCATCGACCTGAAGAGCTTTAATATGTTTCCAGACAGCTACCCTGCTGATATTATATTTATGGCTTAGAAATTCTCCTGAAATCCAGGAATTATTTTTTCTGATTATCCCAAGTATCGATCTGCGCGTTTCGTTAACCTTCATACTTATACCAGATTAACAAAAAATAAAAATACAATCAATATGCTGGAAATAATAAATAATTACTTTTTAACACTGTTTTTTTCGGAAAAAACAGAAGATGCATTAAAAATCGGTCCTAATTGCCTATTCGAATACTTGAAATTTATCTCCAATAATGAATAAATCTCTTTTTTGTAGAAGAAATTAATTATTCGGGGGGCTTCCCATCAGAAATTATATAATTTTGGTACTCTTGCTGCCAATCATCATAACATGTACACAGTCTATATCAACTGGAAATACTAATGATATATCAAATGGAAATAGCATTTCTAAATTTGAAATACCGGATTTGGAGTTAAAAAAGAAAGAAGGCCTGCCTATACAACTTTCAAAAACAGAAGATCTTGGTCTATATCTTTACAGAAACCCATTAACAAAAAATCATATTGTAAACTATCTTGATCAATTAACTGGTTCTACAAAAATTACAGATATAATTCTTAGAAACGCAAGTATCAACGATATTCCCGTTTCACTTGCATTTTCCCTGGCCTTTGCTGAAAGTTCATACAACCCTAATGCTGTAAATAGTAATGCAAATTCCATTGATAGAGGTCTTTTTCAATTAAACAGTAAATCTTTTCCTCAATTAGTAGAAATAGATTTTTTTGATCCTGAAATTAATGCAAAACATGGTTTAGCTTACCTGGCAAAATCAATTAAAAAAGGCGGGAATGAAATTGTGGGACTCGCTATGTATAATGCAGGAAGTGGAAGAGTTACTGGAAGAGGAACACCCAAAATGACTTTGGATTACATATCCAAGATTATGGATTATAAAAAAGAAATTGATGCTTTTATAATGGACACTATGGTAACAGACCGTAGTATTGTTAACTCAGGACATGAACTGGATTCTGTAAGATATGTACTAAATACTGAAGGATTTAGTTCAAGCAACTAGCTCTTGACACTAATTGCTTAAATAAATAGCTTATCTTTATGATTATAATTTTAAAACAAAACATACATTTAAGAGATAAAGAATACCTTAGAAGTTTTTTAGAAGATAAAGGCTTCAAGGTCCGTGAAATTATTGGTGAAGAAGAAACAATTTTTGGTGCTGTTGGAAATATCAGTATAGACCTTAGACAGGTTGAAATTTTAACAGGTGTCAGCAGGGTAATACCTATATCAAAGCCATACAAGCTCGCATCCAGAGAACTTAAAAAAGAAAATACTATTGTAAATATAGGCAGAGTAAAAATTGGTGGGAACAGAGTAGCAGTTATAGCAGGTCCCTGCGCAGTGGAATCAAAAGAGCAGATGTTTAGGGCAGCACAAGCTGTTCGTGAATCAGGTGCTGTAATGCTTAGAGGTGGTGCTTTTAAACCAAGAACGTCTCCCTATTCTTTTCAGGGGATGGGAGAGGAAGGACTAAAAATTCTTAAAGATGCCGGAAATTCAGTGGGGCTGCCTGTTGTCTCAGAAATTGTAGGCACAGAATATGTAAATATGATGAAAGAGTATGTTGATGTATTCCAGATTGGTGCAAGAAACATGCAGAATTTTGAATTACTGAAGGCTGTTGGAGCAATTGGAATGCCAGTTGTTCTTAAACGGGGATTATCAGCAACAATTGAAGAATGGCTTATGGCTGCTGAATATCTTATGGCCCATGGAACTGATGATATTATTCTATGTGAACGGGGTATAAGAACATTCGAGACCTATACAAGAAATACTCTGGATCTTTCAGCCATCCCTGTTGTTCAAAAACTAAGCCACCTGCCAATTATTGTTGACCCAAGTCATGCTACTGGACTAAGAGCAAAAGTACCACCTATGGCTCTGGCAGCGATTGCAGCTGGTGCTGATGGCCTGGTTGTAGAAGTTCATCCGGATCCGGATAATGCGATGTCTGATGGTCCCCAATCACTTTACCCTGAAGAATTTGAAAAACTTATGCGTGATATTCAAGCTCTCTCTCCAGTTGTAGGTAAAGAAATTGAAAGAATACCGGAAGATCGACCTATTAACGTAAGAACAACTGATAAAGCTTCCAATAACAGAGACAAAAATATTGCATTCCAGGGAGTTAGAGGGGCATATAGTGAAAAAGCAATACACCGATACTTTGGTGATGATGTTATTGCAGCACCTCAACCGGAGTTTATTGATGTATTTGAAACTGTTCTTCAGGGGAAAGCCTCATTTGGAGCAATTCCTATAGAAAACTCTCTTGCCGGAACTATAAATGAAAATATAGATTTGCTGGTCAGGTATCCTGACATAGCAGTTGTAGGCGAATACAAACTTAGAATAGTTCATAATCTTATAGGACTACCCGGTGTTAATTTGAAAGACATCAGGAAAGTGTATTCCCATCCACAGGGTTTAGCTCAATGTGCAGATTTTATTGAAAAACACAAAGAGATGGTTGGAATCCCATTCTATGATACAGCCGGAGCTGTTGAACATATTTCCAATTTAAAGGACCCATCATGCGCTGCTATTGCAGGGGAAGAAGCATCAAGAGTTTATGGAATGAATATTATTAAAGCGAGCATAGAAACAAATCCAAGAAACTATACTAAGTTTTTTATTATAACCAGAACTGACAAGGCTGAATATGAAAACCCAAACAGAGCGGCTTTTGTTTTTTCAACTCCTGATAAGCCCGGAGCACTGTTCAACTGCCTGAAGATTCTTGCAGATAGTGGGATAAATATGAATAAACTGGAATCCAGACCAATTCAGGGGAAACCATGGCAATATATGTTCTTTTTATCTGTAGATCTTCCGGACAATAGTGAAGCCTTTGAAAAAGCACTGATTGAATTTGGTAAATTTTCAGAAGATTTAAGGGTATTAGGGAAATACAGAGTAGAATAATAAATCCTGCTGTTTATAAAACACCCAGTTTTTTCATTTGTTCCAACTCTTCCATTCTGGAAATATAATCATGCCTTTTTTGATTAGTCTTAACAAGGATATTCTTTATTGAGGTTACCTCAATCTTAACTCCCTTTAGAGATTTTCGCTGTTCTCTGCCAGCTTCACTCTTAAGATAATTATTCACAGGATCCAGCTTATTGGTGATAATAGTAATATCTTCCAGGGATTTACTTATAAAATTAAGAATAGAATCTTCTGATGCAGTTTCAAGTTTACGAAATGTAGAGCTCACTTTATTACTAAGAGAAGCCATCAACCTCATCTTTTTTCTTCCATTATCCAGATAATCTGTAAGATTTAATTGGATTGTTTTGGTACTGGAAAGTCTTTCATTAAAAAGATCAATTTCTATAATTCTTTTTACATTCTCCTTTTTCGAAAAATTCATTACCCAGAGCCTGAATTTATCTCCGAAGGAAAGTGTCTTTTCTTTTATTAACGAATAATTAAAATCCAATTTATTCAACCCCTGTTCCAGGGGTATAGAAACTGTAGAAAGAATCCTTAAAGCATCCAATAGAAGCTGTCGGTAATTAACATCTTTTATTTCTTCTTTCTTTACCTTTTTAATCCCAAGCTTTTTAATAAGTTCAGATTTTAGAGCTTCCCCTTCAGGGGAAGCTTCTTCGGTAAAAATTTCTTTAATTAGTTCTGCATAAAAAGGAATCCCTTTCCCCATAATTTTTATAAAATTCTGCTTGATTTTTAAAAGGGTATCATCAGGTTTAGCCTGCATATCATCAACAGCTATTCCTAATTGAATTATAATATTACTCCGAACTTCAAATTTATATTTCTCACGCTGATATACTGATACAACCTTTAAAATTGAAACAATTGTTTTACTAATATCCCTTAATCTTTTCAAGGAATCATTTATCAAATTAATTGACATTTGATCTGTTCCCTGGGTAATTTTTCCAACAACTTCAGCCAAAATCTTTGTATTTATATCCATAGATGCTTCGGAAAGCTTTTCCCATTTAATCCATTTAATTAAAAGAATTATTCTTTTAATTCGCGGTATTGTAATAAAATCAGGACTAAACTGATAAAAATTATTTAAAAAATCCAATTGAGAATCATAAACTGATAATCTTTGACTTATTACATTATTTTTATCCGAATCTAAAACACCATCACTGGACGGCGGGGTTATCTCAGAAATTTTTTGCTCATACTTATAAGGATCCTCAGTAATCAGTCCCTTTTTTAAAAGTAAATTATATATTCCTTCAAAAGCACTGGTATACAGCCTTAAATTTTCCTTTAAATTTTTGAATTCTTTGTTTTCAAGAGATTCTTTCTGTTGATTAAGAACTGTTTCCAATTCAATTAAAAATTTATTTTCATCTTCCATGATAGATACATTATCGTTTAAAATTATGAATCATGCAATATACAATCAAAACCGGAGGGTTTATGGGAGAAATTACCAACTTTACACCAGAGAAACTAATAATGGCTGTACTTTTAAGTAATCGTGAAATATTGGAGGAACTAACTAGTGTACTTACAGACAACTTTGGCCCGGTTGATTATATAAGTGAGTTATTGGATTTCAATTATACCGATTATTATAATTTTGAGATGGGAAATAAAATAGAACGATTCTTTCTCTCTTTTAAAAATCTTATTGATCCGGAAAATCTACCGGATATAAAAATTCTAACAAATAAGTTAGAGAACAATTTTTTAGTTAATAAGCAAAGGAAAGTGAATCTGGATCCAGGAATGCTTTCTGTAAAAAGATTTATTCTGGCTACAAGCAAGGATAACGGGCACAGGATTCCCATGCAAAAAGGTATCTATGGGGAAGTAACTCTTTTATTTATAAGTAAAAATTTTCAGGCTCTTCCCTGGACCTATATTGACTACCAATCAGAAGAATATTCTAAAATACTTAAAGAAATCAGAGCTTTATATAAGATTAATTTGAAGGAATTGAAGCAAAATTAAGTATTTGCCCATATAACAATATATGAACAAATATTTGTTACTAATTGTTTTAATTCTAAGCGGATGTAAATTATTTACTAATTACAGAACAATAACTGTTTCCCTGCCTAAGGAGCCTCCTCCATGGTTTCAGGATAGCAATAATCAAACAGGAAAAATATTCTACCCCGGAATATCGGGGTCTATTGAAAACACTAATATTGAATGGAAGAGCAATATTTGTATAGAAATTGAAAAAGGGAGCTCTATACCGATAGCATGTTACCCCTCAGGGTATTTAAAACCTGCAGGTGCAGTTCTGATTAAAGATCTTCCCCCCGGAGAAAATCTGCAATTAAAATGGTCCGATGGCTTTCTGGCAGATATGCTATTAGATCTCATAAGAAAAGGTTTACCTATAGAACATCTAAATATTGAAAGATTAGCTGATGAAATCCTAACTGAGTCTGAAGGGAATCCATGGTCAATAGATAGAGAGTTACTTATGGATGCCATAATTTATAATTCTCTTTCAGTATACAAAATCAAATCTGGTGTACTTCAGGATATAACCATCCCTTTAACTGGTGAATGGATTTCTGACAACCCATTTTTTCCACATATAGTTTCAAATACAGAAGGAGCAATACTTATAGAGGGTATTTATTCGGGGTTGCACAGATTTCAGAACCCTGAGATTAAACAGCAACTGGATATTCTTGTTTGGGATGATGGGTTTGAATACCTTATCTTACAACAATATTAACCAATTTACCCGGTACAACAATTACTTTTACAATTGTTTTTCCTTCTGTATAAGCCTTAATCTTTTCATTTTCAAATGCAGCTTTTTCAGTTTCATCCTTTGATGTACCTGCAGGAAGTTCCAGCTTGGCACGTACCTTACCATTAACCTGCATAACAATTTCAAGAACAGATTCTTTAACCAATTCTTCATCCCATTTTGGCCATTCCGCATATGCAAGGGAATCTTTATGCCCTAACTTCTGCCATAATTCTTCTCCCAGGTGTGGGGCATAGGGAGAGAGGAGGAGCACAAAGGGTTCCCAAATATCTTTATATAAAACAGGACTCTTAAATACTTCATTTATAAAAATCATCATCTGAGCGATAGCTGTATTAAATTCAAGCTTTTCAGTATCATGGGATACTTTTTTAATGGTCTGATGAAGAATTTTCACAAGATCATCAGTTGGTTTTTCTGTTGAGATTTCTCTCTCACTAACTCTCCAGACCCTATCCAGGAATCTATGAACTCCAGCCGTTCCCTTTGTAGACCATGGTTTAGAAACCTGTAAAGGTCCCATAAACATTTCATACAAACGCATGGTATCTGCGCCTAACTCATCTATAATGAGATCAGGATTAATGACATTTCCCAGAGACTTTGACATTTTAATGCCCCCCTCTCCCAGAATCATTCCCTGATTAATCAACTGTTGAAAAGGTTCATCCTGACCTACTACTCCAATATCAAACAGAACTTTATGCCAGAACCTTGCATAGAGAAGATGGAGAACTGCATGTTCTGCTCCACCGACATAAAGGTCTACAGGCATCCAGTAATCAATTTTTTCTTTTGAAGCAAGTTCCTCAGTATTATCAGGATCCAGATAACGCAAATAATACCAGCAGGAGCCAGCCCATTGAGGCATTGTATTTGTTTCTCTTTTTGCTTTTCCACCACATTTAGGGCATGTTGTATTAACCCATTCCTCTATTGATGCAAGTGGAGATTCACCTGTTCCGGTAGGTGTATAGCTATCTACTTCAGGAAGTGTTAAAGGAAGATCTTTTTCATCTAAAGGAACAATCCCGCAACTTTCACAATGAACCAGTGGAATAGGTTCTCCCCAGTACCGTTGTCTGGAAAATACCCAATCCCTTAGTTTATAATTTACTGCTGTATCACCAAGGTTTCTTTCTTTAAGCCAATTAATAGCAGCTTCTATACCTTCTTTTTTACCAAGGCCATTAAGAAAACCAGAATTGACATGTTCCCCTTCACCAGTGTGAGCTGCTGACTGAACATCCCCACCCTTTAAAACTTCAATAATAGGAAGATCAAATTGTTTTGCAAACTCCCAGTCCCGGGTATCATGAGCAGGAACGGCCATAATTGCACCGGATCCATAAGATATCAGCACATAATCAGCAATCCATACAGGAATTTTTTCATTGTTAAGGGGGTTTATGGCATAAGCACCGGTAAAAACACCGGATTTATCCTTCGCCAGATCTGTTCGTTCAAGATCAGATTTTTTACTTGCGAGATCAATATAATTATCCACAGCCTGGAGTTGTTCAGGAGTTGTTATTTTATGAACCAAATCATGTTCCGGAGATAGAACCATATAAGTGGCACCAAAAAGTGTATCAGGCCTTGTAGTATACACTTCAATAATATCATCACTGCCATCTACAGAAAACTTTACATTAGCCCCTTCACTTCGACCTATCCAGTTCCTCTGCATTGCTTTAATAGCATCTGTCCAGTCAAGCTTATCAATATCGGCTAAAAGTCGATCACCATAATCTGTAATTTTTAAGATCCATTGCCTTAGGTTCTTCCGGCTGACTTCTGTATGGCACCTTTCACATTTACCATCTTTAACTTCTTCGTTTGCAAGACCGGTTAAACAGGATGGACACCAGTTAATTGGTGCTTTAGATTCGTAAGCCAAACCCTTCTCATACAGTTTTAAAAAGATCCATTGTGTCCACTTGTAGTATTCCGGAGTATGGGTAGAAACCTGTCTGTCCCAATCATAACTAAAACCAATAGATTTTATCTGCTTTAAAAACCTTTTAATATTGTCTTCAGTTGATATCCTGGGGTGGGTCCCTGTTTTAATTGCATAATTTTCTGCAGGAAGTCCAAAGGAATCAAAACCCATAGGGTGCAGAACATGATAACCAGCCATTCGTAAATAACGACAATGTATATCTGTAGCGGTGTAACCTTCCGGATGTCCTACATGAAGGCCCTGACTTGAAGGGTAAGGAAACATATCCAGAACATATTTTCTCTTCTCTTTTGGTACTGAGGGATCTTCTGTAACCTTAAAGGTTTTATTCTCTTCCCAGTAATTCTGCCATTTCTTTTCTATCTCTGTAAACGGGTATTTGCTCATGAGGGGATGATACTGACAGAAAGGCATCTGGTCAACGGTTATTTATCTCTTAAAAAATCTATTAACAGCTTCCAGAATAATTCTATATCATTTTTATCTTTATTTTCTGGAGGACCAATCATTGCTGATTTTTCCTGCCTATGATATTATTCTTATTGTAAAGCATATTCGGAGGCTTTCAATGCAAACATCAGCAAAGAAACTTAATATGGAATTTTCCTATAAGGATTATCTTTCATGGGAATCAGAGAATGAAAGATGGGAGCTGATTAATGGCGTTGCCTATGATATGAGTCCTGCACCAACAAGAAAACACCAAGATATATTCCGAAATTTATTTAAAGAATTTGTTGTTTATCTTGAAGATAAAGATTGCACAGTTTATGCAGCACCATTCGATGTTCGCCTTCCGGATGGTTTTCAAACTGATGATGAAATAAAAACTGTTGTTCAACCGGACATTTCAGTATTTTGTGATGAAAATAAACTGGATGATAAAGGTGCAATAGGCGCTCCGGATCTGATTATAGAAATTCTATCCCCATCCACAGCTGCAAAGGATTTAAAGGAAAAGTTTTTTCTTTATGAAAGAGTGAAAGTAAAAGAGTACTGGATTATAGATCCATCCAATGAAACCCTGACTGTATATACTCTTGGTAAAGACGAAAAATATCCCAGGGGAGTAATTTATGCTGGAGAAGACAAAGTAAAAGTTGGAATTTTTGAAGACCTTGAAATAAAAATGAAAGATGTTTTTAAAGATAAGCTAAAAAAAAATAATTAATTCCCTTTATTCTTCAGTATAACAGAATTAATCCTGTTCCTTTTCACAGATTCAATTACAAAAATTCCATAAGGGGTTTCAATAGACTGATTTTTTACGGGAATACTCCCGAGATACTCAACAAGATATCCAGCCAGAGTTTGTGAATATTTACCAGTAGGCAATTCCAGACCAAGACGATCTTCTATCTGATGAATAGTTGTCTCTCCCATAAGTCTGTAACGGCCATCCCTGAGTAATATAATTTTGTCCCGCTGATGTTTTTCATGCTCATCATACAGTTCACCAAATAATTCTTCTGTAATATCTTCCATAGTAACAATACCTGCCAAACCACCATATTCGTCCATAACCACAGCAATATTCAGTTTCTGATTTTTAAGGGTATAAAAAAGTTCATTCACCTTCCTGGTTTCACTTATATAAAGAGGTTTGAGCATTATATCTTTCAATTCCAAATTACTTTTACCTGCATGGAAATTTGCCATAAGATTTTTTACAAGTACTATTCCTATAATCTCTTCCACATCCTCATTATAAACAGGAATTCTGGAATATCCCTTTTCTGATATCTGCAGGAGAGCTTCTCCAACACTTATATTTTTATTTAAACTGAAAACTTCTGTCCGGTGGGTCATTATTGCCTGAACCTGAGTATCATTAAAACGAAAAACATTTTTTATCATTCTGGTTTCATAAGTTTCTACAACCCCCTGACGTTCTGCAATACTTACCATATAAAGAATTCCATCCAAAGAAAGCTTTTTCTTTTCTCCTCCCACCAGATGAGTTATCAGACTGCTTATTAAACCAATAAATTTAATTACAGGAAGTAAAATCCACGATACCCATCTAACAGGATAAGCCATATAAAGTGCAATCTTTTCATTATGCACAATGGCAATCTGCTTTGGTGTTACTTCAGCAAAGATAAGAACAACCAGAGTTAATAAACCCGTTGAAACTGCAAGGGCCTGACTTCCAAATGTCTGAATAGTTACATTTGAAACCAGAGCAGATGCAGCTATGTTTACCAAATTATTTACAATAAGAATAGTTGTTAAAAGGATATCAGGACGTTTACTTAAAAACTTAACCATTCTTCCTTTTTTACCATTAGCTGAAGCCAGCTCTTGTATTTGTACAACAGAAAGAGAAGTAAATGCAGTCTCTGTAGCAGAGAAAACTCCAGAAAGAATTAATAGTAGTAAAAAAAGTGTTATTTCAAACAGCATTGTATCTATTTATTATTTCTTGAGTACTTGTCGGTAGAGGGTCGTCATCGTCCATATTTTGAGTAAGTATAATAGAAAAACATAAATTTTATCAAGATATGAAAAACCTATTTGCCCAAGGACGATTTTTTTTGTATATTTCCTCAGAATAAACCTGCATTCATATATAACATAGGAGAAAATATGTCTAAAAAGAAGTTTAAAACCGAAATATCTCAAATGCTTCATCTTATAATCCATTCTCTCTACTCACACAAAGAAATTTTCTTAAGAGAACTTGTATCTAATGCATCAGATGCCCTGGATAAATTAAAATATCTAACCCTGACAGATGATGATTATAAAAAACTTAAGTTTGATCCCAGAATAGACATTAAATTCGAAGATGGTGATAAAAAGAAGCTGATCATTACAGACACAGGTATAGGAATGAACGATGAAGATCTTGACGCCCAGCTTGGAACCATTGCACGATCCGGAACAAAGAATTTCCTGAATAAACTTTCCGGTGATGAGAAAAAAGATGCGAATCTTATCGGACAGTTTGGTGTTGGATTCTATTCCTGCTTTATGGTTGCAAATAAAGTTGAAGTATTAACAAAAAAAGCCGGTGAAGAAACTGCATTTCTATGGACCAGTGATGGAGAGAACTCTTATTCTGTAAAAGAATCTGAAAAAGAATCCTTTGGAACAACAATCACCCTTTACCTTAATGAAGAAGGAAATGAGTATGCATCCAGATGGAGTCTTGAAAATCTTATTAAAAAATATTCCGATCATATAGCATTCCCAATTTTTCTTGAATATGAAGATTCAACATGGGAAGGCGAAGGTGATGACAGAAAAGAAACAAAAGAATTAAAAGTNGCACAGGTTAACGCTGCTTCTGCATTATGGAAAAAGTCTAAATCAGAGTTAAAAGAGGAAGACTACAACGAATTCTACAAAACTATTGGTCATGATAATGATGATCCCCTGCTTTATATTCATACAAAAGCTGAAGGAACTCTGGAATACACTACACTGTTCTACATTCCTAAAAAAGCTCCATTTGATATGTACCAGGCAGATTACAAAGCCGGTGTTAAACTTTATGTAAGTAGAATTTTTATTACAGATGATGAAAAAGAACTTATGCCTACATACCTTAGATTTTTAAGAGGCATTATTGATTCTGAAGATCTTCCATTAAATGTCAGCAGAGAAATACTTCAGCAGAACAAGGTTCTTACAAATATTAAAAATTCATCTGTTAAGAAAGTATTAAGTGAACTGCAAAAACTCTCTGAAGGAAACCAGGAAAGATATACTGAATTCATTGAACAGTACAACAGACCTCTAAAAGAGGGTCTCTACTCTGATTTTACAAATAGAGAAGCCCTTCTTGAACTAATTAGATTCAAATCTACAGAAGTTGAAGGATGGACTAGTCTCGCTGCTTATAAAGAACGAATGAAAGATGATCAGAAAAGCATCTACTTTATTACAGGTGAAAATGAAGATACTCTAAGAAACTCTCCTCTTATAGAGGGATATGTTAAAAAAGGGATTGAAGTTCTAATTATGAGTGATGAAATAGATGAAATTGTAATTCCATCTATTGGAACATATAAAGAAACAGAACTGAAATCTGTTAATAAAAGCGGTACAGCAGATGATTTCAAATCTGATGCAGATGAAGAAACAGAAAAAAAAGTTGAACCTCTTATTAAAAAGATCAAAGACGCTCTCGGAGACAAAGTAAAAGATGTAGTTGTATCCAAAAGATTGAGTGATTCTCCTTCCTGTATTGTAGCAGATGAGAATGATCCCACAGTTCAAATGCAGCAAATGCTTAAATCTATGGGACAGGATGCACCGGAAGCAACTCCCATTTTAGAAGTTAATCCTACCCATGAAATTGTAGAAAAACTTGAGTCTGTAACAGATAAAGATTTTATTAATGATGTAAGCTTCCTGCTCCTGGAACAGGCAATGCTTATGGAAGGGGCAGAACTTAAAAAACCAGCTGAATTTGTTAAACGACTTAATAGAGTTTTAACTAAAGCGTTATAAAAATTCAGAAATAATAAATATTCATTAATAGGGACAGCCTGGCAGGCTGTCCCTACATACATTATTTGCTTTTTAAATTTGTTGACATTGAATAAATATGTAATTATTATAATTACATAAGGAAAGAATAATGCAAGCAAAATTAATTGATATAGGTAACTCCAAAGGCTTAAGAATTCCTAAATTTTTGATCACAAAGTACCATTTGCAACCTCAGCTAAATCTTGAAGAACTGGATAATGGGATCCTGATAAAAGCTGATCGCCCTAAAGAAAAACTTTCATGGAAAGATACATTTAGAGAAATGGGAAAAGAAGAAGAAAATTGGAATGAATGGGATACTGTGGTAGATGATGGTATTGATATATAATGACAATTAAAAGATACGATATTTTTTATGCAGATCTAAACCCGGCACGGGGAAGTGAAATTAAAAAAATAAGACCAGTTGTTGTAGTTAGTAAAACAGAAATGAATAAATATCTTGATACTATTGTAATATGTCCGGCAACAACAAAGCTTCATCCCGGATGGCGCAGTCGCATTCAATGTAAAATTGACAATCAGAAAGCAGAGATTGCAGTGGATCAGATAAGAACAATTAGTAAAAAAAAAATTAAAAATAAAATTGATATGTTGAGTTCTGAAAACAGTCTTCAGTTAAGATCTCTTATTACAGAAATGTATGGGGAATAATAAGCCCCTGTGAAACTTAAAATTTTTGACTACATATCTATAATTATCTATCTGACAGTAATTGTATTAGTATCTGTCTCTGCGTACAGTGGAAATGGAAAAGCAGAATCTGTATTAATTGAAGCTGCAGGGGAAACTTATATATATATGCTGGGCACAGATCGAACAATTGAAGTCCCTGGCCCCCTTGGCATTACTAAAATAAAAATATCGAATTCAGAAGTTTTTGTTGAGGAATCTCCCTGCAGAGATAAGCTATGCATACAAGCTTCACCTCTAAACAAATCAGGCGAATGGAATGCCTGTATGCCGAATAAGGTTTTTATCAGAATATCTGACAGCACAGATAATGAACTGGATAGTCTAAGTTTCTGATCGTATAAAAACAACAATATCCAGGTAGAGACGCGATTTATCGCGTCTTAAAAAACCGATAAATAACAGTTTCCAATAATTATTTAAGCAAATACCCCATACCAAAATCAGTATACAGCTGACTGGAAAGCCAGTCTTTTGATTCAGGAGATCCCCTCATTCTCATAGGGTCATTTAATATTATTTTCTCTCCATCAATAATTTCATAATATTCATCCGGTTTATAGAGGTTCATTTTCGCCAGTATTATTCCTTTACGATAATTTTCGTGGATATATTCAATGTTTCCCTTCTCATCGATGTTCACAACCATACCCATATGAGTCAGATAATCATCTGGTTTTCCATTTCCATTTTTATCAAAAGTATTGTTCCAAAAAATTATATCTCCAGGTTTAGGAAGTTCTGTCCTGTAAAGAAGATCTTTATCACGTAGAAACTTATATATTCGTTCTGTTCCTCCTCCAGTATAACCGGGAAAAGCCTGGGCAAGATCAATTCCTGCATACCAGTAGATAGCCATTACCGTACCCGAACAGTCCATGCTAAAAGATCGGTTATTAACAAAAAGTTCTTCCACACCAATAATTTGATGTGCTTTTTCCACCAGAAGCTGTTGTGTTTCTGATAATTCCTGAGAATTTGTATTGTTATTGTTTATATTTATAGGATCTGTTTCGATTAGATCAGGGGATGTTTTACAGGAGGAAAGCATTATAAATATAATCAGTAGAGACGCCCTATAGGGCGTCTGTACGCCAGATATTTTGATATTATGCCTCATTACATCCCCTTTCAGTGTAAAGACCTGATTTATCCATCTATATATTTCCAAATATTCCTGCTACCTCTATTACCAGGTTCAATAAATTGAACATCTACGAATCCAAACGGCCTGTTCCTACCAGAAAGACCTCAAAGGATTCTTTTCTGCTGGCCTTTGGTTTGAAAATTTTTGCTGTTTTAAATGAACCTTTCATAACATCCAGAAGCTGATGTTCATCTCCGCCCTGAAATATTTTAATAACAAGATTTCCCCCTGATTTTAAATTCTTAAGAGCAAAATTTAATACATCCTCTGCAAGATTATAAGACCTCCCTGTGTCCACAGTCCTGTTCCCTGTTGTGGAAGGCGCAGCATCACTTATTACAGAATCATAAGGGCCGGTNTTTACTGCAGTTTCCTGNAAANTCCTNGAAAANGCATCATCTTTAAAAAACTTTAGATTTCTGCAGTTTAGACCNGAATCCAAAGCTTTTAGATCTACAGCAATTATGTTCCCAGCTCCGTTTAATTTCCTGCAGACATAAAGGGTCCAGCTTCCAGGGGATGCACCTATATCAATTATATTGCTTCCTTTTTTTATTATCCGGAATTTTTCATCAATTTCCTTCAGTTTATATACAGATCTTGCAGGGTAACCTTCCCTTTGTGCCTGTAAAGAATAATGATCCGGTTTATCACGCATATTGACTTTTCCTTGTGCTTATGGATATCTCTTAAATGTGAAAGATAAATACAATGATAGACTGCAAAAGATTGAAAAGCAACTACGAAATGCATTCCCTGCCAAAATTACTTATGAATGGGTAAAAACTATTTCAGGACAGGAAAATCCTGTTGGGGAACTGGATGAATATGATACATTTTGCAAACCTGCAAAAGAGCTTCTAAATAGAGGTGGTAAAAGATGGCGTCCTGTTTTAATGCTCCTCTCATGTGAACTTGTAGATGGTGGAGAATCAGCTCTCCCACTTACTCCCCTTGTAGAATTTCCACATAATGGAAGTCTGGTTATAGATGATATTGAAGATAAATCAGAATGGAGAAGAGGGGAAAAGGCCGTACATCTATTATATGGCGATGACTTTGCTATTAATGCAGGAAACCTGCTATATTACCTGCCTACAGTTTTGATAGATAATTCCAGCCTGAAGGACTCACAAAAACTTTTACTTTATAAATATTATTCAGAAAATATGCGTCGCCTTCATTTTGGTCAGGGTTTTGATATATTGTGGCATAACAGCAATATAGTGCCTGATCCGGAAGAATATGAACAAATGTGCCGGTTTAAAACAGGTGCTCTTGCAAGGATGGCAGCACAGCTGGGAGTTGTTGCTGGTGGAGGAGATTCAGAAACAACAGAACTATTGGGAATTGTTTGTGAAAATATGGGTGTAGGATTCCAGATTATGGATGATGTTATTAACCTTACAAGTGGTAATCCTGGAAAAGGAAGGGGGGATGATATTGTTGAAGGGAAAAAAAGCCTTCCAGTCATATATCATCTAAAAAAGAATCCTCAGGATATTTTTAAGATGGATGCTCTTTTTAAGGCAGCAAAAGAAAAAGGATTTGAGAAATCTACAAATGAAATAGATGAAGCCATAGATCTGTTGATCTCCTCTGACTCAATAAACCTGGCTAAAAAGAGAGCCATGGAACTCCTGGACGCTTCTGCAAAAACTATTTCAGATAATTTTAAAAAATCAGAGGCTTCAGATTTAATAATTTTTATGCTGCAAAATTTTGTAAAATAATTTAATAACTCCCCTTTATCATTGACCGAAAGGGAAAAAAACCCTATTTTCAATGGATGAAGAATTCAATATTAAACAAACCATTTCCCTATACTTTTTCGTCGGTAACTTTTTACCTCATTGGAATAAATATCATTTTCTACATGATAGGTTATATTTATCCAAGATCCGTTTTGTACACAGCAATGATTCCCGGACTGGTAATACAAAAATTTTATATATGGCAGTTTATTACCTATATGTTCACCCATGGAGGATTTTCCCACATACTTTTTAATATGCTCGGATTATTTTTCTTTGGCATGCAGGTGGAAAGAAGAATTGGAAGCTATGAGTTTCTCCTCTTTTATCTTTTAACAGGAGTATTGGCAGGAATCTTATCATTTGTAATTTATTATCTTACCGGATCATATAATGTAATTTTACTAGGCGCTTCAGGATCAATTTTTGCAGTTCTATTTGCTTTTGCAGTATATTTTCCAAATGCGCAAATATATATAATGGGGATTTTCCCTGTTAAAGCCCCTATGCTTGTTATAGGTTATACAGTCCTGGAACTATTCAGTCAGGTTACCAGTGCCAGAACAGGTGTTGCTCACCTTACACATCTTGCAGGTTTTGGGTTTGCCTATCTGTATTTTATTATTCGACTTGGNATAAATCCAATTGATTCNTTTAAACACCGGGGACCCGGAGGTGTGTGGCGGAACTAATCCACCCAATTATGTACAGATTAAAAACACTGTATCTAATATTAACATTATTATTTTCTGTTTTTAACTTATATGCCTATACAGCAGAAGATGGTGTTATAGATCTGGATCTTTGGACTGAAGTTACTGATATAATCCCAGCTATTGATAAAGATGAAAATTCATATTTAAAGGATAGTGAAATCTATCGTAGAACCCTGGAAGATGCCGTTTGGATTATTTCAGGGATGATTTATGGATTTACTGTTACATATACCCCCCTGGATCTATCAAGAGAAGTAGATGAGTACCTGAAAGTAACACCAATAGCTTCAATTATCTGGGGGGATGAAAAACTTGAAGTAGTTGATACATGGTTTAAAAATGAAAAGCTATCTATGCAGATTCGTTATTATCCTGATTACACTCAAATTACCAGATTAAAACTATGGGAAAGTAATATATTCCCTGATTCAGAGGGTAGTGGTGTTGTGTCTGTCTTTTCCGGATATCAAGGCAGAATTGAATCAATTAAAGAAGGTATTAAAGTAGCTATTCGAAATTATCTCCGTATTAGAAACACAAATAAACCAAGAGAAATTAATTGTAAAGTTCTTATTAATTCCCCCCCATATACCATACTGGATGCAGGGGGATATAAATCCAAAGTAAAAATTACAATTAAATTTTCTGAAATAAGACCTTATTCATACTATTAAAAAACAACGCGATAAATCGCGTGGCTACTAGCCGTTAGGGTTTGTTTCATTCCTTAATTTTGCAAATCCAGGTTTAATAATATCGTAAATAAGTCTTATTCGATCATCATAATGTATGAATGCAGATTTCATGGCATTTAGAGTAAGCTTTTCAAGATCCCTTAAATTTAGATTATAATGTTTTACAGCTAATTCCATCTCTTTTGTCAAACTTGTATTACTCATAAGTCTGTTATCTGTACAAAGGAAAACCCTAAATCCATTTCTATAAAATACATGAAAAGGATGCTCATCAAAGTTCTTTGTAGCACCTGTCTGAACATTGGAGGAAAGACATATTTCCATAGGGACTCTTTTATCACGAATAAAATTAGCCAAAGAACCCATTTTTTCTATTCTGGTTCCCTGATATGTAATATCTTCAATAAGCCTCGTAGCATGACCAATTCTATGTGCACCACATATTTGCAGAGCCTGCCAGATAGATTCAATACCAAAGGCTTCACCTGCATGTATAGTTATATTAAAATTTCTGTTTCTGATAAACTGAAATGCATCAAGATGCTTCTTTGGAGGATGACCATTTTCATCACCAGCTATATCAAAGCCGACAACTCCCCGATCTCTAAATGCAACCGCTAATTCAGCAATTTCCAGTGATATTTTCATATCCTGATCTCTCATAGCACAAAGAATTAAACCAAACTCAACACCAGTATCGCTTTTACCTCTTTCCAACCCCTTGAGAACAGCTGCTACAACCGCTTCCAAATTAAGACCATTCTGCTGATTCAGTATTGGTGCAAAACGAATTTCCGAGTAAACAACATTTTCTTTACTATGAGTTACCAGATGCTCATATGCAATTCGCTCAAGAGCTTCTTCTGTCTGCATAACAGAAAGTGTTACACTAAAACCTTCCAGATATAGAGCCAGACTCTTTCGATCAGAACCCCTCTGAAGCCATTTTGCAAGTGCATCAGCATTAGTCTCAGGCAATTTCACCTGATATTTTTCTGCCAACTCTATAATTGTCTGGGGCAGTACGCTTCCATCAAGGTGATCATGCAGTTCGACCTTGGGAATTTTTTTAATCATTTCCTGTGTTACCATGGGTTTATAATAATACTTTATATTATTTTTGTATATATGATGTTTCAAAACCCTGTAGGGGCAAAAGATTTTTTGCCCCTACGGGGTTTTTCGTTTATAACAGCCTGTGCATCCAAGGACGTGAACATGTTTTTTGTTTGGTTTTATGAAAACCCGGGCTATTACATGACCATCTTTGGGAACTTCTTTTTTACATACAGGGCATATTCTTTTAATTTTAGAATTAACTGGATAACAAAATGGACATCCATTTATTTCCATCATACTGTCTGGTTTCCCAGGATATAAAATCGATTTTACCCTTTTATTATCTGCCAATTTAGAACCACACAGGGGGCATTCAGTAGTTTTAGGTGTTTGATTGGTCGTAGAGACGCGATTTATCGCGTCTTTACGACGACCATTCCATTCTGTCATAAAAAGAAGAAAAAGAAGGACAATAACAACAGTTCCAGCAGCAATCAGCACAAAAATATCGATATCCACCCTCCTTTACAGGTGTTGTGTATTTAAATCAATTCGTAGAGACGCGATTTATCGCGTCTCTACGATACCATGGTATCATTATATTACCAATCGAGGTGTTGTAAATAAACATTTAAAGAATTATTATTCCTTATGGGGAAATTATATATTGTAGCAACACCAATAGGGAATTTAAGTGATATAAGCTTTAGAGCACTGGAGACCCTCAAATCTGTGGACACCATAGCCTGTGAAGATACCAGACATAGTTCCAGATTATTAAATCACTTTGAAATTCGAAAACCACTAATTAGCTGCAGGTCTCAAAACGAAGCTCATGTAGCAGAAAAAATTTCAGAGTTACTGGCTGAAGGGAAAGATATTGCATACATAAGTGATGCAGGAACCCCGGGTCTTAGCGATCCGGGAAATAGATTAGTTCAAATAGTAAGGTCAAATGGCTTTGATATTATCCCTATTCCTGGAGTGTCCGCTTTTGCAACAATTATCAGTATTGCAGGGAATTCAGGAAAATCGGTAACTTTTGATGGCTTTTTAAGTCCAAAACCAGGAAAAAGACGTAAAAGAGTAAAAGAATTACTTGAAAGAAGAGATAGTTTTTTATTGTATGAATCCCCCTTTCGAATAATAAAGCTTGTAAAAGATATTGTTGATCTTGAACCTGACAGAATCCTGCTGATTGGACGAGAAATGACCAAAATTTATGAGGAATTTATTGAAGGAACAGCTCTTGAAATACTTGAAATACTTGAATCCAAACAAAAAGTCAAAGGAGAATTTTCTTTACTTGTTTATGAGAAGAAAAAGAGTTAATATAAAGGCATCAGTTGACGATAGTTTAATTGAAGGTAGGGTGGAGTAATGAATATTAACAGTTTAGGTCACGTAAATTCTGTCACAAACCAGAATAAAACAAATAAGGTTTCAAAACCTGTAGACGCTGGCGGAAAAGACTCAATAAAAATATCCAGTGATGCAAAGGCTATGGCTGAGGTATATAATGCATCAGAAACTGTTAAGGCAACACCTGATGTCAGAATGGATCGAATTGAAGAAGTAATAGAAAAATTAAAAGATCCATCCTATATTGACAATACAATTATTGAGTCTGTAGCAGAATCAGTAATGGATGTTTTTGGTATTTCCTAAATAAAATTTACAAATTATAGCAGGAGTTTTAATACTCCTGCTTTTTTTTTGCTTAATATAAGATTTTTATACAGTTTTTATGGTGATTTTCTTAATTTTCAGTTATGGTGTAGTGTATGGAAGATCTTATTTTTAATACTCATTCTAAAGTATATTGTTCTTATGGTTCTCTTACAAGATTAAAAGAAGTAGTAAGTGAATTTGGACATCGTTTGCTTATTGTAACTGAAAAATCACTTCAGGATAGTGATTCATTAAAAAAAATTAAAGATGAAATTCGAAAACAGGATTTTGATTTAATTACCTTTGCAGAGATCACCTCAGATTCTACTTCACATACTATTGAAAAGGCTTCGGAAATTGCAAGAGTATCAAGGATTCAGGCTGTTATTGGATTTGGCGGTATAAGAGCACTTTCTGCTGCAAAAGCGGTAGCTGTGGCAGCCAGTTACAGAGGGAATTTTTATAATATAATGTCAGAAACTCCTCCAGAACTTCTTCCAATTCCATATATTGAGATTTCAGGTACTTTTAGAAATCCATTTATGTTAAGTCCGGATTTTATTTTGCCTGATGCAAGGAATGGATCACTTCAGGTAGTTACTGTAAAAAATGCAGCCCCTAAAGCAATTATAATAGATCCCTCACTGTTCATGGATATTTCCAAACAGTATAAAATTGCAACTCTTCTGGATGTATTCCTGGAAGCTGTTGAAGGGTTTTTTTCTATACGTTCAAACTTTATTTCAGATATGCTGTTTCTGAAAACTATAAGTATGATTGTAAATTTACTCCCGTCTATACTTGAAGATCCTGATAACCCTGAGAATCTTTTAATTGCAGCAAAAGCCGGTTTCTCTACAGCTCTGGGACTGACTATAAGTACTACAGGGCTGGGAACTGCCTGTGCTGCAGAAATCAGTAAACAATTTGGAGTATCCAGAGCGATTACAGCAACTATTCTTTTACCATATATTTTAGAATATGGCTTAAGAGTATGTCCGGAAAAAGTTGCCCGTATGGGTCCAATACTGGGTGAAGATATTTCTGGTCTTTCAATTATTTCAGCTGCTGACAGAGTAATAGAATCTCTTAGATTATCTATTGGAATACAGAATTTACCAGTTCGCTTAAGTGATTTAGGTATAAAAAAAGATAAATTAATTTCTGTAGCAGAGCAAGTTAATAATCTTCCAATGATTAAATTTTTACCATCTCAAATAACAGTAGAAGATATCTATACTATTCTTAAAGATGCCTTATGATAACAATAAGGAAGCTTTCCAGGCTTCCTCCTGTCAGTGCGTTAAGGAAGACTGCACGTATTTTACAGGGGTTTGAACTTGATTTAGCATCCAACATAAACATTAACACATTATATCTGAAAGAACTGATCACGTTTATTTCTTTATCGCCCGAGCTTAACCCTAATGAAAGTTACGAAATAGATGCAATTACAACAGGTATAGAAAATAATAATGAAGGACTTTTAAGAGCATGTAATAGTTTACGTCATTTATTATTAAAACACCTCAAAGAAGAACCTGCTGATTGGGATCTTTTTACTAAAAATATTTCTACAGATAAAAATATTCTAACAGATAACCGTACAATTCTACCATTTGAACTATACCTGGATGATATCAGATCTCCATTTAATGTTGGATCCATATTTAGAACTTCAGAATCATTTGGTATTAGAAAAATATTATTATCTCAAGGGACAGCACACCCTTCTCATAAGAGGGCATTACGTACATCTATGGGGTGTACAGATATTGTTCCATGGGAAGTAGGGGACGCAGATCTGCGTCCCCTACTGGAACATAAAAATATTTTTGCGTTGGAATTAAACGGAACACCAATAGATCAATTCAAATTCCCTAACGAAGGCATTTGCATAATCGGATCAGAAGAACTGGGTGTAAGTCCCGAGTGTTTAAAATTAGCTGATAATAGCTGTGGTAGAGTATCAATACCTCTGTCAGGAATAAAAGGTTCTATAAACGTTTCTGTAGCCTTTGGAATATTGATGTACAACTGGTACAATCGTATCGTACAGATCAGGCATGCCTGATCCGTACGATACGGTTTTATCTATGAAGAGCCCGTTCGATTTCTGCAGGATTAAAACCTACAAGAATCCTTCCGTTAATATCCAGAACAGGAACTCCCATCTGGCCTGATTTCTTAACCATTTCGTTAGCCTTATCCATATCTGTAGCAACATTATAGTCGGTGAATGCTATATTGTGTTTTCTAAAATAATCTTTTGCCAGTGTGCAGTAGCTGCAGCTTGGTGTTGAGTATACGTTTATCGCCATTTAAATCTCCTTATATATAATTTACACTATATACAATAAAAAGTCAATGGAACCTCTTATTTCAACACCTTACATTTTGCCTTTAGTATTTACCTGGTTTGAAAAAGCAGTTGATAATCGCTCCAGAATCATCATTAATTGATCTTCAGAATTTATACCAAAACTAGTAAGAACTTCCTGATCAAGCTGTTCAAAAACCATCTCATCACTCTCAATATTGGCTATGGAATTAGCCAGATAAACTGTATAAACTACATCTCTATATTCTTTTGAACACTGCTGAGGTTCATGATGAAATCTTATTGATTCAATAAGAGATTTTGGGAAATTCCATTTTTCCGCTACAAGCCCCCCTATCTCAGCATGATTTAAACCAGCAGCAAGATCTTCAAATAAATCCCTTTGGAGTTCTTTTTCTATACAAAAATTGTTAATTTTATCTAATAATCTTGGATGAATATCTGAAAATATAATCTTGCCCATATCATGTAAAATCCCTCCAACATAGGCATCATCAAGAAGATCCTTATTTTTCCTATTGAAATTTTTTGCAATATTATACGCATAGAAAGCAGTTTTATAGGAATGATCCCATAACCATTTCTCTTTTCGATCAAGAAGTTTCTGTGTTCCATAAGAAAAAAGAAGATTTGTTAACCCCCTGAGTCCTATCAACTTAACAGCTTCAACAATATTATCTACACGCTTTGGAAGCATATACTGTGCTGAATTAACAACCTTAAGCAGATCTGCAATCAAAGAAGCATCCATACTAATTTGTCTGGCAATATCTGAAATTTCAGAATCAGGATCATGAATAAGCTTCTGCAGATGTACAATATTTTCAGGGAAATGTGGCAGTTCTTCAATATCCTGAACAATTTCCTCTGACAGCTTGGCAAGGTTTTCAACATGAATATCAGAAAAGGGTAGTGTAATCTTAGCTATTGTTTCTCCATTTTCCACATCAATATCAAAAGCATCTTCACTAAGTCCCAGCTTTTTAAGCATTAAAACTAAAATAACAATGCCTAATCCAGCACCTTCCGAATCATCAAGAACTGTCGTTAAAGCTTCTTCCATAGTATCAAAAGCCCTTGACCGGGCAATTCTGTCATATACCCTCATCTGTTCTTTCTTGGAAATCTCTGTATTATTCTTAATACTTAATGTAAATTTATTACCCTTTGCATGAAAAACAGTTTTTATATAAAGTCCTTCTTCCTGCTGAATTTTGAGATAATAATCAATATTCGAAAGTGTATCGCTTTTAAAAGATTTCATCCCCTCTTCGTAATGAACAGGATCAGTTATATCAAGTTTTCTGTCTCTAAAATAGACTCTCTTTGTATTAGCTTTTTTAGCATTTACTGCAAGCTCTTTCATACAATATGCAATTCTATCTTTTATACCAACCTGACCAAATTCATCCAGAAAAACTCCCAAAATACTTTCCATGTATACCTCTGTCTCATGTGGGAGTGTGTATGTTTTAAGAGATATGGGAACGGAATTTCTTGCTGCCTTTCTAATTTTAGCTATATCAACTGTTTTTGCCATTAAATAATACCTCTGGATAATAAACTTATCTAATTATTATACCTGATAATGTTATTGTCAACCATAGAAAACTTTTTATTACAATGGTCAGTAAAATATCAATACTTCGACAATATTATTATAAAATCACTGCTTTATTATTATCCCAAAAGGTGTTGATCTAAATGATTTGAGCTTGCTATACTTCACAAATGAATACAGAAGAATTGGATTCCTATTTTAGGGAAATCCTAAATATGGAAATTGTTGAGGGTATTGACTCATCTATGAACGGGTTCCAGGTCGATCAGGGCAAAAGGAAAGTAAATAAAGTAGCTTTTGCTGTAGATGCCTCATTGGAAACATTTAAAAGAGCAGTGAATTTGAATGCAGATGTACTTTTTGTACATCACGGATTATTCTGGGGTGTCCCAATTGCAGTAAGAAACAGTCATTACGAACGGCTTTCATTTCTTATACAGAATAATTTATCCCTATATGCAGCTCATCTTCCACTGGACTTAAATTCGGATATTGGAAATAATTATGGTATAGCACAAAAGCTGAAACTTGAAATGCTTAAACCTTTTGGATCCTATAAAGGGGTTAAAATAGGTGTAACTGGTACTTTCAAACAGGAGAAGGCAATTGATGAAATTCTGGATCTTCTTGATACGGATAAAAAGGAAGTCCTTAAGATTCTTCCATTTGGGAAAAAAATGATATCAAGTATAGCAATAATCTCCGGAGGCGGTACAAGAGAAATTTCCCAGGCTCTGGAACAAAATATTGATCTTTACATAACAGGAGATCTTTCCCATGAAATATATCATACTTGCCTTGAAGGAAATATAAATATGATTAGCGCTGGACATTATTTTACTGAAACTTTTGGACCTAAGCTGCTTTCACAAAAACTAAATGAGGACAAAAATGTAGAAACAGTTTTTATTGATGTCCCAACAGGATTATAGGATTAATGAAAACTGTACAGAAACTGAAACCACTACTACTTACTCTCATTATTTTAATAGTTGATCAGATAAGTAAATTACTTATTGTAAAAAATATTCCAATTCATACTATTGGAAAATCGTTTTTTGGTGGGATATTACGAATTATTCATACTAGAAATCTGGCAATAGCCTTTAGTATGGGTAAAAACCTTCCGGATGGAGTTCGCTATGTTCTATTTACAATAATTCCAATAGCAATTCTTATTGGACTCTTTGTATATTTTCTAAAAAGTAATGATTTTACAAATATCCAAAGATGGGCTGTAGCAGGGATTCTTGGAGGTGGTGTAGGGAATTTGATAGATAGAGTTTTTAGACCCCTGGGAGTTGTAGATTTTATGGATGTTAAATTTTTTGGGATATTTGGACTTGAACGATGGCCTACTTTTAATGTAGCCGATTCAATGGTTGTTGTTTCCGGATTACTATTATTATTTTCTTTTATATTTGAGGATTTGAAAAAACATGAATAAAAAACTAAACACTGCTCTTTTTATAATAGGAGCATCAATTTTAAATGTAGTATTAATGATTATTCTTATTACTTTAGGTCTGGCACTAATCTCACTTATAATACCTAAAAACATTTCTCCTGCAATAGCATCAACATTATTTATACTTGTATTTTTATTATCAGTTGCCGGTAGTTTTTTTGCTTATCATAAAGGTATAAAATATCTTGCCAGGAAAGTAGATATGGATAAATACTTCCATCCAATTTTTACTTCGAGAAAGCGATAAGATCTAAATAGACTTAATATCCATCAGATAAAGATCTGTTAATATCCTTTTTATACAACTCATTATACACAAATCCCCTTTTTCGAAGACTATCTCTTAATTCCTGTCTGAAAGGGATATTTCTCCAAAAGATACCTCTTACATCCTTATCCAGTTTCTGGGTACCTTCACTTTCCCTGGTTATCCACAAAATATAATCCTGAATAAAGGATTCGCGAACATCACCCCTCATTTTTTTCTCAGAAAACCACTGATAATAGCGCCCGGTAAGACCTTCCTCCATCCAGTAATGCTGAGCCTTCTCCTTGGCAACCTGCCATCTGAGATCTGCAGCAGCAGAAATTACTGCAATTTTTAAATCTTTTGGAAAAATAGGAACAGCAACCCTTCCCCTGCTTGTTGCCCTGTTGAACTTTTCAAATGGTTCCCAACAGATACCTTTTTCACCATATCCTGGTACCAGGATTATGTATGGAACAATTCTATTTGTCTGCCTCTTAAAAGTTCGCTTAAAAAGCCCCTCATCAATTGCTTCTACAGCAGCAAACTCCATAATGATATTTTCTCTGGTGCCAATATCCCGAATATTAGATCGAAAATACTGTTTCATTAGAAAAGGGATATGATTCCCCTGCCTACCAATAACCATCTTTATCATTTGTCTGACAGTATTAAATTCATTTTCAAGAGTTTTTGAATTTAACGAGCTGGAAACACCCTCCTGGCTTGCTTTTTCTTCAAGATCATTTAACTGATTCTTTACATTTTCATAAGTTATAAAACCAGCAGCCAGTTCTTTATCTTTATTTGATAAAAACCGGCAAACATTCATGATATCAGTTAGAGCCCCTTTTGGCCAGCGTCATAAGCAGAACTCAAACCATCATCATAGATTTGATGAGTGGAAATTACTTTTATCTTTTCTCTTAATTCTTCCTCTGCATTCTTAATTTCTCTGGTTTTATTTTTTATTTCAGCTAAGTGGAATTCACTGGTTCCTCTTGTTTTATCAATCTGAGCCTGAATCTTTGCACCCTGATTATTTCGAACCTGTTTAACCTCATCTACAGAAGATGAACTTATCTGACCACTGGCAACCTTCCCAAGCCATTCATCAAAATAATAAATAGGTTCTCCTGTACTATTACTGGTAACTATTTTACCAATAAGTTCCCTTTGTTCCCTGGAAACCAGGGTAGGGAGAAGATATCCATATCTAAGAAAGAATTTTTTTGACTCTGTCATTTTAGAAAATTTTGAGGCAATAGAGGATGAAAGATTCCATGCAGCAGCAATAAGTTTAGCTCGATACAGAGATTTATCTTTAGGATCACTGGTATTTAAAAATTGAGATAGAAGAGTATGAACCCGTTTAGATGGTTCTCCTTCTCCGGATAATACAGATTTGTAATATTCTTTACTTGAAAAAATAGGATTTGTCCTGTCTTCAGAGAATTTAGAAGGAGGTGCAAAAGCCACCTTCGACAAATCAACTTTCTCAGCTTCCTGTTTTTTTACAGTTCCATCACTAAATAGATCCTCAAAATCAGGAGACACCTCTTCCAATTCACCAATTTCCATCAATTCAGCAATTTCCGGGTCTATTTCTCCTGAAAAAATATCGTTACTCAAAATATTTCCCTACCAATATTAATTAATATAGTTAATTATACATCTTTCCAATAAAAAAAAAAGATTTTTTTTAACTTCTATTACCAATCTATTGGGAAATAATCCTTTAAAAATTTACCGCTCCAATGCTCCCCTGTGTTTATTCCATCAAAAAAAGGATCACATACCCTGGCAGCTCCATCAACAATATCCAATGGCGGCTGGAAATCATGTAAATCCTCTTTTAATTTGGAAAGTTTAGCTGGATCTTCATCAGTAACCCATCCGGTATCCACTGCATTCATGTAAATACCATTCTTTGCCAGACCACTTGCAGATGTATGAGTTAACATATTAAGTGCAGCCTTGGCCATATTGGTATGGGGATGCCGATCACCCTTCTTAAACCTTAGGAATTTACCCTCCATAGCTGATACATTGACAATATGTTTCTGGCCCGTATTATCTTTCTCCATTAAAGGAGTCAATTTATTGCATAATACAAAAGGGGCCACAGCATTAACTAATTGAAGTTCAAGCATTTCAGAAGTTTCAATTTCTCCTAATTTTAAGCGCCAACTATTAGTTTCTCTCAAATCGACCTGCTGGAGATCAACATCCAGTTCTCCTTTTGGAAAAACAGTACTTACAGAAAGGTTTTTATCATACCCATAGGGAATTTGAGAAAGCTGTGCAGATTTTCTAAGACCAATCCCTGGAATATCTTCATTTGAAGATAAAGCAAGCTCTGATCCGGAGCTATTTAAAGCAAAAGAGTCCAGTTTTTTAGTAAAAATTGAAAANTTCTCCAATAACATTTGTGTATTTTCTGAAAAATGTTCGATAGGTTTAGTTTCNTTCTCCATNAAATGTGNATAAAAACCAGGNGGTCGNNGTACNGTTTGAGCTGCATTATTTATTAAAATATCCAAACGATGATATTTTTTTTCAACATGAGCACAAAAAATCTCTACACTGGGGGTATGCCTAAGATCCAGGCCATAGATATGTAATCTATTCCCCCATTCATTAAAATCATTTTCTTTGGAATATCTTACAGCTGAATCTACAGGGAAACGGGTTGTAGCTATAACCGTAGCACCAGCCTTTAACATCATAAGGGTAGCCTGATAGCCTATTTTCAAACGTGACCCGGTTATAACAGCTATTTGTCCTGTTAAATTTGCAGTCTGAAAACGCTTTTTATAGTTCAACGCTGCACATGAAGGACACATAGAGTCATAAAAAAAATGTAGTTGAGTAAATTCAGCCTTACACACATAACAATTTCGGGGTGAATGTAATATTAATTCATCCTTAGAAGAATTCGAGTTATCGGATATCTGGAGTGGAGCAGAAAATACTTCATTCTCTCTTGCCTTACGAATACCTGTTCCAGCTCTGGCTTTTCGTTCTGAAATAACAATTTGCTGTCTGTGTTTTTTCCGAATAGCTTTATTTCGTTTTATTAACTCATATCTATCCGGCCGTGATATTTGTCCAGCAGCTTTCATTAATTCAATTTGCTTAACTTTCGTTAATGCAGCAAAATTATCACTACTGTTTCCTAAATGCCTTAGAACTGCAATACATTTTTCTATGTCTTCTTCTGTATAAAAATGATCTTCTATCTGATCCATTATTTGATCCTCTGGAATTATCTATNAAACGGTGTACCTTTATTAACATTTTAAGGATGGTTTTTCAATATGATATTTATTAGAGGGAAAGCCTTCCCCCATTTATAGTGTCCATAATTTCCCTAAAACTTTCCAATCCTGCTTCTATATTCTCAATAATCTCTTGCGCTAAAACATCAGGTTCTGGAAGATTATCTAAATCTGCCAAACTCTTATCTCTTAACCAAAAAATATCCAGATTTGTTTTATCTCTTCCAAGTATTTCGTT
>JGI24023J19991_10000291_pt1 | contig 39422 bp, 31 predicted proteins | sample Cruoilmetagenom1_FD_19991 | JGI IMG/M metagenome (IMG submission 19991)
AGTGCCAGTGGTGGTGTAGGAAAAGTAGTTAATGCTGTAGTAGGTGCAATTGTAATTATGTCACTTAAAAATGGTATGGCTTTAGCAGGTATTGATGCAAATATCGAACCAATTATTTTAGGTGGAGTATTATTACTTGCAGTAGTATTTGATATTTATACAAGAAACGTAAATCCTGTTGATTTAGTAGGGATGCATTATGCTAAAAAACAATACAAAGAAGAGTTAGCTGCTGACAAGAGTAACTTTATAAAAGCAAAAGCAGAACTTAAAACTGCAAGAAAAGAAAATCGTGCTGATTTAATAGCTTTTGAGTATAAGTATACAAACGCTCAAGGTGCATTTAATAAAATTAAAGACAAAATTAGAGTTAGTGTAGAGGCAGATTTTATTAAAGAGTAACATTTTTTACTGGTAATTAGGGCACAGTCTTCTGTATTAAGTCATGTGCCTTAACAATAAAAAATAATTGCAGAAAAATTATTAATCTGCAGTTTGTAATGTTTCACAGGAGGATTATATGAAACGTTTTATAGTAACACTACTAATTTTAGTAGTAATGACAGGGGCTGTTTTTGCTAATGGCGGACAGGAATCTTCAAAAATTAAAATTGGTGTTGTATTACCCGATGCTTCTGAAGAAAGATGGGCAAACCAGGATGGTGCTTTTTTTAAAGAAGATTTAGCAGCCTTAGGTGCAGGTTATGAATATGAGATTTTATTCTCAGAAGGTGACGAATCAAAAGAGAAACAAAACGTTGAGGCGTTAATCGCTAAAGGTGCAAAAGTAATTATTATTACTTCTCAGGGTTCTGGTGCTTCTGCTGTTGCAGCTGCACATAGTGAAGGCGTTATTGTTATTGCTCATGATCGTATGGCAAAATCATCTTCAGACGTTGCTGATTATTATACAACCTTCAATAGCTGGAATGTTGGTAAAGCAATGGGTAAACATTTAGTTGATGCAGCAAAAGCAGCAGGATGTTCTTCAGCTAATCCTGGGGACTTGGCAATTTTTGCTGGGCGTGTGGCTGACTGGCCAAATGCAACTTACTTCTTTGGTGGTGCTTTTGAAGAGTTACAGCCAAACTTAGATTTATTTAACATCGTAAATCAAGATGCTGCTTCATTCAAAGGATTAGCATTATACACAGAAGCTACATTTGATGATGCTGCAAAAGATGCTCTACAAGGTGCTATGCAGCCTATCGATACTGACTGGAATCCTGAAACTGCTGGTATTAAAGCTGCAGGTGTAGTTGCACAAATTTCAAAAACCTCAGACAAAGTATTTGTTTTAGCTCCAAATGATGATACATCAGCTGCAATTCGTTTAGAATTTGCAAAAATGTCAACTCCATATGATAAATACTATACTACAGGTCAGGATGCTTCAAACGTTACTTTGGCTAGTTTAATGGGAGACACTGTTACTGGTAAAGGTACTCAGACAATGACAGTATTTAAAGACGTTTCAAAATTAGTAAAAGATTCAGTTTCTATTGCTAAAAACATAGTTGACGGTGTTGATGGATTAACTGGTTTAACTAGTGGCCCTTCAATTGATGGAGCAAAAACTGCTTATTCACCAATTGATACTTTATTAGCTTCAGACAAACAATTAACTTATGATACAATCTTTGCTACAGGTTACAAATCAGAAGATCACGCAGATTTTGGTGATATAGATTTTAGTCCTTACAAATAATTAGTTGAAAATAAATCACATTATAAAATACCTTAAAGCCTTGCTTTAAGGTGTTTTTTTTATTCTAAATTGGTAAGTTGAAATAAATATATGGTATAATATTTTTATAAAACATAAGCTTCAAAAAAAGGTTAATAAATGGAAATACTTAATTCTATAAAACAATATCTGGATGCTTTTTTTGCATTCAAGGCGTATATAATGCTGCCTGTAATTATTCTTATAATTGCTCTTATTATTAGAATGCGGATAAAGGATGCATTACTTTCAACTGTTCGTCTTGCTGCAGGTTTTGCGGGAATCTTTATCTCTTTTGATTTTTTTGTAGCACAAATTAGACCAGCAGTTAAGGCTATTGTTGAACTTAGAGGTCTAAATTATCCAGTACTGGATGTAGGTTGGCCCCCTTTAGCTGCAATTACCTGGGGTTCCTGGATTGCACCTCTTTCTATTCCAGTAATTATATTTATAAATTTTTTAATGTTATCAACAGGAACTACAAGAACACTGGATATTGATATATGGAATTACTGGCATCTTGCTTTACCTGGTGCTTTTGTTTTAGGTGCAACAGGTAGTCCTGTTTTAGGTCTCCTTGCTGTTGTTTTAGTGACTGTGTACCATCTGAAGACAGCTGACTGGTCTGGAGTTTATGTTGAAGAGGGTGTTGGTTTGAAAGGTATGACTGTTTCTCCATTATCTGTATCCGGACTTGTTCCTCTTGGAGCAACCTTTGATAAGTTATGGGATAGAATACCTTTTCTTAAAAATTGGAACTATAATCCTGAAGAAAAAGGTACAGACCCTGGTCTTTTAGGTGAACCCATGGTTATAGGTTTGCTTGTAGGGGCTATTCTTGGTATTGCTGCAGGGTATCCTGCAAAAGAAATTCTGGAGCTAAGTGTTCATATTGCAGCTGTTATGTTTTTGTTGCCTAAGAGTGGTAGTCTTATTGGTGAAGGAATGGAGCCTGTTTCAAGAACTCTTAAAGAAAAAATACAAAAACGATTTGATGGTAAAGAGCATTTATTTATAGCATTAGACACTGGTATGCTTATGAAACACAAGTCAGTGGTAATTACAGGGTTAATTCTTATGCCAATATCTCTAATTCTTGCAGGTATAATTCCTGGTAACCGTGTAATTCCTTTAGGAGATCTACCAAATCTTATTTCGGTTATATCAATAATTGTACTGGTTCATAGAGGAAATGTTATTCGTGGTGTTCTTACAGGTATTCCTTTGGTTGCAATATATCTGTTTATATCCAGTAGTCTTGCTGAAATGATTACAAGATTATCAGGCTCTGTCGGTATGCATTTTGGAGATGATCAGTTGATTACGGCTTTTACAGATGGAGGTAATCCTGTAAGATGGTGGATCTTACGTCTTTTTGAAGGCAATTTTATTGCAATTATACTTATACCTATAGTTTTCGGAATGCTTTATATTGCCCGCAGGGAAGCACTTAAAAGAGAAAAAAATTATAGATTAAAAAGTGAAAAAGCATTATAACGAAATTTATAAAATTCTACTGATGGTAATTCTACTTAAATAAACTTATCTTATATTAATTTTAATACCTAACCTGTCGATTTATGTTATAGAGACTCAAATGAAAGATATTAGTGAATACAAAAGAGAAACTACCGTTTATGAACTATCAGCTCATTTATATGAAAGAATTACAAATGGGAAAATAACGACTTTTACAGAACTAAAGGAATACTGCTCTCCTATACCAAAAGGACCTCAGCTTCAAATATTACTTATGAATGCTTTTAAACTTATCCGGCAGCTCCACTGGGGTTTTTTTAAGGATATTGATTATCCTTCCTATCCAAAAGTATGGAAGGAAATTGTAATACCCGATACTGATTATAAATATGCAGGAAATTTAAAAAGAAATACGACAATATCCAGTATTTATATTGCTATGCTTGATATTCATGGATATACAAAATTCTGTAAACAAAATAACAGAAATTTATCAATGCTCCAGCTGCTTGATAATTTTATGCAGGGAGATATTAGTAAAATTACACAGGAAAATAATGTTGTAAGCAGAAGGGCCAGAGGGGATGAAATAATTCTTATAGGAACCAGTGGGATCGATATGGTTAACTCGGTTTTAAGTATAATTGATTATTTTAGTAAAAGAAAAATTATTAAAAATGATGAACTGTCTAAAACCCGACCGGGAGTAAAAATAATGCTTCCTGATATGCATATAAGTGTTGGTATTGCAGGGGGTAAAATATATACACCTCTTGTTATAACCGAAGATGGAGATATTTCCGGTGATATAATTAATACAGCAGCCAGACTTCAGGCAAGAGCAAACAAAATTAGTCCTGCACATACCAGGGTCATAATAACAAAACATGTTAGATACAGGTATTTAAAGGAAAGAAAAGAAGCTGGAATTAAGGATGATTCCGGGCTTCGTTTTTTTAATTCAGGAACAATTGACTTTAAAGGAACCTCTATACCTCTTTATTATCTTCTATATAATAAAAATGATTTTTATATTCTTAATTTTCAAAATGAAATGATTGATCTTTACGATTCCATTAAAAATAATCTATGGAAAAATAAAGTGTTTCCAAATCTAATAAAAGTTTTAATAAAAGTTCTATCAAATATGCCTTTATTTAAAATTTCTGTTGTAATAGGAAAAAATAAACCTGAACTTATTAAAAATGATCAAATAATTGATTTGTGTAAAAAAGCTTTTACGTGCTATACCGTAAAAAGAAATTATCCACAGGCATTAAAACTTATGGATAATATCATGATTTATCTTAGGGAGATTCCTGTTTTTGACAGCCTTGTTTTTCAGTATACACAGGAAATTTGCAGTGTATATAATAATGTACTAAATGAATATGATCTTGAGATTGAGAATATACTTGAAACAAAAATTGATAAATTACTGTCTTTAGATGAAAGGAAGACCTATATTATTGTAAAAAAGCATTACCATCTGTATGAAAAACTAAGAACTCAGGTTCGTAATAGTAATGAGCTTGGTAATAGAAAAGCATTGTGGTATAAAATTATAGAGAATGAAAATATGGGAATAAATATTTATTCAGGGAAAGTATGATTTTTATATACAATCGGTTTGTGGAGTTACTTTAAAATGTCCAGATATACAGCAGCAGCAGTTTTGGTTCTTGTTCCCATATTATGGGGATTGTTAATGGGCCCTCTATTGGATTTCTTTGAAAAAAAAATCTTTCTTTTAACAAAGAAGAATAACAAATAAGATGGATAATTTTTTTAAATTAATTTCACCGGATTTTATTTCATATATATCAGGACCCATATTTTACCTCTCTCTTTCAGGATTAGGTTTCATAATTGGAATACTTGCTGGTATTTTTGGAGTTGGGGGAGGTTTTTTACTGGTTCCTTTAATGAATATCCTCCTTGGAATACCTATTGAAATTGCAGCAGGAAGTGCAACCTGTTACATAATAGGAACTAGTACAACTGGTGTAGTCAAGCATTACCATAAAGGGAATATGGAGATAAAAGCAGTTGTATATATTTCCTTAGGAAGTATGCTTGGAGCAGTAAGCGGTGATATTCTTCAGGATATTCTAGTACTTCTTACTGGTGGGAACAGAACACTGTTTGAACAGATTATGCAGAGTGTATTTGTGTTCCTCCTTATTTTGATTGCCTGGGTAATGTCAAGAAAATCAAGCTATGATGAAAAATCAGATATTAGACCGGTAACATTTCTTCAAAAAATGAAACTGGGTCCGGATACAGATCTCCCCCAGTCAAAACAAATTGGTGTAAATATTATTGGTCTAATTGGAATTGGATTTTTGGGTGGTCTTCTTACTGGTTTAATGGGTGTTAGCGGAGGAGTTTTATTTATGCCAATTCTTGTATTGGGAGTTGGGCTTGCACCTCATTTGGCAGTAGGAACAAGTCTTGCTGTGGTTTTAATGGGTTCAATATCTGCTGTAATAAAGAAGGGTCTTTCGGGAGATGGAAAGGTGAGTCTTCCTGTTGCTTTAGCACTTCTGGCCGCAGGTGCTGTTGGAGTCCGTATTGGTATATCAATCAGCCATAAACTGCATGGTGAGAGATTAAAAAAGTATTTTTCAATTATTGTTTTATTAGCTGCAATAATGGTTGCAGCTAAGCTTATAACTTCTTTTAAGTAGGCAAAAATGGGAGAACATATGAAAATAGGCAATTTGAAATTTATTCCTCAGGATAGAACTTATTTAATGGGTATTTTAAATATTACACCTGATTCATTTTCTGATGGTGGTAAATTTTCTGTATTAGACAATGCAGTTGAGCATGCTGTTTTAATGGAGGAAGAAGGTGCTGATATAATTGATGTTGGAGGAGAATCAACCCGGCCCAATCATTTGCCTGTCAGTACAGAAGAGGAATTAACCCGGGTTATTCCTGTGATTAAAAAACTTGTAAAAAAATTAAAAATTCCTGTTTCCATTGATACTTCAAAAGCAATTGTTGCAAAAGAAGCTATAAAAGCAGGTGCATTAATGATAAATGATGTCTGGGGTTTTAAAAAAGACTCTGAAATAGCTGCTGTGGCAGCAGATACAGGTGTAGTTTGCTGTCTTATGCATAACAGAGATAATACAAATTATAGCAATTTAATTACTGATATCAAGAATGAACTTTTAGAAAGTATTAAAATAGCTATGGATGCAGGAGTAAAAAAGGATAAGATAATTCTTGATCCTGGAATTGGTTTTGGTAAAACTGTAGAACAGAATATTGAAGTAATTGCAAATCTTTTTGAAATAGTGGATATGGGTTATCCAGTTTTGTTAGGCACATCAAAAAAATCGATGATAGGTATTTCTTTGGATCTGCCTGTAGAAGAAAGAATAGAAGGTACTATTGCAACAAATGTAATTGGTATAAATAGTGGTTGTTCCATTATTAGGGTACATGATGTTAAAGAAAATTTACGGGCTGCAAGAATGACGGATATTATTTTAAAAAATAAAACCATATCAGGAATAAATAATGCCCGGTAGCAATACAGGAAGTAAAGAATACATTGCATATATTGGTGTAGGATCTAATATGGGGGATCGGAATAAAAATATACTATCAGCAAAAAAGGAGATTAACAAATCTACTTTTTCTAATGTAATAGAAATTTCAAAATTATATGAAACAGAACCAGTAGGATATCTTGAACAGGATTATTTTCTAAATTGTGTTTTTAAAGTTTCTACAATTCTAAATCCTGAAGAACTTTTACAATTATTACTTGAAACTGAGAAAATATTAAAAAGAAAAAGAATAATTCACTGGGGGCCAAGAACAATAGATCTTGATATACTGTTTTATGATAATTATATAATTTCTTCACCAAATTTGATTATCCCTCATCCAAGGCTGCATGAAAGAATGTTTGTTATAAAACCTTTATGTGATCTTGCTCCGGATCTTATTCATCCTGTTTTAAAGGAATCCTGTTTTAAAATTGCTGAAAAACTTAAAAAATCTCAATCCATTCCATTGGAATGGTCCCCTTTATAAAATGTCAGCTATTTCTTTTTGTAAATAGAACAAGTCTGCGGGCTGAAAAATTAAAGAAAAAGATTAATGTAGCGGATGTTATTCGGGAAAGCATATAAAACATCTCGATTTTTTCTGTCAAAAACCAAAGAAATAATGTATTTAAGGTACCACCTATAAAACCTAAAAGTATAAAAATAAGGTATTCGTAAATTTTATTATTAACACTTCTAGTATCAAATACCAGGGTAATGGAAAGAAAATAAAGAAGTGTTGTCCCTGCAATGAAGCCTAGTGCACCAGCTAATAAGTAGTAAATATTAAATATTTCTACTAAAAAAACTAAAGTAAGAAAGTCCAGTAAAAATGAAACTGAGCTTATTATAATTGAACGAAAAAGCTGATTGCTTATATTATTGGTTTTGTATAAAAAAAGTTTTTTAATTGATCTGGTCATATATACACAGTACTTTATTTTTTGAATTGATAAAAGAACTTATATAAGCTAAACTTTCAGCAGTTAGGATTTTAGAAATTACAGGAGTATATTCCTATGGTTAAACTTGATAAAATCAATAGAAATATTTTAAATATTTTACAGGAAAACAGTAATATTACAAACAGTGATTTATCAAAATCAATTGGTCTTGCACCTGCAACTACTCTTGAACGAGTAAAAAAGCTTGAACTTTCCGGAGTGATTAATGGTTATGTTGCACTGGTTAATCAAAAAAAAATAGGAAAAGATATTACTGCTTTTATAGAAATTTCAATGAAGAACCATTCAGCAGAATCAATCAGGAATTTCAGCAGAGATATTGCTGCTTTCCCTGAAGTTCTCGAATGTCATCATATTGCAGGAGATAAAGATTTTTTATTAAAAGTAGTAACAGAAAATATAGAAAGTTATCGTGTTTTTGCATTGGATAAACTAGCTTCCATTCCTGAAATTGGGAATGTATGTACTTTATTTACTATGGACACAATAAAGTATTCTACAGGAATACCTGTAGATTGATAGCTGGATAAGGAATTTTGTAGGATATCCGAATAAAATAAGGAAATATACCTAGACATGTAAATAATATGCATGTATATTTAAATAAAACAGGAAAAAAGATAAAATAAAAAGATATATCAAAATATATTGGATTAATATTTTTATCATTATAGGAGATGTTTATGTCTGAAATGCTTGTCTTAGGTGATGAAGCTCTGGCGCTTGGTGCCATTGATGCTGGTTTGGCTGTTGCCTATGGGTATCCCGGAACACCTTCAACAGAAATTCTTGAGTATATTCAGCGATATACAAGAAAAAATGAAAGTGAAATAATTGCGAGATGGTGTACCAATGAAAAAACTTCTTATGAAGGAGCTGTAGGGGTTTCATATGCGGGGAAAAGATCCCTTGTTACTATGAAGCATGTAGGNCTTAACGTCGCTGCAGATGCTTTTATGAATTCAGCCCTAATTGAGATAAATGGTGGTCTGGTAATTGCTGTGGCAGACGATCCTGGGATGCATTCTTCCCAGAATGAACAGGACAGCAGATATTTTGCTGATTTTGCAAGAATTATGTGTTTTGAACCAAGAAATCATCAGGAAGTTTACGATATGACATTAGAGGCATTCTCTGTGTCAGAGCTTTTTCATATTCCTGTAATGCTCAAAATTGTTACAAGACTTTCACATTCAAGATCTGTTATAAAAAGAGTGGAAGGATTATCTATTACTGATCTTGGAACTGCAAAAGATAAGCTGAAGTGGCTGACTCTTCCTGCTCTATCCAGGGTTAATTGGAAGAATCTGCTTGAACAACAAGTTGATTTCGCAGATTATTCAAACAAATCAAAGTATAATAAATTATCAGTAAACAAAGATTTTAATAAATTTGGCGTTATTACAACTGGACTTGGATGTAATTACTATTTTGAGAATTCTGAAGATTTATCTGAAAAACCTTCTCATCTTCATATTGGAGTTTATCCTGTACCTTTCGAACTGGTTAAAAAGCTGGCAGCTAAAGTTGAAAGCCTTATAGTTATTGAAGAAGGTTATCCTTTTGTAGAAAAAATGTTAAATGGTATAATTAAAGATACTCTGCCTGTTCATGGTAAAATGGATGGTACTCTTCCTGCTTATGGAGAACTCAATCCTGATAATGTTAGAAAAGCTATTGGCCTGGATGCAAGAGAAAACCAGGGTACTGATTACTCTTCTCTCCCGGGGAGACCTCCTCAACTATGTACCGGATGTCCTCATACAGATTCTTTTCGTGCTCTCAATGTTGCTCTGGAAAGTTATGATACTAGTATTGTTACAGGTGATATAGGGTGTTATGCCCTTGGGGCTCTTCCTCCTCATTCTGCTTTGGATGCACTTCTGTGTATGGGAGCATCTATTGGTATGGCCAGAGGTGCCAGTGAAGCAGGAAGAAAAAATGTAGTAGCAAGTATTGGTGACGGTACATTTCTCCATTCGGGTGTTACCCCATTGATAGATGCTGCTTCTACAAATACAAATATGACTCTGATAATAATGGATAACAGTACAACTGCTATGACTGGGATGCAGGACACTATTATGACTAGTCCCATGATTAAAAATATTGTACTTGCCTGTGGAGTTGACCCCTCCCACTTAAGGGAGCTAAAGGTTCTTCCAAAGAATCATGATGAAAATACAAAAATTATTAAAGAAGAAATTGATTATAAAGGACTCTCTGTAATAATTACTTTAAGAGAGTGTATTCATGTAGTTGGTAAAATTCGTGGGGAGATAAAATAGTTATGGCTGATAAATACGATATAATTCTATCCGGAGTAGGTGGTCAGGGTGTTTTGTCTGTAGCTGCAGTAATTTCCATTGCAGCTATGAAAGATGGTTTTACCCTAAGACAGTCTGAGGTTCATGGAATGGCTCAGAGGGGGGGAGCAGTTCTTGCACATATGAGAATTTCAAAATCAAATATTGCAAGTGATTTAATTCCTAAAGGAAGTGCTGATGTTGTTTTAAGTATGGAACCTATGGAAAGCTTAAGGTATGTTGATTTTCTTAAACCTGAAGGAAGATTGATTTCTGCTGCTGCACCATATGAGAATATTCCGGATTATCCTGATCTTAATGGAATACATAATAAGATAAATAATCTTAAAAATAGTAAAATTATTGATGCAAAAGCTCTTGCTAAAGAAGCAGGCACAATGAAAGCTGTAAATATGGTTATGGTTGGGGCTCTGTCAGTTGAACTTGATATACGGAAAGAGAGTATAGTTGCGGCCGTAAAAGAAAAATTTGCTTCCAAGAGTGAAAAAATAATAGAGGCAAATCTGAAAGCACTTGAGCTTGGGCAGATATCTAACAACAAATAAGTGAATGGAGAAAACAGTGAATATAATTAAGGAGTTGGAACCTCTTTTTTATCCTGATTCGGTTGCACTTATAGGAGCCTCCGGAAATCCCGCTAAGGTTGGAAATAGAATTCTTAAAGTTTTAATGAAAACAGTTAAGAATCTATATCCTGTTCATCCGGTGGATAAGGAAGTACTGGGATTAAAAGTTATTAATCGTATAGAAGACCTTTCGGAGAATATCAGTCTTGCAGTTGTAACTATTAGTGCAAATTATGCTGTAGAAGCAGTCAGGTCCTGTGCAAAAAAGGGGATTAAGGTAATTGTTATAGTTTCAGGTGGTTTTGGTGAAATTGGTGGTGAGGGTAGTGTCCTTGAAGATCAGCTGAGAGACATTCATATAGAGTATGGTACAAGAATGCTTGGACCGAATTCTCTTGGAATATTNCTTCCNGAAACAGGACTTGATACAATTTTTGTGGAGCATGGAGATAAAGCCTTATCAGGAGGTGGNGGGATTGCATTTATTACCCAAAGCGGTTCGGTAGGAACAGAAGCTTTAGGACTTGCAAGTAATGCAGGATACGGAATGAGAGCCTTTGTAGGTTTGGGTAATAAGGTTGATCTTACAGAAACTCATTTCCTTGAATATTTTTCTATAGATAAAAAAACAAACTGTCTGGCATTTTACAGCGAATCATTAGATGACGGTAAAATATTTCTTGAAAAAGCCAAAGAGGCTTCAAAGAGAAAAGCTGTTGTAATTCTAAAAGCAGGTAGAACAGAAGCCGGCCAATCAGCAGTTAGTTCCCATACAGGAAAACTTGCTGGATCTGATAACGTTGTAAATGGAGCATTCAGACAGTATGGTATACAAAGGGCCTACGATGAAGAAGAAATCTGTGATGCTTCAAAAACTTTATCTATGCTTAAAATACCTAAAGGTAATAAAGTTGCAGTTATAAGTGCTGCAGGTGGTTATGGTGTAATGTGCACTGATTACATTGAACAAAAATATTCAAGAATACAACTTCACCTTGCAGAGTTTAGTAAAGAAACTACAGAAAGGTTGAATGAGATTAATCTGCCCTTTGCATCAACACATAATCCAGTTGATATTACAGCTAGTGCAGATGATAAGATCTATGTAGATACACTTGATGCCGTTTTACGGGATTCAGGTGTAGATATTGTCATTTGTTTATCTTTCTTTACAATTCCTGCGGTTACAAAGAATCTTGTTAAGAAAATTTCAGAAAAAATTATGGAATTCGATAAACCTGTAATTACTTTTGCACAATACGGTCCTTTTACAAATAAGTATTTAAAAGAATTTTATGACAGGGGTGTAGTTGGTTTTTCATCAGTGTACCGAACAGTACGAGCAGCTAGATTCCTCGTGGAAAGAGCAGACATCCTTAAGACATTTGGAGAAGAAGATGAGTACTAAAGCCTGGGTTGAAGGTTTGAATATTCCTGGTAAACCTGATGAATGGGAAGTAAAGGAACTTTTTAAAACTTATAATATAAATACTCCAAATGGAGAAATAGTTCGACCTGAAGAAGATTTTACCGGGACTCAGTTAGAAAAACCATACGTAGTTAAAGTATGTGATCCTGAAATTCTTCACAAAACTGATATTGGCGGAGTGAAGTTAAATGTTCAGGATAATATAAAAGAAATAATAACTCAAATGAGATCAACTTTTCCCGGCAGTAATTTGCTGGTTGAAGAAATGGTTCCATATTCAGGTATTGAATTTATTATAGGAGCCCTTGTGGATCAGGATTTTGGACCGGCACTTATGGTAGGTGCCGGAGGTATTCTGACAGAGCTTTATAAAGATGTAAAATTTAGACTTGCACCCATTACTAAAGCAGAAGCTGTAAGGATGCTGAAAGAGTTAACAGTTGCAGATATTCTTCAGGGCTATCGAGGGAGTAATATGGAATTATCTCCTCTTGCTGAGCTTGTAGTTTCTGTAGGAGAGCTTGTAAATGATCTCGGGGATATTTTTAATCAACTGGATATGAACCCTGTTGTATATTCAAATGGTAAATGGATAGCTTTAGACGGGATGGCTATATTAAAATAGATAAAAAAATGAAAATTTGTATATTATTAAGAAAAAATTAAAAATTTACTTGATTTTAAATTTAAGTTCATTACAATGATTGTATAAGGAAATTCAGGAGGATTTGCATGGATAAGCAACAAGAACAAATTATCGACGATGCCTGGAGCAAAGAATCGATAATGGATGTGGAAATTTCTATTATTGAAAGGATGATAGGTTGTCGGACTGTAGAAGCAGTTGAAGCTTCAATAAGCTACGCACAATTCCTCAGACTATCCGGCTTAAATAATGATAATTACCCACTATTTTTAAGATTACTTGAAGTTGAGAACCATTGGGTTATAGATTCGCTGGTTGGTCTAAAAGACCCTTTTCTCTATTTAAGTTCAATTCACCCCAATAATTATATTATTTTAAGCAGTTACAGGCTTCTGACAGCGTGGCACCCTGGTGGAATATACCCTAAAACTCTGGCAATTATATTAGGGGTATTACAAGCTTCTTTCAGTTCACCAAAAGATGGTTTTAAAATTTACAATGTTAGTATTAATGATGTAAATAATCTTGGAAAACATCTTAACAAAGAGCTTGGTCAGGATGATCCTAATAATCGTTGTATATTGGATATTCTGGATAGACTGGGGTCATTGGCAGGTACTTCAACAGATCAAAATGTTGAACAGATGGCTAGACAAGCTAATAGTATACGAACATTTTTCTTTGATAAGAGAAAAAAGATGGAGGATATAATCCCTCAGGTTCTGCTGGTTAAATCTGATTATATTGCAAAAGAGATAGCCCCAGACAAAGTATACGTAGATTAAGCAGATTGAGGAGTTAGAGAAATGAAAGAGCTTTTTGAAAAAAAACAGAGTTGGACTCAGGAAGATATTGCTACAATTGAGTACGGCTTATTAAAAGGATTAATGGGAGTTCGAACTTCTGAAGCTGTTGAAGCAGCTGTAACATATGGAAATTATCTAAACAGTTTAGGTATTACAAATAGTAATTATCCAATTTTCCTTAAAGTATTAGGTGTAAGAAATCATCATGTAATTGATGGTCTTCTTGGAACAAGAGATCCTTTTCTTTTTATGAGTTCCATTCAGCCTAATTATTTTATAGTAGCTACATGTTTCAGCTTTTTAGCTAAATATCATCCAGCTGAAATATATTCCAAAACTTTAGGAATAATTTTAGGAGTTTTTCAGGCTGCCTTTAATAGTCCTTTAGATGGCTACAAAATTTACCCGCCAACAATTGCAGATGTAAACAGTCTTGGTAAACATCTTATCGAAGATAAAGGTCAGGATGATCTTCTTAACAGAAGTATTCTTGATGTACTGGATAAAATGAGTGAGTTGGAAGGACAGCATGTAGATGAAGATATGGAAGATCTTGCTGTACATGCACATAACATACGAAATAACTTTTTCGACACTACAAAAAGACTGGTTGATGTAATTCCGAATGTTATTCTGAAATCTGAACCTAATATGGATCCTGAAATTGAACCAAGAGATTTGAAATCTCTTAGTGAAGCGGAATCTTCCGGTACAAAACCAAAACCAAAAACACCTCCAAAAGGTAAGGCTCCAGAATCTGAAGATAATGAGTAACTAAAATACTAAATACTAACGCGCCTGTTTCGGGCGCGTTATTTTTACTACTGATTAAGGAGATTTTACATGCAAAGATGGGAAGAAAGGGGTTGGCAGGAAGAGGATCTTAACAAACTCGAACTTGCTTTTCTAAAAGAAATTTTTAAAATTGAACAAGGTGAAGGTGTAGATGCAACAATTGGCTATGCTAAGTTTTTAAACTTCATAGGTGCTAATTCTGATAATTATCCCATCTTTTTAAAGATAATAGGAATGAGAAATCATTGGGTAGTCGATGCATTAATCGGTAATAATGATCCTGGTACTTTTTTTAGCCATGTTCAAATGAATTATTTTATAATTAGAGAATGTTTCAAGGCTTTTCAAGAGGCACCAAGAGGTGGTATTTATCCGAAAAGTCTTGAAGTGTTTTTGGGTATGCTTCAGGTTACATATAAAAACCAGCTTGAAGGATATAGAGTTTATCCGTTAACTATTACTGATGTAAATAATCTCGGAAAACATCTAAATGAAGAAAAGGATCAAAGAGATCCTTTAAACATGATAATTCTTACTATTTTAGATAAAATTGCTTCACTTATTGATCCCGGAAGAGAGGAAGAAGATAAGGAAATTATAGCAGTTGCTACTCAGGCCAATAACATAAGAGGGAAGTTTCTTGACTTTACAAAGGGTCTCAAAGAAGCTATTCCTGATTTNTTGCTGGAAGTATCAGATTATACTGCCAATGAAGTTAATCCTACTGTNTAGTATAAATATCCAATTTGTATAAGCCTGCTTAATNAGCAGGCTTTTTTATTTTAATTTTCGGAATAAAGTTTTTAAAAATAATAATATTCGATGAAACAGATTAAGGTTATTTTTAGGATTANCCTCTGTTTTAAGATCTTTAATTAAATCTTCTTTGAGTTCTCTGCCTTCCATTGGCTTAATAGAATCAAGCTTTGCAAGTTTTATAATAATATTAGTAGAATCATTTTTAATATAATGATCATTCAACATTTTTAACTTATTATCCAATACATTACCCAGTTCTTTAGTAATATTTTTCTGTAAAGGATGATTATCCGGTTTTTGAATATAAGAAATAATTTCATAACATCTGGAATAATCCCTTTCAAGTANTGATNCTTTAAAAGTNCTAATAAGATCACTATTTGGTTTTTGATTTTCTTTTTCTATATTGTTTTTACTATTACGCTCAGAATAGCGGGTAGAATCATAATTTAGAAAATTTTCATGGTTAGTATTTAAGATTTCATTTTCTGTATCAAAAGAACTATCTTTTATAATTGATTTATAATGATTTTCAATTTCTTTCAAAATATTTTCTGTTTTTCTACTTTTACTTAAGTAATTATTCTCTATTCTGTTTTCTCCACTAATATTTTTAGAAATATCTGTAGAATTGACTTTTTCTTCATGTTTATTCTTTTTATTGGAAATATTAGATTCTTCAGTGAAATCAAGTAATGTTTTACTTACATATTTGTCCTTATTTTTCCTGGAAAATAAATTGGACAAAAATGTTGAAACAGATTTTAAAATAGAAGATTTTTTTATTGTTTCAGGTACAGATTTTATTTCGTTAACAGGTAAATCCTGCTCTGGTAAAGGTTCCAGCTCTGCCTCTTCTTGCCAGTCGTTAAATTCCGGGATATCGAAACTTGCCTGGCCAGTATAGGAATAATCTATAGTTTTACTATTTAGTGTTTGAGGTTTATTATTTTCTACAAAATAGGAGTTAAATAAAAGCATTACCTCTTCTATTGAATTAAAGGATTCAGGGTTTTCTATTAGCCTGTTAATGTAAGCCTTGATTATTAGTTTATCCTTATCATTATTAAAATTACAAAGAGGTAATATTCTATTTAAAATATTACCAAAAGAATAAAGATCTTCGGAAATGTTTTTTATAAGTTTGTTTTCAACAGATCCAGTACTTCCTTTATAATAATTATTTCTATATTCACCTATTTTATGTTTATCAAAAACAGAATGTACAATTGAGTTTAATCCAATGTTATAAAGTTTAACATGAGTATCTTCTTTCCACTGTAAGGGTATTAAGATTTCTTCCGGTGTGAGGAATAAGTGACTATGACCCATTTTTTCCAGAGTATTTAATGCTTTTAAAATATCTTCAATTATCTGAATAAATATATTAAAGGGAATAAGATTTTTTTCTTCTATCCATACAGATAAAGGAAAATGATCAGATTCGTAATATGACTGATAAAGATAATTTTCATGGTAGTTAATTTCAAATGGAATATAGAGATAAGGTGAATTTAAACGATATAGATTAATAGTGAAAATTTCATATTGTTTAATTTCCTCTTTTGTTAATAGAGCAGTATCACCTTTAAAAAAGGCTAAATGGAATATACTTGCACTATAAATTGCCTTCGCATTTAAAAAACTAAAAAAAGGATTATTAAAAACTTCTTTATCTAAAATATAGCAGTTATTAACTGATACGCTTTTAAAATTCATTATATTTTATCTCTTATAATAGTCGTTAAAAGATTTACCTAGACCTGCATATCTTGCATCTACTTCTTTTTCTTTAGCAAGATCTTTTTCCTTAAACCATGTTCTAAAATATTTATTCAGATAAGTTCGCCTTTTTGAAAAATTGCTTACAATCAATTTCGTTGCAGCTTTTGGATCCTCAAATATTTCACTGGTAAAAACCTTATTGCAAATACCTGTAAGAACAGATTCATCAATTTCCATCATAATTTTTAAACGTTGTTCAAAATCTTCTATAGAAAACATATCAAAATTCTCAGGTTTCAGAAGAGTAAGAAATCTTGTTTTTTCCTCTCTATGCCAACCAAATTTGTCTTCCATTCCATAAATTTTCATTTCTTCAGTTTCGAGGTCTGCTTTATTATAGTCTATTACAACTATATAGGGTTTACTGTCTTCATCATGTATAACCATATAATTGTTGGGATTTCTATCTTCATCGAAAAACAACCATCTGTTAATTAAATCGTTTCCCAACATTTTCATAAATGGTTGATCAAGGTAATTGTAACTTCCAATTTGCATTGCATTTTGAACATGTTTAGTTGCACGGTAAAATTTGTTATTATATTTAATAAGAATAGTCGGAGCTGCAGGAGTTTTCATTAAAAAATCAATGTAGAAAGCAATTTCCTGGTATTTATGCATAGGTGCTTCTTCATCAGGAATATCTTTTAAAAGCCATGGTGCACCCTCCTGGTCTATTGCACCAGTATATCCACGAATCTTTGCAGTAAAAGGTACAATAGACTCATCTCCAAAGTTATCAAGTTTTAAATTGCTTAGTGTGTCAACAAGCTCATCAATAGAATTATCAAGATATAAATATTTTCTAATTTTTTTATCTACAATAACATCATGTATTAACATATTTGTTTTATCAGCCATAGAAATCTCCTATTAATTTTATTTTTCGGTTATTGCAAATTTTGACTCTATTATACCATTATTTATTAATAAATACGGGCCTTTGGTCCCAATGTTTGTATATATTATATAATGATTTTTAATCCCAATAATATCTTTCCAAATACCAGTACGATCACCTGTTCCCCACATGGGATTATGACCTACAATGAATGGTGTTAATTCATCCAAACCCATTCTTTTGTTCATTTTTCTAATATCAGCCTCACCATATTCTTTCATATTTGGTGTCCCCCGGAATTCATGGAGTCGGTTCCAAATTAATTGATGGTAATAATCAGGACTGTCTATTATATCTATAATTTCTTCTCTTGTCGCTCCATGGCGAATAGGACCTCCATGGGTTATTACAAAACCATTCCCAATAATATAGACAGGTAAAGATTCAAAAAAATCATTTACTTTATCTACATAATCATCGCCTCTATGCTCAAGAAGATAGTTTTTAAATTCAAGACCCTGTTTAATAGCACTTTTAGCTAATCTGGAGTCAAAAGTATCGTGATTTCCTCTTATATAAATAATATTGTCTTTAAATTTAGAGATTAAAGTAAAAATTTCTTCAAGAACAAATAGAGAGGATTCCATTTCAAGCATTTGCCCAATCTGATCATTGTGCATTCCGTCACCAATTATAATCATTATCAGTTTATTTTTTTTCAGTTTTTTTAAATTATCTTCATGAGATACAATTGCCTTTAAGTTTTCTATACTGCCATGCAGATCACCGATAACTATAACTTCTCTCTTATCTTCTGATAAATCAATCAATCCACCAGGATTTCCGTATTTATTTTTTAATCTTTGTGGGTTGTTTTCAACAATAGAGATTACTTTTTCAATCTCTTTTGTATTTATAGCCATTATATCTCCTATAACGCGTTCAAGCACTTTCCTTAGGTGTATATTATAACAGAAATATCTTTTTGATTACAGGAAAATATTAGATATTAGATTATATTAGAATCTATTTTTTTAATTTAGAAGTAAAAGCAAAAAAATCTTTAGTCGGGGATATTTCCACATCTTCTCGTTTTAACCGGATAAGAAGTACTTCCGGTATAATATTGGTTAGATTTTTAGTGTTATCAAAGAAACCATCACGAATATTAAAGGCTTGTTTAGATATATTTAATTTTGATCCGGATCGTTCATATTCACCTAATTGACTCATTCTATCTAGGATTTCCAGTATTGATGCATTTGTATTTTCTAATTGATCATTATCTTCATTGAGGAATTTACCCAGGTTTTGCAAATCAGTTATGTTCAAAGGGTAAATATTAAACCCATCATCAGATCGATGGTATGAATACTCAACAATTCCTAAAACTGAAAGTAATACTTTTGAATAAATTTGACCTGGATGCCATGCAGATAATAAATCAAATGCTCTTTCAATTAGAAATCTGTTTGGTTTAATTACAGAAAAAAGTAATCTGGGATCTTTTTCACCAATTAGTTCATCAACAACCCATTTGTTATTCGTTTCTATTATTTTCAGAAATAACAAGTAATTTCTTGAAGTTATACCTACATGTCTTAAATATTTAGCAAAAGACATAGATGAACCTACTTCCATTGTAGTTGCAGTGCCGAATATACCATTTAGTATAATATCTCTATTTTGATGGATAATACTATCCAGTTCCTCGAAAGGAAACGCATCCTGCATGATTTTAAGTCCTGTTTTACCGGTTTATCTCCTTTTAGTATCGTCCTGGTACTCTATAAAATAAAGTTTACAAAAAAAAAGATATTAAATTATAGTGATTTTAATTATATTTACCGAAGATAAAATATAGAATATGATTTGGAAAGAACAAATAAATGAAATATATGAACTAGCAACTCTTCATTCCTGGTGCAGTCAGGTAAATGAGATGATTGCTGATTTTAATAATATATACAAAAGAAATAACTCTATAATTGCCTACCTAATTTCTATATTAAAAAAGAAAAATCTCCCAAGTGAATATTACATACTATCACTTGTTTTACTAAATTATCAGGAATATCCAACAGAGGAGATTATAGAATTAGCTATTACATCGTTGTATAGTAAACTTAATAAAAATGATATTTTATTTTTTAAAGAGCATCTTTTTTTTGGAGATTTTCCACTTTCTTCTGATTTAAGTGAGGATATTACAAACAGATCTTTTTTATCTCCAAAAGTAGCAATAAAAAAAGCAATGAAGATAGATTCTGTAATCTCAAAGAATAATCCAATTATTACAGTTTTATATATGAATTTTATATTAAGCCGTATGGATATGAATGAAGAAAACAGGGCTATGGTTGCATTTTTGTTATTGAGAGTTGATATAGATCTGCCTAAAAGTTTGAATGAAAGAGTTTATAAATATCTGCTTGAATATAAGGATATTATCCAGGAATTACTTCAAGAAGAAAAAGGTGAGTTAATTAAATTTGATGATATTGCCAGTATTAAAGAAAAAATTACAAAAATTAAAATTGTAGAAAAAAATATTGTTACACATAAAGAGGAATTATCCTTAAGAATTGAAAAACCTCAGGAAATAAACGAAAATATCGAAAAAAACAAAGAAAATTTGACTACAAATATAGATAATATTGAGAAAATAACTGGTAGCATTCAAGAAAAATCAAAAATTAAGTTGCATAAAAAAACTTTACTACAAATTAAAGTTGATAAAGAAAAAACTGATTTAAAAAATACAAAAAGCTATTTAGAAGAAAAAGAACTCACTAAACAAAAAAAAGATGAAACATTAATTCCTAAACCTAATAATTTAATAAAAAAATCAAATAAAAAAAATAATATTAAAAATTCAGATACAAAAAAAAATAATTTACCTTCCAGGGAAACCTCCAAAGCTATTAAAGGAAATAAAGCTTCTGTTAATATAGCATTCGAGGAAAATGCAGTAATTGATAATATACTAAACAATGAAAATATTGATATATCAGAAGAAATTATAAGTAGAGATAAAGTACCAGAAGATTCTAAAAAGAGCTGGCAAATCGGTTTAAAAGGAAATAAACAGATTTTAGAAAGTATATTAGCAGGAATTGGTAAAATTGGTTCCGGGAATATTTTTTTAGGTAAAAATAAAATCAGCAATAAAAATAAAGAAGAATCAAATAGCAAGAAACCTGTTTTTAAAAATAGAGCTGCAATATACTTAATTATTCTTTTAACTGTAATATCAGTTATAATATTACTCTTTTGGGGTAATACTAAACAAACAGATGAGTCTAAGAGTCTGAATCGTGAAGAGGAACTTATTCAAAGTGATGAGGACGTATCAGAAATCTCTGATTCTTATAAAGATTCAGAAAGTCCAAATATAATAATGCCAGATGATTTCCCTATAAATATTATTATTAAAGAAAATAAAATATTTTGGAAAGTACTGGAGGGAGAATCAATTACCGGGTTATTTTTTGCTTTACAGGAAAATAAACAAAAATTTAAAAATACAAAATTAGAAAATTTAACAAATTTAAGCTGGGAAGATTTTTTTAATACTTTTAAAAATAATAATCCTATAAGAGAATCTTATCATATTATTTTCCCTGAAGAGGAATTTGTTATTCCTTTTAATTAAAAATTATCGTGTAAAAATATAATTGTCAACAGAACTTAATTTGTTATTATAGCTATAATTGTTGATATTAAATCCTTTTAAATGTTCCGGAAATTTAAGAAAATTCCTTACAATAAAACCAGCCATTTCTCCTCTCGCCATTTTAGAATACATAGGTGGGTATTTTATTGTATTATTTATTATTTCACCAAAAGAAATATTAATTACAGGAACGTTGATTTTAGAAAAATCAATAATTTTGCTATATTCATTTGAAGCAAGATTAATAATTACATCAGAGTTTTCAAAAGTTCTAAAGTAGTTGGTTAATATATCCTTCCAGTAATCAGCTATGCTTGAACTATTCTTTATATGCAGCTTTGTTTTCATTTCAAGACGATATTCTTCGATACCATCAAGAGGTTTTAAAACACCATATAATCCTGATAATATTCTAAGATGATTCTGAGCAAAGGCCATTTGTTTTTCGTTAAAAGTTAAAGAATTTATAGCTTTATAAACTGCTCCTCTGTAAGCGAAAATTGATTGGCGGCCATTTTTGTAATTGCCTGTAAAATTATGAATTAAATTGGTAACTCCAGGTAATAATTTATCACTTAAGTTCATTTTTTGTTTTAATAATTTTTCATCAATATTTCGTAAAGTATCATTAAGTAATATTGAATTATTATTAAAGATCGGCTTTTCAATATTAAAGGAAGATGGAATTGGATCAACAAAATTCATTGTTTTTGCAGGAGAAAGAAGTATTATCAAATAAATAACCTCCCGGGGGAACGAATATTCAGGCAAAAAAAAGGTTCCATCTTATTAAGATGGAACCAAGCTCCCTCGGACAGACTCGAACTGCCGACCTAGTGGTTAACAGCCACCCGCTCTACCAACTGAGCTACAAGGGAATGTCTTTGCGACTCGTGTAATTTACACAATCATCGAAATTATGTCAATGTTTCATTGGTATTTAAATTAAAAAATATTACCTGGATAAACATATTTCAGAATCCGGGATACTTTATCACAAAGTTCAAGAATAGTGTCTTTTGGTGTTGTTGAAATTTCGTACTTGAAAACAGGATAATAGGCGGATAAATGCAGGGGGATATTAGAATCTATAGAAGCAATAAAATTTGCAATACTCATGATTTCTTTTTCAGAATCATTTTTACCTGGAATAATCAGTGTAGTAACCTCCAGATGTGTAAGTTCTGAAGCTAGTTTTATAAAAGTTTTTACGGGTTCAATTCTTCCACCCAGTTCATGATAAAACTCATTTGTAAATGCCTTTAAATCTACATTGACAGCATCCATTTCCAGTAATAATTCTTTTGCAGGTTCAGGATTTAAAAAGCCGTTGGTTACAAGTACATTTTTTAGACCCTTTTTATGGGCTAATACAGCACAATCCAAGACATACTCAAAATGAATTACCGGTTCAGAATAGGTGTAAGCAATGGATGGGATTCCTTTATCAACTGCAATTTGTACAATGTCTGATGGAGAAATGTATGATTTATTATTATTTGTATGAAAAACCTGAGATATAGAATAGTTTTGACAAAACGGACAATGAAAATTACAGCCGTAAAAGCCCAGGGAAAGTATCTGCGATCCAGGGTAAAATTGATAAAGAGGCTTTTTCTCTATTGGATCTATATTTATAGCTGAAAGAATACCTTTAAAAGGAAGTTCGAGATTCATATTATTATTTTTTCGTATTGAACAAATACCAGAATCCCCATCAGAAATATTACAATTGTGAGGGCATAAACGACATTCTAACTTACTGTTGTTTACACTGGTATATGCCATTAGGGCTTATGTACATCACTCTCTTTGAGTATTTGATGCAGAAGCTCACTATCGTTCATAAATCTAACAGGGTCATCCACTTCAAAGGGTTCGTATTTTAAACCAAGACTGCCTTTATTGATCCATAGCCTAACCATAAGAAGGTTTTCTCCACTGTCTGTCGCAATTCCAGGGAGATCATCATAATGAACGATATCAATAATTCTAAACTCATAAAATACTGTGTGGGAGCTAAAGGGATCAGATATAAGAAGCAGTTTATCTTTATCGTAAGGATGTTTTCTGGCAGAACCTGTAAAACTTATAGCACAATTAGTATAATCTACTGATGATTTATACTTAGTAATGGTAAATAAAGGCTGGGTATCCAGATATTTAGTTACACTCATTATTTATCTCCCTGTATGGAGTACCTTTTCTAATTCCCTTTCAGGTATTTCGTGAAAATACTCCATCATTTCTTCTTTCAGGTCATCTTTCAAGTCGTTAAAACCTAATGAAAGAATGTTATTATTTCTAATAACAGTTACAGATATTGTATTAAAAGATTCTTTGAGGCGCAAGGTGCAATTTAACAAAATTGTGCCTTCCCTGATATCCTGAGTTATTTGAGGATTATCTGGTTTAAAACTAATACCTCCTATAGAAATATCTGTAATTTCACCATCTATTAAAGAAAGAGTAAGAGGGTGGGTGAAAATAAATTCAATGTCATTTGTTACACTGCTTAAATATCTTCTGCTAATTCTTTTATCATCAATAATATTATATCGACTAAAAATATCTTCCATTTGGCCAAGAACTACGGGGTTGTGAAAATCATCAGAAATTATTCCATTTACCTCCAGTGTACTTGCCTTAGTGCTTTCTTCTGTAGGGAAATTATCACCTTTAAGCAAAATAAAAACAGAATTTTCTTTCGAAAGAAAACTACGTAAAACCGTAATAAAGGGTTTCCAATGTCTGGGAAAATCAACTGCACTGAAAATTACAAGATCAGGTTCGATTTCTTCAATATTATCAAGTGCTTTAATAGGATTTCTATAATGTAAGAAATCAAACCCTCTGGGAGCCAGATGTTCAATAACCTGCTCTTTTAAATTATCATTTTCAATTACTAATAAAGTTTTCACTATTTTGTCCCAAGATTTCTAACATCATAGTTATAAATTAACCATATATTTCCAAATCGATGAAGATAATAAGTATATTTTTTCATTTCTGTGTATTCCGGAAAAACAAACTCTTCATTTACATCAACTGTAGCTTCATTTTGAGTGTAGCTTGTTTTAAGTATTTCAAAAGAAGAAGGAGTTAATAATATATCATTATCTATTCGTTTATTTTTTAGTTGATTCTTATATTCTTCAACCAGAGCCAGCTGTTTTTCTTCTGACAAAGTGTTGTATTTATGTTTTAGATCAGGATGGTTTAGTAATAATCCCTTTATATCCAGATAAAGAAAGAATTTAGTCCAGGCGCTCTGTAATCTTGCTTCAATTGTATATTTTACAACTTCATCAGGAGGTAAAGCTGTTAACTCAAGTATTTCTCCAGTTTGTATATCTATTTGTTCTTCGAAAACAGGAATATCCAAGGATGGTCGTATTGAAAGAGTTAGTTTATTGGATTCTATAAATTGTGAAGAGTATCCTAATTGAAAATTTGGATAAAAATTTGATTGAATAATGAATATTCCGCTTTCCTTAATATCTACATAATCATCAAGATCTGTAATAAAGGCATATTCTTCACCAGGCAAAAGAGTAATTTCTCTATAAAAAACAGGATTATTTGTCCTGTGACTTAAAAGATAATTACTGGATGAGTGAACAGAAATATTTGTAAGTGTTTTTGCATTAAAATTAAAATTATAAGAGCGTATTTCTGCAGAATTAAAAGAGAAATTTTCCAATGAATTATTAATAATTCTAATTTGAAGTTGTATTTGAGATTCAGGATAGTATATCTTTTTATCAAAAAAACGAATTGAAACTGAGATATCTTCTGAACTGGCAAAAGTTAATGACGTAATTGTTATTGATAGATATAATAGTATTATGATTTTTTTCAAAATATTTCTCCATAGTAACCATTATAATTTTCGGATTATTATATGATAACATTATTAATAAATTATCTGGATTCAATATTACACGATTATTCTCCATTTAAAAAGACATTAAACAGCTTAATTACAAACAATTTCCCTATTAGTATAGAAGGGGCTGATGGATTTTTTAGAACATATCTAACAGAAAAGATAGCATCTCTCTCAAAAGGAAGTACTCTTATAGTAACTCCCACCGAAAAAGATGCTAAAATTGTTTTAAAAGACCTTCAAACTTTAAATAAAAATGTTTTTTATTATCCAGGGTGGGAAAATATTCTTTTTAGCGGAAATAAATACAGATCAGATACTGCAGGGTTGAGAGTCCATTATCTTTCCAAATTATTAATGGAAAATAAAATGATAATTGTATTATCTCTAAAATCCTTTCTTACCCCTGTTCCTCCTGATTCTTTTCTACAAAAAAAAATTATTCATCTTAAAATTGGAGATACTCTGGATCCTGTTCTTTGGGAAGAAAAACTTGTGTCCTATGGTTATCTTAGGGTTAATAAAGTAACAATTCCAGGTGAATTTTCTTTAAAGGGTGAAGTTTTAGATATATTCTTATACGGAAGTGATACAGCTGTAAGAATTGTATTTGAATGGGATGAAATTGAGGAAATTAAACTTTTTGATCCACTTAGTCAAAAATCAAGCGAAAAATTAAAACAGATAACCATTTATCCGGCAACAGAAATTTTATGGGATAAAGAAAGATTGAAATTCCTTAAAACTCTTGTAAAAAGCGGAAAGGATGAATTAGAAAATCTTGAAATAAGAAATACCTGTAAAAATGAAGAGTTTTTGTTTCCAGCAGCATTTGATGTTCCAGGTTCTATAGTGGATTATATGAGTAAAAATTCCAATATTGTTTTAATTCATAAAGACAGATTAAATAATATATGGGAAACCCTGAAAAAAGAAACAAGAGAACTGTACAATCGTGCAAGACAGGAGAATTTGCCCTGTGTTGAACCGGATCTTGTCTTAAATAATTTTCAAAATCTTTTGGAAAAAATCAACAGAAAGATAATTTTTCCGGATTTAAAAGATCCTGATGATTCAGGAATTAGATTTTCCTATGAACATCCCAGGTCTTTTTTTGGGAATATAAATTATTTAAAAGAAGAGCTCCAAAAGCTTCAGGATGCTGGATATAAGATAATAATTTTTTCAGAATCAAAAATACAGGCTATGAGAATAAAACAAATTCTTAAAGATTTTGATCTGGAAGTTCTTCCAATGAGCATTTCCGAAGGATTTTCTCTGCCTGAGCTAAAACTGATAGCTATAGATGAAAATGAAATATTTGGAAGAAGGAGAAGGGTTCCTGCTTCTGTAGGTAGAGTCCAGAGTAAGGCTATTGATACTTTTATAGATCTTAATCCTGGTGATTATGTAGTTCATATAAATTACGGTATAGGCAGGTTTAAAAAAATTGACCGTATAAAAGCCGCAGGAACTGAAAGAGATTATATTGAATTGGAATATGCCGGGGATGAAACAATTTTTATTCCCATAGAACAGGTAAATCTTGTTCAGAAGTATATTGGTAAGCAGGGGGGGGCACCTTCTTTGGACCTCCTTGGAGGGAAATCCTGGGATTCACGTAAGAAAAAGGTTAGAAAATCTGTAGAAGATCTGGCCGAGATGTTAATTGATTTGTATGCAAAGCGAAAAAAAGCCAGGGGTTATAAATTCCCTGTAGATTCAGATTGGCAGTTGGAGTTTGAAGCAGCATTTCCTTTTGAAGAGACAATAGATCAGTTAAGATGTGTTGAAGAAGTAAAGGCTGATATGGAAGGCGAACAGCCAATGGATAGATTGATTTGTGGTGATGTAGGATATGGTAAAACAGAAATTGCTATGAGAGCAGCTTTTAAAGCTGTTGTGTCTGGAAAACAAGTTGCATTCCTTGCTCCTACAACAATACTGGCTGAACAGCATTTTGAAAATTTTGAAGAAAGATTCAAGGGCTATCCTGTTAAAATAGGTATGATAAGCCGATTTGTTCCAGTAAAAGAACAGAAAAAAATTATTGAAAAAACCAAGACCGGAGATATTGATCTACTAATTGGAACTCATAGGATTATTCAAAAGGATGTTGATTTTAAAGACCTTGGTCTTTTTATAATTGATGAGGAACAACGTTTTGGAGTGAAGGATAAGGAAAAATTAAAAAAAGTAAAAACTTCTATAGACAGTCTTAGTCTTTCAGCTACACCTATACCCAGAACCTTGCATATGTCACTGATAAAAATCAGAGATATGTCGGTACTTGAAACTGCTCCACATAGCAGAAGACCTATTAAGACTATTATTCAGGAATTTGATGATGAAGTTATTGCGGCTGCAATTCGTAAGGAAATTGCCAGAGGGGGGCAGGTCTTCTTTTTACATAATAGAGTTGAAACATTGCTTCCTACCAGAATATTTTTAGAAAAATTAATGCCGGAATTGCTTGTGGAGTCTGCTCATGGTCAGATGAACAGCAGTCAGCTTGAAGATGTAATGCACAGATTTATACATGGAGGTTTCCATGTCCTTGTTGCTACAACTATAATAGAAAATGGTATAGATATACCAAATGTAAATACAATTATTATTGACAGAGCAGATATGTATGGTGTCAGTCAGCTCTACCAGCTGCGGGGCCGGGTCGGAAGATCGGATAAACGTGCCTATGCATATCTTCTTTATCCTGAAAAAAGAGCTCTTTCTGATATTGCTATGAAACGATTATCAGTAATATCTGATCATACAGAGCTTGGATCAGGATTTAAAATAGCACTTAAGGATCTGGAAATAAGGGGAGCAGGTAATCTTCTTGGTCGACAACAGCATGGAGAAATACTTTCTGTCGGGTTCGATATGTACTTACGAATACTTGATGATGCCATTGCAGAAATGAGTGATATTGTAGACGATACAGCTCCTGAAGTCCTTCTTGATTTGGATTATTCCGGTTTTATTCCTAATGATTATATTAGTGATCAATCGGATAAAATGGAAATTTATAAAAAAATATCTTCAATTCAAACAGATCTGGATCTTGGAAGAATTGTATCAGAATTAGAAGATCGTTTTGGTCCTCTACCGGATGAAGTGCATAGTTTACTTTCTATATCTGAACTTAGAATTATTTGTAAAAAACTTTTTATAAGTTCATTAAAAGAAAAAAAAGGGGAAATTAAGATTACTTTTTCCAGGGTGTCTATTATTTCTGTAGATAAAGTTTTGAGAATTATTAATGAGAGTAAAGGCTCAGTTCGACTTGACCCATTAAACCCTCAAAATCTTATTATGAACAGCGATAGAATTGATTTAAAAGATAAATCAGAATTTATTAGGGAAAAATTACAATCTCTAGTATAATGACCATCATGGAGTTCAAATATGAAAAAAACTTTTGATTTAATTTGTAATGTAAGAGAGTTAACCAGTATTTTTGATACAAAAACTAATGTTACAGGACTCCTTAAAATTGTTGTAAAGCTTGTAGCCAAGCATATGCAGACTGCAGCTTGTTCGATTTTTTTATATGATGAAAATACAGAAGATCTGGTTCTAAGAGCAACTGCCGGTTTAAATCCTGATTTTGTAGATAAAATACGATTAAAATCAGGTGAGGGTGTTACAGGTAGATCTTTAAAGGAAAGACATGCAATAAATATACCCCGGGGTGCAGATGATCCTTCTTTTAAGTTTATTCCAGGGTGGGATGAAGATCAGTATAATTCAATATTAGCTGTTCCTATTTTGTATCAGTCAAAGATTCTTGGTATTTTAGTTTTAGAGGATCCTAAGCCTGACTATTATAATGAACATGATATTAAATCTTTAGAAGCAATAACATCCCAGCTTGCAACTTTTCTCGAAAATGCAAGATCTTTAATTCAGCTTGATAAAAAAACAGGGACAGCACAAAAACAAAATTTTAATTTGCGAAAAAAATATTATAAGGGAACATCTGTTTCTGAAGGTATTGCAATAGGCAATGCTCTGTTTCTTTCAACTTATAAAGATGATATTTTTTTAACTATTGAAAATTTTAAATATATTGAAACTCTTAGTGCATTTGAAGAATCTTTAGAAAAATCAATTAGTCAACTTGATAAATTACAGGCAAAAATGGATGAGAATTTATCTGAAGCAGGGTCGCTTATATTTGCATCACATCTATTAATGTTAAGCGATGATGATTTTTCAGGTTCTATACGTTCTTATATTAATTCCGGAGAACAACCTTCCATATCAATAATAAAGGTTGTTAATGAATATATTGAATTATTTATGAATAGTACGAATTCGTCTGTTCAGGAAAAAATTCTTGATCTTAAAGATATCGGGCATAGACTTTTGGCAAATTTAACTGAGGAAAATAAAGATGAGGGTGATTATACCGGACAGATTATAATTGCAAAAGATCTTATGCCATCAGAATTAGTTAAATTAGCTGCCCAGCATACTGAAGGCTTTATATTGTTTGGTACAGGAGCAACAAGTCATATTTCTATTCTTGCAAAATCTCTGGATGTACCTGTAATATTTTTATCTGATAGTGATTTTTTTAAAGCTACCGAAAATGACTTTATAGTTATTGATGCTTATCAGTCAATTGTTGTGGTAGATCCCAATAAAGAACTGATTAATAAATATTTAACTAATATACAACATCTAAAAGAAAAGAATGCTGAAAAACCCGATATTTTAGATAAAGCAGTTACGATTGACGGAAGGGAAATTAAGGTTCAGGCAAATATTAATATTTTAAGTGATGCCCGGGCAGCAATTGAATATAAAACTGAAGGAGTAGGTTTATATCGAAGTGAATTCCTGTTTCTTATAAGAAATAATTTTCCTTCTGAAGAAGAGCAGTATATAATATACCGCCGTTTACTGGATAGTATGGGAGATGTTGTCTTTAGAACTTTGGATATTGGTGGAGACAAGGTCTTAGGGAAAGTTGAAGAAATAGAACAAAATCCATTCATGGGTTTACGGGGTCTTAGATACAGTCTTAGAAATCCTGATATTTTTACTGTTCAAATACGATCATTACTTAGAGCTGGAGCAGGCTATAAACTTAAAATCCTTTTTCCCTTAATTACGGGAATTGAGGATTTTAGAGAAGCAGTAAGTATTGTTAAAAATTCTATATCCAATTTAAAAAATGAGGGAATAGAATGTGTAGAAATGCCGGAATTAGGTGCTATGATAGAACTTCCATCTGCAGTAATGATGGTAGATGAATTAGCTGAAGAAGCAGATTTTCTTAGTATAGGAACCAATGATCTTGTTCAGTATACTCTTGGAATAGATAGAAATAACGATCAGATAGCTGATCTTTATATTCCCCATCATCCAGCCGTTTTAAGAGCTCTAAGTAAAATAAGTGAAGCTGCTGATAAATATAATTGTCCATTGTCTGTTTGTGGAAATGCTGCAGCAGATCCCGATATGCTGGAATATTTTATTGGTTTAGGTATAAGTACATTTAGTACAAATCATAGTATGATTCAATTTATTAGAAGACAGGTAAATGAAATAAACTATAGCCATGCAAGATATTTTACTAAAAAATCTCTAAATGCAAGGACAGTTAAAGATATTCAGGAGTTGATTGTTAAGAAAAGAGTATAAAACGAATTATCTTGCAATATATTTTTATTTGAAATAATATCCGTACATGATAGATACTGGAAAAAGAGATATTAAGAGCTATGTGTTAAGAGTCGGTCGCTTAAGTAAGCTTCAACAAAGGGCAGTAGATACACTTTCAAATGATTATTGTATACCTTTTCAAACTGAAATTTTGAAATTTGAAGAAGTATTTGGTAATAATAATCCCGTAGTAATGGAAATCGGGTTTGGGATGGGACATGCCACTGTTGAAATAGCAGATAAAAATAGAAATATTAATTATATTGCAATTGAGGTACATACTCCTGGTGTAGGAAAAGTTCTAAGTGAAATTGAAAAGAGAAATCTTTCAAATATCAGAATAATTCAATATGATGCTGTACAGGTAATTAGAAAAATGATTCCTTTGAATTTTCTTCAGGGAGTTCACATTTTTTTCCCTGATCCCTGGCCTAAAAAAAAGCATCATAAAAGACGCCTTATTCAAAATGATTTTGTAAAAGAACTTATATTACTAATTAAAAAAGGCGGATATTTGTATATTGCTACAGATTGGGAAGACTATGCCCGGCAAATATTGCTGGTTTTAGATCAATTACCAAAATTAAATAATCCGTATAATAATTTTGCAAAAAAACCAGGTTGGCGTCCTGATACAAGTTTTGAAAAAAAAGGTTTAGCAAAAAATCATACAATTAGAGATATCTGGTATGAAGTACAATAAATAAGGAGTTTTCTCATGAATTCGGTTAATGAAAACGATTTAAAAAAATATAGTGAATTAGCAGAAAAAAATAATTTTATTGATCCTGGAAGGTTTGCAAACTATGACGTAAAAAGAGGATTAAGAAACAGTGACGGTACAGGAGTTCTGGTCGGACTTACTCAAATAGGCGATGTCCATGGTTACATAGTAGATGAAAATGAAAAGGTTCCCGTAGAGGGAAGATTACGATATAGAGGAATAGATATAAAAGATCTGGCAGAAGGGTTTTTAAAAGAAGGTCGTTTTGGTTTTGAAGAAACAGTCTACCTCCTTCTGTTTGGAGAACTTCCAAAGAAGGAGGAGCTTGATTCTTTTAATAAAATATTGGCTGATAACAGAAAGCTTCCCAAGAGTTTTATTGAAGATATGATTCTTAAAGCACCCAGCACAAATATTATGAATAAACTTGCAAGGTCTGTGCTTGCTGCATATTCTTATGATAAAAATCCAGAAGATCTTTCTACAGAAAATTGTTTAAAGCAAAGTATTCAATTAATTGCATGGTTTCCAATTTTTGTTGCATATGCTTATCATGCTAAAAAGCATTATCATGAAAATGAAACACTGTTTATTCATTCACCGGATCCTGCTCTTAGTACATCTGAGAACTTACTGATGCTTATTAGAGCGGATAAAAAATATACAGTTGAAGAAGCGGAACTTCTTGATTTATGTATGGTTCTTCATGCTGAACATGGTGGTGGTAATAATTCTACTTTTTCAATTCACCTAATCTCTTCTGCTTCTACAGATACATATTCTGCTGTTGCAGCCGCTATTGGTTCCTTGAAGGGAGCTAAGCATGGTGGTGCCAATATTAAAGTTGTAACAATGCTTGATAATATTAAAAAAAATGTTAAGGACTGGAAAAATAAAGAGGAAGTTTCAGCTTACCTTGCAAAAATAATAAATAAAAAATCTTTTGATAAAACAGGATTAATTTATGGTATGGGGCACGCAGTTTATACATATTCTGATCCCAGAGCTGTGCTGCTAAAAACAAAAGCAAGAAAATTAGCAAAATTAAAAGGCAAAGAAGATGAATTTGATCTACTTAATTTAGTTGAAGAACTTACACCTTTAGTTTTTGCAGAAGTAAAAGGAAGTACAAAAGTTATTTCTGCAAATGTTGATTTTTACTCTGGATTTGTTTACAGGCTATTAGGAATACCAGAAGACTTATACACCCCTATTTTTGCAATTGCACGAATTGCCGGATGGAGTGCTCATAGAATTGAAGAATCTTTAAACGGCGGAAGAATTATGCGCCCTGCCTATAAGCATATTAAAAATCCTGGAAAAGATTTTACACCTCTTTCTGAAAGATAAAAGCCCCCTTATCCCCCCTCAAAAATAAGGGGGGGGAAGGGGATTTGTGTATTATTCTTCAGCTTCTTTTGAAGATTTTATTACAGCATCAGCAATTTTCCCTGAAATAGTAGAATAATGATCAAACTCCATTTCAAAAGACCCCGTGCCGGATGTAATTGATTTAATATCAATTGAATATCGTTGAAGTTCAGACTGAGGAACTTCTGCATCGACTTCAAGAATTCCACCTCCAAGATCTTCCTGACCCAAAACTTTTGCTCGTTTTGAACTTAAATCTGAAAGTACATCTCCAATAAAGTTTGCAGTTACAAACACCTTAAGTGTCATAATAGGTTCAAGTAATTTTACACCGGCTTTTTCCAGAGCAACCTTCATTGCACCCTTCCCGGCTAATTTAAAGGCCATTTCTGATGAATCAACAGGATGTTCCTTACCATCAATAATTGTTGCCTGTATATCATCAATAGGGTAACCTGCCAAAAACCCCTCTGACATAGCTTCCAGAATACCTTTTTCAATACCAGGCATATAACCCTTTGATATGGATCCGCCTTTTATTGCATTAATAAACTCGAAACGAGATCCTCTTGGCATAGGCTTTATGCTCATAAGAACTTTTCCATATTGCCCATGACCCCCGGATTGTTTTTTATGGGCATATTCAGCTTCAGAAGATTTGGTAATTGCTTCCCTGTAAGCTATTTTGGGGACTCTTTTATCTACCTGGATTTTCTGTTTTTCTATAATTTTATTTAGAATAATCCCTAAATGAAGTTCTCCCATACCGGAAATTACATTTTCTTTTGTTTCCTTATTAAATTCCATCTGAAAGGTAAGATCTTCTTCCGAGACTTTATGTAAAAAATCATTAAGTTTATCTTCTTCTTTTTTACTAGCAGCTGAAACAGCTATGGCATAAATTGGATGAGGTAAGGCCAGTTGTTTAAAATGGATAAATCTGTCAGAAGAACAGATGGTATCGTTTGTTTTTATAGTGTCAAGTTTTACAAGTATACCTATATCTCCTGCAATTAGTTCTTTTACTTCAATTAATTTTTTACCAATGGCTTTATAAATTTTGGAGTTCTTCTCTTTTTTTTCTTCTCTGGAATTGTAAATTTCTGTATCAGAATTTAAAATACCTGAAACTACTTTAATAAAAGATAATTTACCGGAAAACTGATCCATGCTGGTTTTAAAAACAAATGAACTAAAAGAATCATCCTTGGAAATAGGAACATCTCTATCTTCAGAATCTGATCCCAGTGCAATTTCAGTATAACATGCTGGAGAAGGTGCTGTATTTGAAATAAAGTTTAAAAGAGATGTAATCCCGTTTTTCTTCAGAGTACTTCCACAAAGAACAGGTACAATTTTATAATTTTCAAGACCTTCCTTTAAACCTAAACGGATATCGACCGGAGAAAGAGTTCCTTCCTCAAAATATTTTTCCATTAAGTTATCATCACCTTCCGCAGCAGATTCAATAAGTTTTAGACGATATTCCTCAACCAAATCATGCATATCTTCAGGAATATCCACAGCTGTATCTTTTTCACCTGATTCATGAACAAGATATGCTTTATTTTCAATTAAATTAACTATTCCTTTGTATCCGTTTCCTAAACCAATAGGAATTGTAACTGGTACAAATGTTTTTTCAAATTTGTCATTTAGATCTTCAAAAACCAAATCAAAACTTGCTCTGTCTTTTTCCAGCTTATTGATAAAAACTATTCTGGGCATTCTTCTGTTATTCAGACGTCTCCATAATTTAATGGTTTCAATCTGGACAGCATCAACTGCATCAACCATTACTATAGATGATTCAGTAGCTCTGTAGGCACAAACAACTTCACCAACAAAATCTGCAACACCAGGAGTATCCAGAATATTAAATTGTTTGTTATTCCATTCTAAACTTGCTAGAGAAGTATGTATTGATATTTTTCTTGCAATTTCTTCATCTGTATGGTCACTTACACTTTTCCCTGTATCAGGGAGTTCCGCTTTTGGAATAACACCACCTACATAAAGCATTTGCTCTAAAAGTGAGGTCTTTCCAGTGCTTCCGTGTCCAACAAGAGAGATGTTTCGAATGTTAGCAGTGGTAAAACTCATAATTCCTCCATTTAATTTTAACAAGATTTCTAACTATAAAAGCAGAATTTGGAGTTGTCAACTAAAAAGTTGTTTCGATCACTTCGATACACGACTTCGTCGCACTCAGTGACCGAAAAACAAAATACTCAGCAGCCGGTAGATGGAACACCGTTCTCTGAGTGTTTTGCGTTATGCCCCATAATTTTCTAAAAAAGCAAAATGTATCGAAGAGAACAACACTATCGAAGGGTTAAATCCCGCCTTCTTTCTTTGCAAAATACGAAAATTCCATAGCAAAAGTACCTCTTCCCTGAGTCAGACTGCGTAGAGCAGTAGAATAACCAAACATGTTAACTAATGGAACTTCGGCTCGTATATGTTCTATGGAGGGTTTACTTTCCAGACTACTGATAAGTCCTTTTCTGGTAGTTATATGACTTATAACTTCTCCTACAAACTCTTTTGGAGTTAATATATCAACATTCATAATTGGTTCCAAAAGAGCAGGATCTGCTTTTCTGCAGGCAGCATCAAAACCAAGAGCACCCGCTGTTTCAAATGCCAGAGCAGAAGATGTTTGGGGATCATAGACTGCATTTGTCATAGTAATTTTTATATCTATAGTTGGATATCCAAACATAATCCCCGAAGAAAAGGCATTTTTTATACCCCTTGCAGCAGCATCTGTAAACTCTCTGGGAAGAATCCCTTCTGGTATTTCAGAAATAAACTGGTTACCTTCACCTTTTCCTGCAGGTTCAGCTGTAATAGTAATTTCAGCTGTATTTTCCTTACCAGCTACAAGTTTTTGAAAACTTTCTGTATGAGATACTTTTTTAAATATAGATTCTCTGTAGGTAACCTGGGGCTTGCCTACATTAGCATCTACTTTAAACTCACTTATAACACGTTTAACAAGAACATCCAGGTGCAGTTCTCCCATACCGGCAATTATTAGTTGCCCGGTTTCTTCATTTTCTTTTACAGTAAATGTTGGATCTTCCCTTTTTAAGCTTTCGAGTGCTTTTAGAAGTTTTTCCTGATCAGAAATAGTTCTTGGTTCAATAGCTACAGATATAACAGGTTCAGGAAAGTTCATATCTTCCAGTAATACCTGAAACCCCTCAGAGCCTACCGTATCACCAGTTTGTGCTGATTTAAAACCAACAACAACAGCAATATCACCGGCATGAAGTTCATCAATAGCTTCATGTCTGTTGGAGTGCATACGGAGAAGCCTGTTTATCCTCTCACGTTTATGTTTATTTATATTTAAAACAGCACTTCCTTTTTTTATTGTTCCGGAATAAACACGTATAAAACTTAGAGCTCCTGCTTCTTTATCACTCTGAATTTTGAAAACCAGAGCCAGGGCAGGACCTTTTTTGTCATGAGGAACTGTAACTTCCGAGTTGTCTTTAAGTTTATGCCCAATAACCGGCTGTCCTTCAAATGGAGATGGAAGAAAATCTAAAACTCCATCAAGAAGAGGCTGGACACCAATATTCTTTAAAGAAGCACCTACAAAAACAGGAACCAGATTACGGTTTAAAGTATTAACCCGGATAGCATCTTTAAGCATTTTAGACGGAATTTCTTTACCTTCTAAAAATAAATCTGTAATCTCTTCAGAATGTTCAGAAATACTATCTAAAAGCTTTTCGTGCCATTCATTTGCCAGTTCTTTATATCCATCAGAAATATCAGACTCAACAATGTCACTTCCTTTTGAATTTATCTCAAATCGAAGTTCCTTCATTTTAATAAGATCAATAATTCCTATAAAGTCATTTTCACTGCCCATAGGTAAGTAAAGAACAAGAGGATTTGCCTGNAATTTTGTTTTTATATCTTTAATAACATCAAAAAAGTCTGCTCCCAGTCTATCCATTTTATTTACAAATGCAATTCGGGGAATATTATAATGATCAGCCTGATGCCAGACTGTTTCAGATTGAGGTTCTACTCCGCCAACAGCACAAAAAATTGCAATGGCTCCGTCAAGAACCCTCAGGGCCCTTTCAACCTCTGCTGTAAAATCAACATGTCCGGGAGTATCAATAATATTTATATGGTGTTTATTCCAGTAACAGGTAGTTGCAGCAGACGTAATTGTAATACCACGATCCTGTTCCTGTTCCATCCAGTCCATAGTAGCTTCACCGTTATCCACTTCACCAATTCTATGGCTTTTGCCTGTATAAAAAAGTATTCGCTCTGTTGTAGTTGTTTTCCCGGCATCAATGTGAGCCATAATCCCAATATTTCTCATTGCTTCAATAGACATAAATTACCTCAGGAGAGCATGCTATCATAATCAGTTAATTGAATAAAGATGTTAAATAAAATTCTAATATTTCATTTATAAAAAAACTTCCTGTAACTATATTGACACGTTTAAAAGGCTGTGCTATTTTATGCAAACCTTAAGGGCGTTTAGCTCAGCTGGGAGAGCGCCTGCCTTACAAGCAGGATGTCGGGGGTTCAAATCCCTCAACGCCCATAATAACCGTAATATAGTTTATCTTTATTACGGTTTTTTTGTGCCCTTTTGGTTTTATGGATTTTTATTTGGGCGGCCGGGCGTGCTTTTCGGGGGTTCCGTCCTACTTCGTATGGAACAGGCATGCCTGTTCCATACGAAGTAGGACCGCTGCGCGCCCCTACTATCACTGCCGCTAGGAGAAGGGATTGTTTTATATCCAAATATTTTTTTGATAAACTGGAAAACATTTTCTATTTCTGTGTACAGACAAGGCATGCCTTGTCTCAACGTATAATTACAAAAATATTTGTATTGGTATAAAAAATATTATACAATCACCTTATGAAAAACACATTATTTGCCTGGATTGGTAACACGGATCTTAGGGCTGCTGAAGAGGGGTCAGGATATGCTCCTGTGGCTCAGGCTGTAAGGACAAGAAAATATTCAACCGTAATTCTTCTTTGTAATTATGATAAAAAACGCAGAGATTCTTATGAAAAATGGTTTAAAAAAGAATTTCCTGAAACTTCAATANCTGTTTTCTCTGTAGATCTAAGTTCTCCAACTAATTTTGCAGAGATATATGAGAGCGTAACAGAGAAAATAGAAGCCTACACAATTCAAAATCCGGAACAAAAATTGACCTTTCATATTAGCCCTGGTACTCCAGCCATGTCTGCCGTCTGGATAATAATTGCAAACAGCAGATATCCAGCAGGTTTAATAGAATCTTCCATACAGGCAGGAGTTAAGGATGTAGACTTCCCTTTTGAAATATCTGCGGATTATATTCCAAAGCTTAACAGTTATATCGAAGGGAAAATTATTGATTTTTCAGAAGGACTGCCTCCGGATACACCGGAATTCGAGATGATAATTCACAAAAGTAAGATAATGGAAGATGCTGTTACCCTTGCCAAAAGAACTGCCATGTTTAATGTTCCTCTTTTAATAACAGGAGAATCCGGTACAGGAAAAGAACTATTTGCCAGAGCCCTCTGGTCTGTGTCGGATCGATCACAGGGTTCGTTTATTCCAGTTAACTGCGGGGCTATTCCGGAAACTCTTGCAGAGTCAGAATTGTTTGGTCATGTAAAAGGCTCTTTTACAGGGGCAGAAAGAGACAGAAAGGGTAGAATTGAGAGTGCAGAAGGTGGAATACTTTTCCTTGATGAAATTGGAGAGTTATCTAAAGAGATTCAGGTTAAACTTCTTAGGGCTATCCAGGAAAAGGTTATATACCGAGTAGGATCATCCAAAGCTATTAAAGTGGATTTCCGATTAATATCTGCAACAAACAAAGATTTATTGGCAGATATTAAAAATGGAAATTTCAGAACAGATCTTTTTCACAGAATCGCCGTTGCATTTATCAGGTTGCCGGCTCTTAGGGAAAGATCAGAGGATATAAACCTTCTTACAGATTATTTTCTTAATGACATAAACAGTGAGTTTAAAAACCAGAAAGGATGGATCCCAAAATCTATATCCCAATCCGGCAGAAAGGCAGTAAAAGCTTATTCCTGGCCCGGGAATGTCCGTGAACTTCAAAATACAATTATGCGCATGGCAATATGGAGCAGTGACGGTAATATAGATGCAAAAGATGTAGAGAACTCACTCCTGGGAATTGAAAACCCCGTTAGTTCCATACTGGAGAAATCTATGGGAAATGGATTTGATCTGGAAGATCTTCTGGGAGATATTGCCAAAGTATATCTTGAACGGGCAATGGATCAGACTGGAAATAATAAATCTGAAGCTGCGGATCTGCTTGGTTTTAAAAATTACCAGACACTGTCCAACTGGCTTAAACGCTA
>JGI24023J19991_10000293_pt1 | contig 39203 bp, 31 predicted proteins | sample Cruoilmetagenom1_FD_19991 | JGI IMG/M metagenome (IMG submission 19991)
GTGAGATCTATGAATTTCGGGCTTTGGGCTGCCATTTTTGGAGTTTTGGCAGCAGTTTTTAAGCTTCTTCCGTTCCTTTAGGTCGGACCTTTATTTGTCTTTCAGTATGAACCGGCTTCCTCGCAGGATGCTTCTGCTTTTCATGTGGGAAAGCCGGTCTGTTGTATTGGCTTTATGGGCTTTTGTCAGGTGTTGCCCCTTTGCTGCCGTGTAGTGATGAACAATTGCCAGAGTGTGGCGCTGCTGTGTGGTAGGAAACCTTTTTCAGCTTTTGTGTGATGTATGAGGCCTCCTGGCTTTCTGCATTTTTTTCTTTTTTGTTCTTTCTTTCTTGTGTTCTTCTTCTGGATTCCTCTTGAAGAAAGTTTGACTGTTTTTTTCGTTTTGCCTTTGGAGTGCGAAAAATTGCAGTTTTTTCGGCAAGAAGTCGAGAGAATCCTCATTATTTTTCTATGGAAGACCTTTTTTTATATAAAAGGGTATCCTGTCTTTATGTAGAAGGTAGTCTTACATAGGCGGGTGGAGACCTTTCTGCATGATTTTTTCAGCGGGTTTTCCTTGGGTCCTGTCCCGTGTTGCGGATGTCACGCGTGTTGTTGTGGGTTCTGTCTGCTGGTGTTTTGGGGGATGGCCCTTTTTTTGCCCCTGTCTTCCCTCTCTGGATCTGAGATTTTTCTTCCGCTCAGGAAAGCGGGGAATTCTTCTTCTCTTTTGGCAGAATATTTTGTTTTTCTTGTAGAAGGGTATTTCCACCTTTAGGTAGAAAGGCGTCTCTATCTAGATGAGCGGAGATCTTGCTACATGATTCTTTGACCGGGTTTTGCCTGGGCCCTGTTTCTATGATGGATGTCATGCGTGTTGTTGTGGGGTTTTTGTCTTTGCAACCTGTGTGTGAACAGCGCTTTGTGTAGCGTCGTCCTGAGAAGCGGGCAAGTGGCTCTGAAGTGAAAAAAGCCTTTGGGGTGGAGTTCGGTTTCAGACCTTCGAGATCTCGTGCGATTGTCAGTAGTGAGAAAAGAGAGTGAGATCTATGAATTTCGGGCTTTGGGCTGCCATTTTTGGAGTCTTGGCAGCGGTTTTTCGCCTTCTTCCGTTCCTTTAGACCGGACCTCTGCGTTTCTTTTCATAAGAGCCGGCTTTCTTTGCAGGATGGGCTTGTGTTCATGTGGGAAAGCCGGTCTGTGGGATTTCTCTTGTGGGTTTTTGCCGGGTGCTGTGGGTTTTGCGGCCTTTGGTGGGGTTTGGTGAAAAGCGAAGAGGGTTTTCTGATTTCTCTGCCCAGTAGGGGCTTCTGTGGCTGAGCAGAGGAGTAGTGCTATCGAAACTATGCAGCTCTTTGGCCCGGTTTTATCGGGGTCATTTCCCTCATTATGGATGCGCTGCGTGTTGTTGTAGGATTTTCGCCCTACTAACTTGTGGTCGTTCTGAGAAGCGGGCGAGTGGCTCTGAAGTGAATAAAGCCTTTGGGGTGCAGTTCGGTTTCAGACCTTCGCGATCTCCTGGGATCGCAAGTAGTGAGAAAAGAGAGTGAGACCTGTGAATTACACGCTTATTTCCATCGTCTTTTCAGTCTTATCAGTGGTTTTTAAGATTTTTGCCCTGTTCTAGGCTGGATTTTTGGATTTTCTTCGATGAGAAATCGGCTTTTTTGCATGAATCATGTGAGGAAGCCGGTTCCTGGGATTTTTGTTGTGTGGTGATGGGGGACTGTCGGAGAATGGCAGTGATGTGTTGCGGAAATTTCTCGCATGCTTTTGTGTGACTTGTGAGGTCTCCTGGGTTTTTGCAGTTTTCCTTTTTCGTCCTCTTCTGCTGTGTTCTTTTTGCTCTGTCTGGTTTTATGATGTTTCGGGAGCATGAAAATTCCTGTTTCTTTAGGGAAAAATCACGAAAATCCCCATGGTTCTCCTGTGGGAGGATATTCTGTTCTATGTAGGGAAAGGTGGATTTGAGGGGTTATGTAATAGATGACCCTTTGTTCGGGTTTTGTCTGGACCCTGCCGGTTCTTGCGGATGCTATGCATGTTATTGCGAGGTTTGGCCTCCGTAACCTGTGTGGGAACGGCATTTTATGCAGTGTCGTCGTGAGAAGCGGGAAGCGGGTGTGGAGGAGAAAAGACCTCTGGGGCGAAGTCCGGTTTGAGACGTTCGAGATTTTGTGTGGTTGCAAGTAGCGAAAAAGGAAAACGAGACTATGAATTACGGACTTATGGCCGCTCTATTCACCGTTTTGGCCGCGGTTTCTCGACTCATCCCGCTCATTCTCCAATGATCTCTGCATTTCTCCCAACCATGTAGCAGGGCGCAGGAACCGGCTTTCTCGCAGAATGCGTGTTTTCATGTGGGAAAGCCGGTATCACAAGGAATGCAAAGAGAGGTTTGTGCCTCTGGGGAGGAGGGATTCGGGGCGAGAAGTCGGGAGGCAGCAGTTTTCTCCTGTGTTGCTCGTTCTTCTGCCTAGTCTCTTTCTCTCTCAATTGTTTCCCGCATGGCTGTTACTTTTTGCTGGGTGCCAATCACGATGATGGTGTCGCCTGCTTTGAAAAGGGTGTTGGCGCTCGGTTGTTTCCACTTTCCGTTTTTTTCGCGGATCGCGCAGACATTGCAGTCGTATTTTTCGTTGAAGCGAGCATCGCGCAGTGCGCGTCCTTCGAGTTCTCCATTCTGATAAACGGGTATTTCCTCCATGGAGAGATCAAGGAAATCGCTATCCGATATTTCGAGAAACTCAAGGACATAGGGGCGCGTAAGGGCGTGCGCGATTTGGCGTCCACCAATAGTGGTGGGTGCAATGACTCTGTCTGCCCCAGCCCGGCGCAGTTTGGCATGGTTCTCGTCCATTTTCACCCGCGCAATCATATTGACTTCGGGAGTGAGCTGTTTCACTGTCAAAGTGATGAGCAGGTTGTCGGCGTCTCGTTCTGCGCATGCGACCACGGCGCGTGCGCGCGTCACATGGGCAGTTTGTAGGACGCGTTCTCCGGTGGCGTCTCCCTCAACTGTGGTGAAGCCTGCCGCCTCTGCTGCGAGGATTTTTTCTTTATTGGTATCAATGACGACGCATTCGCTGCCTTCACGTTGCAGTTGTTCTGCAACGTGCACGCCGACTGAGCCGTAGCCACAGACGATAATGTGCCCTTGCAATCTGTCGAGCTCCTTGTTTGTGCGCCGTCGCTTGAGGAATTCTTCCAGATGACCTTCGAAGATGAATTCCACGCCTGTAATCACCGCGTAGGTGAAGCTTCCGACTCCCAAGGCGAGCAGGACCATAGTGAATATCTTGGCCTCTGCCGACCGCTCAAAAAGCTCGGAATATCCCACTGTGGTAATGGTGATTACTGTCATATAGAGGGCATCGAGTGGAGCGAGCCCTAAAAGGATATAGCCGATGAAGCCCGTCACAAGGACGGCCATCACACTGATAAACGCGAGATTGAGTCTTCGGGTGGAGATGGGGTTTCGTCCTCATGTGCGGTCTGGGAATTGATTCTGTGTGTGCTGCAGGAGGCCATGTGGCGAGTGCTGCTCGTACCCGGGCAATGCTTGCCCAATGCAGAGACTGTGCAGCGTAGGTTGTGGGTGAGGGGTGCCGGCTCTTGGCCTCAAGCACAGAAATTGACCGTGCAGGGGAGGAGCTCGCCTGGGAGTTGGGGGGTAAGGTGTTACTTGGGCTTGATGGGATTGGCTGATGTGCGTTCTTTCCAGTGTCAGCATCGTAATCGATGAGTGGCTTTCGTGCCTCCCGCCTACACTGTCGCACATGGCACAGCAGTGGCTTCAAGAAGAGATCGACGCAGTGAAATTTGATGAAAACGGGCTGGTGACAGTTGTCGTGCAGGATGCTGATCAGTTCGATGTTTTGATGGTTGCGTATATGGATGCCGAGGCGCTTCGTCGCACCCTACAGACAGGGAAAACATGTTTTTGGAGTCGGAGTAGACAAGACTATTGGGTGAAAGGGCAGACCTCAGGAAATATACAGTCGGTGGTAGATGTGCGATACGATTGTGATAGCGACGCTCTTCTTGTTTTGGTGCGTCAGCATGGTGTGGCGTGTCACACTGGTGACCGTTCCTGTTTTTCGCGTTCTTTTGGTGAGGGTTTACGGCAAAAGCCGCTGTCTTCGTTTGCGGTTTCTCGAGTTGTCCCGGACGCGCTGCACCCACCTTTTTCGCTTCCGGGATCTTCGGCAGGTGCCACCTCATGACAGTTTCATCTGGTTCTTTGCCGAACTCCTTGAACGAAAGGCGAACCGAGACGCCCGCCGCGGCGGACAGTCTCCGGGTTTCTCCCGATTTTCCAACTTTCTGCGCCTTGGCTGCGAAGCACAATGTGCTTCCTGTCTGGTGTGAGCTTGTGGGCGATCTGCATACTCCTGTCGGAGCTTTTTTGCGTTTGCGTGATGATCGCAGTTTTCTTTTGGAATCTGTCGAGCGAGGAGAACAATGGGGACGGTTTTCGTTTGTGGGATGTGATCCCCAGTTTGTTTTGACGGCGCACGATGGCGATGTGGAGGCTGAAGGAGATTGTCCTTTTTCTTTCCGGACGGGTGACCCGTTGCGCGCGGTAGAGGATCTCTTGGCGCAGCTCTCTGTGCCTTCTGATACTGACCTGCCAGGTCTTCCCCCCTTCTACGCCGGTCTGGTGGGATATTGGGGATATGAGACGGTGCAGTTTATGGAGCGGGTGCCGGTGACGAACCCGCGTGCACTTGATGTGCCTGATATGCTGCTTTTCGCTACGGGTACGATTGTGATTTTCGATCATTTTCGTCAGCGCCTCCTCCTGGTGCGCAACTGTTATATTTCTGACTCGGTGCGGGACGCGGGGCAGGAAGATGCAGGATTGGCCGGATGCTATCGAGATGCCCTCGCCAAACTAGAAGGCGCGCGTATTGCTTTGGCGGCACCCTATGGGGAGTTTTCCCCCACTCCACTTATTTCTCGTGAAGTGCAGGAGCCTGCTGCAAATGTGACGCCTGAGGCGTTCATGGAGTCGGTGAAAAAGGCAAAAGAATATATTCTTGCCGGAGATGTTTTTCAGGTTGTCGTGAGCCGTCGTTATCACTGTGCCCTGCAGGCAGACCCTTTTGATGTGCACCGGGCCTTGCGTCTTGTGAACCCGTCCCCTTACATGACCTACCTCGAACACCCCTCTGTGACTATTGTCTCAGGTTCTCCTGAGGAGCTGGTGCGTTTCGACTCCGGTTGGATTTTGACCCGCCCTATCGCAGGGACGCGCTGGAGAGGCGCAACCGACGAAGAAGACCGCGAATTGGCGGCAGATCTTCTCGCTGATCCAAAGGAACGGGCGGAGCATGTCATGCTTGTTGATCTCGCTCGGAACGACCTGGGGAGATTGGGGAAACACGGAAGTGTGCAGGTCGAGAATTTCATGACTGTGGAACGGTACAGTCATGTTATGCACCTTGTCTCGACGGTAGTATGCGAGGCTCGACCCGATGTTGGACCAATGGACGTGCTACGTGCAACTTTTCCTGCAGGTACCGTCTCCGGGGCCCCAAAGGTGCGGGCAATGGAGATTATTGATGAATTGGAGACCGACCGGCGAGGTCCTTACGCGGGAGTGGTCGGTTATGTGGATTTTTCTGGCAATCTCGACACAGCCATAGCGCTTCGTACTGCCGTAGTGGCTGATGGGGTTGTGACCGTACAGGCGGGAGGTGGGATTGTGGCTGATTCTGACCCGGCATATGAGCTGAACGAGAGCCGGAACAAAGCGCGTGCGGTGCTTGTTGCAGTGGAGGCCGCGACCCGTATGTGGGCTGCGCCAGAAGACCCCAGGAAAAAAGACCCCAAGAAAAAGGACATTGGCAAGAGCGGTTAGCAGAGCGGCAGTCCAACCTCGCTGCCCCACTGCACGAGAGACACTGGCGAGAGACACTGGCGAGAGACGATGAAGCTGGAGAGTCCATGAGCATTTCTTCTTGGGAGGAACTTCCTCTTGACTGTGGTGACCCCGCGGGTGAACACGCTGCTCTTGTTGGGGCCGGCGCATTCTTCGATGTGGCCGCAGGCTTTTTTCGTGTGCAGGGGCCAGATGCCTGTGATTTTCTCCAAGGACAAGTTGGCGCGGACATTGCAAGTCTGCAACCGGGGGAGGGGGCCTGGAGTCTTTCTCTCACCCCGAAAGGCACACTGATTGCTCCAACGGTTGTCTATGCGCTTTCGGGAGAGGACTTTCTGTTTGTCTGTAACCTGGAGGCGCTGGATGCTCTTGTGGGTGCTTTGCGGCGATTCTTGCTGCGTGTGAAGGCTGAAATTACTGTTCTCCCCGGAATGCGCGCGCGCGTGTTGCTGGGTCCTGCTGTGGGACAACTGCTCCAGGACACTTTTGCCGTGTGTCCCGGGAAGGCTGCGCCCGAGATCACTGGATTGGTTGAGGGTTTCCACGGTTTGGACGGCTTGCTGGATAGCCCGGATACTGTTTTTTTGGCGCGTTTGCCCGAGGGAGGGCTTGGCGATTTTTTTCTTTGTGAGCCGGGCCGGAACTCCGCTTCCGATGCATTTTTGGCAGAGGCCGGAGAGCTGCTCCGTTACGCGGAGATTGTTCCTGTAGGGCGTGCCGCGCTTGACGGGTATCGCGTGGAGCGTGCATTGCCGGTCTTTGGTGTGGATTATGGGCCTGATATTGTGCCACATGACGCTGGTCTTGTCCCGCGTGCTGTGAGCTTGTCGAAAGGCTGCTATGTCGGGCAGGAGTTGATTGAGCGTGTGCATACTCGCGGGAATCCTGCGCTGCATGTGCAGACCCTGCGTTTTACAGGAGATACTGCGTCTTTCGAGGAGGAAACCCGAGAAGTCCTGGAGGACGGTGTTTCTCTCGGTAGACTGACGACTACGGCCTTTTGCCCTGAATGGGGAGTAGTTGGCGGTATGGGGCTTTTGAAGCGAAAGGCCGTTCCTGGTGCGGCGGTCACTGTGGCAGGTGTGAGCGCAGTGCTCCTGGCCGGCGGCGAATCGGCATAGAAGCCCGCAATTTTTTGAGAGGGCAGTGTCCCGAAGTGCGACGGCAGGGATGTGGGTGGGAGAGTTGCATGCAGGGTGAGGGAAGCAGGGTGAAAAGGGGCGACAAGCCAACATGCCGGCCTGCCGCCCCCTTGTCGTCGAGAGAGCAAGAATTACTGTCGATTCAACGTTTCCCCGATAGAAACGACAAGAGCTTTCTTGCGATCGTCCCCTCATGCACTGAGAAAGACCTTTTGGCCAAGTGAATCCCATTCACCTGCTCTAGTGGCCATTGGAGGGAGTACGGTCCCGTCGCACGGTCTTTGTAAGCGCTTGATGTCTCGACAGATGTATTGATTCTGTTTTAAGAGTGACATTCCTTGCGCTTTCCGGGAATCTTTCGAGAAGAAGAGTATCTTCCCTTTTCAAATGGGGTGAATCTCTCGTGGAAAATAGGTTTTTGCGCATGGTATAAGCAAGTACTCCGTATCCTCTGTGTTGTCCGGGTTGTCTGTGTCAGCTGTGTTGGGGTGACACTGGGGGTGAAAAAGTTGGGAGTGGGTGAGGTCTCGCTCGATGTATCTCTCTTTTGTGAAGTTTGCTTGGTGCGAAAACGAAAATAATGGAAGGTGGGAGGATGGGAAAGAGGGATTGATCAGGGTTGCGGGTAGAAGAGTGGGTTGTTGTGTGGAAAGGGGGAAACAGGGCAGGAGGGCGGGTTGTCGTGGGAAATCAGGGAGAAAGGCGGGTCGTGCTGTGGAAAGGAAGAAAGCGAGAAGGGTGTGGCGCCGTGTGGAAAGAGGGAAAGTGAGGCAAGGGTGAGTGGCGGGAAAGGGACTGTTCTTCTCTGTGAGGACGAAGATAATATTGCGGATCTCGTGCGAATATACCTGGAAGAAGAAAGCTATCGAGTGATTCGCGCAAAAACGGGAGGGGAGGCGTTGGATCAGGCCGCGCGACAGGCACCGTGTCTTCTTCTGCTCGATGTCGGCCTGCCTGATATGAATGGTTTCGATGTGTGTCGCGTGTTGCGTGAGCGAGGAAATCCCGTGCCGGTTCTTTTTCTGACTGCGCGCGACAGCGAGATCGACAAAGTGCTTGGGCTTGAGCTTGGTGCTGATGATTATGTGACGAAACCCTTTTCTCCCCGAGAATTGACGGCACGAGTGAAGGCAGTGTTGCGTCGCTCTGCCCCGGAAATCGCTGTTGCCGCGGTGGCAGTGGGAGATGCGGTGATTGATGCGGCGCGTCGTGAGATCCGGTTGGCAGGGCAAAACGACCCGGTATTTCTTACGGCGAAAGAATTTGATCTTCTCTGGTTTTTGGCAGAGAACAAAGGACTTGTCATGAGTCGAGAACAGATTTTACGGAATGTGTGGGGGTATGAATGGGCAGGTGAAACGCGCACGGTTGATGCTCATATCCGGCAGCTGCGCAAGAAACTGGGAGACGCTCTCCCTATTAAAACTGTGTGGCGAGTTGGTTATCAGATAGCCGAACACTGATGTCGGTTTTCTTTCTGCAGCGAAAAAGTTTACGCGTGCGCTTTGTCGGTCTTTTTCTCACGGTGACTGCGGCTGCTCTCCTTCTGAGCGGGATTGTGGCCGATCGTCTGGTGGAACGGTCTGTCACTGTGACAACGCAGGCAGAACTTGAGCGGCAAGTAGAAGACTTTGTTGCCAATTTCTTTCCGGCTTTCCGGGAGCTGCGCCGCTCGATCACACATAATGTGCGCGGGAACTCCGATCAAGAGACTGAGCGCAATGTTTTTCGTTTTCTCCTGATTCCCTTTTTGCGGGCCGTGGTGCGTACTGATCAGGCTTTGGCGTTTGCATTGACACCAGAGGGAAGTTTCGAGGAATTGGGTGTGCGGTCTTCTGCGCGGGAACGTTCTGGAAGACCTTCCCGGGAACCGTTGCGAGAGCCCGTATCTTTTGACACTGGTCTGCTCGATCAAACTCGTCTGATTGCAGGAGACACAGTGAGCGGGGTGTTGACAGCACCTGATGGTACTGCAACAGCCTTTGCTGCGCGTGCGCTTGAGCTTGCTTTACCCGAGCGGTCTTTTTCCCGCCCAGTTTCGATGTCTGCTTCCTCATCTCTGCAGGCTCGCGCAGCACAAGTTCTTGAGAACGCGACGCAGCAGAGCAGTGACGTTCGAATGCGGCACCAGCGCGAGGAAGTCGCAGTCGCACAGGTGGTGCTTGTCCTTCTCAGTCCGGTTGATGGCCATATTGCGAGTCCGAGAAGTGCCCTCTTTTCTGCCGGCCTTATCGGTTTGGCAGGCGCGCTTTTCGCGTCGGTTTGGTTTGCCAACAGACTGACGCGCCCTTTGCTGTCTGTTGCGGCGGCAGCGGCACGCCTGGCTGCGGGCGATCACACTGCCCGTGTGGTGCTTCCCGGGCACTCGGTAGAGGAGGCAGGGGCAGGGGCAGAGAAAGAAGCTGCCCCTGAGACTGTGCATCATAAAGAAGACGAGCTGATTGGCCTGGCGCGGTCGTTCAACACGATGGCGGATGAGCTTGCAGCAGTGCGTGCTGCGGAACGCTCCTTCCTTCTTTCCATCAGCCATGATCTTCGTACCCCGCTGACTTCCGTAAAGGGGTACGCCGAGGCCGTGGCGGATGGCACGGTCACAGGAGAGGCTGCAGTACGGGCGGCGCAAGTTATTGGTGGGGAAGCCGCGCGTTTGGAGCGGCTTGTGAATGACCTGTTGGATCTTGCCCGTCTGGAAACACACTCTTTCTGGCTTCACAAGGAGCAGGTCGACTTGTCGGTTGAGCTTTCCGACCTTGGGGATGCATTCCGGTCGCGTATGTCCGAGGCAGGGCTGGACTTTATGACCGAAGGCGGCCCTTTGCCGGGACTTGTGGACCCTGACCGTGTGGGGCAAATGATGGGTAATCTCCTGGAAAATGCCTTGCGTTATGTGCCGTCAGGGCGTGCTGTTGGACTGACATGGCGGGCGATTTCTCCCGCTGGAAGAACCGGACGTTGGGCCGAGATCTCAGTATCGGATACAGGCGATGGTATTGCCCCTGACGATCTTGACCATGTATTCGATCGTCTATATGTGGCGGGTAAATACCGGACACGTCGCTCTGTCGGGACAGGACTTGGCCTTTCTATTGTGCGGGACTTGTGTGCCGCGATGGGCGGGGATGTTCGTGTCGAGAGCCGAGAAAACAGGCCGGAAAACAGGGCAGAGGAAGTGAACGCCACACCCGAAAATGCTCCGGGGACACATTTCATAGTGCGTATTCCTGTAGGTCCTGAGACAGGATCTTCTGAGGGCGGGGTCTGAGCAGGCGAGGCCTGCGCGCGGTGTTCCAGGGGAAAACTTCCGGAGAATCTGGCGCTGTATCTGCCACTCTGTCGGCAATGGCGAGGCCGTTGCAGGCGGTGTCTTTCCCGAGGGAGAACCTCCCTTTTTCCGAGGGAGAATCTCCCGAGGATCTCTGAAATGGGGGAGAATCTCCGGAGTGAGGAAGAATCTCCGGAGCATACGTGGTGCAAGCGGAGTACCATGAGCGGCCATGAGCGATACCCTGCGACGCATCTGTGAGGACAAACGAGTGGAAACCGCTGCTCGCCGGCGGCTATCCCCGCATCCCGATACCACAGTGGCCACGACGCCCCGCTCCCTTCTCCTTGGAGATTTTGGAGTGATCGCCGAAGTAAAGCGGGCGTCTCCTTCAGCAGGACAGATTGCCTCCCATGTGGACGCGGTTGCCCAGGCGCGCAAATACGCCTTTGCAGGTGCTGCTGCTGTGTCGGTTCTGACTGATACTCCCTACTTTGGTGGGCAACTTGTCGATCTCACTGATGTGCGGGCTGCTGTTGATGTGCCCGTTTTGCGGAAGGATTTTATTCTCGATCCTTATCAGGTTGAGGAGTCGCGCGCGGCCGGCGCGGATCTGGTTCTGCTGATCGTGGTGGCCCTTGACCCATTTCTTTTACGAGACCTTGCCGTGCAAATTCGGGAGCTGGGGATGACGCCTCTTGTTGAGGTGCATCATCTTGCGGAAGTCCCTGTTGCGCTTGAGGCTCTTGCAGATGGGGGGCTTTTGGGGGTGAATGCCCGCAATCTTGGGACTTTGCAGGTTGATCTTGATATTTGGGAGCAGGCTGCTGATTGTCTGGTACGCGAGGCCCCTTCGAGCCTGGACTATATTGCCGAGAGTGGTGTGCGGACCCCTTCTGACGCGTGGCGTGCGCAGGCTGCAGGATACCGAGGTGTGCTCTGCGGGGAGGCTTTGATGAGGGCGCCTGATCCTGTTGCATTTCTTGGCGAAATGTGCAGGACCGGCCTGTGACTGTGCCGGAACCCGCGTTTTTTGAGAAGAAAACCCGGACTTCTTCTCAGGCTGCATCATTGCTGCCTTTGCTTCCGACGGGGCATGTCTGGGTGAAGATTTGTGGGTTTTCTGATCCTGAGCATGTGGAGTTGTCTGTGCTGTCCGGCGTGGATGCACTTGGGGTTGTGCTGCACCCGCCGAGTCCGCGGCATGTGTCTCTGGCGCACGCGCTGGAATTGCGACAGGTTGCCCAGGCAGTGCGCCCAGATGTGCATGTGCTTGCGGTCACTGTCGATTGGTCTTTTGCTGCCTTGGCCGACTTGGTGACAGCAACAGGAGTTACTGGGCTGCAGCTCCATGGGGACGAGCCTGCGAGTTTGGTTGCCCAATTGCAGGCCGCTTTTCCCGGTTTACTGCTTGTGAAGGCAACGGGTCGCCCTCCTCGGAGCGGAAACTGGGGTGTGCTCGACGCGCGTGGCGCCGACGCCGTGCTGGTTGACGCTTCGACACCTGGTCCCTTGCCGGGGGGAACGGGAACCCGTTTATGCTGGCAGCGTCCGCAGACGGATGTGCCGGTTCTTTTGGCGGGGGGACTTACCTCAGAAAATGTGGGGGAGGCTCTTTCTGTGGTTCTCCCTTACGGAGTCGATGTCTCCTCTGGTGTCGAAACGGCTCCGGGAGTGAAAGACCCAGGCAAGATTTTGCAATTTCTTGATGCTGTACGGAGTACGTCATGACTGATCAGCATGTGCCAGATCCTGTGTCGGGTCGCGTGTGCGCCGAGACCGACCCTGAAACCGGTTCTGAAACCGACCCTGAGACCGACCCTGAGACCGGTGCGCGCCCAGCGTCCTCTCCGCGACAAAAAGAACAGAAGGGCCAGGACGCGGGAGGTCTTTCTCCTCTCGATTTGGGAGATGGTCGGTATGGGGAATTCGGTGGACTCTTTGTTCCGGAGACGCTGATTCCCGCCTTGCAAGAGCTGGAAACAGCTTTTTCGACCGCCTGGGTGGACGCGGGGTTTCGTGCGCAGCTTGATGGTCTGTTGCGTGATTACGCGGGACGCCCGACTCCGCTTACTGACGCGGTGCGATTGGCGGAAACGCTGGGTGGTCCTCGTGTGCTGCTCAAGCGAGAAGATTTAAACCACACAGGTAGTCACAAGATCAATAACACGCTTGGTCAGGCGCTGCTTGCGCTTCGCATGGGAAAAAGCCGTGTGATTGCTGAGACTGGGGCGGGGCAGCATGGGGTGGCAACGGCTACCGTTGCCGCGCTTTTTGGGCTGGAATGTGCGGTTTTCATGGGTGAAGAAGACGTTGCTCGACAGGCGCTCAATGTAGTGCGGATGCAACTTCTTGGTGCTGAGGTCATTCCTGTGTCTTCGGGGAGCCGCACCTTGAAAGATGCGACGAACGAGGCTTTGCGCGACTGGGTTGCCACTGTTGAGTCGACCCATTACATTATCGGTTCGGTTGTGGGACCCCATCCGTATCCTGGTCTGGTGCGAGAGTTGCAACGCGTGATTGGTACAGAGGCACGCGCACAATGTGTGGCGTCTACCGGCGGTGATCCTTCTGGCGTGATTGCCTGTGTGGGCGGTGGCTCGAACGCAATGGGTATTTTTGCGGATTTTCTGGATCTTCCTGAGGTGCGGCTTTTCGGGGTGGAAGCAGCGGGAAAGGGCCTGGAATCCGGGTTGCACGGTGCTTCTGTGCAGCGGGGTGTGCCGGGTGTGCTGCATGGTGCGCGCACCATGTTGTTGCAGGACGAGCACGGGCAAATAAAAGAGGCCCATTCTATTTCGGCAGGTCTTGATTATCCGGGTGTTGGGCCGGAACATGCGGCTCTTGCCGCGTCCGGTCGGGCAACTTATATCGGGTGTACGGATGCTGAAGCTCTCGATGGTCTTCGTCTGCTCTCTCGTACAGAAGGGATTATTCCTGCTTTGGAGTCTGCGCATGCAGTCGCGGCGCTCTCCCGTCTTGTGCAAGAGGGAGTTTTCACAGAAGATGACACAGTGCTGCTTTGCGTGAGCGGGCGAGGAGATAAGGACATGGATCAGGTGGCGGCCTATCTTGATTTGACCGGTCGTGCGTGAGGGGCCGGGACGAGAGCAACAGGCAGCGAAACGGCCGGCGAAGAAAACGGGGTGTCGAGACGAGAAGGCAGCTGCAAACCAAGACACGAAGAAACCGACGCGAAGGGAAAAAAGTGTGAATATGTTGGCGCCGCAAACCCTCTCCCATGTGCTTGACGAGAACCGTCAACGTGGGAGGCCGTCGCTCGTGGTGTACCTCACAGGGGGCCTTCCTGATCTTACGACCACGGCTCGCCTGGTGGAGACTGTTGCGCTTGCGGGGGCCGATGCCGTGGAACTTGGGATTCCCTTTAGTGATCCCATTATGGATGGTCCTGTTATTCAGGCTGCTTCGCAGCGCGCCTTGACCGGGGGAACGACACCTGAACAGGTATTTGATGTGGTGCGTGAGGTGAGCGGACTGCTTCCCGTTGGGCTTATGACCTATGCCAATATTGTGGGGCACATGGGATGGAACCGTTTTGCCGCGCGTGCCGCAGCGGCAGGTGCAACGGCTGTCATTATTCCCGATTTGCCGTTGGAAGAAGCTGAGAGTTGGCTGCTTGCTGCGCAGGCCAAAGGGATAGAGCCCGTTTTGTTTGTTGCTCCAACTTCCTCGGATGAGCGAATACTCAAGAACGCGGCACGGACGCAGGGCTTTCTCTACGCTGTCGGCACATTGGGTGTGACAGGAGAACGTCATGCACTCGCGGATACTGTGGCTGCGCTTACTGTGCGGGCGAAGGCCCTGACGACAAAGCCGGTTTTGGTCGGGGTGGGCGTGTCGACTCCTGCGCAAGCCGCAGAGGCAGCCGCGACTGCTGATGGGGTTGTAGTGGGGAGCGCTGTGGTGCGCCGAGTGCTCGAAGCAGCAGGTCCTGATGAGGCAGTGGAGACTGTACAGTCTTTTGTGGGGGAGTTGCGGGCAGCGCTCGATGAGGTTGCCCAGCCAATGTCCGGGCCGGCTTTCGACGCGGCGTGCGAGCTGTGCGAGGCGGCCCGTCTCACTCCTTGGTTCCATGAAGACGATTTGTGCTGGATTGCCGAGTGTGAAGCCTGCAGTGTGCCGATTGTGGTGTGGCGCCATCACGGGCTGCCTGCTCCAGCGGATGAGAAGGCAATGTTGGCGCGTCTTGGTCGTGTGGCCGAGGGGCGTTTTGGTGAGGGGAAATGGTTTGTGGATGGCGAACGTCGACAGATTCCCGACCACTGGCACGCGCATGCCCGTTGGAAGTGGGTCTGAGGACAAAGCCGGCCCGAGGAATTCCTGCCGGCGCTGCTTTGCAGCTCACGTGGAAGAATTCTCCACCCTCATTCCCGAATAACGTATCTGTGTTTTTTGCCCGGGTGAGGACACTCTCGGTAAAACCGCTGCTGCCTGGGGCGGGTATTGCGTCCTGCGCAAGCAACCAGGTCATGGCGAGATGGTACAGGCTGTGCAGTTTTTCGCTGGGGGGTTGGGGGCAGCACTTGATGGGCTTACCGACCTGTCTTTTCTTCTTGTGTTTCTGGGTCTTTCCTCTTCTTTGTCTGCTTCATCTGACTCAGGTTTCCTCTGGGAAGCTGCCGATTGTCTGTTGTGGTGTGAGATAGAAAAAGGTTCCGTACTCAGCTTGCGAGCATGAGAAACATGGGAAAGGGAAAGTGTGGCCTCCCCCTGAGGAAGACACTCCCGGAAAAGACACTCCTGGATAGACGCTGAGATGGACGCTGGGATAGACGCTGGGATAGACGCTGAAAGAGGTTGTGTATGAGACTAGTTTCGCAGTTCGCGTCGGTGGGGTCGATGTCGCGTGCCATGACAAGAACAAGCAGTCTGCTCGATCAGACAACGTTCCGCCTTTCATCAGGGAAACGGCTGCAACGGGCAGCCGATGACGCTTCCGGTCTTGTGCTCTCGGAACTCGCGCGTAGTACAGCGAATGGGAGCCGTGTCGGTTTGCGTAATTTGCAGGATGCAACAAGTCTTGCGCAAGTTGCTGAAGGAGCCCTTGGCGAAACAAATGCGCTGTTGCAGCACGCACGCGAACTGTCGATTGCGTCTGGAAATGACGCTCTTGGTCAAGGGGCGCGGGATGCTCTTGCGAGTGAGATGGAGCAGACTTTTGCAGAAATTGACCGTATTTCCGCGGCAACAGGCTTCGGGGGAAAGTCTCTGATCAATGCTGATGAGACGCTGACTTTCCAAGCAGGAGCAGGTGAGAATGATCAGGTACAGCTAGAAATGCGGGCGGCAGACACGGCTTCTCTCGGTCTCAACACATCCGCTCTTGCGACTGCTGTGCGTAATGGGGATGTGGGCGCGCTGGACAGTATGGACAGTGCTTTGTTCGAAGTGCAGGGTATGCGGTCGGACCTTGGTGCGTTTGCCAATGGAGCTGCCCATTCAATGCAGAACCTATCCGTATCCCTGGAGGCGACAGAGCGATCACTGTCCCAGATTGAGGGGGCTGATATGGCCCGAGAAGCGATGCGCTTTAGTCAGCATCAGATCATGACACGTGGGCAGGCCGCGCTGGCCGCGCAGGCGAATGCGGCCGCTTCGCATGTGTTGAGGTTGTTCGGCTGAACCGCCTGTTGGGCTTGGAGGTGGCTGTCTCAGAGTGCAAAGGGCCCGGGGTGCCAAGGGTTCAGGGTGCCCAAGGGGAAAATTTTCGGCATGCAAGTTGTGCAGGAAAATGCTATGCGCCTGTGGCGCGCTGTGTGTTTTCTATGATTTGTTGCACGATCACGGGCCAGTGGAGGCGGGGAACGTCGTGCCCCATGCCCGGAATAGACTTGAAAATGGCTTCTGGGACAGATTCTGCGGTTTGCCGGCCGCCGCTGATGTTCACCAGAGGGTCAGCTTCTCCGTGAATCACGACGGTTGGGGCAGTCACCTTTTTCAGGTCTGGCACGCGCGAGGGCGACGCTATGATTGCCAGCATATGGTTGTGGCGTCCTGTTGGGTAAAAACAACGGTCATACGCTTCCTCGGCTCGCGTGCGTCGTTCTTTTTCATCGAGGCAGTTTTGTGTCCCGATAATCCGGTAGGAGGCGAGGGCTGCTTCGATTGCTTCTTCCCGGTTGCCCGGAGGGGGAGCGGTAAGCGCTGCAAGGGCCTCTTTGGAGGATTGTCCGGTATCAGGGTCTCCTGTTGTTGACCCGATTGAACAGAGGGAGAGCACGGTTTCGGGGTACTCGATTGCCATGAGTTGACTGACCATGCCTCCCATTGAGTGCCCTGCGATATGGGCTTGTCGAATCCCCAGGGCATTGAGCAGCCCCTTGGCGTCCGCGGCCATATCGGAGAGTGTGTAGGGAGGGGGCGCCTTTCTTGCTTTGATGTGTCGCATGGCTTCGCGATCAGAAGGTCCCTCGGGAAATTTCGCAGACAAACCTGTGTCTCTGGCGTCGAAACGGATCACCTGAAGATTGCGGGAGGCAAGCAGCTCGCAAAATTCTTCTTGCCAGCTGATCATTTGCCCTCCCATGCCATGCAGGAGCAGCAAAGTGGGATGGACCGGTTTGCCAAATCGTTCGTAGTGGATATCGATCCTGTTTGCTTTCACAGTATGCACGAAATATCCCCTTGACCTGACGTGTTTGGGCGAACGCTGTTCTATGTGTGAGCGACTAATAGAAGAGATTAAACCGTTTTGGACTTCCACGGTAGTTTTTGTCAATGACCATGACTCCTACCCAATGGAAATCCAGGATGGCGGTCACGGATCGATCTGTGTCGCAAATATGTTGCCAGCAGCGGCGCATTCCTGGTGACCAGCGGATATCGTCATGGTAAATCACCGCATGCTGTCCGGTGTGTTCAAGTACTTGTTCGTGGTAGGTGATGGTCGTGTGTTCGGCATGGTCGCCATCAACAAATGCAAAATCGATTGGTTTGTTGTCTGCCAAGACGCTTGGCAGAGTGTCCTGGTGTCTGCCGGTCACGATCTCGAAGTTGGTGAAGCCGAGATTCTGTAGGTTTTCTTCTGCGATTTCTGCAACATTTTTGCCTCCTTCCATTGTGATGAGACGTCCTTTGCCGTTTAATTGCAGGGCGGCGAGCAAGTAGGCCGCGGAAATCCCGACACAGGTGCCCATCTCGAGCACGGTGTCTGGTTTGAGTTCGCGGGCCAGTTTGAAAAGGAGTAGCGCCCATTTTGGGGGTTTGCTGGCTTTCGCTATCTCAGCGAGAGGACGTGTCCGTTCTTCCCCTTTGTAGAGTTCTTCTTCTGTGAGTTCTGTCCAAGGGTGCAAGGCGCCAAAGTCGGTATATGTGACAGGGGTGTCCGAAGCGAGAAGCCGGGCGCGCACTTCTTCAATCTTGTCGATCGCTTTTTCTTCCTCAGGCTCGATCTGTGTGGCCCGAGTTGCCAGAGCGGCTCTTGCAATCGCGGCAACTGGATCCTCTTGTACCTGGCCAAGACGTTTCCAGTGGGGACGTGCCTGCATTTCGCGGACGATATTCCCGACGCTGTGTTTTGCCTGAGCCAGTCGCACGATCTCTCTTTTCTGGGTGTGGGGCAGGAGGCATTTCTCGGTGGCCTCTTTCGCAGGAGTTTGCTTTTCGACCCTATTGTCTGGTTGCTTCGCGGTTTTTCCGTGCAGGATGGGAGAGGACCTGCAAAGAAAGCCAGTTGTTTTTCGGACTGTCGAAATTATTGGGCAGTATTGCGCAATACTGCCCGGATAGCCGGAGCTCGAATGACCGCCTGCCTGGCGGCCGGAGAGGCTGGAAGCCGGAGAGGAACTATCAGAGTGCAGCCCTCTTCGTCTTGGCCGGGAAACGGGATAGTCTCGGTTTTATTTTTTGCGACCACCTCTTGATCACCTCATATTGATGGTTGTTGGTGTTGTCTGCTCTGTAGGAGAAACTGTGATGAAAGAACTCGGTCCTGGGATGGAAGCCCCGGATTTCACTGCCCTTGACCAGGAGGGAGCAGCTGTTTCTCTGTCTGATTTTGCCGGGCAAAAGCTTTTGCTTTACTTCTACCCGAAGGCGAACACTCCTGGTTGCACTGTGCAAGCGCAAATATTGCACGGAGCGAAAGATGACTTGCGGGGCCTTGGTACTTTCGTGATAGGGGTGAGTCCGGATACTGTGCGAAGGCAAAAGAACTTTGCGGTGAAGTACGGTCTCGAATTCCCCTTGCTTTCAGACCCCGAGCATGAGATTGCCGAACACTATGGAGTTTGGCGCGAAAAGAAAAACTACGGCAAAACGTATATGGGGATTCTGCGGTCGGCTTTTCTGATCGATGAAGCGGGGATGGTGGAACAAGCGTGGTATAACGTGAAAGCGAAGGATACGCTGCCGTTTGCATTATCTGCATTGCAGGAAGAATGAGACGCTCTCAGCAGGAGCAAATTTTTTGGTATTTGGTTTCTTGCGAGAAAGAGCATTGTCCCTTTAAAGAGTTTTCGCAAGCTTTTTCATGATTTGTCACGAGATTTTTCGATGAGAAGGTTCACGACTAAATCGGGACGCGAAAGAAAAGGCGAATGGTCAGTGTCGAATTCGATGATCCAAGCCGTGTGACGTGCCATGTGACGTTGGGAATCGGGAGAAATAACTTGGTCCTGTGTACAGATAACATAGGTGCTCTCTCGTTCGAGCCAGGCGATTCCTCGTACTGGCTCAAAGAAAGAAGACACTGCCTGCGGAAGGAGCAGGTCCCTTGCCCAGGCCTGATCCTTTTCAGAACAATTGTTGTAGAACAGCGCACAGACTTGGTCGGGGTCGAGCGTGACCGTTCTCCCGTCTTCGCTTAACACCGTTGCCGCCGAGAGGTGTGGAGAACTCTGTGAGAGAGTGCCCGCGATGGAGACGCCAATCTCGGGCAGGACACCGCAGAGATAGACGAGTGAGGCCGCATGGGTGGTGTCGAGGCCGCTAATGACACCCCCTGCATAAGAATGGCCACACACTACGACATTTTTTCCGGTATTTTCCACAGCCTTGTCTATAACTTCTTGCACTGCTGCAGTATCTGCGGCCACGCTGCCGCGATGAAGCGCGACAGTGTAAGTTGGAATGCCGGCTGCCTCGAGGCCCGTGATAACGCGTTCCCAACACCAGGTACCATGCCAAGCGCCGTGGACGAGCACTACCGGATGCGTCATTGGGTGTCCTTTTTCAATGCAGTAGTCGATAGCGGTTGATCAGTGGGCACATTAGTCAGAAAACGTATGGTTATGTCAGTCTGTGCAGAGAGCTGCTGCGTTTGAGATGCGTAAAATGCGTTTTTGCTGGCGAACAAGGTTGCGATCTAAACCGTTTGTGAGGTAGGAGAAACTGAGACCGGAACGGGGATCGGCCCAGGCGATCTGCCCGCCTGCCCCCGGGTGACCAAAAGATTGCGGAGAGTTTTTCGTACCGAATCCCCTGTTCACCATCCATTTTCCTGTTCCGGCAAGCACAAGGCCGAGTGTGCGTTGGGCGGGCATACCGAGAAAAGGGTCGGGCATGTTGTTGCGTATCTGCCCGGTGCTGTTGGTGAGAACATCGGGTGCCCAGATTTCGTGTGGATTATGGAGAAGAGCTTGATAGTACAAGGCCAGGTCGGCCGCGGTCCCGACACCTCCGTCCCCAGGTGCGCCCACTGTGCGTCGCTCCGGGTCGTTCATGGTGAGCAAGACTGCTTCGGTGGCAGTGCCTACGGGGATGTCTTCTCTCCCGAAATAGGCCATGAGCTCTGCTGCTTCGGCGGCATGCCCGAGGGCTGTGACCGGTAAAATACCGGCTTGTTCTTGCACTGGAACGCCAAGCGTAAAATAGGGGAGGTCCAGAGGACGAAGAATGTGTTCTTCCAGAAATTGTGGAAACGGTGAGCCAGAAATTTTTTCGATGAGTGCGGCGATGACCCAGTAGGCCGAGGCCGCATGATATTCCCAGGTTGATCCTGGTGCCCATGACAATTGCCAGGATTGGAAGCGTTTGTGTCGGAGTAGAGGGTCATTCCAATCTGACGGGGGCATGGTCTCTAAGGGAAATCCCCCAGTATGTGTCATGACCTGTTCGATAGTGACGTGATTTTTCCCATTGTCGCGAAAACTGGGGAGAAAATCTGCGACAGGGGCGGAGACATCAAGCTGTTTTGTAGTGATCAGCGTCATGACTGCCCCGAACACAATGCCCTTTGTCGTAGAGAAAACAGCGTATCTGTTGTGGTTGTCGGCATTTCCGAATGTTTCGAACGCAAGAAGTTTGTTTTCTCGTCCCAGGGCAAACTGGCAGGAAGGCAAGATCCCCGCCTCAACATCATGGCGTACCGCGGCGCGGATTGCCTCGAGGGCTTGATGGGAGACGCCCATTTCCGTGGGATCGGCTAATGCCACAGCGCCTTTTGTCATTTTCGCGGGGCCGCCTTCCCAAAGAGAGTCTGTTTGCCGGCTCTGCTGAAATCAAAGAAAGTCATGGGTAAAAGCAGATTTTACTGTTTTCTGGCCGGTGAGTGTCGAGAGGCTTGTTTTTCTTCTCTTTCAGGAAAAGGCAGACTTTCTTTTTCAGGCGGGTTTTTTCTTTGTTCAAGCCTTTATTGTGTTGTTTTTCAGGGAGATCTTCAGAGAAAGAAGGTGCGGGTAAATCGGAGAATGGGCTTGAAATATGGTGGAAAAGCCAGAAAATTTGAAGGTTTTATCTTGTTTTTTGTCCTGTTCACCATGTGGTTTTCTCCTGTTTTCGACAGTTATCCACAGTAATTGGAAATCAAAGGAATCATGAGAAGAGCCAAGCGGGTTTCCTCGGCGACCTTACTGTGTATGACAGGAGAGAATGATTATGCAGTCAATTCTTCGACCTCTGAACCGACTGGCACCCTGGGCCCCTACTTTGCTCAGAGTGGTTCTCGGAGTGATCATGGCCTATCACGGGTTCAAGAAATTCGACAATGGCATTGAGGGTTTTGAAGCAATGCTGAAGGGCTTGGATGTGCCTCTTCCCGAGCTTGCAGCTCCTCTTACCGCAGGCGTGGAGCTGGTCGGTGGCATTCTCCTTATCGTTGGCCTTGCGACACGCATCAGCGCTGCTGCCATTTTCCTTGTGCTTGTGGGTGCGGTGTGGCTTGTGACATTTGACTTGGGTCTGATCTCCGAGATTGGTGAGATGCCCGGTATGGAACGGGACTTCTCCATCATGGTTGGCTTGGCTGCTGTGTTCTTGCTTGGTCCGGGACGTCTGTCTGTGGACGAGATGCTTGGTTTGGAAGAGGACTCCCCGATTGAGGCTCCTGTTGCCTGATTTTTTCTGACCGTTTTTCCCTGTTTTCCCCATGCTTTCCTGGGGCTGTAGTGCCGGTTTTTCTGGAGGAGTTTTCTCACTGGATGCAAGGTTCGGAGAGAAAGTTTTCCATTTTTCCCGCCTACAGCAAGAAGCTGCCAGAAAGAAAAATTTCTTTCTGGCAGCTTCTTGGGCTGCTTTTCCCCTTATTCTGCCTGGATCTTTTTGACTGCGTCGGCGAAGAGCTGAATGTTTTTGGGGGAGTCTGCTGCCTCTTTGGCCTTCTCCTGGGAGAGCTTGGTAATCATGGCGAGCTTTATTCTCCCCTGTAGCCCTGCCGATTCTTGTGCTTGTTGATAGAACTCCAAAAGTTTTGCCCCCATAATCACTGCTCGTCGTTGCGTTCGGCAGCCGCAACTTCTTGGAGCGCAGGACCTTGTGCCATTACTGCTTCTGCCTGCTGGTAGAGGACTTCGAATGCAGCGACGACGCCGTTCATGGATTCGCCCAACTGGCTGATTTCGTCCTTTCCGCTCAGGTTGATATTGAGGCCATCAATCTCTCCCTCCGAGATGCGGTTGGAAATGGCGGTAAGTTGTTGGACGCGTGTCGCGATGTTTTGGGCGAGAATGGTTGCGATGCCTCCGATAGCCAGGATGAGTGTTCCCAGGATCACCATAGAGGTGTTGCGGGCATTTTCGGTATTGGAGATTTTGTTGGCGATTGACTGCTGAATGCTGCTCTCCTGGTTTTGGAAGAAGACATCTGTGGCTTGGAGAAACTCGTCTCGTGTCGGTTTATATTCATTTATGAGGACCTGCTCGGACTCTGCGATTTGACCAGTGAGGAGTAGCCCGATGAGTTTCGTGCTGGCAGCCAGAACTTTGTCTTCAGTCGCTTTCACATGCTCCAGGTGACCGAGGGCGCTTCCCGAGCTGTTTGCGAGGCCGAAACTGATGGCTTTGCGCAATGCCTGGTTCGATGATTCATATATTGCACTGAGATCGCCGCGTTGATCTACCGCTTCTGAGACTGATTCCGACATGACAGTGGACTCAAATTCCTGTCCGTCTACAATAACGGTCTNGCTACTCTCGTTCCCTTCTGTGGTTCCTGTTTCGCNATNCAACNTGGAATGGAATGTGATGGCTTGCAGTCCTTCGGCAAGTACGGAATTTCGTATCTGATCGTAATACCGTACGGACCAGGCTGCATTGGCGAGTGCAAGCTCTTGATCCCGCATCCCCTCAAGGTCATTCACAGTGCCATTTGTGTACGACCTCAGGTACATAAGGAATCCCAATAACAGGACCGTGATCACAGCAACTCCCGCGATCATTTTTGTTTTGATGTTCATACTGCTCCTCTACAACAGGGCTCTTTCTCCTGAGATATGGCTTCCTTGCCGGGCGTTGCTGCCGGGCTGCAGGAGAAAATATGGGTGAAGAGATCACTGTGCTTCCGATGTTCTTTGTGCTTTCGATGCTGCTGCCTCCCCATCTGGGACAAGGAACATCTGTCTTGCTGCCAATCGGAATGTGGAGCGACCTCATTACCGAAATGGACGATCACGGCACTGCCCTGAAGAAGCACCTCGCCTCTGCTGTGGATCTTGTGTTGTGTCGACAGCTGTTGTGAGCTGTTGTGAGCTGTTGTGAGCTGTTGTGAGCTGTTGTGAGCTGTTGCCAGAGAGAAAAGTCTCTGGTTGTGGTCTCTGCCGGGAGAGGGCCCGAGAAGAGCGATGTCTTTCGGATATCGGGGTGCAGGGGAGGGGGTGTGGAAGGGGCGAGCTTTCTTTGGCAAGGGTTTTGGGAAGAAAGAGGTGGGAGAAGGGATTTTCGGCCCTCTGCTTTTGCTCCGTTGAAACGTAGTGTGGGGGGAGGTAACACTGATGTTTTCCAGGTTGTGGTGAAGAAGGTGAAAGAAGATATGTTGTTTATGGATCGTGCGGACGCCGGTCGACAGTTGGCGGCAGTACTTCTCGAGTATGCAGGGGAAAACCCTGTGGTGTTGGGCCTTCCCCGAGGGGGGGTACCAGTGGCTGCCGAAGTGGCTCGTTCTTTGTCTGCCCCGTTGGATGTGATTGTGGTGCGCAAAATCGGTGCGCCTGCCCAGCCGGAACTTGGGCTGGGTGCTGTGGCAGAGGGTGGAGTGGAAGTCTGGAATAGGAGCTTGCTGGAACAGTTGCAGCTCGCGCCTTCTGACGTGCTTCCCACGCTGGAGAGAGAGAAAGATGTTGTTGTGCGGCGTGTCGCAGAGTACCGGGAGGGGCGTGCCATTGTTGACTTGTCGGGACGGTGTGTTCTGGTGATTGATGATGGACTTGCGACGGGAGGTACCGCCTCTGCTGCTGCTGTTGTGGTTCAGGCCTTGGGAGCCGCGCACGTTGTGCTTGCGATTCCTGTCGCGCCTCGCGAGACGGTGCAGAACCTTGCTGCCCCGAACGGCCCGTATGACGAAGTGGTGTGTTTGCATACTCCGACGGATTTTCGTGCCATTGGCTATTGGTACGGGGATTTTAAGCAAGTGGATAGTAGTACAGTGCGGTTTTTATTGGCGCAGTCGCGAGAAGAAGTTCTTTCTTCAGCAAGCGAGAGAACATCCGGAGAGGCGCGGGTCACGGGAGAGGAAAAAAGTGGTCAGGATGTTTCGTACGAGTATGCACCAGAAGATAGGGGAGGAGAAGCAAGCAGAGAAGCGGACCTGATCGCAGCGCGCACGGAGAGAGGAGGGTCGGGGGAAGCATCAATGCATGCCGAACCGCGTTTTCTCCGGATTCCCCTTCCCCAAGCAGGTGCAGGTGCAGGTGAGATGAGCTTGTACGGAGACTTGTTTCTCCCTCCTGTTTCAGCTGGAGTGGTGCTTTTTGCGCATGGTAGCGGGAGTAGCCGTCATAGTCCGCGCAACAGGGCAGTGGCGCGTGTTCTATGCGACGAAGGTATCACGTCCCTGCTCTTTGATCTCCTCACTCCCGCAGAAGAAGATCGTCACGACCTGGTCTTCGACATTCCTTTTTTGGCACAACGTCTGGCAGATGCAACAGATTGGGTGCGTACCCAGCCTGGTCTGGAAGCCTTGCCGATTGGGTATTTTGGGGCGAGTACAGGCGCGGGAGCTGCGCTCACTGCAGCGGCAGGGCGCTGCGACATTTCGGCGGTGGTTTCGCGCGGCGGGCGGCCTGACCTGTCTATCGGTTTGTCTGCAGTACGGGCTCCTACCCTGCTTATTGTGGGAGAGTTCGACCACTCGGTTTTGCGATTGAATCAGGTGGCGCGGCGGCAACTGACCGGCTGCGTGACTGATTTGGCGGTGATTCCCCGCGCGACGCACTTATTCCAGGAAACAGGAGCATTAGAGGAAGTTGCGGCTTTGGCATCGGTCTGGTTCCGCCGTTTTTTTGCTGCGGAAACGACAGCGCGAGACGTGCGCCCTGGGCAGTCTCCATCTGTGTGATGGCTTCGGTTTCCGGATTTTCGCGTGCTTGCTGCGGGTGGCTTCCGTTTTATTGGCGACACTGGACCCGCAAAAATCCGCGAGAGACAAGGCGAGGTGATAGCAGACAAGCAGACATCGAGGACGGGTGCATTCTCGGGTTCGGACAGTAGGATAAAAACCTGCCTCGGGGNAGCCAGGCGAGAGTGTGCGGAGTGCTTGATTGGGAAAGCCTTTCGAGTAAAGCCGCTGCGCAGTCGAAATGACAGAGCAGGGAGAAGCGATTTTTCCTGCAGGCATGGCCCGCCGGCGCGTTTCCGGCTGTGTGGCTTGGCTGGGGCGAGAAATCAGCAACGTGCAGAAATACGTTGCTGCGGACTGCGAAAAGACATGGAGGATTTCATACATGAAAGTTGGGTTGTTCGCTCCGCTTGCCAGCCCTGTCGCGACTGGTGAATTTGTGCGTTGCCTTGGTGCTGGGGCTGAGGAACGTGGTTTCCATTCGATTTGGGCAGGGGAACACGTTGTCCTTTTTGACGACCCGGAGTCTGCGTATCCTTATGCAGAAAATGGGCGGCTTCCTGTTCCTGCAGGGTCAGGGATGTTGGAGCCTTTTACTGCGCTTTCTTTTCTTGCTGCCGCGACTTCTCGTATTCGTCTTGGGACGGGTGTTTGTCTCGTCCCGCAACGTAATCCGGTGTATACAGCGAAGCAAGTCGCTGACTTGGATTGGCTGTCTGATGGTCGGATGGATTTCGGCATTGGTGTGGGATGGCAAGCCGAAGAGTTTGCGGCGCTTGGGGTTCCCTTTGAGAAGCGTGGCGCGCGTTGCCGTTCTTATCTGGAAGTGATGCAACGGTTGTGGGAGGACCCTGTCTCTCGGCATGAAGACGAGTTTTACTCCTTGCCCCCCTGCCGGCAGTATCCCAAGCCACAGCAATCGCCTTTTCCCCCCCTGTATTTTGGTGGGCACACTGATCCGGCCTTGCGTCGCGTTGCTGACCTTGGTCAAGGTTGGTTCCCGTTCAACTTTCTTCCCGATGATCTTGCAGCGGGCATGTCGCGTCTTGACCCCCTTCTTCAAGAAAGGGGACGGTCCCGCGATGATCTCCAGGTCAGTGTGTGCCCTTACCTCAAACCGGTGCAGCCAGATGATCTGGGTCGTTACGAAGAAGCTGGGGCTGACCAGCTAGTTTTACTGCTTCCTGCTTTTAATATGGCGAGCCTTGAGGCAGTGCTTGACGATCTCTCTCATCGGTTTGTCACGCCTGCTGCAGCCCTTTCGTGACTCCGTACAAACACCCTGGGTGTTAGTACGGTTTTTTCGACATCCTGATACGGTTTTTTCGCCTTCTTGTGAGGCGCGTTCGTGCCTCGGCGAGGTTGCCGTCTACAGTCTGGCCGGAGGGTGCGGGCACCGTCCTGCCTGCCGTCCTATCGTCGGCCGGCCTGTCGGCCGGTCTGTCGGCCGGCCTCTCGACCGTGGGCTTGTTGTGGTGTGCGCGGCGGTGATTGTCGCAAAGGACGGCACACCCCTGTGCGCTTCGAGAAGACTGTGCGAGAAGCGGGTTCAGAACAGAGGTTGGCATTGTGAGCATCAAAGGCAAGGCGTTCATTGCGGGGGCGTATGAGCACCCTGACCGAGAGATTCCTGGTAAGTCGCCGGCGCAAGTGCATGCGGAGGTAGCACTGGGCGCTCTGGCTGACGCGGGACTTTCTTTATCTGACGTGGACGCTTATTTTTGTGCAGGCGACGCTCCTGGTTTCGGCACCATTTCGATGGCCGAATACTTGGGTTTGGGTCTCTCCTATATGGACAGCACGGAAACCGGCGGCTCCTCTTATGTTGTGCATGTCGGGCATGCTGCTGCTGCGATTGCTGCAGGAAAGTGCCAGGTAGCGCTGATCACCTTGGCGGGTCTCCCCCGATCGGGCGATTTTGGTCGTCCGCCTTTTGGGGGTGCGCCAGAGGGGGCTTTTGAGAACGTCTTCGGACCAACTGTCCTTGGTATGTATGCCCTGGCCGCCCAGCGTCACATGTATGAGTTCGGCACAACGAGTGAGCAGCTTGCTGCCATCAAGGTGGCTGCGTCCCATCATGCACAGCATAACTCACGCGCCTTTTTGCAAGATGTGATTACTATCGAGGATGTGTTGCAGTCGCCTTTGGTGAGCGATCCTTTGCACCGTCTGGACTGTTGTGTGATCACCGATGGGGGCGGCGCCTTGCTGGTGGTGAGCCCAGAAGTGGCGAGAGACCTTGACCGACAGTGTGTGAAAGTTCTCGGAGAGGGCGAGGCGCCAAAGCATACGAATAATGGTCGCATTGATCTCACCCATACCGGGGCGCTTTGGTCTGGGCCACGTGCCTTTCGTGAGGCGGGATTGACCCCTGCGGATATTGACTATGCCTCTATCTACGATTCTTTCACGATCACTGTGCTCGAAACGATCGAGGACCTTGGTTTTTGCGAGAAAGGCAAGGGCGGGAGTTTTGTCATGGACGGCGCTCTCCATGCACCTCACGGCAAGTTGCCTTTTAACACGGATGGTGGTGGGTTGTGTAATAACCATCCGGCGAACCGGGGGGGTATGACCAAAGTGATTGAAGCTGTTCGCCAGCTCAGAGGCGAAGCACATCCGAAAGTGCAAGTCCCGGACTGTTCCCTTGCGCTTGCACACGGGACGGGTGGATCATTGGGCACCCGTATGGGAAGCGCGACCTTGATTCTTGGGAGAGAAGACGCATGAGCGAGAACTCACTGCCTACCCCCACGCCAAAAGTGAATCCGGAGACAAAGCCCTTCTGGGATGCAACTGCAGAGGGAAAACTTCTTCTGAAGCGTTGTAATCAGTGTCAGACGGTCATTTGGTATCCGCGTTTCCTCTGTCCCGCCTGCGCGAGTACCGATACATTATGGTTTGAAGCATCGGGCGAGGGAGTAGTGTACAGCTATACAGTGACCCGGCGCGGTCAAGGTCATTACTGGCAAGCGGCTCCGTACGTTCTTGCGTATGTGGAACTTGCCGAAGGTCCGCGCGTGCTCACCAACATTGTGGATTGTGTGCCCGAGAGTGTGGCGATTGGGCAGAAAGTGGAAGCGGTGTTCCACGACACAGGAGAAGGAAGCGCTCTTGTGAGATTTCGCCCTGCCTGATTCTTTCTCATCCCGTGTTGTCCTGTGCAAGGACGAAGCCCTGCTAGTGACAGATTTTTGGGTAATTTCTAACTAGCAGGGCTTTTCGCCGGGATTTTTAGGGGGAAAAGTAGAATGCTGTCTGGGTGAGTTAAGGATAGTGGCGGCAACGCAGACTTGCCGCAGAAGGCACGAAGGAGTGGGGGAGCATGTGGCCACGCCAATCGCGGTGCCGCCGCCGTCTTATTGCCGGAGTTCGTGAGAACTGGGTGGACCCCTGCCTCTTGGGGTCTCTTTGGGAAACCGGACGGCTTGACGTGAAAATTCAGTACCGTCCGGACCTGCTTGCTTCCTCGATTTCGCAGCTTGCCCTCATGCCTGCCTCGGAAGGCGAAGAGCCATTTTTTGCTGGGAGATCCAGACAAGAACCTTCTTCGATGCCCTTGTCTTTTGAAACGGTTTGCTTTTCTGAAGGAAATATGACCGTTTTACTGGCCGACGCGCAGGGGCAGCTTGTCTTGCTTGGCGCGTCTGGGGCAGGCAAAACATCTTTGTCCCATGCAATTGCCCTTGAATTGCTTGACCGGGCAGAACTGAATCCTGTTGGGATAGTTCCCGTTGTGTTCTCTTTGCCGGGATGGATGTGGGAGGGGGGATCTCTCTCCGGCTGGATGGTTTGGGAGCTGCGCGTCCGCTATCAGATTCCTTTTTACATGGGGCGCAAGTGGGTTGAGAGCAATAGTATACTCCCAATTTTTGAGGGATTTGAGCGGATTCCTCCAGCATGGCGGTCTGCGTGTGCAAAAGAGGTGAACGATGGTTTTTGCAAAACGGAACGACCTTTTATTCTGACCTGTGAGACGTCTACTTACCAAGAGCTGCTCGCAATTGGGGCGGGAGTGGAAACGCTGACGCCTCCTGCGGTCATTGTTCCTCTCGACCGGACCGATTTGAGGGATGCACTTGAGAGGATCCCGGCCTTCAGCGTTCTTTCTGATGTTTTGTCAGAAAGAAATGGTGAGACAGAAAACGTGCTCTGGGAAGTATTGCGCACCCCTCTCATGGCACACATCGCTCTCACGGTTTTTCAGAAAAATCGTTTGCTGTCTTTTGCCGGCATGTCGGTGACCGAGGCCTCCCAAACATTGTGGGAGGCCTTTGTGGCGTGTAAGCCGAGCACAACAGCCGGAGCATACAGTACTGTTTCTCTTCCACGCACCTCTGTTGCGTCCCAGGAAAACTCTGAAAATGCTTCCCGGGAAAACTCTGAAAAAGTGCTGGTCGCGGGGGTGGCAAGAGAGGCAGGTGCCATCACGGAGACCGACGTCGCAACGGTAACAACCAATACCGACTGCGCACCTGACATGGCCTCCCCTGCCTTGGCCGTATCCGAGCTCGCCTCCTTTGAGCTGCCTGTATCCGCAACAGCACGCAAGACCTCTGCTGGGTCCTCAAGCGAGCAGAGGTCCTTGCCACACACAGTCCTCGGAGTAAAAACTCCGGAGTCCGGCACAGCAGCACCCAAGATATCTGTGCCGGCAAAAGACGTTCGAGACACGACAACAGCCCGCGGACGGGAACAAAGGTGGGTTTCTTGGGTGGCATGGGTGCTGAGCGATCATTGCCGCACCGATTTTGCGCCGGAGCATCTTCGGCTTGACTGGGTTGCTCCCGCGCAGCAGAGGCGAGCGTATCTTCAGTATCACGGCATCTTTTCCCTCTGCGTAGGGGCCAGTCTTGGTCTTGTTGCCGGTCTTCGTGCGGGAGCCCTTGCCGGTGTTCTTTTCGGTATGAGCGCGGTCTTCCTTTTTTTGCTGGTCTGTCTGGTTGGCTTGTTGTGGCACGCGGCCCCGCAAGAACCTCCCTTGATCGATTTGAACTGGCCTTTTTTGTGCAAGAAAAAGAACCTGGGTACGGTGGTGGGACTTGCCCTTGCTGCCGGGCTTGTGATTGGGGCAGGGGATTTCTCTCTGGTGCCGGCATTAAGTCTGTTGAGTCTTGCTGTAGGTGGGCTTGTCTTTTTATTGTCGGGAAACTTCGCCAGAATGGGTGGGGCGTTTTTGCCTGGAATGCTGCGACGTTCAGGGCGAAGAGCACTTTTTCTCGCGGCTGTTTTCGGTGTGATTGTGCAGATGGCCGGTTCTTTTTTGCATACCGGTTCATTCCCGATGGAAATCAGCCTTTGCCTGGCTGTTGCGATTTTCTTTCTCGCTGGAGGAGCGGGATGGGTGTGGCATTGGCTGTTGCGTTACCGACTGCAACGTGAGAAACGTTTGCCGCGCCGTCTCGGTCGTGCGCTCGAAAAGGCTGTTGAGGATGGGCTGATGGTGAAAAAGGGTGGCAGCTATTTCTTTTTCCACGAGGATTTGCAGGATTACCTTGCCGCAGGCTGGGTCGTGGATCCTTCGCATGCCCCCTAACGGCGTGTCTGGTGTTCGGCGGGATTTCTGGCCTCGAACGAGACCTCTACGACATCTGTAACAGGAGTAGGGAAAGTCAGGAAAAGAGGGCCCCACAGATTTGTGGGGCCCTCTTTTTTATGTGACTGTTATGAGGAGTGCGTACTTCTTGTGCTGTGCGGTTCCCGTTCGGTCAGTTGAGGCGTTCGATCATGGTGGCCATTGCCATGCCGCCTGCGGCACACATGGTCTCGATCCCGATGCTCTTGTCGAGCGTCTGCAGGTCGTTGATCAGAGTGGTCATGATGCGAGCACCGGTCATGCCAAAGGGGTGGCCGAGTGCAATTGCCCCGCCATGCGGGTTCAGTTGTGTTGCAATATCGATACCGGTCTCGCGGCATACAGGAAGGACTTGCGCGGCGAATGCCTCGTTCAGCTCGACCACGTCCACATCAGAGATGGACATGCCTGTTTTCTTCAGGACCTTGGGGATGGCGTCAATTGGAGCCACGCCCATGTACTCAGGCTCATTCCCGCTGTAAGCAGTGGCAATAATGCGGGCCATCGGTGTGAGACCGAGTTGCTCCGCTTTTGTTTTGCTCATGAGGAGAACTGCTGCGGCTCCATCGTTGAGCGGGCAGGAATTCCCTGCGGTAACGGTGCCACCTTCTTGCCGGAACGACGCTTTGAGCTGTGCCATTTTTTCGAGCGTGACTCCAGCACGTGGGCAGTCGTCTTTGTCGACCACAGTGCCATCGGCTTTTGTGAAGGGGATGATTTCCCGCTCAAAGAAGCCATTTTCTTGGGCGGCCACGGCTCGGTCCTGGCTCAGTTTCCCGAACTCGTCTTGGTCTTGCCGATTCACTTTGTAGCGTTCGGCCACATTTTCTGCGGTCATCCCCATCGGAATGTAGATGTTCGGGAGTCCTTCTGTGCCACCGAACAGGTCTTTGTTGAAACCGCCGAGCCCGGCCATTGGGTTGGAGTCTTTTGGTACTGTGCTCTTTTCGACCCCACCACACACGTAGATGTCGCCTTCGCCGACCTTGATGGAGTTTGCCGCGGCACTGATACCTTGAAGGCTGGATGCACAGAACCGCTGCACCGCGTGGCCAGGAACCGAGAGAGGAAGGCCGGCGAGAATGCCTGCAATGCGCCCAATGTTGAAGCCTGTCTCTCCAGACTGGGCCACATTTCCCACGATCACGTCGTTTATTTCAGACGGGTCGAGGGCAGGCACTTTTGCGAGAAGGGCCTTGATCATCTCGGCAAGGAGCTCGTCGGCTCGCACATCAATGAGCGATCCTTTGTTGGCCCGTCCGATTGCACTGCGAGCGGTCGCGACGATAACTGCTTCTTCCATCTGATCTCTCCCCAAAATAGGCATGGGCAATCGCTGCCCCCTTTCGACTTTAAGGCAGCGCAAGACGGTGCCACAAGATAGCTCTTTTTTGAGAGGTGCGCGCGGAGGTGTTCTTCTTTCGCTGTCCACGTACATTCCTCGTTGGCGCTGCGCGCTCGTTCCAGTTTGACCAGGAGAAATGCCGCTGGGGGCAGGAGAACTAACTGTTTTTTTGTTGTGGGGAATCTGAGAGTGTGGCGAGGCGACGCCCTGGGAGAAGTTCTTGCAGTATTCCCTGCTTGATGGCCTTTGCTTTGGCGAGACGGCGGCGGAGCAGTTCGATTTCTGTACCGGCGTCCAGAATGACTGCGGCTATGGCGTCTTGTTCCTGCGGGGACGCCAGTTTCATCTCGATCGTGGCCAGTGCGTGACTGCTCAGGTGTACGATAGTGTTACCGTGGCTGAGTTGGGCTTTCTGCCTGGCGATGGCCGGGGTGTTTGCCAGGCAGGCGAGATACACCGAGTTGAAGCCAGATCCTCTGAAGACGGCAATGTCGCTGCCTGCGACTGCTTGTTCACTGCCGGTGTAGGCGACGCATTTCCCGATCTCGTCCCGTGTTTCGCCCGAGCTTGCAAACAAGAGGTCGCCATTTTCAATGGGGAGTGTAGTTTCCGCGAGACTGTGGCTGATTTTGGAGACTGCTGTCGACGTATAGTCCCGGTAGGTTGTGTAGATCTCGCCATACCGGATGCACGAGACTCCAGACATTTGTACCTGGTCGCGTGTGATGCCGTGTCCTTTGAGGAATGTGCCGAGATCCCCAAGTGTGCGGCGATGCCATTTCCTGTGATAGCCGGGAAGGCGGATTTTCCCGCTCAGGAGCTGTTGCATGATGCCTTGCTTGATCGCCAGTTTTTTTGCGAGCAGGCCTGCAAGCGAGTCGATCAGCTTGCTGATATCTGTGGCTGTTTTGACAATAATTCTTTGATCTTGGATCTCCGGTAGTGGAATGAGAAGCTGAGCATACTCGCACCCATTAATACCTGGCCGGCTGCTGCGGACTGATGTGCGCGTGACCCAATCCCAATATGTTTGTGTTTGGGCAAATAATGCGAGAAATCTTGGGTCAAGGAGATCAGGATTCGGCGCGATATTGATGAAGAAGCTCGCATAGACAAGTTCGCCGTCTTGCGTGTTGTACAAATACGACTTTCCCACGCTGGCACCGGTCCGCGCAAAGACGAGCTCACCTGGTTTGAGGAGAAAATCAGCGGCATTGGGATGACGGACCCCGACCTTTGGCCGGGGGGCGAACTGGCCAAACTTGTTCACGTCCGTAATACGAAGATAGGTGTGCGCACCGGCTTTCGCCGGAATTGCCGCAGCGTTGATGCCATATCGGGGCGGTCGTTGTAAAAGTTCTCCCAAGGGTGCCACAGGCCAGGGGCGTGGATTTGTCGATCGCATTACCGCCCCCTGTGCCTGTGAGATTTTCTCCTGCCCGGCGACCCTGCCCGGACGACCCTGCCCGGATGACCGTGCTGTGACGCTCGTGCCCGGATGACTGTGCTGTGACGCTCGTGCCCGGATGACTGTGCCGCGACAACTTGGCAGATGGGAAGTGGAGAAGCCCTTTCAGGTTTCTTTCGATGAATGGTAGGGAGACAAGCTTTGCTGTCTCTCGTGTTTGGCAGGATTGTCTGCAAAATCGGCACCGGCAAATGCGTGCCGAACAGGAAACCCTGTGTGGGAAAGGAGTGTGGGTTGATCCTTGGCTGGGACGTTGACGCACGGCAGCGTGCATCGACCCCTCTTGGATCGAGCCTGCTTAGATGGGCAGACCGCCGGTTGCGGCTTTTGTCGTTCCGTGATCTTTGTAGGCGGCAATGGTGCGTTGGGCGATGCGCATCTGATGGACTTCGTCGGCGCCGTCGGCGAAACGCGCCCAACGCGCATGTTGGTACATGTGGGCGAGTGGTGTGTCTGTGGAATAGCCAAGCGCGCCGTGCACTTGTATGGCGCGATCGACGATGCGGTTCAGGCTGTTTGCCACGAAGTGTTTCGCCATTGACACCTCGGATTTGAAATTCATGCCTTTGTCAATCTTGTACGCGGCATGCAGGACCATGAGTTTGCACTGGTAAAGCTCCATGGTGGAGTCGGCAATCATCCACTGTATGCCTTGTTTCTCGGCGAGGAGAGAGCCATGTGCGTAGCGTGCAAGAGAGCGGTCCACCATCATGTCGAGTGCTGTCTCGGCTTGGGCGATCCAGCGCATGCAGTGGGCGAGACGGGCAGGTCCGAGGCGGTATTGTCCGAGGATATGGCCTTTTCCGCGTCCGCCAAGAATGCTGTCATCATGCACGCGGAGATCTTCGATGCGGATTTCGGAGTGGCCGGTGGAGCCGTGCATTGTCTCAATCTGACGTACTTCATTCCAGCCGTCAGAGGGAATGTCAACAAGGAAGGCCGTGTTTGCCGCCTGTGGGATTTCTGGATTCTCTTCGGTTCGGGCGATGAGAATGGCAAAGCGGGCACGGTGCGCGTTTGAGATAAACCATTTGTGACCATTAATGACCCATTCGTCGCCATCTTTGTAGGCCGCTGTCTGAATGAGGGTAGGGTCTGAACCCGCAACTTCTGGTTCGGTCATGGCGAAACACGACATGGCGTGTCCGTCGCAAAGTAATTTCAGGTATTTCTTTTTTTGGTCGTCAGTCCCGAAATGCAAGAGGGTGTGCATATTGCCCTCGTCGGGTGCCTGACAGTTCATGACCCAAGGGCCATAGTAGGATCGGGCAGCTTCGGATTGCACCATCGCCATTTCCACATGACCGAGGCCCATCCCGCCCCAGTTCTTCGGCATGTGGGGCAGCCATACTCCCTCTGCTTTTGCCTGCTTGCGCATGCCAAAAAGGATCTCTAAATAATCGGCCCGGTCCATGGCGTCCCGGTCTTCGAGTTTGCCTTCTTCAGGCTGCACGACCCGGTCGAGGAACTCGCGCACGCGTGCGCGTAGCTCTTCTAGTTCAGGTGAAAGAGTGAAATCAATACTCACCGTGTCTCTCCCGTGACGCTGTTTCGACGGTGCGTGCCGGCAGGCTGTTTTCTGGGCTTTTCGAGCAGTATGCCCGACAGTCCGTTTTTTGCCCTGCAACCGCTGCAGGACCGACTCGCAATGCATGAGCGGTCGAGTCATGCCTGTTCCAACTGTTCTATGTTATGTCGAAGATGCTGTGGAGCGTGATGCGCGAAGGCGGAAGTCGACACAGTGTCGACCCTGTGTCGACACTGTATCGACACTGTACTGGGCTTTACCGGGGTTCTACTGGGCTGTGTTGGGGTTCTCACGGGGTGCCGGAATCTGTTCGCAACGAAGGTACGCGCGACAATTCCTGTGACGCCCTGTGCTATGCCCTGAGATCTTCCTGGAGGGCGGACTGTTTCTGTTCGTGGCAGCCCAGTCGATACTGGGCCGAGAAAACTGGCTGGAGGACACCTGTGAACGAGACGGAGAAACGTCACCTCGTTGCCCAGTGGGCGTTTGACACTCGTCCCGTGCTTGCTCGTTTTCATTTGTGGCTTGAAGACGTGGAAGTCGAACGGGTCGAAAATGAGCGGGGGGAACTGCATACCTTCGCTCCTGATCGTATCCGACGTTGTTTGGCGACAGCTTCGGCAGTGACTGCTCTTGGGACGCGTCTCTTTGGCCGTTATGGTGAAGGTGCCGGCCAGGAGAAAGCTGTCGTAAATCAGGTGAAAAAGGCAGCTGATGCTATTTCTGCCTATGTGATGAGTGAGGCGCTTTGGCATCTCACACGCGGTTTGCCGGAAAACCATGCCATCATGGTTTCTCTTGGTGAAGGCCTGATGCCGAAGGCTGGAGAGACCCCGGAGATGGGGGCAAATCCTTTGTTGGGGTTTGGTCGGGTTTATGCGCGACCTCAGGTCGCGATGTTTGTTGACGCGCAGATTCGCGCACTTCTGAACGAACCGGGTCGCACCTGGGATGATTTCTACGAGGCATTGCGCAGCGAAGGTATCACTGTGTGGGGTGCCGCTGTCGACACCTTGGAGAACACTTCCCGTTTCGCAAAGGGCGCCGATACCGGTCCCATGTCGGTCTTGCATCTTTTTGATCAGCCGCTTACCGTGAGTCGCCCGTATGAGTCGTATATGGGATCACTTACGGTGCCGCGTCCTGTGCGACAAGCCGCAGAAGACCAGTCGGTATTACTGAACTTCCTCACTCCCCGTGAAAAAATTGTGCAAGCAGTAGAGCAAGCGTATCCCGGCGTGCGACGTGAAAACATACACGTGTGGACACTGCGGGGGAAAAGTCGGGAGACGCGCCTTTCGAAACTCTGGCGAGAGTGGGCTGCGACTGGTGCACACCTGGTGCAAGACGATTGGATTACGCCTTCGGGTATTCCCGTTTTTACTGAGTCAGGCACGTATGCGCCGACTTTTCTTGTCGGGGCATGGCAGGACAAAACAGGGGATACGCAGGTGTTCCTATGCGACGGGTATGCAGCAACAGCAGAGGCCATGCAGGCGGCGAGTCTTTCTGATGTGCTTGATGTTGACGTGTCGATGGCACTGTACTCTCCGACCTTTGAATTACCACACGACAGAGAGCCCCTTGTGATGCGGCTTCGCTCAGATGATCCGGCTTTTGCGCAACAGCTTGGCGATGTGTTTGGCGCGCCGCTTCCCGAGCATCGTGTTGCCTACTATCGTTCGGTGATCAAAGACGCTGTCGTCTCGAACATGCCTATGGGACGGGGCGTGTTGCATGCCGATGACTTTTTCCCGGAGAAGAACTGGCGAGTGCTCTCTGCTATTGGGTACATGTGTCCTGACCCTTATACCGGTGCTCCAGGTGTGACCCGTCTCGACGATGAGCGTTATGAGGTGACAACCCGGCTTGCTACGCGGCGTGCAGTTTCGGAGATCCGTTTCGTTTTCCGCCTGCTTGAACCACATGACGAGGCACGTCTTGTGTTTAATCCTCTGCTTGTGCGTTTTGCGTCAGGCGAGGACTACACACAGCGGGCCGTCAAAGTCTCTGATTCCGGTCGTATTCGCAACGAGCTGCAGACCATGATGTCGCAGGCGCTGGAATACGATGGAGACAAGATTTGTGTGCATTTCGACCGACTTGATGGTGAGGTCATGTTGCCCGAGATGCAAGAGTCTGTACACTCGGCTTTGGGTTGGTACAAAAAACATCACCCGGCATGGTTTCACTGGCTTGAGTTGGCCTGACGCAAAATCGCCGGAGAGAGGCACCGCCGAGTCAGGTGTGTGCGCCTGCTTTACGGGGTCGTGACCGGAGCAGTGGATTCCCGCACAAGCGGGTTGCCGCTTGTCCGTTCATACCGGTGCAGGCGTTGATCGGTGATGGCTCCATCCGGCGTGTTCTTGTCGACAGCATGTATGTCCCATAGGCATTTCTCAGGGGTTATTTCCAAGATGGCGTAGCCCTGGTGCGAGGTGTCGAACAGAACAATATGGGGGTTGGTTCCTCGTACCAGCTGTCCCACTGCAGAAGGAAGGCCGCTCAGTGCACTGCCGAACTGTCCGCCTGCCTGTTCCGTGAGGCCGGCTGAGGTGAGGGAGGTCGTCATAAACTCGGTGGCGATGAAGGGGGATGCTTTTTTGTCGTAGTCTATTTTGAGATGGGCAACGACCGAAGTGTGGAGATCGCCGCTCAAGACCACGAGGTTTTCTTCTTTGTTCTGGTGCAGTGCTTCTGCAATCAGCTTGCGTTCTGTCTGGAAACCGTCCCATCCGTCCACGAGCAGGGGGACAGAGTTGCTTTTTCGGCCGAGGCTGAGGCTGGTCATGAGGACTTCGTTGCCCCATACTTTCCATTGGGCGTTTGATTCGAGTGCCCCGGCAAGCAACCAATCTCTCTGTTTTTCGCCGAGCATTGTCTGGTCTGAAGCTTTGTAGGTTTTGCAGCCAATGGGTGTGTAGCGGCCTCCAAGTTCTTCCTCACCACAGGGGTGGGGTGAGCGATAACTGCGCTCGTCCGTCAGGAAGAGTTCTGTCAGGTTCCCAAAACGGAAGCTCCGGTAAATTTGCGTGAGCTCGTGTGGATGGCGAGCGGAGAAGTCTGTCGGCACTCGTGCCGGTACGTACTCTCGCCAGGCTTGGCGTGCGTCAATGGCGAGCCGGCGCAACAAGGCCGGATCGTTCCCATACTCTGGGTCTTTTGTATAGGGGTGGTCTGGCGCGCCAAGCGTGTCTCGTGTGGCATCCCAATAACAGTCATTTGCTATTTCGTGGTCATCCCAGATCTGTATGAAGGTGTGTTGTTCTAGACAATGTTGAAAGTCGAGATCTGATCGGTAGGTCCGGTAGATGTGCCGATAGTCCGCGAGGTCAAGTGCAACAGTGGTATTGCTCGGCAAAATGATGCAACGGTCCTCGAAAGGAAGCGACTGAAAACGCGGGTCTCCTGCAGATTCGTAGATGAAATCTCCCAGATGAATGATCCAGTCGATGTCATCTCGGTCACCGAGTGAGCGGAATGCCCCGTAATAACCATTGGTGTAGTCCTGGCAGGTGATTACGCCAAAGCACAAGTTTTGTACTGCTTGGTCTGGCGCCGGGGTCGTGCGGCAGCGCCCGGTGCGACTTGTGGTTCCGTCGTAGATGAAACGGTAGTAGTAGCGCGTGTCTGCTTGGAGTTGTCCGTCCAAATCCACCTGAATAGTATAGTCGTGTTCTGGACCGATTTCTCTTGCGTCGATGTCGCCTTCGAGCACTGTTTCCGCGAAGCGCGCGTCTTGCGCGACCTGAAAAAAGAGAGATTTTCCCTGTTGGTAGGCAGAGGGGGCAATGCGTGTCCAGAGTACGACACCAGAAGGGCTGGGATCACCGGACATCACGGAGAGACTGAAAACATGGGCAGTGGCGCTTGTGTTGTACTGTAATTTTACCGGGCTATCTGTGTGGTTTTGTTGGCTTTGTGTGGAGCGGACCCAGGGTGTTGCTGCTCCTGCTACAGCACCTGTACCGAGAATGCCCAACAGTTGTCGACGAGAGAACCTCTTCATGTTTCCTGTTTTTCCTGCAGTGAGCTGTGTCGGCACGAGTTCAGGCTTCTATGACGGGGATTGCCTATTCTCCTGAAAATACTTGTTGAGGGGTTTTTCAGGAAGACGAATCTTTTTTCATGGGAGGTCTCACTGGAAGACAAGTGGATGAGATGTCCGAGACTTCTCTGGAGATCTTGCGAAAATGCCAGGACGCGGAACCCCTTGTGGCCACGCGTGTGTGATGCGGCGTGTGCTTTTGTGGCCACGCGTGTGTGATGCGGCGTGTGCTTTTGTGGC